>JAERMT010000209.1_pt1 | contig 36054 bp, 42 predicted proteins | sample 9267081 | NCBI WGS metagenome assembly JAERMT01 (sample SAMN17071939, study PRJNA684904) | human gut metagenome | isolation source: diarrhea sample from child under the age of five | host: Homo sapiens | place: South Africa: Mafikeng, Mafikeng Provincial Hospital | collected 2019-09
TATCTCATCGTTGCCCGAATTTTTTTATCGTAAATTGCGATGGCGTATTTATCCGATGCGTTGGTGAAGACGTGACATATATTCCACTCTTCTCTTTCGTGGAAATTAAAGGATTCCTTGTCAATACCGTTCAAGGCTATGTGAATAGGACCGCTGTTTACGTTGAATCGCTTGCAGTTGTAACATGAAAAAAGAGCCGGACAATTCCGACTCTTTTTCCATAGAACTCGTATTTAATGAAAGGAGGCGCTCAATGATACCTAGAACGCATGGTAAAATTCACAGTTATATTATACACCCCTTTCAAAGTTCATGCAAGAACATTTGTTCTCTTACTGCTTTGTAATGTCAATAGCAAGATTGTTTCCGGTGACCGCCTGACCGCCGATTACAATAGTAAGGGTCGAACTGTTCTTACCACAGTACACCCGCACGATTCCGCTTGTTCCGAGCGTGACGGTATCGCCAACAGCCTTGATGGTCTGTGTAGCATTCATTCCGGGAACCGCTGCCCCGTCCTGATACACCGTCATTGTAACGCCGCCCGCAACCGTTCCGGTTACCGTAGCCGTGACCGCAACATCATAATAGCCTTGACCGTTCAGCTGCATGGCGTTGTTTGCCATTTGGCAGCACTGACCAAACCTTCGAATAATTGTATTCGGCTGATAGGTTCCACCTTCCGGAATAGTCGCCGTGCTGGTATTCACCGCATAAATCGCACTTCTGCAACTCATAATTCCCTCCTTGACTTCTATGTCATTTGACTTTTACGCCCTATTAGATGGCGTTACCGCAACCGCAGTTACCGAACGGATTGGAACCGCTACAATATGTTGTTGCGTTAGGGTATCTCACGACACCGCACATTGCGTTCTGCATTTGAAGCTGTGTAACCTGTGCCTGCAACGCTTCAATTTTGTTCTGTGCTAATGCATCCAGAATCTTCTGTGTCTGTGCCGTGGTATTTGCGTTGATGTTCGCCGTGTTGATTGCGCCGTTGTAATTCACGCCGTCAATGCCCCTCTGAGTGATGCAACAACAATCTGAAATTCTGTTCTGTGTCTCATTGAAATTTCTCAATGTTTCATACCCGAGATTCGAGATGCCGTTCTGCACGCCCATGTAATCGTTCTGGAGGCTGTCATTCAGTCTTCCGACCGAATTCTCTAGTCCATTGAAGTTCATCGCATTACATAATCCCGCTTCCGTCACAGGTTCAGACTGGTTGCCTCTGTTCCAGTATCCGCCTCCGCCCATCATCATGAGAATAAGCAGGGCAAAAATCCACATTCCACCATTTCCAAAATAATCATCATTATCCTTTGTCACGGCGGCAATGTCCGACAAGCTCATGTTTTCCATTTTCTTCTCCTTCCTTCGGATAGACCGAATAAATAATTAAAATATTTTTCACTTGCAAGTGTTGAAACTGATTGGTATTTAAAATTTTGGCGTTTTTTTTAAATAAGAATCCTGTTATTTGATGCTGTTCATGAATTCGTTCACGTCGATTCCACGCTCTCTACAGATGGACCGGACCATCTGCTCCGCTGACATTCCTTTTCCGGATAACATACCCATTACGTTCTGCATCTGCCTTGAATCATTCATCATTGCTTTTGCCTTGTTTGCTAGCTCTCCGATTTGGTTGTTCTGATTGAATATGCTGCTGCCCATTTAAAAATTCCTCCTTAAAACGTTCAAATTCTGCCTTGGTGATATACTCCGGCGCTGCTGCCGGTGTAGCTGTGACTTCCTCGAACCGGAATACTCGAATCGTCGGAAATCCGGCACCGTCCGTTGATTTAAGGTAGAAGATATCTTCCGCCCCATCGAATAGCGCCACGGCGCTGTTAGGGCGCATCTGATACGCTTTAGCGCCGTCAAGTCCAGTTACCCGAATAAGCTGTTCGCCGTATGGCTGCTGATAGAATCCGTACATGGCTTTTCTCCTTTCTGTTTATGATTAAATGATAAAAAAAAAGGCGGCAGCTAATCTTTCGATTAACTGCCGCCTTCCTGTCACATTATTCACTTGTATACTCCACGTTGTCGTGGGGGTAGGATTGGGTCGGATGCCTGCACTTCGTCATACTTCCGTTTTAACCTGCTGATAATCCTATCAATCGTTGATACCGATAGATTCAGCTCCATTGCCTGCTTAATTCTGCTCCACCCTGCCGCCCGTGTCCGAATCACGATTTCTTCGTCTTCTGACAAATTCGCTTGTTCTATGAATCACTCAAGCACTATTTTTGTCCATATTACCTCGTTCGTCATTACTTCAACCGAATCCTCACATAGATTTTCCGCTTCTCATAGCTTTTCTTTCTTTTCGGTCCGTAGTTCTTCGCCTTAACGTCGGAACCGCCTGCCGAGTACCACAGCGGATAGCCGTGTTTGCTTTTACCGGCATAGACCATCGTGTGCGGCTTATTGGCAAAACCGCAGATATCCCCCTTCTTCAGCTTTGCGGATTTCCACGATTTTCGGGGATATGCGATTTTTGCCTTCTTCCGGATGAGGGAGCTGCCGGAGCCGTGAATCTTTGTGTCCAGCCAGATGTATTTTCCTTTCGGCAGCACGCCGATGGACTGCAAGCCAAACGAAACGTATGTAGCACAGTTCGTTCTCTTGTTCTTCAAGGCGCTTGCTAGGCTTTTGCAGGCGTGATTAGCCGAATACTTCACGTGCGCCTTAATCATCTTTGCAGCATTGGTTTTCAGTGCCGCCAGCAACTTGTCTGCCTTCGTGCTTTTCGGAACGGATACGAGACGGACGTACTTCTGCCCCTTTGAATCCTTCCAGATGGTCCACCCCTTGAGAGCCGGTACGTAGATATAGTAGCCGTTGATTTTTGTGGCGTGTACCTTCGTACCGACCGCAAGGGTCTTTTTCAGCTTCGACTTGTAAGAAGGCTTGACCCGCAGGGGGTCCGCCTTGATTACAATATAAGTCCGGTTAATCTTCCTACTTTTTGCCACGGTACACCGCCTTTCCCTTGCTGTTAAAAACAGAGTAGCCGTTTTTATCGGCACACTTCTTAGCGTTCTCTAATGTCGAAAAAGCGCCCTTCTGACTCTTTTCATCCTTCCACGTTTTTCTTACACGGTAGATTTCTTTACTGGGTTTCTTCCCGTCTTTGAACGGCACGCCCAAATAGCTGCATACGCCCTTTGCGATGGCTTTGCCGTATTTGTCCGGATGGTCTTTCAGTGTAGCCAAATCGCCCTTAATGCTTCCAGTCTCAAGGATGCACGCCGTCATGTCAGTACCGTTCAGTTCAAAAAGGTCAGTTCTCTTCTGTACTCCCCGGGACTTCATGCCCATGTCCTTTTTGATGGTCTTTTCAAGGCACTTAGCAAGTTTCTTACCGCTTCCGGATACGTACAGCGGCATAACGCCTCTAGGGGCTCCGGAATAGTCGCAATGAATGGAAAGATACATAGACACGCCGGAATTGTTCGCCTGCCGCACATCGGCAATCATGTTTTTATTATTCCCATGGTCTGCATCCGACTGAACCTTTACGCCGGAAGCTCTCAAATACTTTACCGCCGCTTTAGTGATGGCTAACATCAGTTTCGCCTCGGAATATCCCTTATATACGCAACCGGAATCCCAGCTTCCGTCCAAACTCACGCCATGCCCACAGTGTATCGCAATCGTCTTACTCATCATCTTCACCTTCTTCTGCTTCATCCTCTTCTTCTGCCAGTTCGTAGTCCTGAACCTCTTCGTCGGTGGTCTCAATGTCCGGGCGAACATTCAAGCCTAAAGCCTGCTTGAATGCCTGATTCAATCCAACCGCCGCCAGTCCGGAAACTGCACCGGAAACCACCGCCGTAAATGTCAAGCCGTCGACCACGATTCCGCATACGATACCAACGACAAACAGCACCGTTGGAATCCACTTGTTATCTGTTGGCATCCAGTTTCTCATGATGTAGCCGATGCAAAGGCACATCACAACTACCGCCGGTACAAAGTAATCATTAACAATAGAAATATCCATTTTCTTCTCCTTTTCCGCTGTTTTAAGCGTTTTTAAAATATTAGTGATAACTTATAAGGCTAACTGATTTAAAGCCGGTAGAGGTCAAATGAGAGCGTTTTGAGACCACCCTAGCGCTCGATTAGATAGTCCGTCAGCTCGGCTTTTGCTTTTCGCATCGCATCAATATCATTCCCATCAATTCCGTGAGCCAACAGTGCCAAAAGTGCCCGCTGTGTAATGATGTTCCCCTCTTCCAACTGGTTAAGTCGGTTGTAATCATTCACCGCCTTCCGCTCTAGTTCCGCAATCCTCGAATCCTGCGTTTTGTTTGGCTTTCTAAGGCGCTCGATGGCGCCACAAACTACTTTTACCGCCGCCGAAATAGCCACGATTGCACCCGCAAGCCAGAGGATATCCTCGGTAGTTACGTACATTCGCATGGTATCACCGCCCTTCTTGATTTTTGCCAACGAAAAAGCCACCGCATAGGTGGCATTCCGTTAATCATCTTCTTTTGCTGTCATAACCGCCATGACCTGCTCCTGCAGCACTTCTTCCAGCACGGACACCCGCTCCTCAAGCGTTCCGCCCGGCTCAAAGTTCTCTTTGTCGATAATTGCGTACAATTTCTCTAATTTAGCCATTTACTCCACCTCGTTAAGCTTCCGCACCCAGCTAACCGCATTCGGCGCCGCCAGCTGCTTCGATTCGTCTGCATTCTGGAATGTGACCGTCCCGCCGGGTTCAACCGGTAGCCATTCTTGCAGGGTTTCCGGAACAGCGACCTCCTCTGTTGTCGGTGTGGTTCTGATTGTACGCTTCCAACTTCTGCTCGGCGTTGCGGTTGTAGTCGGTGGTGTGCTGTTCGGCGTTGACGTCATAGGTGGTCAACTTCTCGGATGCGTTGGCGTTGTACTTGGCTAATTTCAGGTTGTGGTTGTCGTTGTATTCGGTGGTTGCACTGTCAACAACTTCCCGGAATTCTCCGGCTGCTCCGCTTGATACGCTCTCTATCAGCTCGGCTTTCTCCGCCTCGGTGTAATAGTCCACGCCCTTTTTCGGTGTGAACTCCCCGGAATCGGCACGGCGCTTGATTTCGGCAATTGCGGCATCTGCTTTATTTACCAACGCTTCAAACGTGGTGCGTTCTTCCGCTGTGTAGACGTAATCAGGCGGCTTTGGTGATGAAAGTACGTTAAAGCTATACGCCTTATAGGTGCCGTCGGAATAACGCTCGTAACACGTTTTAAACCCGGCAGATTGCAGAAACTCGTCCGGGATTCGGCAGCGCTTGCCGTCCGTCTCGATTCGGATTACCTCGTTACCCATCGGATAATCTACGAACTGCGCTTCCGGTTGTAATTCTGTTAAATACTGATTCACGTCCCACTGGTAGAGCTGTTTTTCTGATTTCATTCTTGCTCCTTTCTATAGCATGGTTCCGTCGGTCATGTACACAAGCACGCCTTTTGCCGTTTTTCCGCTGTCGATGCTTCCGGTACCACAATTCCGTGCAAAATACACACCCGTGTTTCCGAAACCGAAAATCATAGGGTTCTTACCGTAGGCTCCTGCACCACGGGCACTGTTTGTAGGCTTTGGAATATCCGTGAATGTTCCGGTGCACATGTCAGTTCCGGCGGCAATATTGCTAGTCGCCTTAAACGTTGCTTCTACGGTCGCCAACTTGCCGCACATTGACCATTTCACTTCTGTTACGGTGCCTTTTGTTCCTTTAGAATGCCCGGTACCGCTCTGTATGTTCATCGTAATATTATCCGCTGCAATGTTTTCGGCGGATATCGTGTTAGCATCAATTTGCATTGCGCCTACGTACATAGCACGGATATCTTGCTCAACGTTTAACGTGTTGCCGAAATAACCATTTCCAAGAAAATCAACTGTGAACGCATCTCTCCTATTGTTTTCGGATGCAATCCCTGAGCCAATTTTCAGCGCTTTGAAATCGTATAGATTCATCCCTTTATAATTGATTACGTCTCTTGTTCGATATTGTCCAATATCCACAATCGCCGGGTTGAATTCTATGTCGTATGACGCTCTTAGTGCAATTATATCTGTTCGAGTAATTTTTTCTCTTGTAATAAGGTCGAAGCTGTCACAATATCCGTTCCCGTCGCTGAATTCTTCGTAGTGTAGGCTGTTGCTATTAATAGACTTGTCAATTGTTATTGTGTCCCCATTTTCTAATTCAAACCATATTCTTTTAGCGCCTTTGTTAAAAAAGCTGTACGTGAACGAATTAAAATAGCGCCCATCCAAATCTATCGTGTCATTTATATCTTCTACCGAAAAAGCAATGCTATCTGATATTTCCGGGTAGATATCTTCGGTTGGAGTAAGCTTATCTGTATTAATCCAAGTGCTGATTATTTCCGTGCCGCTTTTGAAGCTGTCGACGCTGAATAAGCTTTCTGGTCCGGCGTTTACCGCCATTTTGTCTTTTGCGATTGTTACATGCTGTTCGCTTTCCCCGCCAATGTCAATGGTCTCCCCGTAAGAGGCAAGCACCTTTTGCCCGTCTCGAATCTGTACATCCTTATCTGTGAGTAGAACGTTGTTCTTCGTGGCTGCTATTGGTTTTACGGCTTCCGCTGCTATCATCGTTCCGGTTTCGTCGTAATTGATGTAATTATCTGCATAATTCCGGGCATCGATAGCATCGTCCCGGGCTGTTTGGTCTTTTAGTTCCGTGCTTGACGGTCCGGTTTTATTGGTCACGGTTAACACCGTGCTTCCTGATTCGCCTGTGCTAAGGTCTACCGTTGGACTGTATCCATCTTCTCCGGGGTCTCCTTTTTCGCCCGGCGCTCCGGTTGGTCCAGTCTCTCCCGGGATTCCTTGCTCGCCCTGTTCGCCTTTTGTTTTGACCCACTTATACACTGCCGGGTCCGTTCCTGCTTCCTCCGTCAGCTGATTTACGGCGGTACCAAGGTACTCTTTGCCATCCGGGGAAAATGAGAATCCGTCTCCGTCGATGGTATCGGCGTAGGCAATCCATGTGTACAGCTCCCGGACTTTTGACAGATTCGCAAAACTGCTTGCTAGGTTCTCTACAAGTTCAGAAATGCCGCTATCCTTGATAACATACTCACCCAGTGTAGCTTTCTTCGTTCCGTCGGTGACAGATGTTTCAAGTTCGAGGATTCGACCGGAAATGTACGTGTTCCCGGCATCGTCCACGATGTTTACACGGTCACCAATCCCGACTCCCGGCGGCAGGTCTGAAATGTCCACTTCGTAGTTGGTCTCAATGTCCGAAATGGAATCCAGCTTTTCTTTTGCCAGCTTGTAAAGGTCAGCCTGTGAAGCCGTGTCCGAGGATTCGAATTTCTGATACAAATTACCATTGAAAGAATCTTTGCTCGAATAGTCCACTCTTGCCCATTTTGTCAGCGCTTCGAGGGATACAAGGTTTCCGTCCGGGTCAATCTGATACTTTGCTTTATCCTCCTCCGGAATCGTGAAGCCGATAAGCGTTAAATTGTCCTTTCCAGTGGCGTAAAGTGCCGTCGCTAGGTTCTCGATGGTGTTCTTAACCGTGATATTATTCACTTCTTTATTGATGTACAGATTGATTTTTGTGTCTTTTCCTGTTTCGTCGGCGATATCAACCCATCTATCCGACACGGTCAAGCCCTTTACGCTGAATCCGTATGTAAGCTCAATTTCGAACTTCTCCGCAATATCCGCAAGTCTCTTTGTTACCGTGTCTGTGCTAGTCCATTCAAGCTTTTTCGGGTTCTTCGAAACGTTGTTATTTCTGAGGCGAAAACCTGTTTTTTCGAGGACCTTATTGATGTAATCCGATGCGCTCATCTGCTCCGTTCCTGTGTATTCTTTAGCAAGGTTGTTCAGCAGGTCCAGCCCGGAATCTTCCGATTCGAATTTGATGGTATGGTCCAATACAGACAGCTCCGTGGTTGTAATCATAAAGAGATTGACGATATCCACATCTGCTGAATCGTCTTTTCCGTAGTAGGCTAATACATAATTACCTGCCCGACACCAACTTTCAATGTCGCCCCTTGTGTCGTCGGTATAGGCGACGGTACAATCGAGCGTTGCAATTCCTGTTTCAACTTCTTCCTTTTTCGTGTCGTCGGTGATAACATAACCGCCAGACAAACTGGTTGAAGCTGTTCCGAGAATTCTAAAGTTTTTATCCGCAAAATATAAAATCATATGAATACCTCTCTATAGGTCATTGAGAACTTTGGCGCTGTTGATTCGCTCACATAATACTCCGACGGATTCGCCGCCCACTGTTCATATGTAGGCTGTGTGCTGTACGCCGTGCCGCTTGAATTGCAGTAGATGGTCGGATTCGTGCCCGCATCCATGAACTGGTAATAGCGTGCCGGGTTTGCGTTGTACTCATCCTCGGTCGGGTATACTCTCTCCTTCGATGAATTGTAATATTCAACCCCAGTATCGTATGGAGTGTCTGAATCAAGCTGCTGATAATAATCCCTGCCATAAGCTTCATCGGACCGGCAACGCCTAATGTATGGCTGCTGCCCCGCCCACGCCGAATAGGACGTGTGCACTGAATTTGTTCCGGGATTCAAGACTAATGTTTCCCAGTCATTCCCCAGCGCTCCAAGGTCCGGGCGCTTTACGCCTTCGTCGCTTCCGTGCCTCAGCATTGTTACCGTGGCGGTCTTTCCGTCTGCCGTCAGGATATCGCCATTATGAAATGGTATTTCTGTTTCGGTCTTTTTAGACTTCGGTCTGCCATAAAACGACAGATTCCTCACGCCCAGCCAATCCATCGGCGGCTGCGCCTTCCACTGATAGGCGGCAATTACAACCTTTGTAACGTCAGTGTCTTCAAAGTTGTAAATAGCCGGGTACGGATAAAATTCACTTGTGGCGCTCCCGAACTTGTAAGCTATCATGTACCATCCGCCCTCAATCTGAACCGTGAGGTTGCTATTCTTGTTATCTGCGTTGAATGTGGTCGTTGTATCTACGACTTCATTCTGCCATACATACTGGATAGTCGCATTCTTACCCCGACTTGTCTTAAACGCTCTGATTCCTGCTACTATGTCATTGTTCTTATTCAGAGCCATGATTTCAAGCATTCCGCACTGCGTAACATCGTTAGCACTGGTACCGATGGAGAACTTCACGGATGCATCAATTCTATAGGTTTCGGACCCGTACTCTCCGTTCTCATCCGGCGGCAGCTCCCTTGTAATGGTTGCCCCATGCCATCCGCTTTGTGTTACGCTTCCATAGCTCGGCTTCAGGAAGTAGTTGGTCGGGGTCTTGTCGGTATAAGTCGGTATTGTGATTGTGTTCCCGCTCCGAGAACTCAGCTTTCCGGCTGACCCCTTCGCTCCGGATTCCTGCACTTCCACCTTGCAGGATAGGTCGATGGTCCCGGCTTGAATATCCGATACCGTGAACGTGTACGACACTTTGTGCGAGCCTTTGCCCCACGCCTTGCCGCCTGCCTTGATTGTTTTGGTGTAGCTCTTGCCCGCCACCGTAAGCACCGCTTGCAGCTTTGCTTTCTTCCAGTTCTTTTTTACCTTTCCGCTGACCGAACCAACGACAGCGGTAATATCCACCGTGAGCTTTACCGAACTAGCTGTTCTTCCGGTTGCTTTGTAATACATCTTGTATTTTACGCCCGGTGAACTGCCTGAACTGTCAGACACCGGGTTTGAAACCCATGTTTTCTTTTTGGCATCCCACTTATAGCCGATAATCGCCCCGCTGGTAGTTCCGGAAGGCGTGGAATTGGCGCCATATGCTTCATAAAAACCGCCCTCGATAGGTGCGCCGGAATACCCGGTGCCGCTCTGATTCGGCTTCCATAACTGCTGAATAGCGCTGCCAAAGTTGCCAGCTTGCGTGAATTCCTGCGATACCCTAATAGGCTGCACCTCTTCCGGCTTTTCGATGGAAATATCCGGGTCTCCAAACTGTAAAATGTGTTCGTTGCTATCAAAGAACGCAACGTAACCGCAATTACCAAGTTCGCCCAGCTTTTCATCTTCGTTCCCTTGATAACTGGTATCTTCTGCGTTGGTTTCGTCAACTTCCGGTTTAGTCGTGTAAAAACTTGCCTTAAAAGTCGGATGTGCCGGGACCGTTCCACCATACTCAACCATCATGGTTGTGTTTCCGTCGGTGTCCGTGAATGATTCCGCCTCATATTCATCAACCGAATACTTGAACGGGTCCTGACAGTAGATTGTCCACTCTCCTTTTACGGCGTTCCGTCCTTCTTCAATATCCGCCTCGAAATAAGGCGTTCCGATGAAAAACATATCCTCCTCGTCGTGGAAGATGAACTGACTCTCTTCTCTATCGAGAATCCCGTTCAGTTTATTGAATGCACTCCGGAACGATTCGTTATCTTCTGCGACAAGCTGAAACCCAACGATGATTTCCCGCTCCGGATACCTTGTCGTTTTGATTTTCGTTCCGTTCCTGCTCCCAATTTCTTCTGTTTTAAGGTCTTTTTTAAGGCTTTCCCTGCCTTTTGTATACAATGTGCGGTAACCTTCGATGTAAAGCGATGAATTTTCATCTTCGATGTATTCGCCGTTAATCATTACCGCCTCTGACGGTAGGGACAATAAAGTCCCTACCTCCGTTGTGTCTCGGAATACGTACACTATCTGATACCTCTCCTTCTGTTTGCTCTTGTGGTCAGTCGGTTCTGCTCCTGCTGCATAGTAGGCGCCAGTTGCTTTGATACCACCTTTCCGTCGAGTTCTGACACTACCGTGATTTCGTAGTTCGCCGTACTGGTATAGTCCCATGTATCGTTCAAACTGTAGTCGCCGGCAAATGCCATTCTGCTAGGACTCAGTGTAGCCATGTTCGCCAGCTTTGCAGACATTCGGCTGATATCACGCTTCTTGGATTCCATACCGATAACAAGACCCTCTGATAGGTATGCACCAATCTTTCTAGTAACCCTTGAAGGTGAATGTTCCTTCGTCGTTTTCCGCATCTTCACGGTTGCAGCGCTTGAAGCTGCTGCCGCCGCCGCTCTGATTGCCGGAATTTCGGCACGAATACCATTAGCAAGTCCTCGACCGATGTTCACGCCCACGGTATGAGCTTTTCCGGCTTCTCCTGACATTGCGCTATTGATTGCGTGCATTCCGCTTCGTGCGGCGCTTACGCCGCCTCTCATACCGCTTGAAATGCCGGACCGGAAGTTTTTACCGATGGAAGCAGCTGCGGATTTTGCCGCTCCTGCTCCCGAACTGAAAGCGCTCTTTAAGGCGGACATTGCGCCAGATGCAAGGCTCTTAAGTGCTCCTAATCCGGACTTAACGACACTCACACTTGTAACCATCTGTTTCAAACTGGATGCCGCTTTTTTTGACTGCGAGGCGATGCCCGATACCTGCGTTTTAACAAGCTTCAACGCCGCCGCAAATATGAGCATGACCGCCGCTACGGCAATACCTGCCGCCAGTAAAACAAGGATTCCGGCACCTGCAATGCCAGCCACGGACCCGAGAACCACTAGCACGGCACCGGCAACCGCCGCAACTACTACAACTGCAAGCAATCCACCGGCTAAAGCAAGTAATCCGCCAGCCGCCGCAACGCCTGTTGATGCAATCGCCGGAAGTGCGCCCGCAAGCTTTACGATTCCGGCACATAATAGGTATACGCCGGCACCAGTAAGCGCTACGCCGATTCCGACAAGCGCTATTGTTGCTCCAAAAGCGACCATTCCCGGAATAGCAAGGTTTAAACCTTCTCCGAGTGTGGAGAAAACAAACGCTAAGGCTGCGATGGCTGCTATCATCCCAAAGAATACGGCGATTGTTGCCGGTCCTCCGTTTGCTACCGTTGCCGCCGCCTGTGCGAGAACCCAAAACCCTGCGGCTACTACAAGGATTGCGGCACCAAACACAAGGAAAGTTGTTGCTGCCTGCATAAACTTATTCCCTGTTTTTGCGACCGTCTCCCCGGTTGATGATGCCGCCTTTCCTGCATTGGACATTCCGGCGGCGCCTTCTGCCAGCGTTTCACCGACTTCTTCCGTGGCTTTCTTTGCGCTCCGCTTGAAGATGTTCAACCCTTTGACCGTTGTGGTCAGCTTCTTAACAAGTGGTTCGCCCATGGACCTTAAAAGTCCCTTTCCGGTTGTCTTTTTCATGATGGCGCTGATTGCACCGAATCCCATGGCAAGCTTCGGAAGTCTAGGCTCTATCTTAATCATCTTGCTCAGACCGTTAGACACCTTCTCAATGACCTTAAGAAGGGCGTTAAGAGCCGCTGACGTGGCTTTTGCTGTCAGTTTGAGAATATCCATCACGCCTTGGTTCCGGCTAAGGGTTCCGGCAAACCGTTCAAAGGAATTTGCTGTTTTTTCAAGCTGTTTTCCGGTTCCCTTGAAGATTTTCGATAGTCCACCGATGCCTTTATCTACAACGCCCATCAACTTTGATATTCCACCAATGGCAACATCGGAAACTACTTGCCATGCCGGCGCCAGCCCCTTTGACAGTGTAGCCGTCAAGCCGTCTGCCGCTTGCCCTATCGTCTTATAGCTTTCCGCCATCTTGGATAGGTCTTTATCATCCGCCAGCTTTTCCATTGCCTTGAAGAAGTCTTCCGTCTTGACTTTTCCGTCTTGAACGTTCTTAACAAGCTCGGTGGTTGTCATACCCATTGCTTTCGCAACCTTTGACATTCCGGCGGGTGTTTGCTCAAGAATCAACTTGAAGTCTTCCCACTGAACCTTTGGTTTCGCTGCCATCTGAGTCGCCTGCATTGATAAGGTTTTCATCGCCTGTGTCGGGTCTTGTGCTGCTGCCGCAACGTTTCCGAATCCCTTAACAAGGCTTGTAGATGTTTTCTTGTTAACTGCGTATAACTGCGCATAGGTCGCCGCCATGTCTTTAGACGTGTACACTGTCAAGCCAGCGTAGTCTTGCAGGTCCTTTTTCGTTTTCGCAATTGCCTTGCTTCCCATGCCTGACATAGCCATGTTGGAAGAAAAAGACGTCCACGCACTGTTGGTATTGTCTAGCTCCGATACAAGGCTCTTGAGACCGCTTCCGACAACGCCAACCGCCTTTGCTCCGATTCCGGCGAGTGCTCCGAATCCGAGACCGCTTTTAATCTTGCCTCCGAGAGTTTGAGTTGTCTTGTTCGCCGCTTCAAAAGTGCTTTGAAAGTTCCTATCCTTTGCCATTAGAACGGCGGTTACAATATAGTCTGCATTGCTCATTCTTCCCTCCTTTCCTCTTTCATTTTTCTACTGATAGCAAGAAACCTTTCGTTCCGCTCCGTGTCATATTCCCGCTCTATCTTTTCAAGTTCTTTTTGGTAATCGTAAAACTTATCGAACGTTTCATAGACCGGTTTTGTTCGTGTTTTTCCCGCCTTTCGGCTTGCCTTTGCCATAAAGTTAAGATAAGCGAGCTTATGCACCCACATATCTTTGTCCACCGTGCTCAGCTTGTGAGCTTTGCACAGCAGCTCATATTCCGGGAACGTCAGCCGGTCCACTTCATCGAAACTCCGGAAGCCGAAAAACCGGAAGCAATCTTCCGTGATTTTTTCTATCAGCTTTTCAAAGGTCATGGACTTTAGTTCTGATTCTGCTCTTCCACCGCTTTCTTGATGGTCCTGTACGCCTTCTTCGTACAGTTCGCTTCCGATAAAAAATCGGTCACCTGCTTGAAAATCGCATCAATATCAGTGTTTTCATCTTCGAACCAGTTGTTCAGCATGGAAATATTGAGTTTTGGAGTCTCTGTTTTGTTCGCAACAAAAAGAATCTGCTGCAATGCCTCAAGGTCGCCATCCATCAGCTTTGCGATGTAATAATTCAAGCCAACATTCTCTTCTTTTCCGCCCCATGCATCCATGGAAACGGTGACTCTCTTATTAATCTCACTGATAAAATGCATTCCAAACTTAACCGGGTATGATGTGCCGTTGATTTCGATATCGTACATATTTAATCCTCCATATACCAAAAGCGGGGAACAATCGTCCCCCGCCCGCTTAAAACCTATGCTCCTACTGTAGTGTCCTTAAATACATAGGAAGCCATGTCTGCCTGCGTGTCTGTTACGGTAACGTTGCCCTTTGCGCCCGCTCCGTTGATACCAAAGGTGAGAGATACCTCGACCATGTCCTCGGCGTTGGCTGTTCTCTCAATCTCGGTGAGATACCCCTGAAAATAAGTGCCCTTGTACTGGTTTGACTTACTTTCAACTGGTTCATCCATGTTCGCTTCCCACACTTCAATCAATTTGTCGTTGTCCAATGCAGACTCCAGCTTATCCAGCATGGTGTCACCCTTTGCCAGAATAGAAGTGCACGTGATTTCAACCTCCGCCGTTGCTGGGGTTCGAATAGTGCCGTCCTTCGTTGCTGTAGAATCCGCATCCTTCGACTTCGTTCTGCCGTTCTCAGTAACAAAAGCAATCTGCTTTGCTGCTTCCTTCGATGCATCCTCAAGAAGTCGGTAAAGATAAATGATTTTCTTTCCTGCAATCGCTGTTGCCATAATTCTTCTCCTTCTCTAGCTGTAGTAATATTCCGCCTCGATGATTGCGTGCATTAACGGTTCTGCCGTGCTGTTATCGGCGATGATTTTCTGACTCAAGCTCCGCAATGTGTAGCCCGTGCCGCCGTAATCCTCGAACTCCCGGCAAACATCCATCACCTCGGCAGCAATCCGTGAGAGCGTGCCTCTCTTTTTTGAATCGTTCTGCCATACGTGGATGTTCTGCGATACCGTGCCGATTCCGTACCCCTTTGATATCCTTAATCTTCATCGGCAGACCTCACATAATTTTTCCCGAAAATCTCGGTGAAGTTCTCCGCCGGATAATAGGTTTCGAATTGCTTCTGCCCCCATTCGTGCAGTTCGTCCATGAACCGCCGGTTGAAGTGAACTCCTTCCGGCGGCTCATTGTGATGCTTGTGGCATAGCCAAACTGTCAATCCGTACTTCTCGGAATTTTGCCGATTGGCTGCACCGAACACGTGGTGCTTCTCCACGTATGGACTTCTGCATATTAGGCAGCACTTTTGCCCTTGCATGATTGACTTCATCGTTTCATTCCCTCCAGCTTCTTATTAAGCTTCCGGCTGGCATCCACATAATCAGCCTCGGTCATGTCCTCGACCTTGTCCACGTGGTAATAGCCTAGGAAGCTGTCAATGTCCGATTCGGACTCTTCAAGCATCCGCTTAATCACTCTTGCCTCATGCGGTTTGATTCGTTCGTTCGCAATGCTCGGTTCTTCCTGTTCGCTTGGTTCGTTGGATGGATTACCCAATCGATAGCAGTACTCCTTGGTCTTGGTGTTGTAGATTACCAGCTCCGTGATTTTGTCGCCGGTGTAGCCAATGTTCCTGACCTCGAAGCGGTCATAGCACTTACCATCTCGTATGTTGCAGTATTTTGCATCAATCCATATGAATGGCGCCGTGTACAGCTCCCGTCCGATGCCCCAGTTGAAGCAGGCACGCTTGAAGCTGTCGGATGCCAGTCCCTTCTCCTTCTCGGTTCGGCTTTCCGTTCCAGTATCTTCCTTCTCGACCCACTGGTTCTTTTCTTCGTCCCAGATGGACACGATGCAGTTGGCGTTGTCCCTGTTGTGGTGTCGCTGCCAGTTCATCGCCCCGACCGTTTCGTCGAGGATGTTTTGGTCACAGCGTGCGTCCTTATACAGCAGCAAGGTTAAGCCGTTAGGCTTAATCTGCTGGACCCGGCAGTCGATTTCGTCTGCCTGAAGTTTTCTGAATTTCAGTTCCATTTCGTTCTCCTTCCTAAAGTGCTTGTCTCATCCATTCGCTATACAGCGACTTGTTAATGTCCTCGATGGTCTCGGTGTCTTCGTAGTCCTCATCCGTGATTACTTCCTCGCCACAGCATGGGCAATAATGGAATGTTGCCCAGAATCTGACTCCGAGGTAGTCTTCTCTCATTTCGCCCTCCTCGGTGACGTCTTCGTCGGAGTAAAAGGCTCCGCAATTTTCGCATTCGTATTTCATTTTTGTTCTCCTTGTGATACAATACAGATGGTTGTTTTGATTAGTCCATGCTCCGGCATGGGCTTTTCGCTTTAGAAGGGCAATTCTGCCCACATGTAAGCTCCGTTGTTCGGGTTCTGACCCCACCCGTGAGTGCTTGATTCTCCGCTGGTGTTCCATCCGTACTTGGTGGTGTAGCCCAGATAATGAATGCTATACAGGCTACCATCCGTCCAGAACATTGCCACCATGTAATCGCCATCCTTCTTAGGATTTTTGCCCTTGTTCCATACGATTTCCTTGTGAATTTTCATTTACATACCTCCATATAAAATCATTCCTACCAACATCAACGTTCCGATTGTTCCGCCGATGTACATTCCCAGCGTATCGCCGTTGTACTCCTCGGCGTTCTCTTCTTCCCAGAACTCTTCCCAGAGTTTTTTAATCTTCATCTTCGAGAATCTGATACTCTTCATAGCCTGTTTCACGCCCCTTTCTGAAATCGTCAATTCTGATTCTGATGTTCTTCCCGACCTTGTAATACGGGATTGCATCATTTCTGATTAGCCGGTAGACCGTGTCGGTGCTGATTCCCATAAGCACGCTGAATTCCGGTACCGTTACGAATCCGTACATATTGCCCTCCTTTCGTTGGTGTTGTTTATTTAGCAACGCTTAATTCAAAAAAAAATCCTTCATCTCTTCAATTGAATCGATGTGTAGCAGGTCTGTTAGAATCTTGATTTCATGCCCGGTAAACTGTCTTGCCCCGGAACGCTTAAGTCTAAAGGCTTGCCGGCTGATTCCTAATTGCGTTGCGACAAACGCCATCGTGTATCCACATTCTCTGATACGTTCCTCAAGCTTGCTAGTATTAACCATGTTCCCTCCTTTCGTTGTTTATTTTATCAACATTATATAGCACGTGTCGTATAATGTCAACATTAATTTCCGCTTTTGCAACTTTTTGTTGCCTTTTTATGGTACTATATCCTAAAAGTAGATGTAATGGAGGTGCCCTGTATGGATAATAAAAAAATAGGTCAAAGAATTAAGCAGGTACGAGAGGCGCTAGGAATGACACAAGCCGAACTTGCTAGACGAATGGGTTATTCTGCTAGGTCTACCATCAATCGCATTGAAAACGGCTCCCAAGCATTTCCAATGAAAAAACTTGATAAGTTTGCTCAAGTATTGGATGTAACACCCGCTTATCTCGCCGGATTCACGGAAGCGGATATTCCGGAAGGACTCAATAAGGAGTATTACATTGATTTTATTCTTGATTCCGACAATCCCGAGCTTAAGGCGTTAGTCGAAATGGAAAGGACCTCATCTAACGACCTTTGCACAAAGATAAAAGCCTACAACTTAGACGATTCGGAAGTCGATTACATGGATAAGCAGCTCGATTTTATTGTTGGGCAAAGGAAGTGATGTTATGCATATCAAGCAATTAGAACGGAATAAATACCGGGTATGGGTAGACTTAGAGCCGGACTATACCGGGAAAAGAAAGCAGAAATCAAAGGTGTTCCATGCCACATCCAAGAAGGACCTCAACGCTCAAATAGATGATTGGGTTGATTCAATCTCCGGCGTGTCCTCAAAATGTAAAACAGTGTCGGAGATGTGTAGCGCCGTATGGAATCAGGTTATCAACAACAAATCCCAAAATACCATTTACGGCTATAACGCTGCACTTAAGCGGATTGATACCACAATAGGAACGCTGGACTTGCTTAAATTAACGCCTCGGACCATTCAGGCGTGGATAGATGACCTATCTTTAACCCTGTCCCCGAAAACCGTGAAAGATACATATTCTATCCTCCGTCTTTGTTGTTCAATTGCGGTTAACTGGGAGCTCCTAAAAAGTAATCCGTGCCACGACGTTATACTTCCATCAAACAAGAAAAAAGAAATCCAGATACTTTCGCCGGAAGACTTCTCCGTGTTCTGCTCCCACCTCGACGAAATACCACTTGACCAAAGGGTCTGCTTCGAACTTGCTCTTTTCGGCTCTCTACGCCGTGGGGAAATAATGGGATTATTGGAAGATGAAATACCGGATGATGGACGGTTCTATATTAAGCGAACTAGATACATGCACAAAATAGGGAATGAATTTGTGAAGGATACCAAAACATCCTCCGGAGAACGGCTGTGCATCCTTCCGGCGCCTGTGTTACGTGATGTGAAGGCGCTCAGGAAACATCACATAGAACAAAAATTGAAGCTTGGTCCGCTGTGGGTTGATTCGGATTACCTAATCAAAGAACAAAATGGTGATGCCTTCCACCCGGAACAATGCGCCAAAAGATTGAGTCGTTACATGGAGCGCATTGGTCTTAAACCGATTACCTTTCACGCCCTCCGGCACACGTACGCTTCCATCTGCATTTCGATGGGCGCTGACCCTGCCACCGTATCTAAGCGCATGGGACACGCTAATGTTTCAACGACCCTCGGGATATACACTCACCTCTTCGAGAAGAAGGAAGAAGAAGATAAACTAGCTTCCGCACTAGGCGAAATGCTCTCGAAATCTGTGGAAAAGTAGGCGAAAAATTTCAAAATGTTACATGTACGTTACTTTTCAAATAAAAAAAAGCCTTGAAGCTCAATTGTTTCAAGGCTTTAATTGGTGGAGATGGTGGGAGTCGAACCCACGTCCAAAAATATTTCCGAAGAACTTTCTCCGAGCGCAGTCAGTGCTTTGTCATTCGCAGAATCCGCCGTGACGCTGACACACTACGGAACTGCTATCCTGTAAGTCCGCTGAAATACCAGGAGCTCTCCCAGCGGTTTCCTGCATTCGTGACACCGGATTTCAAGCCTGCAGGTGAGCCTGAAGCGGCGCGCGGGGCTGAACTATGCAGCCAGTGCGAAATTGTTGTTATTTTTAGCGTTTATATTTAACGGCCCCTTTTTACGTGGACTGGGCGCCACGGCTCGCTTATCCTTGTTCCACATTCCTGTCGAAACCATTACATCCCCGGAATGTGTGACGGATGTCACACTATTTTTCTTCTATGCATTATACAACATCTTTCCGATAAAAAAAAGATACTGCCCCTTCAATTTTCCGATTGTCCGAAGGGAATTCGGCCCTCCTATCGGTGCCGGCTTTCCTTGATAGCCCGGTCCATCTTGCGGTCCGCATCTTTTTTTGCAATGGAATCCCGCTTATCGTACAGCTTCTTACCTCTGCAGATGCCGATTTCCACCTTGCACCGTCCGTCTTCGTTGAGGTACACGTTCAACGGAATGATGGTGAGACCGGACTCCTTGATCTTCCCCGCGATTTTGTTGATTTCTCGGCGGTGGAGAAGCAGCTTCCGTTCCCGAAGGGGCTCCACGTTAAAACGGTTTCCCTGCTCGAACGGGGAGATGTGCATTCCGCAGATCTTCATCTCGCCCTTCTTGTCGATGTAGACGTAGCTCTCCTTGATGCTACACCGGCCGGCCCGAATGGATTTGATCTCCGTTCCGGTGAGGACGATTCCCGCCTCAAGAGAATTTTCCACGAAATAATCGTGGCGGGCCTTCTTGTTATTTGCGATTAATTTTCTGGATTTCTTTGCCATTCCGGTTCCTACCCTGCTCTCTCCTTAAATTAGAAAGTCTTAATCTTGTTGAACGGGAACAGGCGGAGTACGGCTTTGCCCTGGATCTGGTCTTTATCCACGTATCCAACCTCCGTATACCGGCTGTCCACGCTGACCACCCGGTTGTCGCCCATGACGAAGTAATGATCCTCCGGCACGTTCCAGGTTCCCTCTCCGGTGGTGTATCCGTCCTTGAGATAGTTCTCTTTGTACTTCTTTCCGTTTATGTACACCTTCTGATTCTTAATCTGAATCTCATCCCCCGGCAGCCCGATGACCCGCTTGATCAGCAGCTTGTCCTTGCCTTCCTCGTCCGGCAGCTCCGACTTGAAGATGATGATATCTCCCCGCTCCGGGGCCTTGCTGCGATACGCCTGACGGTACATGATCAGGTAATCGTTGGGATTCATGGTGGACTGCATGGAAGTCTGCTTCACGATGGTCGGCCGGATAAAGTACAGCACCGCGCCGGCAATGACCATGGCAACCACCAGATCCTTCAGCAGAGCCGGAAGCATCGGTGTATTCTCGTTTACAATTTCTTTCTTGCTCATTACTTGCTCAATTCCTCTAAAATCTCTTCAAACTGCTCCGGAAGCGGAGCCTCAAAAACTCTCCCGTTTAAATACTCCAAAGCGCCGTCGCAATCCCGGAACTCCAGCCGAAAGCTGTGGAGTAGCTGGGTGCTCAGGTGACAGGACTCGTACAACCGATGGTTGAATCCCTTGGCCGGCCCCTTGGCGTACTTGCTGTCTCCGATAACCGGGTGGCCGATGCTGGCCAGGTGGGCTCGAATCTGATGGGTTCGCCCCGTCACCAGATCTACTTCCACCAGCGTGGAACTTCTCAGCGGCTGAATCGGGGTGACAATGGTCTCAATCGCCCGTCCCTCCTTCTCGCTCACATCGTAGATCGCCACGGTATTGGTGCCGGAATCCTTCTCCAATCGTCCGTGAAGCTCCAGCTTTTTTTCCAGGTTCCCAAAAACAATCGTGCGGTAGAACTTGGACACCCGATTCTCCCGGATGTATCGGTTCAGCGTGCGGAGCGCATCGCTGTTTTTACCGAACAAAACCAAGCCCGTGGTGTTGCGGTCCAGCCGGTTGGCCGGTGCCGGGGAGAACACCTTTTCCGTTCTCGGATTGTATTCTCCTTTTTCGATCAAATAATCCTTCACCTGATTGGCCAAATGATTCTTCTTTTCGGTCCGATCCCCGTGGGTCAGCAGACCGAAAGGCTTATTGGCAATCAGAATGTTGTCGTCCTCGTAGATGACGGTGAAGGTCTTCTTGGTCTTCCGCCGGGACGCGGCCTTCTTCGGGGCCGACAGGGCGGCAATTCGTTCGTCGCTGAGGTACAGCGTGATTTCATCGCCCTCTTCCAGAACGTAATTGTTGTCCCTCCGCTGACCGTTCACCTTGACATCCTTCCGGATGATTTTGTAAATGGAGCCCAGGGTGGCCCGCTCTAAGTATTTTCGAAGGAATCGGTCCAGACGCCGCTTGGCATCGTTGGCCGTCACTTTGATTTTCTGCATGTATTTCTGCGTTCCTCTCCAATCAAATATTCGAAATATTATATCACAGATACCCCGGTGTTTCAAATCTCATACGGCTTCATTGCATTCTATCCTCGCCGGTAGTATAATTGTATCCAAATGTTATTGGCTAACATAAAGGAGAAGAAATGAGGGGTTTCAAGGATTTTTTTCATGAAACGAATGACATTGCATTGGCAATTGTAATAGTTCTTTTGGCGGCCGGCCTCATCGGATGGCGGATTCGAATTATCCTGCAGTATCCGGCACAGCTGGCGAAGGAAGCCACCGTTTCCAACGACACGGAGACCGAACAGATGCAGGATTCCGGTTCATCCAAGGATTCCGAAGCGAAATAGCCCTTATACACTGGAGGTTTTAAAATGTTAGATAATTACAATCTGACCATGCTCACCGACTTCTACGAAGTCACCATGGCAAACGGCTACTTTCAGTCGGACATCCGGAATCACGAAGCGGTATTCGACATGTTTTTCCGGCGGGTGCCGGACGACGGCGGATTTGCCATCATGGCCGGTGTGGAACAGCTGATTACGTATATGAAGAACTTGAAGTTCACCGACGAAGATATCGACTATCTCCGCAGCAAGAATTCCTTCTCGGAGGAGTTTCTGGAATATCTTCGGAACTTCAAATTCACCTGCGACGTGTGGGCGGTACCGGAAGGAACACCGATTTTCCCCCACGAACCGATCGTCACCGTAAAGGGTCCGATCATTCAGGCCCAGTTCGTGGAGACCTTCATCCTGCTGACGATTAACCATCAGACGCTGATTGCCACGAAATCCAACCGAATCGTCCGGGCCGCTCAGGGCCGTCCGGTAATGGAATTCGGTACCCGCCGGGCACAGGGCGCTTCCGCCGCCATCGACGGTGCCCGGGCTTCCTACATTGCGGGCTGTGCGGGAACGGCCTGCACCATCGCAGATCGGGACTACCACGTTCCGGCGCTGGGAACCATGGCCCACAGCTGGGTTCAGACCTTCGATACCGAATACGAAGCGTTCCGGGAATACACCCGAATCTATCCGGACAACGCGGTGCTTCTGATTGACACCTATAACGTGCTGAAATCCGGACTGCCGAACGCCATCAAGGTGTTCAAAGAGCTGAAGCCGAAGAAGATGGGCGTCCGCATCGACAGCGGCGATATCGCTTACCTGACGAAGAGATGCCGGAAGATTCTGGACGAAAACGGACTGGAAGAATGTTCCATCGTCATCTCCAACTCCCTGGACGAGTACCTGATTCGAGATGTCATCATGGAGGGTGCGCAGATTGATTCCTTCGGCGTGGGCGAACGGCTGATCACTTCCAAATCCGAGCCGGTGTTCGGCGGCGTCTACAAGCTGGCCGCCGTAGAACGCAACGGCGAGATGGTTCCGAAGATGAAGATTTCCGAGAACGTGGAGAAGATCACCAACCCGGGCTTCAAGCACGTCTACCGCCTCTACGAGAAGGAGAGCAACAAGGCCATCGCCGACGTGATCACCATGGAAGGGGAAACCATTCCGGAACAGGACGGCTACGAAATCTTCGATCCGAATGCCATCTGGAAGAAGAAGAGCCTCAAGAACTTCTACGTTCGGAGCCTGCTGGTTCAGATTTTCGACAAAGGCGAATGCGTCTACGAATCACCGTCCCTGGACGAGATTCGCCGGTACTGCAAAGACCAGATCGAAACCCTGTGGGAGGAAACCCTACGTTTCGAGAACCCGCAGACCTATTACGTGGACCTCTCCAAAAAACTTTGGAGCATCAAGCAGGACATCCTGCACCGTTATACCGATTTATAAAAAAACAAAACCGGTGTGCCGCACGTTTCCGTGCAGTGCACCGGTTTTTGGTTCTTTACAGGTATCGATCTTCCGGATGATCATCGACGATATCCTTTGATTTCAAGGATTCTTCCGGAACCTCCTCCTCTTTCCTTTCTGCGGAGGCAGTGTCCTTGGATTCTCCGGATTCACTCATTTCCTCCGCCTTCCGGTCTTTTCGTCTGCGCACCAGGAATCCGATAATAAGTACCAAGAGCACCAGAATCACGCCGATGGCGACGGTTGCTCGGTTGGAGATGTAGAATCGGGACAGGAACCAGCCCTTTTCAATGGATTCGTGAACCACCAACGGGGTGCTGCCCACTTTCTTTCCGTCGCAATACACCTCCAGAGTACCGACCTTGTCGCCGGACTTCAGCGGCGCTTTCACCACGTCCTTGTAGTTTTCCTTTACGGAAATGCTGTCGGCGGAACCATCCTTTGGGTACGCCAGCACCGTTTCCTTGGCATAGGTTTTCACTAAGGTGCGAGCGCCGTATTTTACCCGAACCTTGCCCACACTCTTCTTCGGATTCGTGGCTTTCTTGGTGACGATTTTCTCCGTGCCGAACTTCAGGAGTTTGGCATCGTCCTTGGCCCGGGTGTCCATGTTTGCCCCGAACTGCACCAGAATCAGCTTCAGCCCCTTCTTGTCGTACATCAGGGCAATGCTGCAGTCATCGTCCTCCCAGTAACCGGTTTTTCCCGCAACGACGCCGGAACCCTTTTTCTCAATCAGGTCCAGGTGAGTCTCGATGGTACGGGCGTGGGATTTGTTGGTAGCATCCATATGGTACACCGTCGTTCCCGCGATTTTGAACACCGTCTTGTTGGACAGCGCGGCGCGAGCGATTTTAACGTAATCCGCCGCCGTGGTGTAGTGGTTCTTCGCCTTCAGACCGTTGGGATTCACAAAATGCGTTCCCTTGCAACCCAGCTTCTTCGCCCGAGCATTCATTTTTTCCGCAAAAGCCTTAATGCTGCCGTCCCCATCGGCCTGTCCCAATGCGTAGGCCGCATCGTTTCCGGATTCCAGAAGCAGCCCGTACATCAGTTGTCGCACCGTCACCTTCTCCCCGGCCACCAGGTTCATGGTAGATCCACCCATGGAGGCCGCCTTCTTGGACACCGTCACTTCCTGATTCAAATCCATGGTTTCCGCAACCACCAACGCCGTCATCAGCTTGGTGGTGCTCCACGGCTCCACCCTTTGATCCGGATTCTTGGCATACAGCATCTCATCGGTGGTCACGCTGTACAGCGCCGCCGATTTGGCGTCAATCACCGGTCTTCTTGTATTTTCATGCACTGCCGCCGATGCCGCGGTCGCCCCGCTTGCAAAGAGCATCAATGCGGTCAGCAGGATTGCAATGTTTCTTCTGATTCTCTTCAAACTAAAAATAGCCTTCACCTCTCAATTCCAAGATTTCGTATTTCCTAGGGTTCGATTACGGTCAGTGCCCCCGGAAGCACGCGGACCTTTATCTCTCCGGTTTCCCGGATTTCTCCGTCCGCAACGTATTTCATCCGTCCCTGATTCGGCTTCAGAATCACTTCCTCCGCCCGCATGGGGATGATGTATTTGTCCACGCCCGGAATCGTCTCCAGACGCCCTGCCTTAAAGGTCGGAAACACCCGCATCAGATACCGCCGGGTAATGTTCCGCACCAGCAGAAGTTCAATTTTTCCATTGTCCAGCAAAGCATGGGGACAGCTTTCCACACCCCCGCCGCAGAAGCGCCCGTTGGCCGCGGTAGCCAGCATCAGCGGCCCGTTGTGAATCTCCTTTCCGTCGGCGAACACCTGCAGATCCGTGCCCTTCTTTTTCACCAGATTCACCAGCACCGCCAGCAGATAGGATCCGGTGCCGTGCACCAGCGGAAGCTCCTTCAGGTCATGGGCCAAAATTGCCGTATTTCCGTCAAATCCGATATTGATGCCATTGATGGCATAATCCTTCATTTCCGTATCGCCTTCCCGCCAGGTGTATTCCAGCACATCCACCTTTCGCAAGCACTCTTCCCGCTCGCCGGCCTTCAGCTGCAGCTCCATATTCATGAAATGCTCCGGATGGTTGAAACACCGAACGTAGTCGTTTCCGCTTCCCACCGGCACGACGCCCAGGCGGGCGTTTGGATGGTTCAGCAATCCCTTCGCAATTTCCTGAATGGTTCCGTCGCCGCCGCAGGCATAGACGTTCACCGTCTCGCCCTCTTTCTCCGCCGCTGCCGCGATGGAATCCGCTAGCACGGTGGCATCCTGTTCGCCTTCGGTGCAGTAAATGCGCAGGTTGTCCATCTCATAGGCTTTCAATTTCTCTCGCACCCGAGCCGCCCCTTTGCCGTTCCCGGATACGGGATTTACGATAAAAGCATATTTCATGCAGTCGTCCTCTTTCTGTCATTGAATTATTTTCTTTATTAATTTCGGAGGTGCCGCCGGTTCCGACGAAATCCGAATCGCCGCTTCCAGAATGGTTTCGGCCTCCTCCAAGCGTCGGGAATCGGCTCCGTACAACGTTGCCAGCACGTCCCCTTCTTGAACGGCATCGCCGATGCGTACGTGCATCCGAATTCCCGCCGTAAAATCAATCTCGTCTTCCTTCCGAAGTCGTCCGGCTCCCAAATGCTGGGACGCCCGCCCGATTTCCTGTGCCGCCGTCTCCGCCACAAAACCGGCTCGTCCCGCAAGCACATCCCGGGAATACCGGCTGCTGCCCATCCGCTCCGGTTCCTCAATGATGCGGTCATCGCCGCCCTGATGCCGAACCATCTCCCGGAATTTTTCCAGGGCCCGGCCGTCCGACAGAACTTGTTCGGCCGTTTCTTTTCCTTCTTGGAAGCTTTCCGCCCGGCCGCCAATCCAAATCATTTCACCGGCCAGTTCCAGGCAAAGCTGCCTCAAATCCTCCGGACCGCCGCCCTTCAGCACCTGAACGGCCTCTTCCACTTCCAGAGCGTTTCCGACCGTCCGGCCCAAAGGCTGGCTCATATCGCTGATTACCGCCACCATTTTCCGACCGGCTTTCCGGCCGATGCCGATCATCAGTTCCGCCAGATTTTCCGCTTCCGCAAGATCCTTCAGGAGGGCGCCGCTTCCGCACTTCACGTCCAGCACGATTCCGTCGCTTCCCGCCGCCAACTTCTTGCTCATGATGCTGGATGCGATCAGTCCCGGACTTTCCACCGTACCCGTCACATCCCGAAGGGCATAAATCTTCTTGTCCGCCGGGGTAATGGATCCGGTCTGGGTGATTACGGCCAGTCCCAGTTCTTCCAATTGCTTGCGGAATTCCTCCGGCTCCAGTCGGGTCCGGAATCCCGGAATCGCTTCCAGCTTATCCGCCGTTCCTCCGGTGAACCCCAGACCTCGTCCGCTCATCTTCGCTACGGTCACCCCGGCCGCTGCGGCAACGGGTGCCACCACCAACGTGGTTTTATCCCCTACGCCGCCGGTGGAGTGCTTGTCCACCTTTACGCCGGGAAGATCCGACAGATCCTCCACGTCGCCGCTGAACTCCATGGCCTCCGTCAAGGCAAAGGTCTCCGCCCGGGACAGCCCGCGAAAGTAAATGGCCATCAGCAGCGCCGATGCCTGATAATCCGGAGTGCGGTCCTTTACGTAATTATCGATAAAAAAATGAATTTCCTCCGGTGTCAGTTCTCCGCCGTCTCTTTTTTTCGTGATAATGTCCACCATGTTCATGGAATCACCCCCATATCTGTTTCGGCCTTCCGCCTAGGTAATCCAAGGAGGTCAGGTAATACCGAATTCCCTCCTGCTCATATTTGATGCCTTTCTCAAAGGCGTGCATCCCGTGCAGGTGCCCGTAGACGCAGTCGCTCACCGGATACTCCCGCAGGAGCGCCGTCATATCCGATTCCTTTCGAGCCATCTCCGCCGGCGGGTAGTGCAGTGCCGCAATGATCCGGTCCGGGGAGGATTTCATGGCAGCATTCAAGCTGTTTCTCATCCGCCCCAGTTCCCGGGTCCATATCTTCCGATCGTGTTCCGTAAAATCGTCGGAGCCCGGCAGCACCCAGCCCCGGCTTCCGCAGATGGCAATCCGCTCTCCGCCGGTTTCCTCTTCCGTCAGCAAAACGCAGTCGTTCTGAAGGAAATGGATGTCCTCATACAGGGTATTTAAATAGGTAATCCGGCTCCACCACAGGTCGTGGTTTCCCTTCAGCAGCACCTTTCGCCCCGGCAGCCGGTGAATCCATTCCAGGTCCGGAAGCGCCTCCTCCAGGGAGAGTCCCCAGGACAGGTCGCCCGGCAGAATCACCACGTCCTCCGGGGAAATCAGCTCGTGCCAATAATCCGAAAGTCGCTTCTCGTAATCCTCCCAGCCCGCACCGAAAATGCTCATGGGTTTATCAATATTCTCATGAAATGACAGATGCAGATCTGCGATTGCGAAAATCTTCACGTTTCTACTCCTTGATTTCTTCCAGAATCCGGATGATCACCGATGAGCCGTATCCCATCTGCTCCAGTTTTCTGGCAACCCGGGCCACGGACTTCTGCTCCAAAGGGCGCTCCGATCCCGCCAACGTTTTCTCCGCCACCAGTCGTGCCAGAGCGCATTCGTCCACCCGGTTTTCGTACATGTAATCGTCGATTCCGTTCTGAATCGTTTCCGATTCGATGCCCTTATTTCGAAGTTCACTGCGAATTCGAGTGCTTCCCCTTCTTTTCCCAAAAGCATATTCGCAGTAGGCCCGCACGTAGTCCGAATCGTCCAAATATTTCAAATCCAGAAACCGCTGCAGGGTCTCCCGAATCTCGGATTCATCGTATACCTTCTCCTCCAAGTGCTTTCGGGCTTCCGCCACGGTGCGCATCCGAGGTGCCAGGTAGCGGGTCAGCTCCTCCGCGGCACTCCTCCGATTCCCTTTTTTCTCTTTCTCCATTACAGCCTTTCCGTTTCTATTTCTTCCGGAATATTTTCCTCCCGGACGCCGATGCAGACTGCCGCTGCCAGGTCGAAAGGCATGGTGATGTCGCGGATTTCCCAGAATTGATCTTCTGAAACCACCCGATTCCAAAGGACGGAAGGGGCTTCAGAAAATACGGATTCTCCCTCTGCCTTGCGCAAGGCTTCCCGCCGTGCCCAAATTCGGAAAAACTCCGCCTCGCCTTTTTCTTTTACCTCCAGATATTCATCCTTGTTGTAAAACCGAAAGGCCAGCTTGAGGAAGTTGGATGGCTGCCACTTCTGAATATCCAGGCCGCAGGGCCGGTCGTCCATCAAGACCGCCCAGTACTGCCCCGTATGGGAAATGGAGAAATGAGGTCCTCCGGGAATAAAGGGTTTGCCCTTCTCCGTCCGTTGAATTTTTTCCGCCGGCTTGTATTCCGAACCTTCCGACCGGCAGCCCCACTCGCTCTCATACCGCTCCAATGCCTTTTCCAGAAGGCGATGGCTTTCTTCCCGGCTGCCGTCGTAATTCAGTGCATAATATATCTTCATCATTTCTATTTCCCGGACAATTCCTGGATGCCTCGAGCCAATGCTTTTCCCGATGCCACCCGAATATCCGGCTGAATTCCTTTCTTGTTAATTGGGGTTCCGTCCGGCAGGAAGTATTCCTCTGTGGTGAATTTAAAGGCGGATCCGTCCTCCAGCTTCTCCACGCTCTGGATGACGCCCTTTCCGTAGGTTTTCTCTCCGATGAGCTTTCCGCCCCGGTTTACCTGAACGGCGCCCGCGAAGATTTCCGCTGCGCTGGCGGTGTCGCCGTTCACCAGCACCACGTACTCGAAGTCCGCACACTGCCCATCGGCCCGGGACACCTTCTTCTTTCCTTTATTGTTTTTTTCAATCAGAATCTTCCCCGATGGCAAGAGCAGGTCGGCGCACTTCACTCCTTCGTTTTTGATTCCGCCGGGATTGTCCCGCACATCGATGACCACACCGGACACCCGTCCGTCCATCAGTCGGTCCTCCGCTTCTTTCAGCTCCTCCGAGGTGCCGTCGCGGAAATGCCGGATTCGAATGTATCCCAGCTTCTTCCCGTTCTCCGATTTCAGGAACTTGGAATCCACGCTGTCCTCTTCCACCTCTTGGCGGGTCAGAGTTACGGTCACATTCTGGCCGCCCCGTTTCAGCTTCAGCACCACGTCGGTTCCCGCCTCCCCGCCGATTCGGTCGGAGGCATCGTCCACGCTGTGAACCTTCTTCCCGTCTACGGAAATAATTTGATCTCCTTTTCGAAGGCCGCCCTGTTCCGCCGGTCCATCCTTAATCACATGGGCGATTAAAAGCTTGCCTTTCTTTTCCTCCACGCTGATTCCGATACCGGAATAGGACTCGGAATACCGCCGCTCCAGCTTCTCGTAATCCGATTTGGTGTAGTAGGCGGCGTACGGGTCCGGCAGGGACTGAATCAGCGCCTGAGACAGGCCCCGGTCTCGCTCCTTCTTGTCGATGGAATACAGGGATTTGTCCTGCATGGATTTCTGCATCTTGTAATACTTTCCGTACTCCGCATCCAAATCCTTGTAATAATTGATTTTCCCGGCGGAGAGGATGCCCGCGCCTCGGATTCCGTACACGAACGCGAACCCTAGCACCAATGCGGTCACCATTCCCAGGAGGAAGGAAACCGTTATTTTTTTTCGTTCATCATGCATTGCTTTCCGTTCCTCTCCGTCGTTTTTCTATCCCACAAAATCTTCCGTGGGTGCCATCTCCGTCACCATCAGCTGTACTTTCCGGGTATCCCGCCAGGTATTGATGTCCAGCGTCCCGTACACATCCAAAAATTCATGGTTCTGCATCATATCGAAGTACCGCTTGGCATCGTGGAAGAGGACGCAGTCCAAGTCCCCAATCTGAAAGCGGGCGTACTTCGTATCGTTTTTCAAAAAATGCCAATTCTCCGGCATCACGTAAGTAATCCGGAACTTCGGCGCCTCGTTGTCCTTTCCGCAAGGCTCGAAGCATCTCAGCGCTTCCGCCAACTCCAGGCTCACTTCATCCGGCTCCAAATCCAAATCGTACGTAATCTCATCCTCAAACAAAGCGGGATCCTTTTCCAGCATCTCCGCCAAATCCCGATTCAGATTCTGCCGCAGGGACTCAATCCGATCCGGCTCCACCGTAAAACCGCAGGCCGCCTTATGCCCGCCGAACCGCAGGAAGCAGTCCCGATACCGACTCAGCATTTCATAAATATCCACCTTGTTCACCGACCGTCCGGTTCCCTTGTATTCATCCCCATTCGGCGCCACAATCACTGTCGGCCGTTTCGCTTCTTCTTTGATTTTTCCCGCCACAATTCCAAGGATGCCCTCGTGTACATCCTTCGCTTCAATCAGCAGGAAATTTCCCTTCCGATATTCCTGCCGCGCCTTCACGATGCACTGCTGATACGCCTCTTCCTGCCACTGCTTCCGCAAATTGTTTCGTTCAATCATGGTCCGGCAATAGTTCTCGATTTCGTCCGGATCCTCTGCCAAAAATAATTTTACGCCCAGGTCCGCGTCTCCCACTCGTCCCGCCGCATTGATTCTCGGGGCAATCCCGAAGGACACGTTGGTGGCCGTCAAGTTCCGGCAATCCAGCCCCGACAGCTCGATGAGCCGGCGAAGTCCCGGATTCCGGCATCCCCGGTTGATCCACTTCAGACCGTACTTCACGAAGGATCGGTTCTCGTCCAGCAGCGGCATGATATCCGCAATGGTTCCGATAGCCACAAATTCCAGCACCTCGGAAATCACCCGGCGTGGAATCTCCCGCTTCCGGCTAACCGCCAATCCCAGCTTATAGGCCACGCCCACACCGGCTAAGCCCTTGAACGGATAGGTGTCTCCCGGTGCCCGCGGATTGATGATCAGTTCGTTCACCGGTTCGTCCTTCATGTTGTGGTGATCCGTCACCACCATATCGATGCCCAGGCTCCGGGCATAGGCAATTTCATCCGACGAGGAAGAACCGCAGTCCACCGTGACGATGAACTCGCCCCCCTCTTCCCGAATCCGGTCGATGGATTCATTATGAAGACCGTAGCCCTCGGTAATCCGGGATGGGATGTAGTAGGTAATATTGTCCGTGAGACACTGCAGGATTTTCATCAGCACCACCGTGGAGGTGACGCCGTCGGCATCGTAGTCTCCGTAGATGACGATTCTCTTTCCCGCATCAATGGCCTGCAGCAGCCGATCCACGCCCTGATCCATATTGGTGAGCAGGGTCGGCGCATAGGCCAGTTTCGGGGTTTCCGCCAGAAATTCCTCCTGGGTTTCCGCCCCGGTAATGCCTCTTTTTTCCAGTATCTCTCTGATGATCTCCTGATTCGGGTTCATTCATTCTCCATTGTTTCTTTATTAATAGATACTCTTCGGATCCACAAAGCTTCCGTTCTTCAGCAAGCTGTAGTGCAGGTGCGGTCCGGTGGACCAGCCCGTGCTTCCTACATAGGCCACTACCTGGCCCTTCTTCACGTAAGCCCCCTGGGACACCGCAAAACCGGACAGATGTCCGTACAGCGTCGTGTATCCGTTTCCAATATAAATCTGCATGCAGTTACCGTAGCCGCCGTAAGAGGAAGCCATGGTCACCACGCCGCTTCCCGCCGCATAGACCGGAGTTCCGGTGGATGCCGCGATATCGTATCCGCTGTGGTAGGTCCGCGTTCCGAAAATCGGGTGGGTTCTCCATCCGTAGTAAGAGGTCAGCGGGCCGTCACACGGCCATACGTAGCCGCCGGAATTGGTCGGCGCCTTCTTGTTGTGCTTCTGCAGAAGCCGCTCTGCCTCCGCCTGCTTTCTCCGGGCTTCCGCCGCCAGGGACTCCGCCTGAGACTGCAGGTTCTCCTGCTGCTTCCGGTACGCACCGGCCTGATCCTTGTATTTTTCCTTCAGGGCTTCCAGATCCTTCTTCTCCTGAACCAGCTTTGCCTCTTCCGCTTCCTGCTGCTTCTTCAGCTTATTGATTTTCTTGTATTCCACTCGAAGCTTCCGCAGAAGGCTCTGGTCGCTGTGCAGCAGCTTCTGCACCATGGACATGTTGGTAATCAGCTCGTCAATGCTGTTGGAATTCAGGATGACATCCACGTATCCCACCGTTCCGGTTTTGTACATGGCCACCAGCCGGGAATTCAAATCCTTCTCCTGCTTCTTCACCTGGGCCTGCTTCTTCGCCAGCTTTTTCTTGGTCTTGGCCAGCTTGGCTTCCGCCGTCGCGATTTCGGTCTGCTTTTTCTCAATCGCAGTCACCGCTTCTTCCAGCTTATCTTCCGCCGCATCTGCCTTCTTTCCCGCTTCTTCCGCCTGACGGGACGCTTCTTCCGACTGCTGCTGTTTGGCCTTGGCCGCCTTCTTGGCTTCCGCCGCCTTCCCGCCGTAGACGGACACTGCGGAGGCGAAAATAAGAATTCCGCAGAGCAGCAGGCTGAGGCCGCGTCTGAATTTTCTCTGATTTCTCATCATACGCATCCGGCCCTCCTACTTATCCAGGAACTTCCGGATGGAAATGATGCTTCCGCAGGTGCCGATTCCAACGCCCAGTGCCAGGAAGATGATCAGCAGATTCGGCATCAGATATTTCGCGGAAATCACCGGCACCGACAGCACCCGGAGGATGTCCGGTCCGATGCTCTTCACAAAACGAATATAGAGTGCGCCCAGAATTCCGGTAGCCACCGCCGCGGAGACGGTGCCCAGAATGATTCCTTCCAGCACAAACGGCGCCCGAACAAACCAGTCCGTCGCGCCCAGGTATTTCATAATTCCGATTTCCTTCGCCCGGTTGAACACCGTGAGCTTGATGGTGTTGGCCACCAGGATGACGGAAACCACAATCAGAAAAGCCATCATTACGACGGAACCCACTTCCACCGCACGGGTAATCTTACTCAGCTTTTCCACCGTGTCCTGATAATATTTAATATCGCTGACGCCGGAAATCTCCGGTGCTTCCTTGGAAACTCGGTCAGCGCTATCCTTGTCATTGACATAGACCATATAGGAGTTCGGCAGCGGATTCTGCTGCAGGTTGTCCAGCAGATAAGCGTTGTCTCCCCACCGTTCCTTCATGATTTTCATGGCATCCGCTTTGGAACGGTACTTCACGCTGCTAACGCCCTGAATGGCTTCCAAATTCTTTCCCACGGTTTCGTTCTTCGCATCGTCGTTGGCATCGTCCAGATACACTTCGATGACGTTGTAGTCCTGCTGAATCACCTCAGCGAATAAATCCACATTTACAAACGTGGAAAAGAAGAGCCCCAGAATCAACATCATGGCCGTAATTGCCAGCGTCGCCGTAAAGCTCATTCCTCGGTTGCGAAAGACCTGTGAAAATGCTTGTTTTACCGTATATCCTATTCTAGAAAACATATGGAGATTCGTCCTCCTTTGTACTGATTTCATACAGGTGTTCCGGAGTGATTCCATAGGTTCCCTGCTCATCCCGAACAATCTGACCGTCCTTAATGGCCACCACCCGCTTGTTCATCTGATCCACGATATCCTTGGCGTGGGTTACCATCAGAATGGTGGTACCCCGCACGTTGATCTTTTCCAGCAGCTGCATGATTTCCATCGCCGTGACCGGATCCAGATTTCCCGTAGGCTCATCGGCAATCAGCAGCTTCGGATTGTTCACGATGGCGCGGGCGATGCCCACTCTCTGCTGCTCGCCGGCGGAAAGTTCGTTGGGATAGCGGTCCGCCTTGTCGGCGATGCCCACCAAATCCAAAGCGAACGGAACTTCTTTCCGAATCACCTTCTTTTTCTTATGCCGCACTTCCATGGCGAACGCCACGTTCTCGTAGACGGTCTTCTTCTCCAGCAGCCGGAAATCCTGGAAAACCATTCCGATCTGCTGCCGCAGCTCCGGAATCTCCCGATGAGTCATCCGGGTAACATCTCGGCCGCCCACCAGAATCGTGCCGCTGTCCGCCTCGATTTCCTTCAGGATCAGGCGCACGAAAGTGGTCTTTCCCGCACCGCTGGGTCCTACCAGAAATACGAAATCTCCCTTTTCAATGTGCACCGTGGCATCCTTCAATCCCACATTGGTTCCATAATTCTTGTTTACTCTGTTAAAAACAATCATGCTTTCTCCTTATTTTCAGACACACGTATGTATTATAACACAAACCGGCGTCAGAATCATTTCACCGGAGCAGTCCCCTCCTCCGACACGTCGGCCTTTCGGCACCCGGTATTTCGCCGCCGGATGTCCGCCTGCACTAATTTGTAAATGGCCGAAAACAGCGGAATGAAGAACAGCATCCCCAGGATGCCAAAAGCACTTCCGCCGATGGTCACCGCCGCCAGCACCCAGATTCCCGGAAGTCCGATGGATCCGCCGACGATTCTCGGATAGGTCACGTTGTTGTCGATCTGCTGTACCACCAGGAACAGAATCAGGAAGATGACCGCTTTGGTGACGGACACGGACAGAATCAGGACAAAACCCACTACCGCTCCAATCAATGCGCCCACAATCGGCACCAGCGCCAACACAGTAACGATTACGGCAATCATTCCCGCATACGGCATCCGGAAAATCATCATGGCGATGGCCAGCATAATGCCCAGCACGCAGGCGTCCTTCACCTGTCCCACGATAAAACTGCGGAAGCTGTTGTTCAGTACGTCCAGCACTTCGAACAGTTTGGATTCCACCGACGGGCAGTAGGTGTGAACCACCCGGCGGAACTGGCTTCCGTATTTCTCCTTGCCGCTCAGCAAATAGAATGAGAAGAACAATCCGATAAAGAGGGTTGCCGCCACTCCGGTCACCTTCTGAAGCACTCCGGTGACGTTATCCAGCCAGCCGATATTTCCGCTTTGCAGAATATGAATGGCTTTCTGAACCAACTCTCCATTGGGCTGCATTCCCGATACGCTTTGCTCCAGCATTGCACCGTATTTCGCCAGAGCCGGAACCGATTTCAGCAAGTGGACCACCTGATCGATGGCCGCTCCGCTTCGGGCAATCAGCAGGGACACGCAGGTGGTAAGCTGCGGTACCAGAATACCGATAACGCCGGCGATGATCAGCACCAAAAGAAGGTAGGCGCAGATGATACACACCGTCCGTTTTGCCCGCTGTGCGCGCCGTCCCCGGAGGACCCGATCGTAGTTTCTCTCAAAAAATCCCATGAGAATGTTCACCGCATAAGCGATAATTCCCCCCACAATCAGCGGAACCATGGCGTTTCCGAACATCACCAGAACCTTCTCCATGCGGGACCAGTAATATGTCAAAAGGTATAAGATAAACACGGTAAGGCCCAGACGGAAATATACATTTCCCGTTACCGTCTGAAATTTCGATTTCTTTTCTTCTTTCATCAATGTCGTCTCTTTCTCTGTATCTAATTTATATGTGTGCAACTATATCACAACCGATATGGAACTTCAACCGGACGACCGAATTCATCCGGCTTACATTCGTACCGAAACGGGCTTTTTTTAAACCACGCACACATCCTTCTCCCAATTTTATTTCTGCAGCGAAAAAGCCCCGGGAAGCAGTTCCTGAAGGGAATGGCTTTCCAAATGCTCCTCATCCTTTCCGGTAATCACCCGCAGTTCCGGTTCGAATTCCATCAATACCTGACGGCAGATTCCGCAGGGCATCGCCTCTCCCGCCGAAGATGCAACAGCCAGCGCTCGGAACTCCTGTTCCCCTTCCGAGACGGCCTTTGCCACAGCTCCTCGCTCGGCACAAAGGGTCGCACCGTAGGAAGCATTCTCCACATTTACACCGGTATATACTTTTCCGCTTCGGGTCAGCAGTGCGGCACCTACTCGAAATCCGGAATACGGCGCATAGGCATTTTCCTTCACATCGTTGGCAATCCGATACAGTTCCTTGTCAGTCATATCCATTCATCCTCCTCTGTCGGGAATCGTTTTCATTCCATTCACGGAAGTTTATTATACCATCTGAAGAAGCGATAAAAAAAAAGATACCGTGAATATTTCACGGTATCTTTTGAAATTCATTCTGATTCTAAAACATCAATTACTCGATGATTTCAGTTACAACGCCGGAACCTACGGTTCTGCCGCCTTCTCTGATAGCGAATCTCA
>JAERMT010000179.1_pt1 | contig 35975 bp, 30 predicted proteins | sample 9267081 | NCBI WGS metagenome assembly JAERMT01 (sample SAMN17071939, study PRJNA684904) | human gut metagenome | isolation source: diarrhea sample from child under the age of five | host: Homo sapiens | place: South Africa: Mafikeng, Mafikeng Provincial Hospital | collected 2019-09
CCCCCGAAGGGGACGGGGCCCGGGCGGGAAGGGCGGCCCGCTCCCCGCGGTCGGCGCGGGGCGGGCGCCCCGCCCCGCGGGCGGCTAGAGCGGCCAGGCGACCGTCATGGTCACCGGCACCGCGGCCAGCAGCACCAGCAGGCGCAGCACGAAGCCGCCGATCAGCACGCCGATGTCGGAGCCGGCGCTGATCATGTGGGCCTTGCGGGACTCCTCGAACTCCTTGGGGCTGAAGAACAGCATCTTGGTCTCCAGCACCGTCGGGATCACCAGGCCCACGGCGATGAACAGCACCCAGAAGACCACGGCGTACCTGCCGCACACCAGCGCCTGCACCGAGGCCAGGCCCGCGGTGGAGTTGGTCGCCGTGATGAACAGCAGCGCCGCCACCAGCAGCAGCTCGATGCACGGGAAGCAGAAGTGGAACTTCTTGAGCACGCCCACGCGGTTGAACTCCTCGGGGCACTTGAACACGCCGGCCAGCAGCACGGCGGCCATGCCGGTGGACATCGCCGACACCAGGAACAGGATGGGCAGCAGCGCGGTGTTCCACAGCGGGAACGTCTTGCACACGCCCAGCAGGCAGCCGGTGTAGATGGCCACGCAGATGCCGAGCACGGCGCCGACGATCTCGAGGGCCATGGGCACGCGGCGCTTCATGAGGTCCATGATCAGCGCGACCAGCGCGACGACCGTGAACGCCGCCAGGATGACGACGCCCCAGGTCATCACGGACCCGAAGTTGGTCAGCAGCAGCGCGAAGCGCAGCGGGTTGTGCAGGCCCGCCTTGGCGTCGAACATCAGCAGCACGAGGCCGACGATGACGACGATCGGCGCGATCCAGTGGCCGAGCTTGCGCATGGTGACCGCCTCGGGATGGCGCCAGGCCAGGAAGGCCGAGGTGGCGAACGCGCCGCCGCCCAGGCCGCCTAGGAACAGATAGCAGGCGATGATGCCGCTCCAAATAGGTGTGTACTCCATCTCAGCATCACCTCACGTAATAGACTTTGGACTTGGTAAGGTCGCCGGCGATGGGGGCCGCGTGCGTGGCGGCGATCTCCTTCACCAGCTCGCAGTCCGGGTCGTCCAGGTCGCCGAAGATGCGCGCGCCGGTCGGGCAGGCCGTCACGCAGCTGCACATCTCGGTGCCGCTCGTGTAGTTGGACACGTTGCAGAAGCGGCACTTGTCGACGGCGCCGGTCTTCTCGTTGCGGTTGCGCACCTGGTAGGGGCAGGCGGCCATGCAGTACAGGCAGCCGATGCAGCGGCCCTGGTCGACCTCGACGATGCCGTCGGGGCCGATGTGGGCGGCGCCGGTCGGGCAGACGCTGCAGCACGGCGCGTCCTCGCAGTGCATGCACTGCAGCGGCACGTGCTCGACGCTCACGCTCGGATACTCGCCGACCTCGCGCTCCTCGAAGCGGATGAACGAGTCGGCCGGATCCAAGCCGTTCTGGCGCTGGCACGCGGTGCGGCAGGCGTAGCAGCCGATGCACTTCTTGGTGTTGATAAGCATTCCATAGCGTGCCATATGCTATGCACCTACTTTCTTGACGGTGACGACGGCCTCCTGGGAGCAGATTCCGCCGTAGCCGGGCTCGATGCGGAAGGGCACGTAGTCCATCTGGCGCAGGCCGACGCCGTACGCCGTCTTCTCCTCCTTGGAGGAGCAGCCGTAGTGGCTGGGCATGTACAGCGCGTCGGGGTTGATGCGCTGGGTGACCTTCGCCTGGACCTTGCCCGCGTGCTGCTCGTTGGAGACCTCGACGGTGTCGCCGTCGGAGATGCCGAGCTCCTCGGCGCGGCTCGCGTTAATCCACACGCGCTCCAGGCCGTACTGCTTCGTGATGGCCATGAGCGGCTCGCTGTTGGCGGTCTGCGTGTGGGTGTGGACGGCCTGCTTGCCGCCGATCAGGCGGAAGGACTTGCCGTCCTCGGGCACGGCCACCGCGGGCTCGAGCCACTGCGGGGTGCGGGGCAGGCCCGCCTTCTCGCACGCCTCGGAGGCGAACTGGAACTTGCCGGAGGGCGTCTTCCACTTCGGGTACGGGCCGTACTTGAACGCCTTCTCGGGGAAGGTGCTCACGCCGCAGGCGCGCAGGCCGTCGAGGGACAGGCCCACGGTCGCAAGCTGCGCGTCGGCGAGCTCCTCGACGGTGAAGCCGAAGTACTGGCCCACGCCGCACGCCTCGGCCAGCTCGGAGAAGATCTGGTCGACGGGGCGGGTGTTGGGATGCACCTTGTCGATGACCTGGTCGCGGATGGCCACGGCCGGGACCTTGCCGCCGTAGAACGCGGGGAGCTCGAGGCGCTCGAGGTAGCTGGTGTCGGGCAGGACGTAGTCGCACGCGTGGCACGTCTCGGTCATCTGGACGTCGATGCACACCGACAGCTCCAGGTCGGCCAGGCACTCCTGCAGGTAGGCCGGGTTGGAATAGCCCGCCACCATGTTGGAGTTGTAGAAGAACATGCCCTTCATCTTGCCTTCGCGGGCAAGCTGCGCGGCGTAGACGTTGACGCCCATGCCGGACAGGGACAGCGGGTACTCGGACTGGCCGGCGATCTTCGCCTCGACCTTGGGCACGGACGGGAACTTGGCCTTGTCCACGTCGCCGGCCTTGACCGACGCGCCGAACAGGGCGCCGCCCTTCTGGTTCCAGCAGCCCAGAAGGCCGTTGAAGCAGGCAACGGCGCGGGCGGTCTCGCCGGAGTTGGCGTAGCTGCAGCCGTAGGCGCCGCGCCAGCTCGGCTCGATGCAGGCGGCCGGGGCGCACTCGGCGAACTTCACCGCGACGCGCTCGATGTCGGCGGCCCTCAGGCCGGTGATGCCGGCGGCCCACTCGGGCGTGTACTGGCCCAGGGTGGCGGCCCACTCGTCGAAGCCGGTCGCCTGCTCGGCCACGAACTTCTTGTCGTACAGGCCGCGGTTCACGAGCACGTGGCTCATGGCCAGCACCAGCGCCAGGTCGGTGCCCGGGTTGATGGGCAGCCACTCGTCGGCGAAGGCGATGGAGTTGTTCAGGCGCGGGTCGACCAGCACGATGTACGCGCCCCTCTCGTGCGCCTTCTCCAGGGCGTGCAGCTGGCTCGGGCGGATGGCGTCGGCGTAGCTGCGGCCGATGAACATGCAGGCCTTGGCGTTCTCGACGTCGGCCAGGTAGTCGCCCGCGCCGATGACCTGCGTGAAGCCCGCGTTCTTGGACATGTTGCAGGCCGCGCCGTGCGTGTAGACGTTGGCGCTGCCGAGCGCCTGCATGAAGCGCTTGGTGTAGTAGGAGCCGGACGGGCGCGGGTCCTGGACCATGGCCAGGGCCTCGGGGCCGTCGGAGCCGATGATGGACTTGACCTTCTCGGCGATCTCGGAGTAGGCCTGGTCCCAGCTGATCTTCTCGAACTCGCCCTTGGCGTTCTTCTTCAAGGGGTCGGTCAAGCGGTCCTCGGAGTAGGCGATGGACGCGTAGCCGTATGCGCGGCCGCACAGCGTGCCCTCGCAGTGGGGATGGCCGGGCTCGCCGATCATCTTGGTGAGCTTGCCGTCGACCACGTACCCCTTGAACCCGCACTTGGAAGAGCAGGAGTTGCACAGCGAGTAAGCGGTGTGGGATTCCACATCCTTCGTCCCGCTCGCGTCAGCCTGCTCCCAGGCGCCGAAGCTCATGAAGCCCGCGCCGGCCGCTACTGCTGCGACCCCGGCGCTGCCGGCCAGAAAGCTTCGCCTGGTAATAGCGTTTTCTGACATTGCTGATTCCTCTCTATATGCATCCTGCGTCATCGTTTCATCCATGATGCGAACCGCTATCAAGCCAACTGGCCGGATTCGGACTCCGCGCGCTGTTCCGCGCAGATGCCCAAGATCACGTCGACCAGGCTGATGTAGAACCGCGCGTCATCGTCAAGCTTCAGCAGCTTCAACCGGTAGTCGGTTAACCAATCGAAGCGCTCGGCCACAAACTGTCGAGCCTCGGCGTCCATGCCGCTTCGCAGCAGAACTGCCACCAGGTCGAGCTCCAATGCCAGGTGATCGGGGCAGTCAGCGTATTCCGCCGGCACCTCCAGGCCCAGCTGCTCGATCAATGCCCGCATGTAACGCGCCGAAGCGCCCAGGTACAGGCCCTTCTGCTTGCCGATGAGCGGATTCACGTTGTCGGGAGTGTTCCAATCCGTGTACAGCGATTCCACGGGAATCGCCGACTGGGGAAGCCCTCCGGTGAAGTGACGCGCCGCAAAACCCTGCTTCTCATCGAAAAGCGGAGGGCAGAACAGCTCGTCGACCTCGTTGGCGGAAAGGAATTCCTGCATGGGCACGAGCACATGCATGCGCTCGATGAGGCTTGCCTGCTTGCCGAAACGCGTGTCGTCTTGCAAAAGACGGCGAACGCCATCCATGAACTCGGCCCAGGCCGCGCTGCGCGTCATCTGCTTCCATTCGCCCCTCTCAACGGAACCGAAGCACTTCGAAAGCACCGAGAACACCGCTGCGTCGTCCATCATCTCGCGCTCACTCCTTTCCTTGGTCGCGGTTATAAGGTCTTCGACCTTTCACATCCCGCGCTTGCCGCGCGGGCGTTCGCATCATGCGGGGTATATCGCCCCGAAACGATTACGCGGTGACCGCGGTCGTCGTGCGAACGATGCCCTCGTCAATGATCTTCTGCGCGATATCCTGCCAATCGATGAACTGGATGGCGCCGTTGGGGCACTGCTCGGCGCAGCGGCCGCAGGAAATGCACTTCGTGGACACGCCGGTCTCGGTGTCGACGCGGGGCATGTTCCAGGGGCATGCCTGGCTGCACATGCCGCAGCCGATGCACTTCTTGGTGTCGACCGTGCGGGCGCCGGTCTTCTCGTCGGCGTAGATGGCGTGGACCGGGCAGTACTTCACGCACTGCGCGTCGGCGCACTGCTTGCAGTGCTCGACGGTGAACTCGCAAGCACCCTTGCCGTCGCCAAAGGAGCCGTCGCCGGTGTCGGCGGACTTGCCCCAGTAATAGTTATCCCACACACGCACGCGAGCGATGTGCTGGCACACGCGGCCGTCGTTCTTCAGCGTGCACATCATCTCGCAGCGCTGGCAGCCCGAGCAACGGGCGCGGTCGGTGACGATCATCTTGGTGGGCGTGGTGCGCAGCTCGATGCGGCCGGATGCGATGGAATCCTGGGTGACACCCCAGCTGGCCAGCACGCCGCCGACGACCAAACCCGCAACGCCGCAGCCGGCCATTGCCAGCACGTCGCGGCGGGTGATGTTCTTCTTGACCGGGGCGCTGCTGCTTGTATTCGTATCTGACATTCTCAGTACTCCCCCTCACATATATTGGTGAGTCGTTACCTTGCGCCGGTTCCTCCCTCAGCCGAGGCCTCGTCTGCCTCGTCCCTTTTGATTTCCGGCGCACACTCTTCGCCCTTCTCGGGTCACGCAACAGTAAGTAGTATGCGGCTCACCGCTTTTTCGGTATCCCCTCTTTGGGGGTCAATGCGGGCGAATTTGCCCCTCATTCGCCGGAAAATCGCATCCGTTCGCCGTTTACCAGGCCATTTCCATAAATTACCCTCAAAGAGGGGATACCCGTTTTACAAGGTGCGCGACACTGCCCAGTGACGAATTGTCGTCTGCACCCGAATCGCCCGACATGTCACGCAACGCATGTATCGAGAAGAGATTTGGAGATGCAACATGGCTGACGAGAAGTCATACGGCTGGGCCGGCAAGATCCTGCGCGTCAATCTGACGACGGGCAGCATCACCACCGAGTCCACCGCACCTTATAAGGAATACATCGGCGGCATGGGCCTTGCTAACAAGATCATGTACGACGAGGTGCCCGCTGGCACCGATCCTCTTTCCGAGGAGTCCAAGATCGTTTACGCCGTCGGTCCGCTGACCGCTTCCGGCGTGCCGCTGGCTGGCCGTACCACCATCAGCTTCCTGTCCACGTTCACCAAGGACCATCTGGTCGTCGACGCACACTGCGGCGGCATGATCGGCGCCCGCATCAAGCTGGCCGGTTACGATGCCATCATCGTCGAAGGCAAGTCCGACAAGCCGGTGTACCTGCACATCAAGGACGATCAGGTCGAGATCAAGGACGCCTCCTTCGTCTGGGGCATGGGCACCCGTTCCACCACCGAGGCTTTGAACCGCCTCGAGGGCAACCGCGCCTGCGTGGCAACCATCGGCCCTGCCGGTGAGAACCTGCTGCCCTACGCCGTTATGATGAACTCCCGTAACCACTCCGCCGGCGCCGGCCTGGGCTGCATCATGGGCTCCAAGAAGCTCAAGGCACTGGTCGTCGAGGGCAACGGCAGCGTGAATGTCAAGGACCCGAAGGCCCTGGCCGATCTGTCCGACTACATGCTGCGCGAGGTCGTCGGCTCCAACAACAACCATGTTGTGCCGTCCACCCAGCAGGAATGGGCAGAGTACTACGACAAGGGCACCCGTTGGACCGCTCGCAAGGGTCTGTACTGGGCCGACGCCGAGGGCGAGCCGATCGAGACCGGCGAGCCGAAGCCGGGCGAGATCAACACCGTCGGCTACCGCTGCATGAAGACCACCAAGGACGAGGGTCCCGAGGCCGAGAAGTACACCATCAAGATGAACGGCTGCCATAGCTGCCCGATTCACTGCTACTCCGACATGCGCGTGCCGAACGCCAAGAAGAACGGTGGCTTCGAGATCACCGGCAACACCTGCGTGCCGAACTTCCCGTTCTCCATTTACATGGTGAAGATCCTGGGCGAACACACCTCCGTCAAGGCTTCCACCGAGGACGGCCTGATCTGGGACCAGGTTGTCGGCGGCACGATGGACGACCTGGGCATGTGGTGCAACTACGCTCAGATTTACCGCGACATCGCGCACTGCGTGTCCAAGGGCATCTTCAAGAAGGTGCTGCCCGAGGCCGAGTACAACATGTTCGACTGGGAGAAGTTCGAGAAGAACGACCCGACCATCATGGTGGAGCTGCTCAAGCACATCGCCCAGAACGACAACGAGATGTCCTACCTTGGCCACGGCCCGCTCGTGTGGTGCCCGCGCTGGGACGACATGGAGTGGTTCGACACCACCGCTAGCTGCCTGATCAACTACCGCGGCTGGCCGGTGCACCATGCAATCGAGTCTTACGGCCAGGTCGGCGGCCTGCTGAACATGGTGTTCAACCGCGACCCCATGATCCACTCGCATCAGAACATGCTGCAGTGCGGCCTTCCGCACGAGCTGAAGCAGCAGATCGCTGCCGAACTGTGGGGCGGCGAGGACGCTCTGGACGCCGAGAAGGACTACAAGCCGATGAACGAGCACAAGGCGAACTTCACGTGGTGGTCCATCGTCACCGACGTGCTGCATGACTCGCTGACGCTGTGCAACTGGGTGTGGCCGATGGCCCAGTCCCCGTCGAAGAGCCGCAACTACCGCGGCGACCTCGACCTGGAGGCCAAGTTCTACAAGGCCGTCACCGGCGAGGACATCACCACCGACGAACTGTACAAGCGCGCCGCCAAGATCATGACGCTGCAGCGCGCCAACACCGTGCGCGGCATGACCGACAAGGACGGCAAGATGGGCTGCAACGACTGCCGCACCATCCACGACGTCATCACCCAGTGGCCGTTCACCAAGGATCCGGACAAGGAGCCGTTCACCAAGGGCACCGACAAGATGGAGAAGGAAGACTTCCAGAAGGGCCTGACCATGCTGTACGAGAAGTTTGGTTGGGATTCCGAGAAGGGCTGCCCGACGGCCGACTGCCTGGACTACTACGGCATGGACGACGTCAAGGCCGAGCTGCAGAGCCTGAACCTGCTGCCGTAAACGCTAAGCTGGCAAGCTAGACCGGCAAAGCAAGCTTGAATCGCAAACGCCCCCCGTTGCGCAGACAGCGGGGGGCGTTTTTGCGCTCTAGGGTTAGCAAAAAAAATGCGTCCCGAGCGAGACTGCTCGGGACGCATTGCGTTGCGCATGGCTGCTGCGCGCTAGGCCCTCATCGGGCATTACACGTCGGCAGGGCGCTCCACCGCATCGTATTCGGCCAGCGATGCCGCATAGCCTGACTCGAGGTACTGCGTGGAATAGTAGTACACGTCGCCGTTGGATGCCTCGGTGCGCTCGATGTCCGGATAGTTGCCGGAATCGCGCACAGCCTGCCACGTTTCCTCGATCTGATCGTCGGTCATGCGGAAGGGCGGGTTCTTCAGGCACTCGGCGGCATACGGGCGAGGATACACGCGCGAATCCTCGCGCACGCACTCGACGAACGTGACCACCGGATTGTCCTCGGCCGCCAGGAACGCCCAGCGAGCGTAGCTGGCAGTCATGAGCGTCTCATCGTACAGGTAGTAACTGTGCATACCCATGAGCACCTTGATGCGGTTGCACTTGATTTCCTTGCGCACGGGCGCGGCGCTCTCGTCCTCCACGAGCACCCATTCGCCCTCGATCTGCTCAAGGCGGTAGCCCTCGGGGATGCGCAAGCCGGCGAAGGGGCTCCTGTCGTTCTCGGCAGGCTGCTCATCTTCAGCTGCGCTATCAGGGGAACCCGGGGCGGGCTCGGAAGCCGCAGGCGTTGCGGCGACGGCGGCGCTTTCGGCGGATTCCGCAGCGTTATCAACCTGCGCGGAAGCATCAACGCCCGCGGCCGACTCGGCTTCAGCGGAATCCTCAACGGCTTCCGGCGCCTTATCGGCAGCCTTCGCCTCGTTGTCGACCTCGATCTGCTCAAGGCGGCGGTTCGGGATCTTCGGGGGCACGCCCACCGCTCGAGTGGCAGAACGCACCGCGGCGGCCTTCGCGCGCTCGGCGGCGCGCTCCGCCTCGATCTCGTCCTTGTGTTCCGCCTGGTAATCCTCGAGCCATTCGTACACGAACATCTCGAAGTCCTCGGCCGTCATATGCTCGGGCACCAAGCCGATCTCGGGCCAACGCTCGGGCGTGACCAGGTGGCTGTCGGCAGACTGTTTGCGCACGTCATCGAACACATCGGCAAGCGCGTTGTTCTCCGCCAGCTCGCGTGCGGCCGCAAGCTCCTCCTCCGTGGGCTCGTCGGCCGCCTCCCCTTCAAGCGCCTCATCGACGCCGGCTGCGACAGCTTCCGCATTCCCAGCGGCTGCGACGCCCTGGTTGGCGGCAACCTCCCCCACCGCCGATTCCGCGTCTTCCGAAACGACATCCTGACCCAGAGGCTCTCCGGCCGTCTTCATCTGCTCACTCATTTCGCCTCGCCGGCCTTCTGCTTCGCGATGGCCTCGTTAACCCTCATCTCGACGCGTGTGTCGCGCAGGCTGCAATGCTCGCACATCAGGCACGCCACCGACATCTCGTCGCAGGGCAGCTTCTCGTCCATCTCCGAGAGCGACATGCCGCAACGGTACATCCAGTCGCCCACCAGGCCGCGCACGGCCTCGATGGCGAACAAGGTGGTATGGCCCTTGCCCTTCGGCACGCCGTCTACCGCAAGCTCCACGTCCTTGGGCGTCAGCTCCAACGCCTGCGAGAACGTCTTGCCCTCGATCATGGAGCAGATGGCGCTTGCGCAACCGGTCATGGCCAGGCACCCGCGGCTCTTGAAGCCCACCTTCACGAACACCGGGTCGGCAACGGAGTCGTCGACCACTGCGAACAGGCGCAACGCCACCTCGCCGCGCTTCGACTTGCCCACCATGCTCTGCACGTTGAAGCCCTCGGGCTTGCCGGCGTTCTTGAAGTTCGCCACGATGGCGAGCATCGTTTCCGAGTAGCCTTCCACGCCGTTGTCCAGCTCGGTCTGATACACGTCCTTCGTGCGGATCAGCGCACGGTCGTCCGGCTCGTGATAGATGTCACGGCCCTCATCCGGCTCATCGAACGTGATTTCCTGCTCGTTCGCCATATCGATACCCCCTACAGTTAACGTTGCTGTTACTATGCATTATTTCCCTTATGTTATGATGGCGAACATGGCGTTTCGCGCATACCCTCTTTGAGGGAATTTGCGAACAAGTAAGCCGGCCTTTTAGGGAGAGGGACGGCCACCTGGCAAATCGCGCCGCATATACCAGGAGGATCAGTGAGGATCAACGAAGCGGGCGATTCGATCGCTCAGCGCGCACAAGGGCGGGGAGGGGCATCTTCCTCCGGACAACCGGCAAGTGCTTCAAGCGCCGTCGGTGCGAAGCCGAGCGCTCGAACGCGCACAGGCCGCCTTGCGCCCGACGACGCCGCTCACCCTATGCCAACCGGCATGAAGCTGCTCAGCCTGTACATCCCGCTCCTCCCCTCCATCTTGGGCCTGTGCTTCGCGCGCACGGGGCTTATCGTTGCCGGCTACGGCAGCTATACCCACACCGATGAGGGGATATTCACCGATGGCAGCATGCTCGTGGCGCTTTCCTTCATGGCCGTTATCCTGCTTGTCATCGGAACGCGGAAGATCCGCCTGAAGAAGCGCACCACCAACCGCATCATGCGCACGTGCGTTGCATTGGAGGCGCTGTGCGTGCTACTGCTTCCCCTGACCCACATTGCAGGCGCCTTCTGGCCGAACGTGCATTTCTGGCTATGCGCGGCCGTCACGTTCTTCGCATCGTTCGCCATCTTCTATTGGCTGCGCCGCGCACGCGGATGCGGCAGCACCACCGCCGTGCTGTATGTGTTCAGCGCCCTTGCCATCAGTGAGGTGGAGATTTACGTTTGCTCGCTCATCGGCACCTACGGCTTCTACGTTGCCGCCGCTCTCTCCCTCCTGCAGTTCCCCTGCATGCTGAGCGCGCGCAAGAACAAGCTGGCGAACGATATCGAGTCGTTCACGCCCAACGACGACTTCTTCGGATTCGCCACCACGTTGCTGTCGAGCAAGCGCTTCCTCACGGCGACGGCAACGAGCATCGGCGTGCTCTCCATCGTGGACGGCTTCTTGCGCGGCTACCCCGACGGTACGCCCATCGCGTTCCAGCCCGCCACCCGGGTTGCATATGGCCTGCTCACCATAGCCATTTGCGTCATCGTCATTTCCTTGATGATGCACAAGCGCAAGAGCGTCATGACCGTGGGCATGTTCATCCTCTTGGAGCTGTTCGCGTGCGCCGCACTGGTGCTGTATGCGGCCTTCCCCGATATGCCGGACATCGGCGCGGTGTTCACCACCACGCTCAATGCACTGCTGGTAGCGTTCACCTGGTACATCATCATCGCATTTATGAGCTTCGGCTGGCGCGACCCGTATTACTACGCGCTGGGCGGCTGGATCGTGTGGCTCGGCTGCCGCGCCATCGCGCGCGTGACGCTGATAAACATGCAGTCGCTTTCCACGAACGACCTGCTCATCAACGCCATCATGGGCACCTGCGTGGTCATCTCCACGCAGGTGGCGCTCGGCCAGTTCCTCAAGGTCTCCCAGATAGAAGCCGATGAGCGCCACGATCTGCACGTACGCCGCATGGAGCGCCTGGAGAAGCAGCTGTCGCGGACGCAAGCGAATGTGGAAGCGCTCACGATCTTGAAAAACAACGCTGGCGAATACAGCGAGTGCGCCGCTTGCGCAAATGCGGCGCCTATGGGCGCCGGTGCCGCCGGTGCGGTCGGTACCCCGAACCCCTTGCAATGCGCAGGGGTAATGCCCATCGAAAGCGTCGATCAGGGCGAAACGGCGGACGAGAGCCGCAACGCGCAGCCCGGTTCCAAACGCGGGATGCGGCTGGTGCGGCTGATGGGCCTTGACGAGGGCGATTCCATCGCCGATATCCGTAAGGCCACCATGCGAAACAATGCCGAACAGATGGGCAAGCAGTTTCTGCTCTCCGACCGCGAAATCGAGGTACTTGCGCTGTACGCGCTGGGTTGGACGCAGAAGCGCGTAGCCGAGGAGCTTTACATCAGCCCCAGCACCGCACACGCCCACATCAAGCGCATCTACGCGAAAACGGGCCTGCACTCCCGCCAAGAGATCCTGGATTTCATGGACCAGTACACGTCCTAGGGATCGGGAAAGATGACGTTTCCGGTAAGCGCCGCGTCAAAAGGAGCCGTACACCACCCGTTGGAAAACGTCACGCTAGAAGGCGGCGCGCTAAAGGCGCTGCTTCTGAGGCGGCAAGTTAAAACGCGGCGTCTATGGGGTCGCTTATCTCCACGTCCTCTTGACCTCGCTCTAGCGCCGTCAGCACTTCAAGCAAGGGCTGCTGCGTGCCGTCGAGCATGCGCAGGTTCATGGTAACCGCATCGGCGAAGTCGGTTGACAGCACCTTGGCGCCGTGGTCTTCCGCCAAGCGCATCAGCTGCTCGTAACGCGGGTACGCTATGCGGATGCGCAAGTCCACGCAACGCGACACCACCACCAGCTGCGCGGCATCGATACCCGCCTGGGTTGATTGCGTATACGCACGCACCAGGCCGCCCGTACCCAGCAACACGCCGCCGAAATAACGCGTGACCACGCACACCACATCGGTCAGCCCCGCATGCTGCAGCACCTCGAGCGTGGGCAGGCCCGCGGTCTTCTGAGGTTCGCCATCGTCAGAATAGCGAACGCGCCCTACGGCGCCCGCGCCGCCCTGGCGCAGGATGTACGCATACACGTTGTGACGCGCCATGCGATTCGCCGCGCGGATCTCCTCAAGGAACGCCAGCGCCTCTTCCTCGGTCTCAACGTGGGCCAAGCTGGCGATGAAGCGGCTTTTCTTCTCCTCGATCTCGGCGACGGCACGCCCCTCGATGGTGGTGTACGAGCTCATTCGATTCCTATTCCCCAATGGTCATTTGAAGCAAGTATACTTCTTCGCGCAAGTTGCGCGCCGTCTCGCGGCTGATGGCGCCCTCATCGCGCATCGCCTGGATCTCCTCAAGCTCGATGCGCAGGGCGTCGGCCTCAACGTCGGACACGCGCGCCTTGATCACCTGGATCTTCTGCGTGTCCATACCCTCGAGCGCGCCGCGCATGCCGCCGGCGTCCATGCCGACGACGCTGCCCGCAACGTTGGCCCTGGCCAGCTTCTCCGGCTCATTGGCCGCGCGCAAAAACGCCAGCGTGGAGCGGCATTCCGCCGCAAGCACGCCCGCACCGTCGGCGATTTCCAGGTTCTCGTCGGTCATACGTAGGTTGTAGTACGCAAGCGCGCACTCCTCCAGCTCGATGCGCAGCTGGCGATGCTGCTCGATCTTGGCTTCGTCGTCAACCACATGGCGAACAGCGCGATCGACGCGGCGCGCCGTATGCACGGTACCCACCTTCAGGCGGCTCCACACCTCTCCCAGTGCCTGGCGACGCGTATGCGCACGCAGAAGCGTGCGACGAGAGCTTTCGAGACGCTCAATTTCGCGCTCACCCTCGGCACGGGAGATGCGTCCTTCGCGGATATACTTATCCACCTGGGCCTTTTGCTGTTCGATGGCCGTTGCGCGCAGCTCGAGCAAGCACGGGGCCGAGGTGTTCTTGCGCCGCAGCCGCTTGATGCGCTCGCTGTACTGTCGGACGACGATCTGCGTGGCAGCCTCGTTAGTCGGCGTCTTCTGCTCGCGCACTTGGCGAATGACGCGCTTGAGGATCTCGATGTGCGCCGCATTCACCGCTTGGTCATCCTGCTCGTCAGCCTGCTCCTTCGGCGCAAGCAGCGGCACCACGAAGTTCGCCAGCAGCAACGTGCACAGGATGACGCCCGATGCCAGGAAGATCAGGTTGTCGCGCTGAGGGAACGCCTCGCCCGTGGAAAGAGTGAACGGGATGGTCATGATGATGGACAGCGTGATGGCGCCCTTCGGGCCCGAAAGCGTGGTGACCAGGGCATCGCGTATCAGCTGACCGCCCGTACGCGGCTTGGAGCCGCGATGCACGCGCTCCATGATAAGCACCCACAGGAAGCGCACGCCCACTACCAGGGCCGTTACGAGCAGCACCAAGGCGCACAGCAGAAGCGAGCTGGTCTCGCTGCTGTGCCACGACGGCATGACGGCCTTCGGCAGCTGCATACCCAACATGACGAAGACCACGCCGTTGATGACGAAGACGAGCGCCTCCCACACGCTATTCGACGCAAGCTTCAGACGCGCGGCCGCCGGCGTTGGCTTATGCGGCATCAGCGCGATGAGCAGGCCGGCAGCCACCACAGCCAAGATACCGCTTGTGCCGAAATGCTCGGCCGCCAGGAACGTGATGAAAGGCGTGAACACCTCGAACACCACATGCACCGTGATGCTCTCGTAGCCGTAGCTACGGATGGCGCCGAGCGCCAGCACCGCCAACAAGCCCACCACCAGGCCGACCGCGATGCCGCCAAAGAAGCTGATGGCAAAGCTTTGCGCGGCATTGGCAAGGGAAAACGAACCCGTGATGGCCGCAGCTATGGCGAACTGGAACGAAACGACGCCCGATGCGTCGTTGATGAGCGCCTCGCCGGAAAGCAGGGATTTCTGACGGCTGGACAGGTGGATATCCTTGCCAAGGGCCGAGACGGCCACGGCATCGGTGGGCCCCAACGCCGCACCCAGGGCGAACGCCGCCGCAAGCGGGATGGAGGGCTCGAGCCAGTTCAGCACGAAACCGACCACCAAAACCGTGGCGAGCACCAAGCCGACTGCAAGGGACACGATGGCCCCCTTGTTGTCCCACAGCCCACGTTTGCTTGCATGCCGCGATTCGTCGAACAGCAATGGAGCGATGAACAGCACAAGGAACAGCTCAGGATCGATTGCCACGTCGACGGGCGTGCCCACCAGCAAGATGATGACAGCGCCTAGCGCGATCTGCACCAGCGGCAACGACACGCGCGGGGTGACCTGATCGAGCACGGCGGAGACAAGCACCGCCGCCAACAACAGCAACACGAACTCGAGCATTTCCATAAGCATACTTCCTTCGGGGATCATCGCCACGGTATTAAGGTTTCCGCACTATAGTAGCAAGCGAAACTGGCCCGAAGAAAGCAACGCTGCGTCAACAAGAATGAAGCACAGCGTTTTACAGCAAAATGGATAGTTTTGCGAAACGAATGGCAGGGCGCCGCAATTGTCCGCATACGCAAAAAGGCCCGCCGAAGCGGGTCTTTCGATTTCGAATGGTGCGGGCGAGAGGACTTGAACCTCCATGGGGTTGCCCCCATACGGACCTGAACCGTACGCGTCTGCCAATTCCGCCACGCCCGCGAATTGGCGCCTGATTTCTCAAAGCGGATATGTATATTACACGTTAAGACGTATGCACGCAAGTGTTATCACGCAATTTCTTTGCGAATTTTCAAGACGATACCTGAGAGCATAAGGACCGACACCGCAAGCAGCACGGTGTCGCCCACCGCCCCCGATGCATATGTTTCGGGCATCATGCCTGTTAGGAGCACGTTTGGCACCATATACAGAACATCGAAGCCGGCATGGATGAATGCGCAAGGCCATAGCCGACGCATTCGCGCATACAGCGCACCCAGGATCACGCCAAACAGCAGAGCCTGCCCAAACTTCAACGCCGCCTGCAAAAGCACCAGCTGGCCGGCCGATACGTCGGGCGCGCCCACGTGCAGCAGCGCGAACAACGCCGCCGATGCCAAAATGGCGCGCTTCGCATCCAGCGCCCGCTCGAACGCCTCTATGCCCAGCACGCGCATGAACGATTCCTCGTACAGACCGGTGAGCAGGCAGATGCCTAACAAGAGCAGCAGGTTTTCCATAAGATCGACAGTCGACGGCAACGCAGTAGACGCAAAGCACGCCATAGTGCCACCACCGGAAAACAACCAGGCCAGAAGCGTTATCGCGCCGCCGACAAGACCCACCAAGAGCAAGGTGATCGCTGCAAAACGCACAGTGTTCCGTTGTTGCACGGTTCGAGTACAACGCTTGAGCGCATCAGGAACGGCAAACCCCACGGCCAAAAGTGCGACCAGCGCCAACACCGCTTCCTGCAGCAACGCAGCCGACAGCGTATCGGAGGGCATGGTGTTCATGACCGCGAACGATACGACGAGCAACACGGCAAACGCCGCAGCGACCTTTCCGCTTCGCACCTTACGCACCCCCCTCCGCGCATACTCCTCTACCCCGCTCCTATCGCTCCAGCAGATTCGTCCATGGGTTTCCGCGCAAACCTGCAAACACGCGCCACACGGCCAAGCGCCTTCCGTATCTGATGGCAAAAAGGCCGGCGCCTTTCGGCACCGGCCTGATACTTGCTCATATTCCCGAGCCCAGCCAGCTGTACCTTACAGGCCGAGGGCCTTCTTCAGGGCGGAGACGCGGCGGCGGCTGACGGGGATCTTCTCATCCACGCCGTTGAGCGTGAGCAGCAGGGTGCCGCCGGCGACGGGCTCGATCTCCTCGACCATGGACAGGTTCACCAGGTAACCGCGATGCACGCGGAAGAACCCGTGTCCGTCCAAGCGCTTCTCCAGCTGCGCCAGGCTGACGGTGCTGAAGTAGCGGTCCGTGTCGGTTTGCAGGTACGCGTAGTCATCGCGCGCCATGACGAAGCGAATCTTGTCGATGCTGATGAGGATCTTCTTGCCGGCCTTCTCAACCGGGATGCGCTCGGACTTCTGGGCCTGCGCATGCAGCTGCACATGCTCGCGGACGCGGGTGATAGCCTGGGACAGGCGGTCGGTTTCGACCGGCTTCACCAGGTAATCGATGGCGTTTACCTTGAAGGCGTCGAGCGCGAACTCGCTGTAAGCGGTGACGAACACCACCGCGGGCGGGAACTTCAGGTGCTGCAGGGCCTCGGCGAGCTGCAGGCCGGTTGCCTCAGGCATGTTCACATCGAGGAACATGACGTCGCAGGGATATTCCTTCAGCTTCTCGATGGCCTCGCGCACGCTTGCCGCCTCGGCGACGACCTCCGTTTGACCCAGTTCGTCGAGCAGGAACTTCAGTTCGGAGCGCGCAGGGGCCTCGTCGTCGACGATCATCGCTTTCAACATAAGTAGGGCCTCCTTGCTTTCCTTTTATCAGATGGCGAATCTGAGAATCGTTTCATCCCGCAGTGTAGCATACGGCGATGCGCTGGCGCGTTGCCTTACGTAAAGCAGACCGTTTTTCCCAACAATTTGCGCTGCGAACGGTCGAGTTAGGGGTTTAAGCGGTCGATTTCGGCGGTGAACGGTGGTTTCCGCGCACACGCTTGACAAGACCGCGCTTGCCCTACAAGTCGAGCTTCATGAGTTTGCCGATGGTGAGCGCGTAGATGCGGAAGGCCTCCTTCAGCAGCTGCTCGCCCACGCCTTCGTCGGGACCGTGCATGCCGCCCACCCACTCGGGCGCCTGCTCCCATGGCTTCTCAGGGCCGAAGCTTGCCGCGCAGGAGAACTCGCGCGCATACGTGCCGCCGCCCATGGTGAACGGCTCGGCATCCTCGCCCGTTGCCTGGTTGTACGAGGCCAGCAACGCCTGGATGGCCGGCCCCTGCGGGTCAAGCAAAAACGGCGCGTCGTCGCGCGTCTTCTCGCACGTGCCGCCCGCTGCCTGCGCCAGCGCCTCCAGCTTCGCGTGCACCTCATCGCCCGTGATGGCGGTGGGATAGCGCACGTCGATGGTCTGCGTGAAACGGCCGCCCTGCATGGCGGCATGGCCCGCCACGATGGTGAGCTCGCCGAAATCGGCATCGGAGCAGGCAAGTTCGACCGTGCTGCCGTCCGTTGCCGCCGCAATGCGCGCAACCGTCTGGAAGTAGGCGCGCTCCTCTTCGCCGATCAGGCCGTTGTCCAGCAAGTAACCGATCAGCATCCCGATGGCGCTCACGCCGCCCTGCGGCAGGCTCGCGTGCGCGCTGCGGCCCGCGGCCGTGATGCGCGCCAGGCGGCAGCCGGCCGCGTCAGTCTGCGTGCCGGCAGCTTCCAAGGCCGCCGCGGCTTCGCGCTCGTCGAGCAGCTCCACCTCGATGCCCTGCGCCGCCGGGAGCTCGCACACACCCGCGCGCACCACCGCCTGCGCATGGCCCGGCACCGCGTTCACCGCCGTCCCGCCTTCGAGAGAAATCACCGTACGCTGTTCAACGGGCACATCAGCGCTGGTCATAAGGCTGTGATAGATGCCCTTCTCACCGTAGCACACGGGGAACTCGGCATCGGGGGTGAACAGGAACGCCGGGTCGGCGTGATGGGCGCGGTAGTAATGGACATCGTCCATGCGCGTTTCCTCGTTCACGCCGAAGATGAAGCGCAGCGTGTAGGGAAGCTGCGGCGCCAGGCCGTCGAGCTGCATGCGGCGCCACAGGTTCATAGCGTGCAGCGCCACCACGCTCGGGCCCTTGTCGTCGATGACGCCGCGGCCCAGCAAATAGCCGTCCTTGCGCGTGACCTGGTACGGCTCGAAATGCCAGCCCGGGCCCGCCGGCACCACGTCGATGTGGCCGATGATGCCCAGCTGCTCTTCGGAGGCTCCGACAAGATCGGCGTAGCCGACGTGGCCGGCGTCGTCGTGAACCTCGAAGCCCATGTCGTTCGCCATGGCGAGCGCGGCGTTGAGCGCCTTGCGCGGGCCGGGACCGTACGGCGCGCCCTCGGCCGCTGCGCCAAGGTCCTCGAAGCTGGGGATGCGCACAAGCCTATCGATATCGGCGACGATATCCTCCCAATGCTCGTCAAGGTAACGATCGATGCACTGCTCGAGCAGCTCGTCCGACGGCATAGCCGTTAATGCTGCGTTCTCAACCATGAAGTCATCTCCATTTCCTGTTGTGCGGACCCGAATCATCCGGTACAATGGTAAAGCTCAATGCCCGAGTGGCGGAATGGCAGACGCGGCGGTCTCAAAAACCGTTGTCGAAAGACGTGCGAGTTCGACTCTCGCCTCGGGCACCATTCGCAATCAACGGCCCCGCATCCGCGGGGCCGTTTTCGTTTCCTAATACTGTCTCAGAGCGCCTTCAACCAAAACCAGGCGCACTGTGGTGCCCTGACCCAGCTCGCTTTCCACTTCCAGATGCGTGCCCGCGCCGAAATACCCGCAGATGCGGTCGTGCACGTTGCCCACGGCTATGCCGCAACCCGTCGTGGAACCGGGATGAAGGATGTTGTTGCAAGCCTCCTGAGTCATGCCGTTGCCGTCGTCGATGACGGAGATGATGACGTCGTCGCCCTGGCGCACGCCCTCCACGCGGATGGTCAGCTTGCCCTCGGAGGGCATGGCGTGGCGCACCGCGTTCTCCACCAGGGGCTGGATCAAGAACGGCGGTACCATCATGTCCTCGACCTCGGGCTCCACGTTGCAGATCAGCTCCAAGCGGTCCTCGCCGAAACGCGCCAGCTCGAACATGAAGTAGCGCTGCGTCTGCTCGAGCTCGCGACGGAACTCGATCAGGTCGCCGGAATCCTCAAGCGTGCTGCGGTAGAACTTCGCGAACTCGCGCAGCAACGTGCGGGCACGTACGGGGTCGGTGCGCGTGAACGATGCGATGGTGTTGATGGTGTTGAACAGGAAGTGCGGGTTGATCTGGCTTTGGAGCATCTTGAGCTCCATCTTGGTGGCCAGGGCCGTCTGCTCCTCGAGCGCCGATGCCGCCATCTGCGTGGACAACAGCTGGCCGAAGCCGGTGGCGATGGATTTCTGGGTTTCGCTGATGTGGTTGGCACGGCGGTAGTAGAACTTCAGGGTGCCCTTCACATCCTTGCCCACGGTCAACGGCACGATGATGGCGGCGTTGATGCCATGGGTGCCCTTGGGGAAGCCGATCTCCTCAGGGGTGAACAGCACGCGCGTCTTGCCGTCCGCCAGCGTGGAGTACGTGGCATGCGTGCGGATGACGCTGCCGGAAAGGTTGTGCGACTCCTCGTAGCCGGCGTAACCCAAGATGAAGCGATCGTCGGTAATCGCCACGGCGATGGCCGCGGTGGAGGGCAAAAGCAGGCTGCAGATGCGCTGGGCGGATTTGCTGTCCAAGCCTTCCTCGCCCATGGCCTCAAGGGTTTGGCTTGCCAGCTGCAGCACGTTGCTGGATTGGCGTGCGCGCACGGAGTCGGGGTCCATGAGCAGGCGGATGAGCACGGTGATGGCCAGGGTGAACACCATGCCAGCGATGAACAGCGCCAACACGCTGACGACGGGCGATACCAGGTTCCAGATGAGCACAAGGCCCGATAGCGCCACCATCACCGACATGAGCATCTCGAGCGTGAAGTAGCGCGGAAGCCTTGCGCGGTTGTCCTCCATATCGACGTTCATGCGCCGACTCCTTCCTTATCGGGCACGACGGGCAAGCTGAAAAGGCCCGCGTGCGGCGTCAGCCCAGTATACCGAATTCGTTGAGCATGAGCATGACGGCCGCCACCAGCAGAAAGCCGCCGAAGATGAACCGCAGCTGCCGCTCGGGCACCACGCGCACCAGCCGCGCGCCCACCAGGGCGCCGGGGATGCTGCCCACCACGATGGCGATGCCCGCCAGGTATTCGATGTTGCCGAGCAGGCCCTGCTCGATGACGCCGGGAATGGCCAAGATCATGATGGCGATGAGCGACGTTCCCGAGGCCAGGCTCATGGGGATGTCCAAAACGGCCAGCATAAGCGGCACCATGATGAAGCCGCCGCCCACGCCCACGTAGCCCGAGGCCAGGCCGGCGATCAGGCCGATGCACGCGCCCTGGAGGTACTGCTTGCGGGAGAGATGCGGCTGGTCGGGAACGGGTTTCGGACTTGCGGAATGGGCGGAAGCGGCGCCCGCGCGGGGCGCGGGCGCGCACTTCACGGCCTTCTTGAACATCTTGAACGCGCTGAACCCGATGACTATCGCTGCCACACAGATGACCAGCCAGCCGGGCGAGACGCTTGCCAGCCACACGCCGAGCGGCGACATGACCGCGCCGCCCACGCCGAGCGCCAGGCCGAGCTTGGGCACGCAGGTTTTCGCACGGGCATGCGCGACCACGCCCGAGATGGACGTGGGAATGATGGCGAACAGGCTGGTCGCCGTGCTGGCAAGCGGGCTCATGCCGAACGCCAGGCGGAAGATGGGCACCATGATGGTGCCGCCACCCACGCCGAGAAGCCCCGACATCACGCCGACGAACACGCCCGCCAAGGCGGGCGCGATGAAGGCAGCGAACACGTCCATTGCGCCGCGCCGCCTTCCCTATTCGGCTATGTTCAGGCGGATCTCGCTGGTCACACCCGGATCGACGCCCGCACCGGCTCCCGCCACGGGGAACGCCGCCGCCATGTTCGCCGCCGCTTGACGACGCGCCACGGACTGCACGATGGCCGTGTGCAGGATCTGGTCGCTGTCCATACGGGCCATGAGCTCGGGCCATACGAACTGGAACTCGAAGTACTTCGAGCAGTTGCGCTGCGCGTACATGACGGCCTCGGTGCGCGCGGCCTTGGCGGCCTGACGGTACGCCTTCTTGTCCTTGCGGGCAAGGCTGCGCAGGATGGCCGTGATGCGGATGCACTTTGTGATGCCCGGCTCCAGGAACGGGCCCGGGTAGGGCTCGAGGGATTGCGGCTTGACCTGCATCAAGTCGATCTGCGTGCGGCTGTACTCCATCTTGCGATATTCGTAGAGCCAGCGGTAGATATCCTGGCGGAAGCGCGTGCCCTCGCTGGTGGACGCCGGCGGCAGATGGCGCAGGCTCCACTGGTTGTCGAACCAGATGTCGCTGCCGTACATGCGCAGGTTCAACATGTAGTCCAGGTCCTCGCCGCGAGCGACCCACGGGTCGAACGAAAGGCGTTTGAACGCCTCCTTGTGAATTGCCAGACAGCCGCCGCACACGTGGTTGCTGCGCGACAGGCGCGGGCCGCGCATGGCCTTCGTGATCCACTTATTGAAGGCTTTACCCTGCTGCCAGAAGCGGTTGTACCACTTATCCTGGCTTTTCGACAGGTACGAGCCCTCGGAGTTCAGGTAGAAGCCGGTCTTCGCCAAGATAGGCACGCCCTTGCGCGTGAGCTTGCCCAGGCCGTAGACGCCCTTCTGCAGAAAGTCGGCGTCGTCGATGACCTCGTCGTCGTCAAGGAACACGATGGAGTCGAAGCCCATGACGTTGGCGAGCACCAGGCCCAGGTTGCGGATGGCGCCGTAGCCGACAAGGCCGATCTCCTTCGACAGCTTGCCCAGGCCCAGCTGCTCCATGCGCTGCTGCACCAGGTTGCACTCGTCGGCGCCGATGATGGCGATGTTGAGGCTGGGGAAGCGCGAGACGATGTCCTGCACCTTCTCTGCGGCTTGGTCGGAGATGGCGGGCTCGGCGGCGACCAGCACGATGATCTGCCCGATGCCGCGAACCTTCTGCAAAGACGTGAGCAGACGCGGCAGCTCGCCGGGATTGCTCAGCGGGGTGGTGTGGTCGTACGTGGCGATCACGCTGCCGGAATCCTTTCGGCGGCGCGGCGACACGAACGTCGGGATTACGATGACCGGATTCATGCACGTCCTTTGTTTCGGGTCCGTTTACGCCGAATGCGGGTTGCCGAGCCGCGGCCGTGGACCGGGCGCAGCAGCCGCACGCCGACGTGCGCGTTGCTTTCGGTTAACCCTTATATTGTAACGTGTTTGGCAAGCGAGCGCGAAACGGCCCGGCAATCGGATGGAGACGCCATGGACGTCGCAGGTGCTAGCGGCGGCGCTTGCCACGGCCCGGACGACCTCCCTGGCCGCCGCGCTTCTTGTCGCTGGCCTTCTCGCCGCGCATGCGACGGGCCTCCTCGCGGCGGTCGCGCAACGTGGCCGTCTCCTGCTTGAGCGCCTGATAGCTGGCGAAACGCTCAGGTGCTATCTCGCCGGATTCGACGGCGGCGCGCACGGCGCAACCCGGTTCGTTCTCATGCTTGCAGTCGCGGAAACGGCACTGCTGCGCCGCCTGCTCGATGTCGGCGAACGCCGCGCCGATGCCCGCGTCGGCGTCCCACAGCCCCAGGCCGCGCACGCCGGGCATGTCCACCACGTACCCGCCGCCGGGGATGGCCACCATCTCGCGGCTGACCGTGGTGTGGCGGCCCTTGCCGTCGCCCTCGCGCACCGTGCCCGTTTCCTGCACCTCTTCGCCAACGAGCATGTTGACCAGGCTGGACTTCCCCACGCCCGACTTCCCCACCAGCACCGTGGTGGTACCGGAGGCCATGAGGGCGCGCACGGCCTCCACGCTTTCCGCGTTGCCGTCCGACACCACCAGCGTGCGCACGTCGGGGCCCGCCAGCGCGCGGACGCGATCGGCCACCTGCTCCACCTGCTCCTCGCTCTCGGCAAGGTCGGCCTTCGTGAGCACCACCGTGACGGCGGCGCCGGTCTCGTACGCCAGCACCAGCTCGCGCTCCAGACGGCGCAGGTTCACCTCGGCCAGCGGCTGGGCCAAGATGACGCGGTCGAAGTTCGCCGCCAGCACCTGGGGGACGGCGCGCTCGGTGGGATCCTTGCGCACGAAGGCGCGCTCGCGCGGGCAGATGGACTCGATGATGCCCTTGTCGTGGCCCTCCGGCGCGTTCACCTTAACGAAATCTCCGATGACGGCGCGTACCTTCTCCCCTTTGACCAGGGCCGTTGCGTGCTCGCAGCGCACAAGGCGCCCGTCTTCGCATCGCACGAGCGGATACCCGCGGTCAAGTTTCACAACCTGCGCTCTCTGCAAGCTTTCCTCCTTGTAGCCTTATCGCTGGCGTTCGCGCAGCAGATAGAACACCACCATCATGGCCAGGCCGATCATGACGGTCACCATGCCCGGGATGAACGCGTTGATGTCGAACTCGTCGGGGGTGGCCTTGCCCTTCTCCGTGACCGTCACCACCTGCGCATGCAGATCGGATGCGCCGTCGTGGTCGGGGCACGCCAGGTTGAACGTGCCGCGCACCTGCAGCGTGGTGCCCTTGCGGCCATAGGCACCGTACGTGTCCACCTTGTCGGCGGACTCGTTGGTAAGGTAAACGGACACCGTGGACGAATCGGAGGGCGATGCCAGCTGCAGCCAGCAATGGCGGCCGTCGCCGGCGGTGATGCGATCGCCCACCACCTCGCCGGTGACCTGCACCGTCTGCTTGTCGTAATAGGTGTCGGCAGTGCTCAGGTCCGTGATGGACGTGTCGTAGATGAACGAGCTGTCGGGCAGCTGCGTGACGTTGACGGCATTGTCGCCTTCAGCTGGCTCGTCGGCGAAGGCTGCCTGCGGGCACGCGAACGCAGGGAGCGCCAGCGCAAAGGCCAACGCCGCGGCGGCCATTCCTTTCCGCATCATGAGCGCCTCACCAGCCTGCTCTTCACCACTCTACGAGGGTCGAGCGTCACCACCACCTCGACGATGAGCGCGATCAACGTGAGAAACTCCAGACGGCCGGCCCACATCTCCAGCATGTAGAACAGCTCGAGCGACGCGGGCATGCCCTGGGAGCATACGCCCGACGAGATGCCGCCGTTGGAGGCCATGGCCACCGATTCGAAGATGGACTGCGTGGCGTCGTAGCCGTGCGCGATGCCCACGAGCGCGCCCACGGCGTAGGTGACCACGTACAGCACGAACACGGTCATGGCCTGCTTGACAACTTCAGGCGACAGGATACGCCTTCCCAGGTGGTAGTACGACACCACCACGCGCGCCGAGTCGGGCGCCAGCGTCTCCTTCACCGTGGCCACGAGCGACTTGATGATCAGGCCCATGCGGCTGAACTTGATACCGCCCGACGTTGATCCGGCGCCGCCGCCCACGCACATGAGCGCGGCGATGACCAGGAACGCACCCGAGGTCAGCGACGTGGTCAACTGGTTGGTGGTGACGTTTTGGAGGCCCGTGGTGGAGAACGCCGATACGATCATGAACACGCCGCGGCGCATCATGGTGGCCAGGTTCGAGAAATCAGAGCTTGCCGAGACCGACGCGGCGAACACCACGGTCATCACGGCGATCCAGATGAACATGGTGCGGATCTCCATGTCGCGGAAGTACACGTTCAGGTGCCCCTTCCACAGCTCGGCATGCAGCACGAAGTTCACCGATCCGATGATCATGAGGAGCATGAGCACCATTTCGATGGGGAACGAATGGTAGTACAGGATGGACGTGCTCATGGGCGCGAAGCCACCGGTGCAGAAGCTGGAGATGGCCAACCATAGGCCGTTGAGGAACGCACGCGACGCCTCCATGCCGGCGAACGCGCACATGACGGCCAACACGGCGGTTCCCACGCAGATGAAGCCCAGCGACAGCTTTGCGATGAACTGGGCGGTTTGCACGATGTTGGGGACCACGTGCTCGCTGCGGCCCTCGGACATATATAGGCTGGCGCCCGAGCGCTTGCCGAACAGACCGAACGACAACGCCACCACTACCAGGCCCAAGCCACCAAGCAAGATCGTGACAAAGCGCCACATGCTATCGGCACAGGAAAGGTGGTCAAGGTCGGAGATGATGCCGACGCCCGTGGTGGTGATGCCGGAGACGCTGTCGAACATGGCATCGAGAAACGTGTTGTAATGACCCGAAAGATACAGCGGGATGGCGGCCATGAACGCCAGGACCACCCACGCCAGACCCGTGACCACCAACGCCTGTTGGCGGTTTAGGCGCCCGGGTTCGATGCGCAGGAAGCGCAACGCCGAGCCGACGATGAGCGATAGCCCTATGGAAAGAAGGTAATGGCTTGCAGGGATCCATTCGCGGAACACGATGGCGGTGACCAGCGGCACGATAAGCGCCACGGACGAGAAAAGCACCAGCATGCCCAGGTAATGGCCGATAACCCTGACGTCATACCACGTGAAGCGCTGCCACATAGCGGTGCCTACCCCCGCCGCCCGGCGCGCGAGATGTGCCGTTGCAAGCTCATCCCACCACGAGCCTAACCAAGATCATGATGATCCACAGCGACAGCAGGAAGCACACGCAGCTCAGCACCACCACCGTGAAGCTGATAAGCGGCGTTTCGATCATCTGCAATATGTCGTGGATGCTCTTCTGCATAGCGTGAACATCATAATACAAAAAGCCTGCCGGCCCTGTTGAGGGCCGGCAGGCTTCACATTCGGAATGGGCTTCGGCAGGTGACGGGCGGCCGGGGCCGCGTGCCGGGCGCGGGCATGCCGCTCGGGATGGCGGGCCCGCAGGCCGCCGGGTTGCGCAGGCGCTCCCGGGCAGCGTGCCGCGTGCTGCAAGCTGCCGCTTACGCCATCAGCTTTGTGACCGCGTTCGCGTAGGCGACCGGGTCGGCGATGGGCATGCCCTCGACGATGAGCGCCTGGTCGTACAGGATCTCAGTGTAGAGCTTCACCTTCTCGGCGTCGCCGGCGGACTGGGCGTCCTTGAGCACCTGGAACACCGGGTGCTTCGCGTTCAGCTCGAGCACGCGCTGCGATTTCACCTCGCCCATGCCGTCGGGCATCTGCGACATGAGGCGCTCCATCTCAAGCGACACGGGGCCTTCGGTGGTGACGGCGGACGGCGCATCGGTCAGGCGCGTGGACACGGCCACCTTCGTGACCGCGTCGCCGAGCTGCTCCTTCATGGCGTTGAGCAGGGCCTCGTTGTCCTTCTCGGCTTCCTCGGCCTCCTTCTTCTCCTCCTCGGAGGCGAAGTCCAGGTCGCCCGACGCCACGTTCTTGAGCTCCTTGGGGCCGGTTCCCTCGATGTCCTTGCCCTCGGCGTCCTGCTCAGCCTCGGGACCGTAGGTCATCATGGCCTGGAAGCAGAACTCGTCGACGTCCTTCGTGCACAGCAGCACGTCGTAGCCCTTGCCGAGCACCGTGTTCACGATGGGCAGCTTCGCCATGCGGTCAATGCTGTCGCCGGCGGCATAGTAGATGGACTTCTGGTCGGCGGGCATGGCCTCGAGGTACTCGGCCAGCGTGACCATCTTCTGCTCCTTGGCGCTGTAGAACAGCAGCAGGTCGGCCAGCACGTCTTTGAGCATGCCGTAGCTGGTGTAGATGCCGTACTCCAGGCCTCGGCCGAAGTCCTCGAAGAACTTCTCATAAGCGGCGCGATCGTTCTTCAGCATCTTCTTCAGCTCGCTGGTGACCTTCTTCTCCACCTTGCGGGCGATGGCGTGCAGCTGGTTGTTCTGCTGCAGCGTCTCACGCGAGATGTTGAGCGTGAGGTCCTGGCTGTCCACGACGCCGCGAACGAAATTGTAGTGGTCGGGCAGCAGGTCCTCGCACTTCTCCATGATCAGCACGTTGGAGCTGTACAGCTCCAGGCCCTTCTTGTAGTCCTTGCTGTACAGGTCGTACGGCGCGCGGCCGGGGATGAACAGCAGCGCGTCGTAGGACAGCGCGCCCTCGGCGTGGATGGAGAACGTGGCCGCCGGATCGGTGAAGTCGTGGAAGGTCTGCTTGTAGAACTCGTTGTACTCTTCCTGTTGTACGTCGGACTTGCTGCGCTTCCAGATCGGTACCATGGAGTTGATGGTCTCGACCTCGGTGTACTGCTCGTACTCGGGCTTGTAGTCGTCGCCGGCGTCCTCGGGCTTGGGCTTCTGGCGGGACTTCGAAACCTCCATGCGCACGGGGTAGCGCACGTAGTTGCTGTAACGCTTGATGAGGTCCTTCAGGCCGTACTCGCTGAGGAACTGGTCGAAGTTCTCCTCATCGGTGTTGTCCTTGAGGGTCAGGATGATGTCGGTGCCGTTGCCCTCGCGCTGGGCCTCCTCGATGGTGTAGCCCTCGACGCCGTCGGATTCCCAGGCCCAAGCCTGGGCGCTGCCGTAGGCCTTCGACACCACGCGCACGGACTTTGCCACCATGAACGCGCTGTAGAAGCCCACGCCGAACTGGCCGATGATATCGACGTCATCGCCTTGCTGCTCGGCGTTCTCCTGCTTGAAGGCCATGGAATCGGAATGGGCGATGGTGCCCAGGTTGCGGTCCAGGTCCTCCTGCGTCATGCCGATGCCGTTGTCGGACACGGTGATGGTGCGGGCGTCCTTGTCGAAGGCGACGTCGATGCCGAGCTGGTCCTTCGTCAGCTGGATGCTGGAGTCGGTGAGGCTTTTGAAGTACAGCTTGTCGACGGCGTCCGACGCGTTGGAGATGAGCTCGCGCAGGAAGATCTCACGGTTGGTGTAGATGGAGTTGATCATCAGGTCGAGCAGCTTCTTGCTCTCTGTCTTGAACTTGCGCATGTGCGGCGCTTCCTTTCCGTTCGTGCTTCGATGCTGCGGGACCGGCCGCGCGGCGCGGGGACGTTTCGTCCACCTGGTGAAACGCAGGCTTGCGGCGCCCGCCCGCAGACGGGGCGCCAGGCCGTGCATGCCCCGGCGAATGAAACGCCCCGCAGATGCGGGGCGCGTTAGCAGTCTCACAGCTTGAGTGCTAATTTCGATTGTAGCCTGGCACTTGGGAGTGTCAAGTGACAGGAAGGTGACAGCAGGAAGGCTTCGCTAAATCTCGATTTGCGTGTAGTCCAGATCGCGGTTCTCGCACAGCCATTCGAACATGCCCGGCACGTTCGTGACCTTGACCAGGCCGTTTCCTAGGCCGTCCGGTTCGTGCGTGAGCAGGAAGTCCGCGCGCAGGTCGATGGCGGCGTTGACCATAAGCTGGCCCTCGGGGTTGTGTCCCGACGAGGCCAGCACGCGGTCGACGTTCGCGGCGGTGAGATCCGCCACCTGCACGAAGGTGCGCAGGCCGCGGATGCGTTCCATGGCGCGCGGCAGCAGCTCGGGCTTGCCGCCTTCGGAGAGCAGGTAGACGAGGTCGACCACCTGCGGGGCGGTTACCCACAGGTCGAACTCGCCCACGCGGCCGGCGACCATGAGCATGCGCGTTTGCTGGTAGAACGGTTGGCGCTCGTTCATGAAGTCCATGACGACTTCGGTACCAAGCAGGACACGGGCCTGAGGCATGCTAGATCACCCCCCGCGAGGAGAATCGCGCGGCGCGGGCGATGGCCGCAAGGTCCGGGCCGTCGGGCGGCAGGTCGCCGTGCTCGAAAGCGCTGTCGACAAGCTCCGAGGACGCTTCATCGGCGGCGTCAGATGCGCCGTCGGATACGGGTTCGGAGAGGGAATCGACGAACTCCACGGCGTTATCCCAGGCCGCTTCGTCCTCCGCCGCCACGATGCCCGTGAGAAACGACGCGTCGCCATTCTCGATGAGCTTGTCGTACATGCGGTTGATGGCCTGGGAGGCCGTGAGGCCTTCCCGCTGCAGCACAAGACCGCCGCGGCGCTTCTTGCCGGGCGCCATGCGGCCGGTGACCATTGCCTCGCCCATTGCAACCTCCGATCGTCCCGCTTCGCTGCACGGGGAAACGGGCGGACGGCCGATCAGCCGGCCGTTGCCCCCCCCGCAGCGATTACCAGCGTTGCGCCGGGCTCCGCCGGCGCAACTTATGTGAGTGCGTGGTTCGTATTATTGTACAACGTTTTACGTACAACGTCAAGAGGACAGACTGCGGCATTCACTGGTTGCACACAAGTTTTTATGCGGTTCACCTGGGGTTATCCTGATGGCGAAGGCGGCGCGGGAAGGAGACTGACGAGCTTGGAAAGAAGGGTTTGCGGACGCGGAGCCGAAAGGCCGGGGAAGAAGGGCGTGCGGACGGAAACGTAAGCTGCGGCGGAGTTATTGCGGTTGTTTGGGGCTTTGCCGCCTGAGACATCAGACAAAGACGCGGCGGCAAGGAAAGCAATGGAAGACTGAACGAGCTGGTGAAACGATCCGGCGCGGCTATTACAGCAGATTCGCCGACCTCGCAGAGCCGGCAAAATGGATGCTTCGGCGTTCCGCAATGCGAGCCTACATAGACTGTCAACAGAGCCTCGCGAGGTTTTGCTACCATGTGCTACTGGACAAAAACAGCCCCGACGCGCGACGCCGGGACGCGATTGCAAATGACGTAAGGAAGGCGGTCGGGCATGCCCGCGAAAACGTTCTCCATCATGGGCGATTCCATCAGCACCTTCGAGGGGTGCGTGCCCGATGGCTACACGCTGTTCTACAACGACGAGCGCTTGGAGCGATCCGGAGTGCTGCGCCCCGAGGACACGTGGTGGTCGCACGCGGTGCGCGGGCTCGGCGGAACCGTGCTTGCCGATAGCGCCTGGTCAGGCAGCATGGTCGAGGGCGCGGGCTTCCCCGCCGCCAGCAGCCCCGAACGCGCAGCCGCCCTGCTGGGACCCGACGGCCAGGCACCGGATGCGGTGCTCGTGTTCATCGGCATCAACGACTACGGCTGGGGCGGCGCCGAGGCGCAGGCCGCTGGCCGCAGCCACGCCATGCCGCGCTGCATCGACCCGGCAACCGTTCCCGAGCAGATAGCCGGCGCCGCGCCCGCCGACGCCGCGGTGCGTTTCGGCGCGGCGTACCGAACCATGTTGCGCAACATCCGTGCGGCCGCCCCTGAAGCCGCGGTGTATTGCATAACGCTGCTGCCTGGGCGCACGCACGGCGTCGATCATCCCGAGTTCTGCTACCGTCTGCGCGGTCACCACCTGGACGAATACAATGCCGCCATTCGCGATGTGGCCGCAGCAGAAGGCTGCCGCGTAGCCGACGTGCGAGCGTTCGGTCGCGACTACGACTCACTCGAGGGCACGCACCCCACGAATCTGGGCATGCGCCAGTTCGCCAGCATGGTGGTGCGCGCGATGCAGCTGGCAGATGCGGCGGAAGCGAGCTCGGCGAGCGCGAACGGGGGACGGAGGTGCGTTCGCGATGTGGGGGACGCGAACGTGGCGGAAGCGGATGCGGCGGAAGGCATCACCGTCGGGGCGCAGCCCGAAATCGCCAACCCCGCGCTTGACCTGCGGGATTTCTGCGGCGCGCCCGAGAGCGCGCAGCTCTGCGATGCGCCCACCTGCATCGGCTGCCCCCACGCCGCCAACACCGGCAACCAATGGCTGTGCAGGTGCCTGAAGTAGACGGCACATCTCGACGATGTGTGCATATCCGGCAGGACACGCTAAAGAATCTCGCAGCTAACGCAAGAGCGGGGTTCTAGGCGGTGTCGTAGGCTATCGTCGGCATCCCTTACACGTGCTCTGGTAACGCCCGAGCAGAGTTCTGGGTGGTTTCGCGGGCTACACGATGTTCATCCAGCGCTCGGCGGCCGAACGCACGAGCAAAGTTCTGGGCGGTTTCGCGGACAGCTTGACCGACGGACTGATTCGTGGCCTGAAATGCCAAGCAAAGTTCTGGGCGGTTTCGCAGGCCTGCAGCGTGAAGTGGTACTTGAGCATTTGCTAACGCACGAGCAAAGTTCTGGGCGGTTTCGTAGGCTGCGGAACGGGGTGCCGACGATGTGAATGCTTCTGACCTGGGGTTATACCGTAGACATCGACGCGAATCGCGGCGAGGAACCGAAATAACCGCCCAGAACCCCGGAAGGGCGTCAAATTCGAGCCCGTTTTCCTGCAAAACCGCCCAGAACCCGGGGGGGGTCGATACCTGGAGGGTCGCCGCAGTCTGCGCCAGCACAGGGCGGCGCGAACCGCGGCGTCGCGGCGGGATAACCGCCCAGAACCGGAAGGCGCGGCACCAGAGCGATGCCGAAACGCCGTAACGGGGGCACGGCACCAGAGCGAGGGTCACGCTCATTGCAGTCCGAGATAAGCCGCCGATGAACTTCGGTGGCGAGCATTCGGCGCATGGCCTACAGTTTGGCCAAGCCCCAAAGAGCCGCCGATCGGGCGTCCCCGGATATCCATGTGCCCCTGCCCCTCGAGGGCCCCGGGAAGGGGTGCTGCCACCGAGGACGCTCGCCGCTCCGAACGACTGATAGGAAACTGCCGGGCCCGGGGCCACGGCCGGGTAATGTAGGTGTCGAAGGGAGGGGCTTCCGATCCGCCTACCGATCGGAGGACACCACCGTGGCACCACCCCCCCAGCGCACGCCAGGACGAAAACCGGGCTCCAGAACGTTAATCGAGCCGACCATCGGACTTCGGAATGCTAGCCAAGCCGAGTACCAAGTTCCCGTGGCATTATCCAAGCCGAGTACCAAATTCCCAGATCAGTAGCCGAGCCGGGCAGCGAGTTCCCGCTGCGAAGAATCGTCAATCTTGTCCAGCCGTGGTCAAAATTGACGATTCTTCGCAGCCTCAAGGCCAAAACACGCGATTATTTGCGCTACCGGAAAGCCCATACGCGAACAACCGGCAAAATCGTCCATTTCTCACTTACGAGACCGCGAAAAACCGTCCGTTTTGACCGCCAGCGACCAAAACCGACGGTTTTTCGCATCGCGCGCTCCCAGAGCGGGGGCACAACGCCGGAGCGCGGCCGATACGCCGTAGCGGGGGCGTGACGGATTGCGGTCGGCGCAGCCGCGTCGCACCAATTCCGACTGACACGACGAGCCCGGCCTGCGCGACGCGGCGGCGCCGCACCTCCGCCCTCAAACGCAGATCGGACCCCGGCGTTTGCCGGGGCCCGATCTGCTTTACGCGGCCGAAAGCCGCGCGACGTTGCTAGAAAGCTTGCTTGCTTGCTTACCTACTTGACCAGCTGGATCTTCTCGATGTCGTCGCGGGTGGTCTCGCGGTAGAGCACCACGCGCTTGCCGATGACCTGCACCAGCTCGGCCTCGGCCTGATCGGCGATCTCGCGACCGGCCTCGGCGGCCTGGCTGCCCGTTTCGCACAGCACGCTGACCTTGATGAGCTCGTGGGCCTCAAGGCCCTCGTTGACCTGCTTGAGGATGTTGGCGGTGACGCCTTCCTTGCCGACGATGACGGTGGGCTTCAAGTTGTTCGCCATGCTGCGCAGCTGACGGACCTGCTTGCCGGTGATAGCCATGGATTGCGCTCGTTTCTCTTCGTGTGTTAACGCTAAAGCGGCGCGCCCGTGAAGGCGCGCCGCAGATTCGCTTACGTCTATTTTACATGCTTCGTGCGCGTTTCGCATCGCGTTTCACCGCGGCACGCGAATAAACCAGCGCGAGTGCACAACCTGCCGCGGCGATGCACGCGGCCACCACCATGGCGATCGAGAAGCCTTGCGCGGTCGCAAGCGCCGCGTCCGCACCGGCCGCCAGGGCTCCCGCCTGGGCAGTGGACATGATGCCCGTGTACAGCGAAGGGCCGATACAGGCCGCGATCTGCACGAACGTGGTGGAGATGGCGACCCCGAACGGGTTCATTTCCTGAGGCAGGGTACGCAGGCCCGCCGTCTGCGAGGGCGAGAAGATGAAGCCGGTGCCGCCCATGATCAGCAACGCCGCAACGAACGCAGCCGGCAGCGACAACGTGGGCGCCAGCGCTGCCATCAGGGCGAAGCCCGCGGCGATCGCCGCGAAACCTGCCGGGAGCAGCGGCCACTCGCCGCGGGTATCCATGATGCGGCCGCCCAGAAGCGTAGTGCCCGCGTTCGCCAGCACCGGGACCAGCATCAGCAGGCCGGCCGCGAACGCAGTCAGGCCCGTGCCGCCCTCCAGGTACAGCGGCAGCAGCACGCTCATGCTGAAGCTGCCCATCATGGCGATGGTGGTCAGCACCACCGACGGCCAGAACGCGCGGCTCTTCATGGGTGTCAGGTCGATGAGCGGATGTTCGCAGCGCAGCTGGCGCAGCACGAACAGCGCCGCCGTGACCACTGCCACCGCAAATGACCCGACCGCAAGCGGGATGTCAATGGTCAGCTCCACGAGTCCCAGGCTCAGCGCGCAGAGGAACGCCGCCGAAAGCACTGCCGACGGAATGTCCAGGTGAGCAGGGGAGAAGCCCATGTTCTTGACCGCGAACAGCGCCACCAAGGCGAGCGCGGCCATGGCAGCAAGAGGCACCGCGAACACGCTATGCCAGCCGAACGAGGTGACCAGTGCGCCGCACACCGTCGGAGCCAGGGCGGGGCCGAACGTGATCACGCAGCCGCCAATGGCCAGGAACGTCCCCAGCTTGCGTTTCGGCGCGACCACCAGAACCGTGTTCATCATGAGCGGGATGAAGATGCCCGAGCCCGCGGCCTGCACCAGACGCGCCGCCATGAGCAACTCGAAACTCGAGGCGAACAACCCCATGAGCGAGCCGACCAGCGTGAACGCCGCGGCGGCGAAGTACAGGGGGCGCAGCTTGAAGCGGCGGTACATGAACGCCATACACATGACCACGATGGTCGCCACGATCATATAGCCCGTGACCAGCCATTGCGCCGCAACTGAATCGACACCGTACTCGCCCATGATGGACATGAGCGCCATATTCACCAGATTCTCGTTGAACCCCGCCAAAAACGCGCTGGCGTATAGAACGACCAGCAGCGCAACCAATGCTTTTCCTTGCATCCCGCATCCTTTCGCACTCGTTGACCGGACAATCGACGCAAAGGGCGTAAGGCGCAGCCGGCGCTGCCCGCTTGCGCGGGAAGCGGACTGCGAAGGCGGGCGGCGGCAAACGAAACCCCGCCCGGAGCGCGCGCAAAACCCAAAGGCCCGCGCGGGCAAAACCCCTACTAATCGATTGTGTTCTGGAACCCCCGGCAAACTGGCGCGTGCGGCGCGGAAGCGCGAATGCACGGCTTGAGCACGCTTACCCGTGGTACGGGACGTATTCTAGCCACATCCCCGCTTCGCCGCGAGCTTTCCCCACAAAGAAAACCGCCCCGGCGCCAGCGAGGGCCCGGGGCGGATGGTCGCCGGGGCTGAGGACGCGCAGCGGGAAAAGGACCCGAAACGCAACCGGACAAAATCACCCGGCGCCAGCGAAAACCCGGGGCGGATACCGCGCGTAGGAACAAGGGGAATCCCAACACGCAGCCAGACAAAACCGCCCCGGGCCGATGGGAAAGCCCGGGGCGGGTATCACCGCAGGTTGGAGGGAGGGAGCGCCCAACACGCGGCGATCGGCAGAGCGCCCCTTGGCGCGAAGAGGATGCACAAGGGGCGCTTGCCTTTCGAATCGTTTACTTATCATTCGGGGCCAGCTTCACGGCCTGCCCGCGCTTGGCGACCACCGGCATGGTGATGGCGCTGGCCGGGCAAGCGTCCACGCAGGCGTTGCAGCGCGTGCAGTCCGCCAGCGTGCGCTCGCCGTAGTCCGGATGGCGCAGGTTGATGTCGGCCTCGCACACCATCGCGCAGCGGCTGCAAGGCGTGCCCTTCGACGTCTCCAAGCACTTCGCGTCGTCGATGGCGGGCTTGAACGTGCGGCTGAAGCGGCCCATCAGGTTCATAAGGCCGGCCATGGGGCAGAAGCGCGTGCACCATTTGCGCAGGAACACCAGCTCGATGATCAGCATCAACGGGATGAGGACCACGGCCACGGTCATATCCGCGTTGGCGAACAGACGCCAGAACACCAGCACGGTGGCGAAGGTCAGGCCGATGGGGCACACCAGGCAGAACACCGGAAAGCCGAAGATGGCCGTGGACAGCAGCGCTCCGCCGAGCACGTAATGGCGCGAATCCAGCTTGGCGCGCTGCTGCTTGCAGGCGCTGCAGCCCTCGCAGCCGTCCTTCCCGCCGCAGCCCAGCTCGAATTTGGCGATGTCGAGCGCCTCGTCGTGTTTCGCCTGCTCAAGCTCGCGACGCTTCTTCGGCGAACGGAAGAACGCGCGCAGCTTGCCCAGCACGGGCACGGGGCAGATCCAGCCGCAGAACGCGCGGCCGAACAGGAACACCAGCAGCGCCATGATGACGATGCTGAACACGGCGCGCGGAACCAAGGTCTTGGTAGCCAACATGGTGGTGATGGCGCCGAGCGGGCACAGCGCGCTGAAAGAATCGAATCCGAAGCCGGACAGCGTGCCCATGTTGATGCCCGCGATCAGGCCCACGGCCAGAACGCAGAACACGGCGGCCGCCACGATGGTGCGGATCTTGCTCAATTTCATGACAACCCCCCTTACAACGAGGACGCGGGACGGACGACGATAGCGCGCTCGGTGGCTCCCGCGACGATGGAGCCCTGCTGCAACGACACGCACACGCTCTCACAAGCGCCGCAGCCGACGCACTTGTCCTCGATCACGTACGGGCGCGGGCTGTAGCCGTTGCCATCGAGCTGGATGGCGTCGTAACCGGCATCGCGGCAAGCGTCGAAGCAGAAATGGCAGCCCGTGTCGCGGAACGCCAGGCACGTCTTGCGGTCGATCTCGGCCAGACCGATGATGATGCTGCGCGCATCTGCGCCGGCGGGAAGCTGCAGCGCCTCGGTGGGACACGATGCCACGCAC
>JAERMT010000214.1_pt1 | contig 35866 bp, 30 predicted proteins | sample 9267081 | NCBI WGS metagenome assembly JAERMT01 (sample SAMN17071939, study PRJNA684904) | human gut metagenome | isolation source: diarrhea sample from child under the age of five | host: Homo sapiens | place: South Africa: Mafikeng, Mafikeng Provincial Hospital | collected 2019-09
CGCTCGCGCACATCGCCACTCGCATGTCCGTCTGATAACACACGGGGAGCCGCTTTTCAGCGGCTCCCCGTTTACGTTTGCGATTGCGTTTGCGTTGGCTGTCTGACTCGACCACAGACCGCGCCTTCGCAACCAACTAGCTTCCGCTGGCACAACCCACAACCCGAAAGTCGCTAACCGCAACCCGCAAGCTGCGATTGCGCTACTCTGCCAGCTTCTTCGCCAACAGCTGGTTGATGATCTTCGGATTGCCCTGGCCGCGCATCTCCTTCATGCACTGACCCACGAAGAACCCGATGACCTTCGTATTGCCTTCCTTGTAGCGGGCAACCTCGTCGGGGTTCGCCGCGATGATGGCATCCACAACGGCCTCGATGGCGCCGGTGTCCGACACCTGCTTCATGCCGCGCTCCTCGACGATGGCCGAGGGATCCTTATCCTCGTCCATGATGGCGGAAAACACCTGCTTGGCCTGCTTGGACGAGATGGCGTCCTCGGCGAGCAGCTTCACCAGCTCCACCGCACGGACGGGCGTGAGCGGGCTTTGCGCAAGGTCAGCATCCTCGCTGGCATTCAGCCATGCGGTGACGTCGTTGATGGTCAGGTTGGCAACAGGCTTCGCCAGCTTGGCGGCATCCTTGCCCGCAACCTCCATGCACGCCTCGAAGAAATCGGCCGTAGCGCGATGATCGACCAGGTGGCGAGCATCGTAGGCGGACAGGCCGAACTCATCGGCGAAGCGGGCGGCCTTCTGGTCGGGCAGCTCGGGCAGCTTGACGCGGACGCCTTCGATGAACTCGTCGGAAAGGTCGTAGGGCGCCAAGTCGGGCTCGGGGAACAGGCGGTAGTCGTCAGCGGTTTCCTTCACGCGCATGACGATGGTGTGCTTCATGGTGGGGTCCCAATGGCGGGTCTCCTGGTAGATCTGACCGCCCTCTTCCAGAACCTCGGCCTGACGGCAGATCTCATAGGCCAAGCCATCGTGCAGGTTCTTGAAGGAGTTCATGTTCTTCAGCTCGGTCTTCACGCCCAGCTTCGTGGAGCCGCGGCGACGCAGGCTGACGTTGCCGTCGCAGCGCATGGAGCCCTCCTCCATGGAGCAGTCGGAGATGCCGATGGCCAGATAGATCTGACGCAGCTTCTGCATGAACAGGCGCGCCTCCTCGGGCGTGCGCAGGTCGGGCTCGGTGACCAACTCGATGAGCGGCGTGCCGGCGCGGTTGTAGTCCACCAGCGAATGCGTGGCGCCCGCGATACGGCCCTCGTCGCCACCGATGTGGATCATCTTGCCGGCGTCTTCCTCCATATGGATGCGCGTGATGCCAACGTGCGCCGTGTAGCCGGAATCGGTGACGGTGACGTTCTCGCACGTCTCGCCCGGCTTCAGGCCGGCGATATCGCCGCGCTCCTTAGCTGCCGAACCGTCGACGTCCAGATCAAGATGGCCGCGCATGCAGAACGCCACCGGACCCTGCGTGGTCTGGAAGTTCTTGGCCATGTCGGGGTACATGTAGTTCTTGCGGTAGAACATGCTGTGCTTCTCGATGTCGCAGTTCGTGGCCAGACCGGCAAGCACGATGGACTCGATAGCGGCCTTGTTCGGCACTGGCAGAGCGCCCGGAAGGCCCAGGCACACCGGACAGGTGTGCGTGTTCGGGTCAGCGCCGAACTCAAGCTTGCAGCCGCAGAACATCTTCGTGTTCAACGTGGTCAGCTCGGCGTGGATCTCCAAGCCGATGACCGCCTCCCAATCTTTTAATACCTCTTCGAGCTTACGCATTAGCAACGCACCTCCGAACCCTTCATCATCCCAAGGGCCTGCGCCCCGCTTCGCGGTGCTCGGCCTGCAACAGTCCACTGGACTGTTGCATCTTGCAGCACTTCTTCGAGCTTACGCATTACTCAATCACCTTCCCGTCGGCGAAGTTCGGGGCCACGGGGGCCTTGCCGTAGGCGGCCTCGAGCGCCATGGCGGCGCGGAACATGTTCTCGTCCTTGAACTGCGGGGCGATCAGCTGCACGCCCACGGGCATGCCGCTTTGCGCGCCCAAGCCGCACGGCACGCTCATGCCGCCGTTGCCGGCGATGTTGATGGAGATGGTGAACACGTCGGACAGGTACATGGTTGCCGGATCTGCGATCTCGCCGAACTTGAACGCCGTAGCCGGGGCCGTGGGTGCCAAAATGACGTCGCACTGCTCGTAGGCGTTACGGTAGTCCTGCGTGATGAGCGTACGGACCTGCTGGGCCGGATAGTAGTACTGCTCGTACACGCCGGCGGAAAGCAGGTAGCTGCCCAGCATGATGCGGCGCTTCGCCTCTTCGCCGAAGCCATGGGCTCGGCTTGCCTCGTACTGACTGCCCAGGTCCTTGTGGCCTTCCTCGCAGTAGCCATAGCGCACGCTGTCGAAGCGAGCCAGGTTGGAGAACGCCTCGCACGGGCCCAGCACGTAGTATGCGCTGATGGCGGCGTCGATATGCGGCAGGTCGACCTCGACGATGGTGGCACCGGCTGCCTCGAGCTTGGCAGCGGCCTCGGACACGCGCTCCGAAACCTCGGAGGACAGGCCCTTGGCATCCATGAAGCTGCGGACCACGCCGATGCGCATGCCCGCGACATCCTGCTGGCATGCAGCGCGGAAGCCGGCCTTCACATCCTGCGACGTGCAGTCCAGGGGGTCATGGCCGCACAGGGCGTCCATCGCGGCGGCGGCATCCTCGACGCTGCGCGCGAACGGGCCGACTTGGTCGAGCGAGCTGCCGAAGGCCACGACGCCGTAGCGGCTGACCGTGCCGTAGGTGGGCTTGACGCCCACGATGCCGCAGAAGCTGGCAGGCTGACGGATGGAGCCGCCCGTGTCGGAACCCAGCGTGACGCATGCCATGCCCGCAGCGACCGCCGCCGCAGAGCCGCCCGAGCTGCCGCCCGGAACACGACCCAGATCCCACGGGTTGCGCGTGGGGCCGAACGCGGAGGATTCGGTGGTGGAGCCGAACGCGAACTCGTCCATGTTCAGCTTGCCCAGCGGCATGCCGCCGGCGTCGATGATGCGCTGCACGCACGTTGCAGTGTACGGGGACACGTAGTTTTCCAGCATGCGGGAGGAGCAGGTGGTGTGCGTGCCCGTCATGTTCATGTTGTCCTTAAACGCCACCGGCACGCCGGCCAACGGGCCGAGCGTATCGAACGTGCCGTCGGCGATTGCCTGATCAACGCGCTGCGCGGCGGCCATGGCGGCCTCGGAGGTGACCTCCAGAAACGCATGCACCTGAGAATCGGCCTGCGCGATGCGGTCGAGGCTTGCCTGCGCGACCTCGCAGGCGGTGAACTGCTTGGACGCCAGACCCTCGCGGATCTGCGCGATGCCCATATCGGAGATGGCCATTACGCATCGCCCCCTTCACCCAGGATGGACGGGATCAAGAAGCTGCCGTCCTGCTGCTTCGGCGCGTTCTCAAGTGCAACCTGCTGCGTGAACGATTCGGTTTCCACATCCTCGCGCATGACGTTGGACAGGCTTCCGATGGGATGGAACGTAGGCTCCACGCCCTCGAGGTCCAGCTGCTTGATGGACTGCAGCGTTTCGATGATGTTGTTCAGATCGACCGTCATCTCGGAGAGCTCCTCCCCGGAAAGGCCGATGCGCGCGTATTCCGCGATTCCGCGGACCTCGCGCTCGGTAAGGTATTGGGTCATTGGTTTCTTTCCTTTCGATTCCAACGCACGTGTTAGCGGCTACGCTGCAAAACGACGACCACCCCGCATCCGATTGTCGCCAGCACAATCGCGACGCTTGCGGACGCGCCCGGGGAAGCCGATACAATGGCGGCATCTGCGAACGCGCCGGGGAAGCCAGCGCAACCCAGCTCCACGCACGCTGAAAGCGGTTAGACCGTTAACTTGGCTATGATAGCAAACAAGCCCGCCCATCAGGCCGCGAACCCTCAGGCGACAGCGATTCGATAGACACGGAACCCAGCCCCATCGCGACGCTGACCGCTACGCGATGCCAGCGAGCTTCAAGTCTTCATCTACCAGATGGCGAAGATATTCCGACCGCTTCATTCCCAGCTGCGCCGCACGAATATCAATGAGCAGGATTTTATTCACCGGCTCCTTAAACCCCACCTGCTTCATTTCCTCATCGAACATAAGAGGGCGGCCGGGGCCGTACGTAACCGGCCCGCTAGGTTCTCCATGCAAGATGCCGGCAGCGGCATCCGCCTCCCATTGGTCAAGCTGTTCAGGCGTGATGCCGAATTCTTTTTTGATTTCATCCGCAGACATTGCCATGCCTACCGCCTCCTTGCCAATAGCCCAAGTTCGAACAGCACTCTTTTCGTTGGCGGCTCCATTGCGTGGTAAATCACTACCGCAGAAGGTTTTTGGGAGCCGACTAGCTCAACAACCCTTCCATCTTCCGTAAGCCCGATAGCAACAACTTGGTCTTCATACGGAGCCTTTCGGTGTTGCGATGCCATTCGATTTTCCCAAGCGTACCGTATGCTCTCCTCGTTTAAGCCGTGTTTAAATGCATGCTCCGCGACGACGAGTCTGTTCATTAATGCCTCGAATTTCGTACAACGATATTTTAGCATGCCTTATCTGCGAAAACTATCGTTGCATTCCGTGGTTTCGAGGATCTTGCAGAAGAGGGAAGGGCATCCCGGAGACGGATGCCGGCCACGACATTCCCACAGGCTCAACGCCCAAAAGGAAAGCCTCTGCACTGGCTCATATGATGCGGAGATTCTAACACACGCACAGATGTTCGTGCAATCCGAAAACCGAACATATTTTCGCTATTATAGGCACAAGCGAAACACGCGCCGACCTTGCGCGATTTCTCGTCATTCGCCTGAGGCGGAAGCGCGCGAACACGCGACGGCAAAACGACCGCCCTTCTCGCGCATGCACAAAAAAGCCGCATCGCCTTCGAAACGGTGATGCGGCCTTGGTGGTTGCTGGGCCCCACAAGCCCGTCAAACGGCTTCGCGGGACCTGCCGGCAGGCAGGCGCGCGAATTCCGAACGGCTCGGATTACCGCCACTCTGCCCAGATCACATCGCCGGGCTTGGGGGCCTCGATGCCCGGACCGTTGGGCAACATGTAATAGGCGTTGGCCTCGAAGCTCTCCGGGCTGCCGGGGCGCCCGGGCACGGGCCAAGCGCGCAGCGTGCCGTCCTCGGCATGCTCGGCGCGCAGCAGCTTGATGCCGAAGAACTCGGGCTCTCCGGGCTTGTGCGCCGGATGCTCCGCAGGCCTGTCCTCGCCGCGGACCGGGCCGCCATGTCCCTTCGGACCGTGCCCACCTGCCGGGAACGCCTCGGCCAGCACCATGGGCGTACGCGGAACCTCGGGGTCCAGGCCCGAGAACGCGCGCATGAGCGGACGCAGGTAGAAGTTCAGCGTGAACGACGCGCCGGCGCTGGGGCCCGAGATGCCCACGATGGGCGTGCCGTCAACGATGGCGAAGCTGGAATAATGTCCCGGGCCATGGTTCGTCTGATGGCAGATCATCCGCCCCATCTGCTCCATGACCTCGCAAGACCAGTCATCGCTTCCCTTCGACGATCCGGCGTTGAGCACCACGATGTCGGCCTGCTCGACGGCTTGTGCGATGGCTTTCTCGATGGCGTCGCGGCGGTCGGGAACGATATCGAACGGGACGAAACGCCCGCCCCACTGCTCGCATTTCGCCTTCACGAGCACGCTGTTCGTCTCGAAGTTGCGCCCGCGGGCCGCGAAGGATGCGGCGCGGTCGGGGTCGAACGGCACGCCGGGAACCACCAACTCGTTGCCCGTGGGGATGAACGCCACGCGCGGGCGGCGCACCGCCGGCACCGACCCGTTGTTGCCCGAGCCCATGCGCACCGCCAGGTCGGGCGTGATCAGCTGGCCTGCGCGGCCCAGCACGTCGCCGCGACGCATGGTGCTGCCTACCGGACGCGTGCCCGCACCGGGCCTCGACGGCGCTGCATCGATGATCACATGCTGCTCATCTGCGGAAACCTGCGCATGCTCGATGACGATGGCCGTGTCGAACCCTTCCGGCATGGCAACGCCGGTGTTGGCGAACCGCCAATCCCGGCCGCGCACCCATGAGCTGGTGTCAGGCACTTCGCCATCGGCCAGGCCGGCAAAATCGGACCAGTGCAGCGCAATGGAGTCCATGGCGCACGTGAGCGCGCTGGGCATGTCGTTCGCGGCGCACACGTCGTACGCCAGCACGCGCCCCACCGATTCCGCCAGGGAAACGCGCTCCACCAGCTTGCGCTCCACCTTGCCTGCATGGTCGGCGGATGCCGCGCGCCCACGCCAGCCGAAGCCCTCCGGCTGCGCGTCCAGCGCCGCCAGCGTCGCCGCCACCGCGTCCTCGCGCGACAGCTGTATATGTTGCGAATGGTCCCTCATGACCGCCTCTTTCCCTGATGCTCAGCGCAAAGGCGACGCGCAGCGCATCCGCAACCCGCCACCCGGCACCCGACCGCCCGGATGACGACGAAAAGCAGCGCGCGTCACCTGCCTACGCCGAGAGCTTGCCCTCGGCAAGCTATTCTCGGTTGAATACAACCCGAACTATAGTCCAACTTCATCTGTTTGCGTGCCTTTCATTTGGATTCGGAATCGAATGCCCACGACGCTTGCATCGGCACTTCGCCACGGCGTATACTGCCCCCTCGTAAAGGAGCGCGGGTGACCCGGAACAAGTCCAGGCATCCAGCCTCGCAGCAAAGAAACGAAAGGCGCTGACGTGACCGCATCGGTTGGTTCGTGCCCCGCAGAACGTGACGCGCGCTTGCGCGTGGGGTTCGTGGGAGCCGGCAAAATCGGGTTCGCCCTGGGAACGCATCTGTTCGAACACGGTTCGAAGATCTCAGGCTATGCAAGCCGCACGCAAAAGGCGGCGCTTTGGGCATCGCAGTGCACGCATTCCGTTTCCTTTTCCTCGCTGCAAGCGCTTCTTGATTCCACGGACCTCATCTTCATAACCGTGCCCGATGGCGCCATCGCCGAAGCGGCCGGCCAGCTGGCCGACGCCGCGGCGAACACGCCGGCAGGCGGCCTTTCCGGGAAACTGGTGTGCCACGCAAGCGGCGCGCTGGCCTCCGGCGAGCTCGACGCATGCCGCAAAGCCGGGGCAGCCTGCGCAAGCGTTCACCCGCTGTGCGCCGTGCCCGACGTCCCGACCAGCGCCGATGCGCCCGATCGCCTTGCCGGCATGTTCTTCACGCTTGAAGGCGACCAGGCCGCGGTCGATGCGGCGGGCGCGCTGCTGGATGCGGCGGGCAATCCGCACTGCACCATCGCAGCCGACGCGAAGGTTCGCTATCACGCCGCGGCGGTGTTCCTGAGCAATCTGGTGTGCGGCCTTGCCTCCGAGGGGCTGGGCATTCTGGAGGGCTGCGGGTTCACGCCTGAGCAAGCTCTGCAGGCAGCCGGCCCGCTGTTCACCGGCAATTGCGCCGCCATCGCGCAAAAGGGCCCGCAAAATGCCCTATCCGGCCCCATCGAGCGCAACGACATCGAAACGGTGCGCAAGCATCTGGCCGCATTGGACGGGCAGGCGCGCGAAACCTACGCCACGCTGTCGCTTTCCGTTTGCGAACTGGCCGCGCGACGCCACCCCGAGCGCGATTATGCCCCGATGAGGAATCTGCTGGAATCGGCACAAACCCGCAGTTGAAGCGAAGGAGAAAGAACCATGAAGAACACCGTAGCAACGTTCGCCCAGGCCAAGGCCGAGGGCCGCAAGCTCGCCATGCTCACGGCCTACGATTACTCCACCGCCAAGCTTGAGGACGAGGCCGGCATCGACGGCATCCTCATCGGCGACTCGCTGGGCAACGTGGTGCTCGGTTACGAGGACACCCTGTCCGTAACCATCGAGGATATGATCCACCACAGCGCCGCCGTTGCCCGCGGCGCGAAGAACGCCCTGATCGTCTGCGACATGCCGTTTCTGTCCTACGAGGTCAGCGTGCCCGATGCCGTGCGCAACGCCGGTCGCCTGCTCAAGGAAGGCCGCGCGAATTGCGTGAAGCTGGAAGGCGGCGAGGAGGTGTGCCCGCAGGTTGCCGCCATGGTGGCCGCCGGCATCCCCGTCATGGGCCATCTGGGCCTGACGCCGCAGTCCATCAACGCGTTCGGCGGCTTCAAGGTGCAGGGCAAAAGCGAGGCCGCTGCCCGCAAGCTAATCTCCGACGCGAAGGCGCTCGAAGCCGCCGGCGCGTTCGCCATCGTGCTCGAGGCCGTGCCCGCCAAGCTTGCCGCCCTGGTCACCAAGGAAGTGGGCGTCCCCACCATCGGCATCGGCGCCGGCGCCGGCTGTGACGGCCAGATCCTCGTCTACCAGGACATGCTGGGCATGTTCAGCGACTTCTGCCCGAAGTTCGTCAAGCGCTTCGCGAACGTGGGCGAGGCCATGCGCAACGGCTTCGCCAGCTACATCAACGAGGTGCGCGAGGGTTCCTTCCCCTCCGCCGAGCACACGTTCAAGATCGACGACGAAGTGCTCGAGAAGCTGTACTAAGCGATAACAAGCGGGCGCGGGCGCGGCCGAAAGGCCTCTGCCGCGCCCGCCATCCGAACCGATCCGCACATTCACCGCATCCTGGAGCGCGCCGAACGCCGGAGCGCCCCGATGTACCGTACCCGAAAGGAAGCCTACCAAAATGCTTACCGTTGCCACCACCCCCGAACAAGCGAAACAGGTCATCAGCGAGTGGAAGGCGCAGGGCCTGAGCGTGGGCCTCGTGCCCACCATGGGCTACCTGCATGAGGGCCACGAGAGCCTGATCAAGCGCGCCGTCGCCGAGAACGACCGCGTCATGGTCAGCGTGTTCGTCAACCCCATCCAGTTCGCCCCGGGCGAGGACCTGGAAACCTACCCGCGCGACTTCGAGGCCGACAAGCGCCTGATCGAGGGCGCCGGCGCCACGCTGGTGTTCCATCCCGAGCCCGCCGACCTGTACTTCCCCGATGCCTGCACCTACGTCAACGTGGAGGGCATCACCGCCGAGCTGTGCGGCAAAACGCGCCCGACGCACTTCCGCGGCGTGTGCACCGTGGTCAACAAGCTCATGAACATCTCCCAGGCCGACCGCGCCTACTTCGGTCAGAAGGATGCCCAGCAGCTGGCGGTCATCCGCCGCATGGTGCGCGATCTGAACACGAACGTGCAGGTTGTGGGCTGCCCGATCGTGCGCGAGGAGGACGGTCTGGCGAAGAGTTCGCGCAACACCTACCTGTCCGCCGAGGAGCGTGCGGCCGCGCTGGTGCTCTCGCGCGCCGTGGCCGAGGGCCAGCGCCTGATGGAGGCCGGCGAGCGCTCCGCCGCCGCGGTGCTCGGCGCCATGAAGCAGCTTATCGAGGCCGAGCCTCTGGCGCGCATCGACTACGTCGAGATGGTGTCGTGGGACGGCATCAAGCCCGTTGAGACCGTCGATGGCCCGGTTCTGGTCGCCATGGCCGTCTACATCGGCAAGACGCGCCTCATCGACAACTTCATCTTCGGCGAATAACTTCAATCTCCAAAACCTACGAAAGGACCTACCACCGTGTTCTCTACCATGCTGAAGGGCAAGATCCACCGCGCCACCGTCGTCCAGGCCGAGCTTGATTACGTGGGCAGCATCACCGTCGACGAAGACCTGATGGATGCCGCGGGCATCCGCGAGTACGAGCAGGTGCAAATCGTCGACGTGAACAACGGCCAGCGCTTCGAGACCTATGTCATCGCAGGTCAGCGTGGCAGCGGCATGATCTGCCTGAACGGCGCGGCCGCCCGCTGCGTATCGGTGGGCGACAAGGTGATCATCATGTGCTACGCCTTGATGACCCCCGAGGAGGCCGACGCGAACCCGCCGCGCGTGGTGTTCGTCGACGAGGAGAACCGCCCCGAGCGCATCACCCGCTACGAGCGCCATGGCCGACTGGAGGACATGGACCGCTAGTACACCGAGCGGAAACGAACAGAGGCCGGGATGCGCAGAGCAACTGCGCATCCCGGCCTCTTACGTTGTCGGAACAGCCGATACCTTTTAGTGCACCTGCACAAGGGAGAAGACGTCGGCATCGGTGACCTTGGCGATGGCCTGGCGCGGATTGAGGAACGCCAGCTCCATAAGGAAGCCCATGCCCGCCAGCGAGGCGCCGAACTGCTTGATGAGCTTGGCCTGCGCCTCGGCGGTGCCGCCGGTGGCAACCAGGTCGTCAACGATGAGCACCACGTCGTCGGGCTCGATGGCATCGGCGTGGATCTGCAGCTCATCGCTTCCGTATTCCAAGTCATAGCTTTCGCTGCGCACCTCGCGCGGCAACTTGCCCGGCTTGCGGGCAGGCACGAAGCCGGCATGCAGGCGATACGCCACCGGTGCGCCGATCATGAAGCCACGGGCCTCGGCGCCGACAACCTTCGTCACGCCCGCATCCTTGAAATGCTCGGCGATGGCATCGATGGTGGCCTCGAAACCGTCCGGGTCCTTCAACAGCGTGGTGATGTCCTTGAACACCACACCCGGCTTCGGATAATCGACGATGTCGGTGATGTGGCCTTCGAAATCGAACGACGACATGGCGGTCCTTTCCTAGAATATGCAACCTGGTCATTGTAGCGCCACCGGGCGCGTCCGACGCCGCCGTGCGCCGAAATCGGACGCTTCCGGCGTTAATGCCCACGAACCCACATGTTCGCCACGCCGAAACGCTGCAGCTCCTCGAACAGAAACGGCAGGTAATACGGCCAGGCGCCGCAACCCTTGCTGGAGAAACCCTGGGCGTCGCTGAGCACTTTGACGCTCCATTCCAGGTCATCGTCCTGAGCCATGTAGGGCTGATAGGATTCCTCCCATGAGGCCAGCTCGAAGCCGAGCAGCTGGCCGCGCAACGCGGCGGCATCCTCGGGGTCCAACTGCAGAAACTCGCGCTGCCCCATCACCCCCAGCTCCTGCTCGAGCGCCGCTCCCAGCTCGTCGAACGTGATGCGCACGGTGCTGCGGTTCTCCACGGAACCGCGCATGGCCAGGTTGAACTCCACCATGCGCGCGCAGCGCAAAATCTCGAAACGCCTGTCGATCCGCAGGCCTTCATCCACGTCGTGCTGGCCCACGATAAGCTGCTCGCCCGAGCGAACGCGATAACAACCCGCCTGGACCAGCGAGTCGCCGTCAATGCGCAGGATGCCGTCGACGTCGAACTTCGCCCCCGAAGGCAACGGCTTCCATTGCGCGTACGAATCGGACGATTCGCCTAGAAGCTGCAACGCGCGACGGCATTTCTCCAGGTTATCGCGATAGTAATCGAACCCGTCATCAAGGGCCGCCTCGAAATTCGCCGCCGCCTGCACGTAATACGCCTGCGCTAGCGCAAGATCTTGCATGCAGCCGCGTCCGTACTCGAAGCAACCCCCCAGCCTGAAGGCCGAGCTTCCCAGCCAATCGGGCTCGTTGCGGCCCTGCGCCAGCCGATGCGCCTTACCGTACAGCGCGAACGCCTGGATATCCGCAGCGGATTCATCTGCAACGTCGATGTTTCGCCAGTACAGCATATCGCCAAGCTTGTACAGCGCCTCCGGGTGCTCGCAAAACGCCGCCTGCTCGAACAGCTCCATCGCCTGCTCGGCGTCCTCTTCGCCCAAACGCCCGTATTCGTAGATGTAGCCCAGGTTCACCGCGGCTTGGGGGTTTCCGAAACTCAGGCTTTTCTCGTAGAACCTACGCGCCGCCTCAAAGCACCGCTTGTCATCGGAGGCAAGCCCGTCGTTGTAAAAACGCGCGCCGATATCCAACGACAAGCCGCCGTGCTGCTGGCTGTCGCGCGCTTCATCGTATGTGGGGTCAAGATTGCGTAGGTCCATATGGTTCCCTTCGAGGTTATACGCTTCCACCATAGCAGAGAATCGGCAGGAGCGGGCCTCAACCTGCTGCGCGCAAGAAGGGAACGGCGCGAAGGCGATTCGGCTATTCGTAATGTTGCAGCAGCTCGCGCAGGTACTCGGCATACCCTTGCCGCAAACTTGAGGGCGATTCAACCGTGATTTGCCCGGCGAACTGTGATATCCAACCGAAGAACACCGGCGTCGCCATGGCCGCCACGCTCACGCGGGCAGTGCCGTCGCCCATATCGTCCACGCGCGCGTCCTTTCCGAAACGATCGACCACGGCGTTCATGGCGCTTTCCCTGACGCGCAGAACTGCGCGCACCGAGTTACCCGAGAACATGCCGAACACGCGCCGATCGTATTCATCCGCATCGAACGTGGCGATACGGGCGTTCCGCGTTGCGCGCTGCTGCGTCACGCAGATGTCGCACATGCGGTCGACGCGATAGTTGGCGAAATCGTCGTACTTCTCGCTGTAACAGACCAGGTAATAGAAACCGTCGGAGTACATCAGCTGCACCGGCGTTTGGATGTACGCCTTGCCATCATGGCGCAGCTGCACGTGCGCCGAGCAATCGTAGCCGGTGTATTTGAATGACAGCATGCGCTTAGCGGCGATGGCCTCTTGGATGATGTCGACGTTGCGGAACACGCTATCGTTTTGGCTTTTCACGCGGCCGCCGACGTGCACGTGCTTCTCCAGGCCTTTCACCTGGTGCTTCGACCCCAGGCTTTTGATGGAGCGAACCAAAGAGGCCGACTGTCGCGCCGTGATGAAGCGGCTTCCCTGCACTGCGTCGATGAGCAGCAGCAGCTCGGATTTGGTGAACGGGCGCTTGGCAAGGAAGTAGCGCACGGGTTTGACGTGTTGCCGCTGAATCTCAACGCCTGCGTTGCTCAGCGCCTCGAAATCGCGATACAGGGCCTTGCGCTCCGCGGACACGCCCGCCACCTCAAGCTCCTCGAGAATCTGCTCGAGCGTCAGCCCCTGCTCGTCGTCGGTGTTCTCGAACATAATCTTCAACAGCGCCAACAAACGCTCTTTGCTGACTTCCTTCGCCATACGGACCCCTCACGCAGCTTCCTTCGCGCACATTGCGCACCTGCATATGATAGGCGATTGAGTGAGTGAGTGAGTGAGTGAGTGAGTGAGTGAGTGAGTGAGTGAGTATCACGCAGGCAACCCTATGCTGCTGGCGGGAAACTGGCGTTTTCGGCGAAAATCCGCTTGAAGTCCTCGAGATACGGACCGGTTATGCCCAGCTTGCAAACCTCGTCGAAGCTGGAGACGCCGAAGCTTTCCAGATAATCGCGGACATCGCGCGCAACGGCGTTCTTGTCGCCCAGCATGCCCTCGTCGTACAGCTCGCCGATGGCGACAGCGGCACCCATGCGGAAGAACTCTTGGAACATGCCCTCCAGCTGCGCAGAGGATGCCCCTTTGCACGATGACGCATCATCAGCAACCTCATTCGAGCCCTTGCCCTGCAGCGAATCTTCAACAGCGTACCGCTCGGTTGCCTGATCATAGGGCTCGTACGCGCCGTACCCATCGATCAGAAACTCGCCCTCGTCGAAAGAGAGAGGCTGCGAGACGCGCTGACCCGCAAAGGTCTGAGCCCGCCCAGCTGAACTCTCGAATGCACAGCGAGCGGGCTGCGCACGCCCCTCCACACGCGCGTGGCGGCCATGGGATGCCTTCGAATCGATTGCAAATGCTCCGAACATGGACGTGTGCTTCTTGGCGAACATTTCAGGCTCCTTACCTGCGCGTTTCTTAGCTGATGCTTCGCATGGTACGCCGTCTCGATGATTTTACTGTCCCATATAAGGGACTCGAGAAAAGTTCGCCGGTTTTCTCGAGCCCCCATGGATGCCGGAAGGAAACCCCTATATGAGAGACGCCCGCAAAGTCTGGTTGCAACGGAAGACGGCTTCATAAAGAAGCAGTCTCACAGGTCTAGCTGCACCGGGAAACGACCTCGCAAAGAGATACGCCTCAGAAGCCTAGTCGTAGCAGGAGACGAGCTGATAGAGAAACGGTCCCACGAGCCTAGTTGTTGCAGGAGACGGCCTCGTAAAGAAGCGGCCTCACAAGCTTAACTGTAGCTGAAGACGACCTCACACAGAAGCGCGCCTCACAAGCCTAGTTGTAGCGGTAGAACCCTTCGCCTGCGTCAACACCCGTTTTGCCTGCATCGATGCGCTCTTTAAGCGCTGCCGCGATCTTCGCGGGAACGGAATCAGGATCCTTTGTGCGAGGATCAAGCACCACGATGTTATATGCCGTGGTAAGGCCCACGATGTCCAGGATGCGGAACGGGCCCAAGGGCGCACCCGTGCCCAGCATCCACGTCTTGTCGATGGTCTCCGGGTCGGCGACGCCGGTTGCGTACAGCGCCTCCGCGGCGTTCAGAAACGGCACGAGCATGCTGTTCAGGATATAGCCGGGCTGCTCCTTGTGCAGCTGCAACGGAACCATGCCCAAATCGGCAGCGAATCGAACCACCTCGTCGTAGGCAGCCTGGTCCGTTCCGGGATGTCCCATGACCTCGGCGGTGTTGTTGCGCCAGATGCGATTGGCGAAATGCAGCGCCAGGAACTTCTCGGGGCGACCTGTAGATGCGGCGATTTGGCTAGGCAGCAACGTGGAGGAGTTGGTGACAAGGATAGTGCTTTCGGGCAGGTACTTCGCCAGCTCGGCGTAGAAGGCGTCCTTTTGCTTGGGGTCTTCCGCAATGGCCTCGATCACCAGGTCGGCGTCCTTCGCCGCATCCTCGTAGCTGGTGGTGAAGACGACGCTCTCGAACGCCTGCTGCGCGCGCTGCTTAAGCTGCTCGATTTCGTCAACGGAAAGCTCAGGCGTGTCGGCCAAGCCACGGCAATACGCCGCGGGATCGCTCTTCATCGCCTCGAGCGTTGCCAGATAGGTTTGACGCAGCTGCTCGAACTTCGGCTTCGCGCGCTCGATGGACCCTTCGCTTCGCAGCCACACCGTAACGGCGAAACCCTTGTATGCCGCCTGATATGCGATCTGGCTTCCCAGCACTCCACCACCGGCGACGACAACGTTCTTGATAGTCATATCCGACCTCCGATCCGCGCGTATGTTTAACTTGCTTATGACGCGAGACCGGTTGGAGTCCCGCGCCATAAGCCTAGCACGCCTCTAGGAAGCCGCACCGATTTGCCACGCAAACGGTGGCAATTCGTTGCAATCGGCCTTTGACATCCGCCATGACGACGAATAGCCGCCGACGAGCGCTCGAAACCCACCGCTCACCCACACACAGCGGCAGCGGCAAGCGGGCAGCAGGCGAACCAGCTACATCTCGTCAAGCAGCTCGTCGGCAAAGCCCACGCGGTAGTTCGCGAACACCACGCCGTCGCCTTCCTGCGTGGCATCCAGGTCAACATCGGCAACGATGGCGAAGTCGTTATCGCCCGCCTCGTCGTGGAAGATTTGGCGCACGTGCCACACGTGCAGCTCCTCCTCGTCTGCCTCGTCGAGCATGAGATAGGCCTTCGAGCGTGCATCGGCGTCCAGCAGGACTTCCTCATGCTCCTCGTAATACTCGTCCAAAGCCTGCATCCAGGCACGCTCGCCGAAGCCCCAATCGCCATCGGCCTCGCCAAGCCCCGCCGTATCGCGATGAGCCGCCATACGAACACGGCTGAACAGGGCGTTGCGCACGAGCACGGTGAGCCCGCGTCGATCGCGCACGACCGCTTCGGCGCCGGCGGCATCGGGCGGAGCGGCGTCCAGCACTGCTCCAGCGTTCTCCCACTCGTCGACCAAGCTGCTGTCGACGCTGCGCACGATCAAGCCGAGCCAAGCGATGATGTCCTTCAGCTGCTCAGTGCGCTTATCCTCGGGAACGGTGCGGTCAAGGCCACGGAACGCCTCGGACAGGTAGCGCAGCAAGATGCCCTCGTAACGCATGATGCCGAGCTTCTGGATGTACCCCTTGAAGTCCGCCGCGCTTTCCAGCATGTCGCGGAGCACCGATTTCGGCCGCAGATAGTAATCGCGCGCCCACGGTACCGCATCGCAATACTTCGAGAACGCCGCGTCCAGCAGATCTTCCAGCGGCTTGGGATACGTGACGTCGGCGATGCGCTCCAGGCGCTCGTCATAGTCCACGCCGTCCATCTTCATCTCCGCCATGGCGGCATCGCGCGCCTTACGTTCCTGCGCACGCAGCACCTGTCGCGGATCTTCCAAGGTTGCCTCGACCATGGATACCAGATCGAACGCGTACTCGGGGCTTTCGGGATCGAGGAGCTCCAGCGCCGCCAGCAAAAACGGCGACAGCGGCTGATCGAGCGCGAAATCCTCCGGCAGGTCCATGGTGACCGAGTACACGTCCTCGCCGTTCTCATCCACCTCATGCACCACCACATCGGCATCGATGAGCGTCTGCAACACCTCGGCGGCGCGCACGTGCAGCTTCACCTTCTCCTCCGCCGGCTGCAGCGAATCCTCGATGAGCTGATCGACGCGGGCACGGGCGTTGCCGCCCTGCTCCACTTCGGCCAACACCATGGAATGCGTGATGCGCATGCGCGGCGTCAACTGCTCGGGAACCGACTCGATGAGCTTGTTGAACGTATCCTCGTTCCAGTTCACGAAGTTCTCGGGCGGGCGCTTCTTCTTGATCTTCTTGAGCTTCTTCGGATCACCGGCTGCCTTCACCTCTGCCTTGTGGTTTTCGATCTCGTGCTCGGGGGCCTCGGCTATGACCACGCCCTCGGTGTCGAAACCCGAGCGCCCCGCGCGGCCGGCGATCTGGTGGAACTCACGACTGCGCAAACGGCGCATCTTGCGACCGTCGAACTTGGTGAGCTGCGTGAGCACCACGGTATGGATGGGCACGTTGATACCCACACCCAGCGTGTCGGTACCGCAGATGACGGGCAGCAGGCCCTGCTGCGCAAGCTTTTCCACCAGCAGACGGTAGCGCGGCAGCATGCCGGCGTGATGCACACCCACGCCACAGCCCAGCAGGCGCTTCAGCGTTTTGCCGAACGCCGTGGAGAACTGCGCGCCCTTCATGGCCTCCTTGACCGCCTCGCGCTGCTCCTTGGTTGCCACGCCGTAGCTTGCCAGGTTCTGCGCGCTGGTAAGCGCCGCATCCTGCGAGAAATGCACGACGTATAGCGGACCCTCATCCTTGCGCAGCGCAAGCTCGACCGTCCCCTCGAGCGGGGTGAGCGCGTATTCGTAGGAAAGCGGCACCGGACGCGGGGCGTCGGTGACGTTCGAGACGTCGCGCGTGGTTTGACGGCGCAGCAGATCGGCGATCTGCGTAACGTCGCCCAACGTGGCGCTCATGAGCAAAAACTGCGTTTTCGGCAGCGTGAGCAACGGCACCTGCCACGCCCAGCCGCGATCGGTATCGCTGAAGAAGTGGAACTCGTCCATGGCGACGCTATGGACGAGAGCATCCGGCCCTTCGCGCAGCGCCTGGTTCGCCAAAATCTCCTCGGTACAGCAGATGACGGGCGCCTCGGTGTTGATATGCACATCACCCGTGATCATGCCAACGTTGTCGCGGCCGAGGAGCTCAACCAAGTTGAAGAACTTCTCGCTGACCAACGCCTTGATGGGCGCCGTGTAGTATGAGGTCTCCCCGAAGCACATGGCCATGAAGTGCATGCCCAGTGCCACCAGGCTTTTGCCGCTGCCCGTGGGCGTGCCCAAGATGACGTGGTCGCCAACCATAAGCGACATGAGCGCTTCCTCCTGGTGGGGCCACAACTCGATGCCGCGGTCAGCAACCCAGTTGGTGAACGCCTCGAACGCCTCTTCCTCAGTGAGCTCCGGGTTCGTATCGTATAGATGGTACGCCAGCGCACCCAGCTCGCCAGGCTCATGGCCTTCGGCTTGCGCAGCCAGCGTTTCGACGATGTCCTCGCCTTCGAACGTATGAATATCAGCCATAGGGCAGTTCCTTCGAATTCTGGCACGCGCAGCCTTTCGGCAAAGCCGCAAAGCAACGCAGCCCTTTCTTTTCCGGCAGGCACCGACACCGATGCCCGTTTCGACTATTCCGTGATTGAAAGACGCTCCGGCACCAGGCCAAAAGCGCGCCTAATCGGCAACGCCCAGCACCAGCGAATCCTCGTACAACGACTCGGGAGCTATATCCTGCCCCTCAGGCCACTCGACCGTATCACCGAATTCGCTCACGCGGACCTTCTTGAAGTAATCCGGATCATTAAGGCGCGCAAAGTAAGGGCCACAGTCTTTCAAAAAGGGTTTTACATCATATTCCCGGGAAGACCCGTCCGACCATTGCGCGACAACCGAAAAACTATCAGTCGCCTTAACGGACAACACCCGACAATCAACATCCCATTCCATCGAGAACATAGCATCCTCCTACTTGAGGGGAGGTATCCGATAGCAAGCGCACTTACTTGATGCCAGATACCAGTTTTCTTGCAATTCCTGCTCGTGTAATGCCATCCAGGCTAGAACAAGCTTGTGCTGCTTCGAAGGCATTTTACCCCGCAATAGGTCTCCTTGCAGAGAATACACCGCCCTCATGTTTCCGTATCTCACGTGGATATGAGGCAACGAATGGTTGCCACCCGCTTCAGAATACATGGTGATGACGATCCCATAAAAACGACTGAGCTCGGGCATACTCCATCCCCTTCCCAGGCGGCATGTACCGCCTTCCCGTGGCGAAGAGGATCTTGCGAACGTGGTATGGGCGAAGGCGGGACCCTTCGCCAGCTTGGGCACGGCAGACCGCCGAGCGTTCGCACTGGCTCATTGCAAGCAGTATATAAGCGAACGTCTGTACTGTCAATACAAACGTTCGCATTTCTAGATATCACAGCGTTTATCAGGAAAAAGGTTAATTCGCAACCTCATCCGGACACTTCGCATTTGTTCTCGAACTCAGCCGCACACGTCCGGCTGAGTTCGAGAATTCCTTTCTGGAGGAGAGGGCCGAAGGCCCTCCCGAGAGAGAGGAAAGAGCGTGAGGAGAAACGCCTACCCGCTATTCCGCCTTCAAGCTGGCCATGACCAGCGCCTGTCCGAACAGCTGGCCGCCGCCATTTGCCACCGCGAACTTTGCGCGCTCAGGGTCGTTCACGACCGAGCCTGCCAGCTCGTGCACCCCGCGTTCGAAGAGCGCCGGCGTCATGACCACGCTCGGGCCCACCATCACCGTGGTTGCGTTGCGCGCCAGCTCGAGCAGGCGCGGCGCCGTCTTGTTGATCAGCGTCACGCCGGTGATGAACGCGTAATCCGCTTGCGGCATCACGTACTCGCACCCCGGGTCGGGCGTGTCCAGCCCATCGCGGCAGTTCCGCTCCAAAACAGCGAGGTTTGCGTACTCGGCGATATCGGCCACGTTCGGGAAATGCCCCACCACCACAACATTCGCGTCGCCCTTTGCGGCGATTTGCGGTTTGTACGCGCAAAACGCGTCCTTCCGCCCGTTGCCTCCGGGCTCGTCCTCGCCGTGGTGCTCGGAGGGGTCGGCGAACTCGCAGCCCAGCGGGGCGAGCAGCTCGCGACGCGAATACCACGCGTTCAGCGCGGCGATGCCCAACGTGGCCTCTTGGAAGCACCAGGACTTCGACAGCTCGGCCACCTGACGCAGTTCCATGCCGCGCAAATCCATCTTATACGTGCGCTTCCCACCTCCGCGCACGGTGAACGCCACGCCCATACCGCAATCCGCCTCGACGTAAGACCAGTTCAGCCCCAAGCAGTAATCGCGCACCAGCACGCCCTCGGGAATGCCCGCGATCGTCTGGTTGTACAAATCCCACGCGGTCCCCGGCGTTTCCGTACCCGGAAACGCAATCGCCGTCGCCCGCAAACCCGCCTGATTCTGTTGCGCTGCCATAACGCCCCTTCCTTAACGACATCGAAAATGCCAGCTTATGGCTATTCTTTCATCAGTATTATCGCCGCTTGCCTATAATGTAACGCATCATAGGACGAAAGAAGGGGTCAGCGTGCTGTTTCTACTCACCGGAGACGTGCAAATCGGGAAAACCAGATGGCTGGAGAACTTATGCGCCGGCCTGCAAGCCGCCGGCACGTGCGTGGCGGGCGTGGTGGCACCTGGGCAATGGGTGCCGCGGCCCGAAGGCCAGCCCGGCGGCAAGCACGGCTTCGACGGGGCCGGGCGCTTCGAGAAGCTGGGCATCGACAACGTGCTGCTGCCGCAGGGCGAACGCATCGAGTTCGCACGCCGCCGCGACCTGGCCGCCAAGAGCAAAGCGTTCACGGAAGGGACGCAAGCGAAGGCGGCGAAGCTGGGCTGGGCCATCTCCGACACCGCGATCGCGCAAGTCAACGCCCACTTCGCCGCACTGGCAAAGCAAGCCGGCATCACGCCGGCCGATAGCGGCATGCCCGCGCTCCCCGCCAACGAAACCCGGCTCGCCCCGCACGCGATGCTCGTGGTGGACGAGCTGGGCCGCCTCGAGCTTCTGCACAGCTGCGGCCTGACCAACGCGCTGGCCATCCTCGACGCCGGCCCCACGCCGCAGTTTCCCCATGCCATAGCCGTGGTGCGTGAGACGCTGCTCGACGAGGCGCGCAGACGCTTCGAACCGCGCTGGGGCAAGGCGACCGTCATCGGCCCCGACGACGCGGCCCGCAACCTCGTGCTCGAAACGGCGAGAGCCGCCGGGGGCGCCCACTAAGCCGCGCGCACGCGGGAAACCGCCGGCACAAACCCGGCGTGCAAGCCCCCCCCCGCAAACGCCACGACCAGGCACTATGCGCCATGCGTCGCACATTCGGTTCGCCTACGCCCAAACGCGCCCGTCTGCTGCCGCAAAACGCAGATCCAAGCCTCATCGGGCACAAGGGCAAACCTCGCAGAAACGGGCAACCTGACAGCATCGCGCAGAACAACGCCGCAAGGGACTGACCCCGGAGGAGTTCCGGAATCAGTCCCTTGCGGCGTAGTTCTTATTTCAGCCGTCCAAGTTTTTGGGGCGCAGTTCACGTACGGTCGGCTCTCGTGGTTTCAAGAGGCATAACATATCGCTATCAAAGGTTCCTCTGTACCACTTGTTCGCAGATATGCCAGGCGGAGCTTCGGCACACACTCGTCTGCCCCGCCCGGCATCGCCTTTGCGTTAGAGCACCCACGCCTCGCTTTCGCGCTGCAGCTCCAACATGCGGCGGTATCTACCATCGGGCTTCTCACGCAGCTCTGCCGGGCTTCCCTGCTCCACCACGCAACCGCCTTCGAGCACCACAATCTTGTCGGCATTGTCAACCGTGCGCATGCGATGTGCGATAACGAGAACCGTCTTGCCTTGAAGCAGTTCAGAGAGAGCAGCTTGCACGTGCGTCTCGTTTTCCACGTCAAGTGAGGCCGTTGCTTCATCGAGCAGCACGATCGGAGCGTCTTTCAGCAGGGCGCGCGCAATCGAGATACGCTGGCGTTCACCACCGGAAAGCCTGCTGCCGTTTTCCCCGATCATCGTGTCGTAGCCGTTGGGCAAACGCTCCACGAACTCGTCGCAGCGCGCCGCCCTCGCCGCAGCGAGAACCTCCTCGTTCGTAGCATCCTTCTTCCCAAGGCGAATGTTCTCACGCACGGTGTCGTCAAAGAGCACCACGTCCTGGAACACCTCGGAGAATGCAGAAAGCAGCGTTTCCGGATCGACGGTAGAGACGTCAACGCCGCCCACGAAGATCGCACCAGAGCTTACGTCCCAAAAACGTGAAGCGAGCTTGACAGCCGTGCTCTTGCCCGAACCGGACGCGCCCACAAGCGCTGTCACCTGCCCTTCCCGCGCCTTGAACGATACGCTGCCCAAGACGTCCTCGCCGTCGGCGTATGCGAAGCCCACGTCTTCGAAGACCACGTCATGGCCCTGAGGCTCGAACGAGGTGCTACCCGTCTGGACCGGCTCGTTCTCGATGGCGCGCATGCGCTCCAGGCTTAAACTCATGTCCATCAGCTCGGCTACAGCCTGCAAAACAACGTTGATGGGATCGTAGACCCTCGTCACCGCCAACAGGTATACAAAGAACACGAGGAAGTCGACTTGCCCCGTCACGAGCAGCATCGTCCCCACCACGATGACGGATGCGGTTCCCAGACGCAGAAAGCCTTGGGCGGAGCATACCGCCACACCCATAGCCAACTCGGCATCGATCTTCTCTCTCTCGAAACGATCGATACGGCAATCAAGCTCATCCTGGAATGCGCCCACCTTGTTGAGAGAGCGTATCTCACGATGGCATTCAAGGTATTCCTGCAGACCATCGGCAAACGAAAGGGACGCCGCGTTCTTCTTCGCGGTATGTGACTTCTGGATGCGCGCAGTCAGAAGCAACGCCGCGAGCGCCACGGGAATGGGCCAGAGGGCAGACGCCGCCAACCTCCAGTCGAACGCGAACATCATAGCGGCGAATACCAGCGTCGAAGCGCCCATGCCGAAAATCTGCGGCATAGTGTGCGAGAACAGGCGCTCCTGATCGGAGCAATCTTTCATGATAACGCTTGTCAAGTCGGCCAAATCGCGCTTCCCGAAAAACGAGAGCGGAAGCAGGCGCAAACGCTCGGCGATGGAGATGCGCTTGCGGGCGCTTTCTTGGTACACCACCGTGTACGTCGCGCGATATTCCCACATCTGCGTGACGAACATCACAACAAGTGCCGCCACAATGCCCGCTACGTAGAGCGCCATGCCCGGTAGGCCAACTGAGGGGTTGTCCAAGTACCTGATGAAATCGCTTGCGACGAAGTACAGCACCACGATGGGCAGCATCAGCATCAGGTTCGCCAACGCACAGAACCCAGCACCGCGTATAAAATCCTTCATGCCTTGATCGGTCAAGGCAAAAGCATCTTGAATCCTACGCCACATGGCTGTCACCCCCTTCAATCCTCCACGTCGCGCTCGTTCGGTAATCTCGCCACATGCGCGCATACAGTCCGCCTTGCGCGACAAGCTCCTCATGGGCGCCCTGCTCCACGACAGAACCATGGTCGATGACGAAGATACGATCCGCATTCACGACGGTTGACAGACGGTGCGCGATCATAAGCACCGTCTTGTCTTTGCAAAGCGTTGCAAGAGCGGCCTGGATCAGTGCCTCGTTTTCGGGGTCGGCAAACGCCGTCGCCTCGTCGAGAACCACGATTGGGGCTCCCTTCAGAATGGCACGCGCAAGCGCGATGCGCTGACGCTCTCCCCCGGAAAGGTACACGCCAGCTTTTCCTACCACGGTGTTCACGCCATCGGGGAACTTGGCAATGATGTCATCGCACTGGGCCGCATGAAGAGCCGCGAGCACCTCGGCATCGCTCGCATTGGGGCGGCCGGCACGCACGTTATCAGCCAAGCTTCGCTTGAACAGTCGATCGTCTTGGAACACGAAAGAAACGGCACCCATCAATTCCTCGGCAGGAATGCGTCGCACATCCGCCCCGCCCACCGAAACGGAACCCTCATCTGCGTCCCAAAAGCGCGGGACGAGCGATGCGAGCGTCGACTTGCCTCCGCCCGACGGCCCGACAAGAGCCACCGTCGCCCCAGCGGGAACAGAAATCGATACGTTGCGAAGCGCCGGTTCCCTGGAACCGGGGTACGTGAAGCTGACACCCGAAAGCTCGATGCTCGCCTCCTTCGGATGGAGGGCCTTGGCAGAGTCCACCCCGACGATAGGAGCAACTTCCATGATCGTGCTCATCCGCCGCAGCGCGTCTTCGGCGATCATGACCGCCTCCGACGAATACATGACCTTCGACATCATCGTCGTCGTCATCGCCGAGAAGAACGCATAGAACAGGAAGTCAATCAGAAACGCCGGGAAATCAGGCGCGACGGCGGCAAGCGCAATGCCTGCAGGTACGAGCACCGCAAAGGTCGAGTTGATCGCAACCAGCTGCACGACTTGGGGTCGTCGGCAATACTCGGTATAGTTCGTCGCCATATCGCGATAGTCGATGATCGCCTCGTGGAACGCCTTGAACGAAAGCACCGTCTGCTGGAATACCTTTACCACGGGTATGCCACGAACGTATTCGGTTGCTGCAGCGCTCATGCGCATGAGAGCCGCCTGGTAAAGTTCCATGAAATGGCGGCCGCCCTTCGCGTCCTCGCGGCCCATCATCCACCACATCGCGGCGAAGGAAACGGCGATGGGGACAAGGCACAGAAGCCCCATCCTCCAGTCGAACAGGAACGCCACGACGAAGAAGATCACCGGGGTGGCGAAAGAGCCGACGAAATCGGGCAGCTTATGGGCGATAAGGTCTTCTGTCTGGCCTGCACACCCGTCGATCACGCGGCGCATCTCCCCTGACGAGTGCACGCTGAAATATCCCATTGGGATCCGCGCCACGTGGCGAACCATCGCTTTGCGCATATTTGCCGCAATACGGAAGGCCGCAAGATGCGAAGCCATGAGCGCACCAAAATACACGATAATGCCCAACACGGCGAAAACCACGGCAAGCACAGCCCACATTGTGGCAGATGACGCTTCTGCCCAGTTCGGGTACACCGAGATCAAGTCGCGGACCACGAACCATACGCAAACAAGCGGCATCACGGTGAGCACGGCGTTTAGGATCGAAAGACAGCATCCTACATACGCCAAAACCCGCCGCTTGCCAGCAAACCCCAACAGCTCGAGAATCGCGTTTTTCTTCTTGGCGGGACCTTCCTTCCCCATGTCCTTTCCTACCTCTGTCGTTAGAGTACCGTCTTCCCGGGTCATTTCCATAGTTACCTCCCGGCCGTTAATCTACATGCCAAGCTTGGCAAAGTGCTTCGAGAACACCTTGGTACCGATGAAGCCGCCGACGAGGCCGCCAGCGATGGTGGCAGCGCCGGTAACGACGCCCATCGGGCTTAGAATCGAGTTAACGAGCGTTTGGCCGTACTCGAGGGTCATGCCGGCCTGAACGCACATCTCGGCATAGGCCTCGCCCATCATAAGGATGAGAGAGATCTGTCCCAGCCAGAAGCAGAACGTGAACGCGGCAAAGGCGCAGATAAGCTTGGCCTTGGTGCGCTTCTGCGGATCGCCTGCGATAAGGTCTGCCACGATACCGCCCACGACAATGCCGACAGGACCGCTCCAGAACATACCCATCAGAAGGCCGACCGCACCAACGATGACGCCCATGATGGCGATCGCGCCACGCTTCGGCACGCGATAGGCCAGGTACATGAACACGGTACCGGCGAACAATGCGCCTACCGTGTGAGTAAACCAGCACAGGTTGGCATTCGCGCTGAAGATGATCGAGAACACCATGAACACCAGGAACAAAAGGATGCCGAACACGGCGATAAAGACGAAGTCTTTCGGGTTCAAGCCATTACGTTCCTTGGCGGCAGAACCGATCGTTGCTTTACTTGTCATTGTGAAACCTTTCTCTTGTTACTGTATTTCCGCAAACCCGAAATTGAGCTTCAACTTCGGAAGTGTTGCCTTGTTTAAGGGGAAGCGCTCGGCGATGCGCCCGTCTTCGACCAGGGCTATCTCATCGCATGCCGAGCAGAGGAACTCATAGTCGTGCGAGACAACGCAGACGGCGATTCCCGCATCGCGCATGCGCGCGATCTGGGCATCTATTCGACGCATGTTGCGATAATCCAAGCCACTCGTAGGCTCGTCGAGAATCATCGCGCGGGCACTCGAAAGCAAACCGGCAGCGATGGAAAGCCGTTGGCGCTCGCCGCCTGAAAGAGAGAGCGGGTGCCTGTCGGCAAGACCCTCGAGGGCAAGCGCAGCCTTAATTTCCGCAATCCGATCCTTATTACCTAGACCGTCTTTCACGCCATTCGGAGAACACGCGCTTGCAAGCTCATCGTCGACTGTGCTGCTGAACAACTGGTATCCCGGTTCTTGCATAACCAGGTACACGCGCCCCGCCCGTTTCCTTGCGCGAAGCGGCACGTCGTCGACCCCGATCACCCCCGCCTTTTCCTTGAGAAGGCCGGCCATGCACCGGGCAAACGTCGTTTTCCCAGCCCCGTTGTGCCCCACAATACCGACGACGCTACCTGGAAGGAGGCAGAAATCGAGACCGTTCAAGACCGCAGGCGCACCGCGGTAGCCAGCAACTACGCCGCTCATACGTACGACGGGTTTCCCGCAAGAAGGCAAGCCGGAAACGGTCGAATCGACCACATCGGCCGAGGGCCGCACCGCCACAACGGAGTCGATTTCGGCAAGAGAGGCGGCGCGCAGCCCCAAATCGGTTCTCGTTTCAAACGGCAGCGCAAGGAAATCGGCCGCCGCCCAGTCTCCTACAACCGAACCATCGTTTATAACCACATAGCGGTCTGCGATGCCGTCAAGCCACCACAGGCGATGCTCGGAGATAAGCACGGTCTTCCCCTGACTCTTCAGAAGCGCAACCGTTCGTGCAAGATTCCGCATCGCATGCACATCGAGCGACGCAGTTGGTTCATCAAGCACGAAGATATCAGGATGTACCGCATAGGCCGATGCCAGGATAACCGACTGCTTCTGCCCGCCGGAAAGCGCCTCGGTACCGCGCCCGAGCAGGCCCTCGATACCGAGCGTTGCCGCTGCCTGCGCCACACGTTCGACCATTTCCTCGCGATCGATTCCGAAGTTCTCGCATCCGAAGGCGATTTCCGAGGTCACGTCGAGATTGACGAACTGGCTACGCGGGTTCTGGAACACCGACCCGACATACGCGGAAAGCTCGCCCATCGTCCATGCGGAAACGGGTTTTCCCGCAACAAGCACCTCACCTTGAAGGTCCCCTTCGTACATAAGAGGAATAAGCGCATTAACGAGGCGCGTAAGCGTTGTCTTGCCACATCCTGACTGCCCGGTCACAACAACGCATTGACCGCGAGGGATCTTCAGCGAAACGTCACGAAGCGATGGACGGGAAGCGCCTTTGTAGCAAAACGTGCATCCATCGATCTCGATAGCATAGGGCGAGGCCTTCGCCGCGGCGGCATTTTCCATCATCAGAGCACCCCCGCTCTAAAGCAAACGAAAAGCGCAAGGAGCACCATCGCAGCGATGAGACACACAACATCGATAGCGCGCACCTTTAAGCGGTAATACGAGGTGCGGTGCGCACTCGCCCCCACGCCGCGAACAACGACCGCGTTCCCCAGCTCGTCGGCGATCTGGCCCAAACGCGCGATCACGGGCACAAGGAAATGTTCAGCGGTCTTCGCAGGATGGCGCACGACCGACCTCGGCGTGAGCGCGATACCGCGCGTCTTCATAGCATCGGCGACAGCGGAGAATTCGCGTCCCATGGTGGGAAGGAAACGAAACGCCACGCACACGCCAACCGACACGTCCGCGGGAACGCGCATCGCCTGCAGCGCGCAAGCGAGCTCGCCGAGACGCGTGGTTGCGATCATGTTGAAAGCGAACATGAAGGCGGGCAAAACATGGCGGTACATGAGAAGCGACGCCGCAAAGGGCGAAAGCAGGGTGTTCCCGCTCGCCGCGAACAGCTGCGCCGTCACGGCGAACAGCGCATAGAAGGCAAGCCAACGCACGATCGCGGAGAAGCGACGGCAATACGCCATCACGACAACGGTAAGCGCCAAAACGCCCATCTCGGCGAACAGGCTTTGCATAAGCGCCATCTGCACGTTGATCGCCGCCAGAACCGCAAGCGACGTACACGGATCAAGATGGCGCGGTGCAGCGTTGGCAGACGTCGAAGGCTGCGTCTGCGCTACCGCGTTCAAGGGCAAAGGCGCACCCATCGAAAGAGCCATGCGATCATCGTCCTTCTTCCAACTAGTTAGCTATATATAACTATTTACGATAAAATACAGCTCGATAAGGCAATGCGGAAGACGGAACGGGAAGATGGAAAACTACGCCGAAAAGAATTCAAGTTCTACCGAAAAATCAAACGGAAACTACGCCGCAGGACAGGGGAACCCGCTTTACGACATGTTCGTCACACAGCTTTCACAGCTGCACACCGTATGCGCGAAGGAAGCGCTCGCGCGCGGATTCGGACGGGCCGACCTGGTGCGAAGCGTCGGCGAGACATGGTTCGTCGACCCCCGATACGGCAGGGGCTCTTATTGGTTCTACCTCATGGACCGTGACACCATCGTCGTGTCGATGGACATCACATACGAACGCGCCGTGGAGGCGGTCATAGAGACTACTCCCTATCTGGGGTTCGGCCTCTATGAACATGCGATGCCCATGTATTGCTCGCCTGAGTGCGCTGGATCAAACTGCAAGCTCATAGGGCACGACTGGGATGGCGGCCCCTACATAAGCTCGTTCGAGCCCGACAAGCGGCTGTCATCGGCGTCGATCACCATAGCCCCTGAAGCGATACACCGCTATGCGGATGCCTTGCACTGCGATGAGAAGGAGCTACGCCGCGCCATCGAGCAGCTCACCACGTCGGACGGCGCGCCCGGCTTGCCCTCGGCGCTTCGAGGGCTTGACATCACCTACCCCGCCGCATCGGTAGCCGATGCGTATTACCACGCCAAGGTGATTGAATGCTTCGCGATACTAGCAAGCAGCGTTCCCGTAAGGGACACGGCAGCCGACGCTGTGCGCATAAGCGACAGGGACTGCGTCGAGTGCATCTGCTCCTACATCGACAGCAACCTATCATCCGACCTCAGCACGAAAACGTTGTGCGACATCGTCCATGTAAGCGAGGGGAAGATGATATCGGCGTTTCGCAATGTGCAGGGGGACACCCCGCAAAGCTACATCCGCGCACGGCGCCTGGAGCACGGACGACGCCTTCTCCTTGATGAAAGCTGCAAAATCAGCGAAATCGCCAAAAGCGCGGGCTACCGCAACCAGGGAGCGTTCACTGACGCGTTCAAGCGTGCCTACGGCACGACGCCATGCGCCTATCGCAAAAGACTACGAATCGAATAGGAATAGCATCAAGCGATGGCCACTCGCCGATCCGCTATCCCAGGCGGCGCGACCTCGTCTCGGGGCCGATCGCCAGCGTGACGGCGGCCGCCACCAGCGCGATGGCCACGATGCCGAAATAGATGACGTTGGGCTGCAGGTTCGCCAAGATCCACGTGACGGCGAACGGCATGACCACGTTGACGGCCTTGCCGGCGCCCTGCGAGATGCCAGCACCGCGGAAGCGGTACTTGGTGGAGAACAGCTCGCCCACGTACACGCTGATCACCGACGCGTTCAGCACGTAGAAGCCGATGGTCATCAAAAAGCCCAGCACGGTGATGAGCGCCGTCGAGCCGGCATTGAGTGCCATGGCATAGGCGAACGCGAACACCGCCACCCAGATGAACGCCCCGGAAACCTCGACGCGGCGGCCGAGCTTCTCGATGAGCAGCGCGCCGATAAGCGCCCCGAGCGGCGCCGCGAGCATGGTGATGGTGGTGGACAGCAGCGAGGTCTGCGTGGCCAGGCCGATGTTCTTCAGGATGGACGGGCCGAACGTGGTGTAGGTGTACTGCGTCAGCGACGTGCCGATGACCACCACGATGCCCAGGAACAGATTGCGCGCCAGATGCGCATCGGAATCCATGGCGCTCTTCTCGAATACCACCTGTTCAGCGGGCGAAATACCGGCTTCCCTCATCTCACGCTCGATGCGGGAGATGATCGTCTCGGCGTCATCGAAGCGGCCGTGCTGGATGAGCCAACGCGGGCTTTCCGGCATCGCCTGGCGCGCGATGCATACGATGATCGCCGCCACGCCGATGACCGCGAACACCAGGCGCCACGACTCCTGCCCAAGCGGGCTCCAAATGGTGATGAAGAACAGGCACAGGAACATGCCGATGGGCGAGCCGCAGTTGGCGATGGTCGAGCCGATGGCGCACCAGCGGCCGCGGCGCGCGACGGGCGCGAACTCGTTGATCATGCTGAAGCTGGTCACCAGCTCCGACCCCAGGCCAAGGCCCACGAAAAAGCGCATGGCTATCATGAACGTCATGTTCGGGGAAAGCGCGCCCAAGATGGTGGCGAAGCCGAACAGCAGCAGGTTGAACTGGAACGCCTTGCGGCGGCCGAGCTTGTCGCCGATAAGGCCGGCGATCAGCGAACCGATGAACAAGCCCAAAAAGCCCGCCGACAGAAACGCCGCCGTCTGCTCGTTGGTGGCGAACCCGGTTTCGGTCAGCGTGCTCTTCACGCCGCCCGCCAGGTAGACGTCCATGGCGTCCACGAACACGCCGGCCGAGGTCAGCGCCATCACCTTCTTGAACGTAGCCGTCGGTTGCGTGGCGTCCATGCGATGCATGAGCTGCGCGGCGCGATCGACGCCTTCGCCCGCCTGCCCGCCTGACGCGGTCTCGTCTGCTTGCGACATATCTTCCCCTTCTGCTTCTGCCTGCAACCGAAACGAAAAAATCCGCACGAGGGCATGCACGGCTAACAACAATGCGGTTAGCGTGCAGCCGACGAGCGGATTCATCGTTCTAGGTTGCGGACTCCTTGCCGATGGCCGAAGGATCGCTTCGGGCATCGGCAAGGAGCCTGTTTCGTAACACCTATCGTTCTACGGCGCTAAATCATACTACTTCGCTTTGGGTTTGGGATTTTCCGCAGGCGAACCCGGGAGATAAGACACAAACCCGCCACACAGCAGGGCCGATGGAGAAGAAGCCGCAACGTAAACGAATCGCGTTTCGCCGCCCGGGCTCCAACTCGCGCGCCTCGCCCGCCGCCTTTCCCCGATAACCATCGTTCGAAAAAACGGATATCCAGGCTATCTGGTTTCACGCGCACAACACGGTATTCTCCGGTAAACTATCCACCTGGAAATAATCCCTAGAAATATAGTATGGCTTACCGCCATCACAAAAGCAAAGAAAGGGACGCCGCTTCATGAACGACTCAAGCTTCGAGGCCATGGCGCAGGAGATCGACGGCCTGCTCGGCATCGACCAGGCAAAACATGCCGATTGGCATGCAGACTCCATCGCCGTGCGCGGATACGAGGGCGTCGACGCGCGCACCGGGTCCATCAGCTACCCGCTGTACCAGTCGGCCACGTTCGCGCACCCCGCCTGGGGCGAATCGACCGGCTACTGCTATTCGCGTTGCGGCAACCCCACGCGCCTGGAGCTCGAGAACACCATCGCGCTTTTGGAGGGCGGGAGGAAATGCATGGCGTTCTCCAGCGGCATGGCGGCCATCGCCACGCTGCTGAAGCTGCTGCGCTCAGGCGACCGCGTGCTCGTCAGCGACGACCTGTACGGCGGCACCTACCGCCTGTTCAGCAACATCTACGCGCAGTACGGGCTGGAGTTCGACTACGTCGACCTGGCCGACCTCGAAGCCGCCGAAGCGGCGTTCACGCCCAACACCCGTCTGGTGTTCCTGGAAACGCCCACCAACCCCACCATGAAGGTCGCCGACATCCAGGCCCTGGCCGACCTGGCGCACAGCCGCGGCGCGGTGCTGGCCGTGGACAACACCTTCCTCACCATGTATTTCCAGAAGCCCTTCGAGCTGGGCGCCGACATGGTGATATACAGCGGGACGAAGTACCTGTGCGGCCACAACGACGTGCTGTCGGGCTTTCTGGTGCTGCGCGACGGCAGCCTGCTCGAGCCGCTGTTCAACGCCACCATGAGCGAGGGCAACCAGCTCAGCCCCTTCGACAGCTGGCTGATGCTGCGCAGCCTGAAGACGCTGGGCGTGCGCCTGCGCCAGCAGGAGGCCAACGCCAAGCGCATCTGCGAGGCGCTGAAGGCGAACCCGCACGTCACGGACGTGTTCTACGTGGGCGACCCCGACCATCCCGACTACGCGCTGTCGAAGCGCCAGGCCACGGGCTTCGGCGCCATGATATCGTTCAAAACCGACACGCATCAGCGCGCCCTCGATACGCTCGAGCGCACGAGGCTCATCCTGTTCGCCGAAAGCCTGGGCGGCACGGAAAGCCTGATCACCTACCCGCTCGTGCAAACCCACGGCGCCATCCCCAAGCCCATGCTCGACAAGCTGGGCATCGACGACCGCCTGCTGCGCCTGTCGGTGGGCATCGAGGACGTGGAGGACCTGCTGGCCGACCTCGACCAGGCGCTCGCGTAACGCGGGGCGGGAAGCGGAACGGAGAAGGAAATGACAGCATACGATTTCGAGACCATCATCGACCGCCGCGGCACGGGGTGCCTGAAATGGGACGCATGGAGCCGCCGCGGGCACGCCCCCGACGACCTGCCGCTGTGGGTGGCCGACATGGACTTCAAAACGGCGCCGGCGGCCATCGAGGCGCTCGCCGAGCGCGTGCAGCACGGCGTGTTCGGCTACACCATGGCCACGGACGGGTATTGCGAAGCGGTGCAAAGCTGGTTCGAGCGCCGTCACGGCTGGCGCCCCGAGCGCGAGTGGCTCGTCATGACGCCGGGCGTGGTGTTCGCCCTGGCGGTGGCCGTCAACGCGTTCACGCAGCCGGGCGACCACGTGATCATCCAGCCGCCCGTGTACTACCCCTTCCGCCTGATGATCCAGGACAACGGCCGCAAAATGGCCACAAGCCCGCTTTTGTGCGAAAACGGGCGCTACACCATGGACTACGAGGGCTTCGAGCGCCAGCTGGAGAAAACGGGCGCGAAGCTGTTCATCCTGTGCAACCCGCATAACCCCGTCGGCCGCGCCTGGACCGCCGACGAGCTGCGCCGCATCGGCGACATCTGCCTGCGCCACGGCGTCACCGTCGTCGCCGACGAGATCCACGCCGACTTCGCGCGCCCCGGTTTCAAGCACATGCCGTACGCCTCGCTCGGCGAGCGCTACGCGCGCCACGCCGTGGTGTGCACGGCGCCCAGCAAAACGTTCAATCTGGCCGGATTGCAGCTGTCCAACATCTTCATCCCCGACCCCGACCTGCGCGCGGCGTTCAAGCGCGCCCGCAACCGCACGGGCTACGACGAGCCGAGCGTGCTCGGCATCACGGCGACCCAGGCGTGCTACGAGCGCGGCGGGGAATGGCTCGACGAGCTCAAGAAGGTGCTGGACGGGAACTACGCGGTGCTGCAGGCGGCCGTCGACCGCATGCCGGGCGTGAGCCTGGTGCCGCTTGAGAGCACGTACCTGCCGTGGCTGGACTGCAGGGGCCTGGGCCTGGACGACGCCGGCATCAAGCGCCTGGTGGAGCAGGACGCGAAGCTGTGGCTCGACCTGGGCACCATGTTCGGCCCCGAGGGCTCAGGGTTCGTCCGCATGAACCTGGCAAGCCCGAAGGCCCTGATCGAGCAGGCCTGCGACCGCCTGGAGCAGGCGGTGGGCAAGCTGGCGAAGTAGCCGCGCCTAGCGCGCCAGCACGGGGACGCAGACGCGCTCGCGCAGGCCGCCGTCCAGCTCCACGTCCACCACGCGCGCGTCGGTGCCGTAGATGCGCGCGAGCATCTCGGTGGTGATGCATTCGGCCGGGGTGCCCTGGGCCAGCACGCGCCCCGCGTCCATCACGATGACGCGGTCGGCGCAGAACAGCGCGTGGTCGGGGTCGTGCGTGACCATGACCACGGCCTTGCCCATGCGCGAGAGCATGCTCATCCGCGACAGCACCAGCTGCTGGTTGCCGAAGTCGAGCGCCGCCGTGGGCTCGTCCATGACCAGCACGTCCGCCTGCTGTGTGAGCGCGCGGGCGATCAAGACCAGCTGCTGCTGGCCGCCCGACAGGTTCGTGTACGCCTTCTCCGCCAGCCCCACGATCCCCAGAAGCTCGAGCGCCTGGTAGGCGATCTGCCTGTCGCGCGCGGTGGTCTGCGCCAGTTTGTTGATGTAGGGCGTGCGCCCCATGAGCACCACGTCGGCCACGGAGAACGGGAAGGGCGGCGTGTGCGCCTGCGGGATGTAGGCGAAGTGCCGCGCCCGCTCATGCTCGGGCATGCGGGACAGCGGCTTGCCCTCCACCAGCACTTCCCCGCCCGCGCAGGGCAAAAGCCCCATCATGGCCTTGAGCGTGGTGGTCTTGCCGCAGCCGTTCGCGCCGATGATGCACACGAACTCGCCGCGGTCGACGGAGAACGACACCCCATGGACGATCTCGACCGGCTTCTTCTTGCCGTATCCGCACCGCAGGTCGCGAACCTCCAGCACCGCCATCAGCGCCACCCCTTCATATTATGTTTGAAGATGACCACGAAGAACGGCACGCCCAGGATGGCGGTCAGGATGCCGATGGGCACCTCCACCGTCATGGCCAGGCGCGCGATGTTGTCCACCAGCAGCAGGTACACCGCGCCTACCACCATCGAGCACGGCAGCAGCACCTTGTAGTTCGGGCCCACGATGGCGCGCGCAAGGTGCGGGATGACCAGGCCGATCCAGCCCACGATGCCCGCCACCGCCACCGAAGCGCTCGTGATGAGCGTGGACGCGAAGATGACCAGCAGGCGCGTGCTGCGGGTTCTCACGCCCATGGCGCGCGCCTCCTCGTCGCCGAAGGACAGCACGTTGAGCTTCCACGACTGCGACATGAGGATGACGAACCCGATGAGCATGGGCAGCAGGCTCACCAGGAAATCGCCCGCGTTCACGTTGGCGAAGCTGCCCATGAGCCAGAACGTGATGGTAGGCAGCTTGTCGTCGGCGTCGGCCAAGAACTTCACCATGGACATGCCGGACTGGAACAGCGTCGACACCAGGATGCCCGCCAGCACCAGGCCCAGCGTCGGGTCGTAATCCACCTGCCGGTTGAGCCACACGGCCATGCCCACGGCCAGCATGCCGCCCAGAAACGCGAACAGCTGCACGTATTCACCTGCCAAGCCCCACAAAAGCGCCAGGCACGCGCCCAGGCTGGCGCCCGCCGACGCGCCCAGAAGGTCGGGCGAGGTCAGCGGGTTCTTGAACATGCCCTGATAGCTGGCGCCCGCCACGGCCAGCGCCGCGCCCACCAGCATGACCACGCCCACGCGCGGCAGGCGGATGCGGAACAGCACGCGGTCCATCTTCGGGTCCACGTTCGCCGGGTCGAAGAAGTGCGCCCAGAACGTCTGGCATACCTCCATAGGCGTCATGGCGTACTTGCCCATCATGAACGAGAAGAAGAACGCCGCCACCACGGCCAAAAGGATGAGCAGCTTGACCTTCAGCGACACCTTCGAGCCGAACGTCTTGTCGGCCGCCTCGCGAACCGCGGCGTCGTCGGCGTCGGCGCGGGCGTCGATGCTGCCGAGCAGCTCGCCGACGAGCCGCTCCTCGCGGGCGGACGCCTCGGCAGCGGCGGACGTTGCGGCCGCGGCGCCATCGCGCGCTTCAGGCTGCGCTGCCGGGCCATCCGGCAATGCGCACCCCTTCGCATCCGCCTGCGCCTCGGGCGCTTGCGCGGCCACTAGTCGGCCCCGTTCGCGCGGGCGTTCTTCACGGCCTCGCCGGAAGACGCCAAGGAGCCGCCCGATGCAGCGCCGCCGGCGGCCTGAGCCGAGCCGGCGGAAGCCGAAGAGCCCGCGGAAGCGGACGCCGCCGCGCTCGCGTCCGATTCGCCCGAAGCGCCCTCGGAGCCCTCGGCCGCGCCGTTTTCCTGCACCAGGTACAGCTTGCCGGTGTTCGGGTCCTGGTACACCTTGCCCGCATCGATGTAGTACGAGCCGCCCGACGTCACGTCCTCGGGCATCTCCTCGGGGTCGACCTCTTCCATGCTCGATTCATCGACCTCGTCCACCGTCGTGGTGGCGATGTTCCAATGCAGCATGAGCATGACCAGAAAGCCGCAGGCCAGAACCAGCATGCAGTCGACCATGTTCACGATGTAGGCCGAGGGGTTCACGTCCTCGCCCATGTCCGCGCCGCTGCGGCGGAACGAGCTGCGGCGAAAATCGCGATGCATGCTACTCGCCGCCCTTCGCCGCCGCCGGCTCCGCGACGGCCTCGGACGCGCCCTCGACAGCCGCAACCTTCGCAGCCGCAGCCTTCGCCGCGCGGTCCATCTGCTTGAACTCCTCCATCGGGTCGCCGTCGTAGTTCGCCGGCAGCTCCACGCCGGCCTTGCGCGCCTCGGCGGCCTTGTCGAGCACGCACGTCATGAGCGACTCCAGGG
>JAERMT010000094.1_pt2 | contig 35264 bp, 36 predicted proteins | sample 9267081 | NCBI WGS metagenome assembly JAERMT01 (sample SAMN17071939, study PRJNA684904) | human gut metagenome | isolation source: diarrhea sample from child under the age of five | host: Homo sapiens | place: South Africa: Mafikeng, Mafikeng Provincial Hospital | collected 2019-09
TTCTTCGAGCACCGTGGCACGTACCTGACGGGTGTATTTCGATGCCATGACGATGCCCAGGGTGCACATCGGCAGGATCAGATTTTCGAGGGAAATCGAACCGCCGACGATCGGGAAGAGGGAAAGCTTCAGTGCGAAGACCCAAAGGAGCATGAGGCCCATCCAGAAGTTCGGGATGGAGACCCCGGCAAAGGTGCAGCCGCGGACGAGGTAGTCAAACCAGGTATTCTGCTTGACCGCGGTATAAATGCCGAGCGGAATGGAGAAGACAAGCATGAAGAGGGAGGAGGCCAGCGCCAGAATGACGGATGCCGGGAGGGCTTCCATGATTGCATCAATGACCGGCTTCTTCATCATGAAGGAGAAACCAAAATTACCCTGTACGACTCTGCCGAGCCAGTCCAGGTACTGCAGAAGGAACGGCTTATCCAGACCCAGTTCATGGCGGAGTGCGTCGATCTCTACCTGACTAACAATAATATCTTCATTACCGGCGATCATCTGCCTGACGGGGTCACCCGGAGAGAGCATGATCAGACAGAAGGTAATGAAGCTGATGCCGATCAAGACGAGAACCATCTCGCCCAATCGCATCCCAAGCTGCTTCATTGACAAACTCATCATCTCCAATTTCTTGATAATATAAAATATAAAATGGTATAAAGACTGGGATTTTATCATCTGTGTCTTTCCCCTGCCGATGCGACGGTAGAGCCTTTTTCGCTGTCTCACGCGGCGGCGAGGAGAGAGCTCTTCGCCGGCTCTTACAAACCCGTCACTTTCGATGCCTCTTGAAAAAAAGCATCAAAAAACAAGGTCGGGAAGGGGACCTTGTTGGCTTAATGATAACAGATGAAGAGTGGTTTCCCAGGTTACTCTTTAAAAAGAATAAGGCAGAAGCGGCAGGACATGAGATCGTATTCTTATTGTTTAGCAGTTCCTTACTACTTCTTACAAATTATATCATATAAATTATAATAGGTAAACAAATAATTAGTGCTAATATTTATACATGACAATAAACATTGAATGAAACATGTGAAGATACCTATAGGGGGTATGGGGATACGGAGAATCTGCGAATTTTCCGATAAAATTGGGCATTATGACATATAAATGATATCATACCGTACAATTTGTATTGCGTAATTAGCAAACGAAATACGGAAAAAGCAGGTATCCCATGCATATGATGCATAGAGGATGATGAAGATCTGGAGGGCGGTTTTCATTAAAAAATAAGAAACTGATAAATGGCATTGGCAGGGCATGTTCCGTGCGCGCCTCTTGATCGGAGGGAGAAAATGTTTTTTGGGGGACGCTTCTCATTGACAATCTCTCGTATCCATGCTAGGCTAGATGTACAATATAGATGAGCCGCGGAACTGACGGAAATAGGTGGAATGAACCACGTGGACTGCGGGCCTCATGAAAAAGCCGACCGTCTGGGCAGGGAAATCTGCTCAGGCGGTTTTCGTTTCCCTGCGATGCCTGCTAAATGGTATCGCAGGAACGGGAGCGTGCGGATTTCCCTTCATTTCAAAAATGGAGGGATTTTTTAATGAAAAGAAATCGCTGGCTCACTGCCCTGGCGGCCGTGGGGATCCACATGTCTATCGGAAGTGTGTATGCATGGAGCGTCCTGACGCGCCCTGTGATGGAGACGATGGGGCTTTCGCTCTCTTGGGCCACCTGGGCCTTCTCGATCGCGATCCTGTTTCTGGGGCTTTCGGCAGGCTTCTTAGGTCCTCTGGTCGAGCGGCTGGGGCCGTCCCGGAGCGGGATGGTCTCTGCCGTCTTTTTCAGTACGGGTCTCCTTGGGACAGCGGCGGCGGTTCACTGTCAGTCCGCTTTCCTGCTCTATCTCTTCTACGGAGCCATCGGGGGCATTGGTCTTGGCACGGGCTATATCACGCCTGTCTCTACGCTTGTGAAATGGTTTCCCCGGCATCGCGGCTTTGCGACGGGGCTGGCCATCATGGGGTTCGGCTTCGCATCGCTCATCGCAGGCCCGGCCATGCGCTATCTCGTCGATCGCTTCGGGCTCACGGAGAATTTCCTCATCCTCGCCGCTGCCTATGCGCTGGTCATGATCCTTTCCGCCTCCTACATCCGGCCGCCGAGAAAGGGCGAGATCCCGATGCTTTTGGAAGAGGTGCTTGAGGAAGAGATCCGAAAGGATGGGGAAAAGACAGCTCAGGCCAAAGGTCTCACGCGCAAAGAGGCTATGCACACATGGAAATGGTATGTGCTGTGGTGGATCTTCTTCACGAATATCACCTGCGGCATCGGCCTTCTTGCCGTGGCTTCGCCCATGGCGCAGGAGATCATCGGCATGAGCGCGGCCGAGGCAGCCTCCCTTGTCGGTATCATCGGTATCGTGAATGGCGCCGGCCGTATCCTTTGGGCATCCGTCTCCGACTGGATCGGCCGCGGCGTGACCTACATGATCTTCTTTGCATTCGAGGTCTTCGCTTTTTATGCACTTGCCCATGTCAGTGATGCGCTTTTCTTCGAGATACTGGTACTCGCCGTGATCTCCTGCTACGGCGGCGGCTTCTCCTGTATGCCTGCCTTCCTATCCGATCTCTTCGGCGTGAAGCAGCTCGCCTCTATTCACGGCTCCATCCTGACCGCCTGGGGCATGGCTGGTGTCGCCGGCCCGCTTCTCCTTTCTTTCATGAAGGAAACGACGGGGGGCTATGCAGCGACGCTTCATCTCTTTTCTGCCATGCTCGCTGTGGCTTTTGCCTTATCCTGGGTCCTTGTGTGGAAGGGACGGAAATAAAAAAAGGGTTGTGAAGAAATGAATCCGCATTTCTTCACAGCTCCTTTTTGCTTTGCTTTCATTCGGTTCAGGATTCAAGGTTCAAGGTTCAAGGTTCAAGGTTCAGTGCAAATGAGCGATATACCGTTATGGTGAATTGTGCCCCTGCGGGGCACTCTATCCTGCGCCTTCGGCGCGCCCCTTCTTCAAGGGGCTGCTCAGTTGGGGGAGAATCCCTAATCCCTAATCCCTAATCCCTAGCTACCAGTCACCAGTCACTAGTCACCAGTCACTTCTCTCCCGCCGCTTCCGCGAGCTTTTCGAGGAAGAATTTCGTATTCGCGGTGAGGTCGGGTCCTTCTGTCTGAAGAGCGCCGCCTACGAGGAAGATGGTATCGGGGCCGTAGACGCGGATCATTTCCTTGAAGAGCTGCCAGCGCATGCCGCCGGAGGGGACAGGGAAGCTTGCTCGAAGATCTGCCATCTTCGACTCGGTGCCTTCCGCGATCTTCTGGCAGGTATCCTGCGAGAAGGAGAAGCGGCCGCCGAAGCTGGTGAAGATGACTGCATCTGCGCCGGCGAGTCGGGAGAGCTGGCCATAGTAGCAGAAGGGGGAAATGCCCGCATCCTGCGAGAGGACCTGCGGACCGGAGAAGCAGGGGTGCAGGAAGATCGGCAGGCCGAAGTCCGGATCCCGTGCGAGGTCACGGATCATGGTGAAGCCGGTGATGGCAGGGGCGGCCATGATGCCGTCAGCCCCGATCTCCTTGGCCTGGTACGCACGCTCTAAGAAGCCCAGACCATCTGTGGTACAGTTGGCGATGTACATGCTTTTCCTGCCTGTTTTCTCTTTGGCATCCGCCAGTGCCATGACGCACTGGAGGACACGTTCCTTGAAAGGCGCATAGTGCTGGTCCATGAGGCTGTGGTCATCCTTGATGATGGGGCAGCCGCCGAGTGCGAGGTCATAGACCATTTGCGCGAGCTCCTTCGGAGATCTGCCGAGCGGCTTGATGGCTGACATGAGGATCGGACCGCGTGGCACACCGCAGAGGTCACGAAGACCGCTTCTGCCGAAGCGCGGGCCCGGGTAATTGTTGTACATGGTCTCGGGCAGCTCGAAGGACATGAGGCGGACGCCGGGCTGCAGGCTCGTATTTCCGAAAAGCATATTGAGGAGCTCGGCCATCTCATCACCGACAGCCTCCGGCTCATAGGAAATCGTCGCATAGTATGCGCCGGCTTCTGCCTTCTTCAGATCTTCGATCTGGCCGACGATGGAGTCAGCAATCGGGGTGCCGTCCACCAGCTCATAAGGACACTCGACGGTCTGCTCGACAGCGATGCCAAAGGCGATCTTCTTCGCCTCTTCATACGTGGGGGCTGCGATGCGGTACGTCGCAGTAAAACGCGAAGACTGATGCAGGTCTTCGGTCAGTTCGGAAAACAATTCACTTTCAAAAAAGGATGTATTGGACAAGAGGAAGTCTCCTTTCGGAAAAATGAGGTTCAGGGTTCAGGGTTAGCCCCCTTGGACGTGCTGTCCCTTGATTGTGTATGAAAGCTCTGCTCGAATGAGGAATTAGAAATGAGGAATTAGGAATGGTGGTACGGCGCATCAAATAAGGAAGCGCCGTGGAGTATAAATAGGGCGATGCCCGAAGGCGGTATTCAAGTCACTAGTCACCAGTCACTAGTCACTCCTAATCCCTAATCCCCAATCCCTAGCCACTCATCCCTGCTTTCAAACTTCAGGGTTTGGGGTTAGCTCGTGGGGCGTGCTGCTCTTTGTTTGCATGCGAATGCCTCACTTAAATGAGAAATTAGAAATGAGAAATGCGAAATGGTGGTGCGGCGCATAAAATATAGAAGCGACGCGGAGTATAAATGATGGCGATGCCCGAAGGGCAGACGTCTGATGTCTGACGTAACGTCTAATCCCTAGCTACTAGTCCCCAGTCCCCAGTCACTAGTCACTAGTCACTAGTCACTAGTCACTAGTCACTAGTCCCCCGTCACTCTTTCTTATGGCTCACGCGATATGGATTATCGAGATGGGCGGCGGTGTCATCGGAGAGCCAGTAGAGGGGGCGGTTTCTGGTTTCTTCAAACATACGCCCGAGGTACTCGCCGATGATGCCGAGGCCCATGAGATTCAAGCTGCCGAAGATGGCGATGAGGATGGTCATGGTCGCCCAGCCGGGGACGGCCTGGTCCATCATGACGCAGTAGAGGACATGAAGGATGAGGAGGATGCCCGCGACAGCGGCGAGGACACCCAGATAGAATGCCACACGCAGCGGCAGGGTGGAATTGGTGATGATGCCGTCCATCGCGAAGTGCAGCATTTTTTTCATGGAAAATTTCGAGACACCGGCGTGGCGGGCAGGCGCTTCAAATTCGATGGTACACTGCTTGAAGCCAAGGCCGCCTACGATGCCGCGGATGAAGCGGGAATGCTCACGGAAACGCAGAAAGGCATCGAGCGCTTTGCGATCCATCAGGCGGAAGTCGGAGCCGCCCGGGACGACGGGCGAGTTTGAAATGGAATTGATCACTGCGTAGTAGCCTGCCGAGGTCAGCTTCTTGATGGGGCCGGCATCTTCTGTCGCGGTGCGGATGGTCTGTACGATGTCATAGCCTTCCTGCCACTTTTGGATGAGCTTCGGGATGAGCGCCGGTGGGTGCTGCATGTCGCCATCCATCGTGATGACGGCGTCTCCGACAGCAAAGTCCATGCCGCAGGTGATGGCGATCTGGTGGCCGAAATTGCGTGCAAAGGTCAGCGCCCGCACATGCGGGTCGCCGGCTGCCAGCTGGTGGATCAGCTCGTCGGTGCGATCCTTCGAGCCATCATTGACGTAGATGATCTCGTAGTCCATATCCAGCGTCTGCATGACTTTCGTCACTTCGTCATGGAAATAGACGACATTGCCATCTTCGTTATATACAGGTGTTACGATCGATATCATGATTCCTCCGTTGAGGCACATAAGCCTACGCTATATTATAGCACACTCAGGGATATATAATGAGACATATATAAGTAGTATAAATATAGTGTGTGTATGGCAGATCGCCGGGAGTTAAAGAAATCATAAAATCGATGAGGGTTCAGGGTTAGCCCGTGGGGCGTGCTGTCCTTTGAGTGCGTGCGAAAGCTCTACTCGCCAGTTAGGAGTGAGGAGTTAGGAGTTAGGAGTGGTGGTGCGGCGCATAAAAATTAGAATCGCCGCGGAGTTTTGATAGCGCTTCGCGCGGCGCATCGTCATTTCGAGCGTAGTCCTCGATCTTTATTGCAGAACGTTCATTGCCTGATGTGAGGCAGCACTAGGACATCGTTTTCCCTCGGCGCATACACGCTGATTCCCGCAGTGCAGTAAAGATCCCTCGGCTGCGCTCGGGATGACGATGCCGGAGAAATCCCAGTCACCAGCCACCAGTCACTCCTAATCCCCAATCCCTAATCCCTAGCTACTCATCCCTGCTTTCATAATTTAGCCTGTGGGGCGGCCCGCCCCCTTGATTACGTTTGAAAGCCTCGATTGAATGAGAAATTAGAAATGAGAAATGCGAAATGGTGGTGCGGTGCATAAAAATCAGAAGCGCCGCGGAGTATAAATCATGGCGATGCCCGAAGGCTTTTGGATAACAGGTTTCCCGTTTGCGCGTTTCTCTCATGACCCGTTTCCCTGCGAATGACAAAGATTTCTCGCATGCGCTCGAAATGACGATGTGAGAGTCTGCTGTTTCCCAGCCACCAGTCACCAGTCACGAAAGTCGCAAATAAAAAAACGCTTTGAATCATTCACGATCCAAAACGCTTTTGCTGCGTCCTATTCGTCGACCTCTTTGATGCAGGCGACGGTCCTGTCATATTTTTCCTTCAGCTGCGGGAAGAGGGTGTCTGTGCCGTCCATGGTACCTTGGCGGAGGATCTCCGTGATCTCGATCGCCAGCGGCGAGAGCTGGCTGAAGCCGAGGTTCTGCGTGATGCCCTTCAGCGTGTGTGCGGCGCGGAAGGCTTCATCCACGTTTTCCTCAGCGAGGCTCTTTTCGAGCAGCGCGAAGGTGGGGTCGTCTAAGAATTTCAGCGCAAAACGCTTGATGAAGGCGTCGCTTGGGAGACGGCTCTTCACTTCGGCGTAGTCAGCGCCCATTTTGTTGTAGCATGCTTCGATATTCATAGGAAACTCCTTACATTCAATGGATTTGTGGCGTGGCGCGCCACGGAAAGGATGAGAGGGGAGGAGCAGATCACCGGTCACAGATCCCGGATGATCCCGTCGGGGATCTTCCGATGGATGGTAAGGCCGGCGCTGTTTTTCTCTAGCTCCGCCTTCAGGCTGTCTTTGATGTCCAAGAGACAGTCCAGGAGAAGCGGGTTGAAGAGGCCGCATTCCCCGTCGAGGATCATCCGGATGGCTTTTTCGTGAGCGAAAGCGTCCTTGTAGACGCGCTTGCTTGTCAAGGCATCGTAGACGTCAGCGATGGATACGATCTGCGCAGAGATCGGGATGGCATCGCCCTTGAGGCCGTCGGGGTATCCGCGACCGTCCCAGCGCTCGTGATGCCAGCGGCAGATGGCGTAAGTCACCTTGACGAGGGGCTCTTCCCGAAAGGCTTCCAGATGTTCGACCATCTTCGCGCCGATCAGGGTGTGCGTTTTCATGATCTCGAATTCTTCCTTGGTCAGCTTGCCGGGCTTGTTCAGGATCTTCTCATCGATACCGATCTTGCCGATGTCATGGAGAGCGGCGGCATTCGTGATGAGGGCTTCATCCTGCCAGGTGAGATGGTAGCGGCTGGTGCGCTGCATGACACGCGATAAGAGAAGCTCGGTGATGCGGCTGACACTCAGGATGTGCTTGCGGCTTTCCCCGTTTTTGAGACCGACGACTTCGGAAAGGATGCTGATGATGATGTGGTTATTTCGTTCTTTTTCCTGGATCTGGCTTGACACCAGACTCAAAAGACGGCGCTGCTTGGCATACAGCTTTGTGATATTGTCCGAGCGCTGGCGGACGACGTTCATGTTAAAGGGGCGGGTGATATAGTCGGATGCGCCCATGTCATAGGCTTTTTGAATGAAGGCAGGGGAGTCTTCGGCGGAGATCATCATGACGGGGATGTCATCGAGCCAGCGTTCCTTCTGCATGACGGCGAGTACATCGAAGCCTCCGAGCTTCGGCATGACGACGTCGAGAAGTACGAGGGAGATCTTCGTTCCGAGCTCATAGAGGAGAGCGAGCCCCTTTTCACCGTCTGCGGCTTCGAGGACCTCATAACGATCGCGCAGCATTTCTTTCAGGAGATCCCGGTTCAGCTCCGAATCATCGACGATCAGTACCCGCGGCTTCGCAGCAGAGGCATCGAGCAGCGTCTTTTCATATTCCACCTCTTCGTCCATGGCCACGGTATTTTTATAGGACTTGGCATAGTACATGAGCTTGTCCGCACGGGAGACGACTTCTTCGATGCTGCCGCTGTAGAGCATAGCGCCGCCGATGCTGGCAGAGATCTTAAGTCCGGGGAATTCGGGGAAGTCAGCCTCATGGATGTGCTCTTGGATGGTGCGGAGCTTCTCTGCGAAGATGGAGGAGGAGACATTCGGCATGATGAGGAGAAATTCATCCCCGCCATAGCGGATCAGCTTGTCTGTGCGGCGGATGCTTTTTTTCGTGATCTGTACCAGCGCCTTCAGGGCGGCATCGCCTGCGCTGTGGCCGAAGGTGTCGTTGTAGAGCTTCAGGTCATCGAGGTCGATCAGAGCGATACCGGCAACGCCGGAAAAGCTCTTCATTTTGTCTTCCCAGAAACGGCGGTTGTACGCGCCGGTCAGGGCATCGATGTAGAGCTGATGGCTGAAGGACATCAGCTGGTCATAGCCTTCCGCAAGGAAGAGGTCTGTGTTATCGATGTGCTTTAGCATTTCCAGAACGTAGGGCACTCCTTCGATCGTGAGCGGTCTCACAAAGATCTGGTACATTTTGCCGTCGATGACCTTGAAGTGGAGATGCATGCCCTTATCGGTAAAGGTGCTCTGATGGGGTTGCGGGGCGCAGAATTCACAAGTGCTTCGGCGGCTGTCATCATCGCCTGCGGAAAGTCCGGAACCATCCGCTGTATCCCGGTCTTCGGGAGGCGTAACCTTGATAAGACGTACTATGGAAAAAACCTTCCGTAGACACTGTATGTCCTTCTGCACGCTTTCCATGGTCGATGATTCTTCTTTGGAACTCATGTCGTACTCCTCTTCTGTTTTCTCCCTTTTACTTTTCGTCTGAGTTTATTATCTTTCATTGTACTATATAATTGCTGTCATGTAAAAGAAAGTTTATACAAGTTTTAGCCACGCGCGCCGCGGTCACTAGTCACCAGTCGCTACATTCTCCTTACGCCAAAAACGCACAGCCTCACGGCTGTGCGTTTCCTTAGTCCTCTTTCCCGAAGGGGCAGTCCTTATGATATTTTTGATGATGTTTCTTATAGCTTTCCTTGGGGCGGCATTCGTTTCTTCGGTCATGATACGTGGTATCGCCCTCATTGATACAGGGCGGGCGTTTGTGGTGGAATTCCCGCTCTTCTTTGTCCCAGTGATCGTGGAATCTCTTGTGCTTTTTGTGATGGCGGTATTCCGGCGGCGGGAGGGGATCTCCCGGATGCTCGGCTTCATGGAGAGCGATGTGGTAGTCACGGCTCTCGGTATCGATGTCTGCCGCTGAAGCAGTATTCCATGCAAAGGCTCCGGCGGATAAGAAGGCAAGCGCACAAGCGGCGATCAGGAAACGTTTTTTTATCGTAGTCATGATAGGCTCCTTTCATTGGGGATGAGGAGCAACGACTCCGGGAAGCACTGCTTCCATCGGACTAGCCGACGAAGGCAGTGTTTTCTTGACGTCGTCTCAGAGCCGATGCCACTCTACGTCATCCTCATCGGTATGACGTCTCTTTTCGGGAGGGGCTTTTTCCTGATCCTGTTTCAGCTGGTCAGGATGAAGTTCGTAATACTTCTTCTCCCAGTCTTTCAGCTCGCGCTGGGCGGGCTTCTTAGCCTCCGTCTGCTCGGCATTCTGCGGCGCCGGATCCTTGGCGCTTGCCGTGTCAGCGAGGAGGGCAGTGCCCGCGAGGGCAAGACCTAAGAGGGAAGCGGTGAGGAGTACATTCAGCTTTTTCATGATGATTCATCCTTTCTTTTATGGCAGCGAGGGTCGCATAAAAAATCTGTTGTACTCAGTATATATAAAAACGCAGGGAAAGGGAAGGGGGGGAAGGGTTCAAGGTTCAGGGTTCAGGGTTAGCCCATGGGGCGGGGCGCCCTTTGATTCCGTATGAAAGCTTTGCTCGAATGAGGAATGAGGAGTGTTTCCCTGGCGGTTTTCTCGTATCGCAAACCTAATCCCTAGCTACTCATCCCTAGCTCCCAGTCCCCAGTCACTGATTTTCCTCTTCCTGCGGCGCAGCCGGCGGGCCTGCTTTGTCGTGCGCACTCTGGTGATGGTCTTTGTCTTCCATTTTGGGAGTGGACGGATTCATCATGGGCGCGCGCTGTTCTTCTTTTCCGGGGCGGACAGCGGGCGGGGGCATTTTGCCCGGCTTTTCTTTTTTATCCCGGCCAAAGGTCTCCATGATCTTCGGGCGGTTCACCTGTGCCCAATTTCTGTACGCCGGGGCGTCATTGACGAGGAAGGAGGCGGCGGCGCTCATCATGGAGATGATCGCGAGTGCGATGCAGACGACGATCTTTTTCATTTTTCTTCACCGCCCTTCTCTTCCTTGGAAAAGGAGCCCTGCAGGGCCCTACTGCCTTCGCGGCCGATGAGGAAGACGGCGAGCGCGGAGGAGACTCCTGCGACGCCGATGGAGAGCTTCGTCATGAGGTGAAGGCCGGGCAGAGGCATGACGCCGGGCAGCGGAGCAAACTCGATGGAGATGAGAGCGAGGATCAGCAGGGTCGCGCAGATAAGAATGATAGCGAGGAGAAGGCTGGTGCCGTAGAGCAGGCGCGAGGTGAGAAGCGCCGCCCTTTCGGCAGCCGCAGGCAGCTTCGGACTGACCTCGTCCCAGGCTTTTCCCGCTTTGCGGGCCGCTGCGGTCGCGGCTTCCTTCGCGTCATCGGTGAAGCGCACGCTTTTGGATTTCTCATCGACGACGCCCTCAGAAGCGTAGGACTCATAGATGTCCTTCGGACTTCCGAGCTCCTTCGCGATGGCCTCTTCGGTGAGCCCGCGCTTCTTTCCTTCTTCAAAGTGGGCTTCGTAATCAGCGAGGATCTCTTCCACCTCGCTCTTCTTTGCATTTCTGAAATAGTAGCGGAGAAGGTCTAAAAATTCTGTTTTATTCATTGAGGCTCGCCTCCTTCTTGCATGAGCTTCTGTACTGCTTTGTTAAATTCCTGCCATTCTTTGACAGACTCTTTGAATTCTGTGCGCCCGCTGTCCGTGATGCGGTAGTACTTTCTGGGCGGACCATTGTGTGACTCGGCGAGATAGGTATCGACGAGCCCATCCTTCTTGAAGCGGTTGAGGAGCGGGTAAATGGTGCCTTCAGACATTTCGATGTATTTGGAAATCTCTGTCACCAGCTCGTAACCGTAGAAGTCTTTCCGGCGGAGCATGGAGAGCACGACGATCTCCATCACTCCCTTCTTGAGTTGGACGTTCATGATCGCTCCTTTCTTTAGGGAAACGCTGATCGCATAGGCGACCTTGGTTCTCATCTGCTAATACTATATCACAAGGTACTTTGTAATGCAAGGTACTAAATGATGAAAGAGTCTAAGGGTGGTCTGTGGGGCGTACCGTCCCTTGATTGTGAATGAAAGTTCTACGCTCTAGTTAGGAGTGAGGAGTGAAGGTACGGCGCATAAAATTAGGAAGCGCCGTTGAGTTTTATAGGAATGATGAACAGGCTGTTTTATGTAATGAAGGGGATTGGGGTGCTATATGAATGGTGCGCCCCTTCCGCCACTTCTCACTAAGTCCAGAGATTGACAAATCGCAATACGAAGTCCTCATTCGTTCAAAAAATTTCCATTTGACAAACCTGCGTGTATCCGTTATACTTGCAATCAAGTTCAAACAAGCACATGCTGTGAACGAGAGGAAATCGGAAATTCGGAGCCTCAGAGAGCCGGTGGATGGTGAAAACCGGTGCAACGTATCCGTGATCTATCACTCGTGAGCTTCCCAGCCGAAGGTAGTAGGCTAGGACGGATGTCCCCGTTACGGAATAGCCATTAAAGTATAATGCAGGGTGGTACCGCGATCTCGCCCCTGTCCCAGAGTGGACAGGGGCTTTTTGATTTCCGGTACGCCCCTTGGCAGAGTATAAATGCAAGGTGGTACCACGCAAAAGCGTCCTTGCCCTTTCGGGGCAGGGACTTTTTTTCTTGGATCATCTGCGGATGGTGAGTGATAAGCCGGAGTGGTACCGCGCCAAAGCGCCTCCGATGAGAGTATTCTCATCGGAGGCTTTTTTTATCAGGAATGAGGGATGGGCGTGCGGCGCACAAAAAGCGCCGCAGGTCTTGCCAATTTGCTCGTATCGCAAACCTCAAGCCTTTCACTTTGGATTTCCCAAGCAACACGATCAAGAACGATTTGCTATTGACAACTAAAGGAGAACTAAAAATGGAAATGAAAAAAATGATGAAAAGAGCAGGACTTGGACTGATGCTGGCAGCTGCGATGGCAGGCCTGGCAGGATGCGGTGGCAATGGCAATAAGGAAAGCGCTTCGAAGCCGGCAGCAGGCGCGAAGGTCGCAAAGGTGGGCTTCCTGAATGGCGTGTCGGGCGGTGTTGCTTCGTATGGTCTTGCGGAGAAGGAAGGCTTTGACCTGGCGGTCGAGGAAGTGAATAAGGAAGGCAAGATCCACTTCGATGTCGAAATGGCGGATACGAAGGGCAATGTGCAGCAGTGCGTGAGTGCGGCGCAGAAGATGATCGCTGCCAAGAAGGTGCTTGTCGTCGGCCCCTTGATCTCCGGTGAATACAAAGCGGTCGGCCCGCTCTTCCAGAAGGCACAGATCCCGCTCCTCGGCGCAGCGACCACCGCAGAAGGCCTCATCGAGATCGGTGACTACATGTTCAGAAACTGCGTGCCGGAGTCGAAGAATATCCCGCAGACCGTGCAGAAAACGCACAAGCTCCTCGGCTACAAGAATGTGGCTGTCCTCTACTCGAACAACAACGAGCATCAGGTATCTGCCTACAAGACCTTTGTGAAGGCGCTCGAAGCGGAGGGCGTGAACATCGTCGCGACGGAAACCTTCGCGGATAAGGATACGGACTTCTCCGCACAGCTGACGAAGATCCACAATGTGAATCCGGATGCGGTCGTCGTTGCCGGTTACTATCAGGAAGGCGGACTCATCCTGAAGAAGATGAGAGAAATGGGAATGAATCAGCCTGTCCTCGGGGATAACGGCTTCGTTTCGCCCGAGCTCCTCAAGATCGCAGGAGCGGCCGCTGACAATGTGTATGTCTCCTCTATGTGGTCTGCTGACCGCAACAGCCAGGCGACCAAGGACTTCGTGAAGAACTTCAAGGCGAAGTACAATCATGATCCGGACAACTTCGCAGCATGTGCGTATGTCTCTGTGAAGCTCGCAGCGAAAGCGATGGAAGACGCAGGCACCACGACGGATTCGAAGAAGGTCAGAGAGGCCCTCGCGAATGTGAAGAATTTCGAGTCCGCTGTCGGTCCGATGACCTTCAATAATTCCGGGGATCCGGATGTCGACCTCGTCCTCCTCAAGGTCGAAGGCGGAAAGTATGTGGCGCTGAACTAGTGGCTGGTGACTAGGAAAATGGCAAACAAAAAACGCAGCTTGATATGGCTGCGTTTTTTACTTGCCAATCATCCATCATTTACAACTGCACGGGGATCAGGATTTCAGAGCCGATGGCTTCGCCGTCAGGGTTTTTCGCAGCGGTGAAGGTCCAGGTCTTTACGGAAGCGGTCACGTATTTCGAAAGAGCTTTGAAATCAGCACTGGACAGCTTCTCATCCTTCATGACTTCAGGAGCGCCGTCTATCTTCCCATCGCTATTCACATACACCTTCACGGTGAGGACGGGGTGAGCGTTTCTTTCAGCGGCCTCGCGGACTTCTTCCGGCATGTCTTTCAGGACCTGGCTGGTGGGGGCGGCGGGGACGGAGATCATGGTGGAGATGAAGCGGAGCGGAATGGTCACGCTCGTGGAGACAGATCTGTCACCGCGTTTCGCCGGCCGGAACTGCCAGAGGTTCACGGAATCTATGGCGTATTGGTCCAGAATGATGGAACCGGAGCTTTGTGCCACGGAAGCATTGGCCGCTGTCCCGTCTTCGGTGACGGTGAGGGCAATGAGCGTACTCGTGCTGTGTGGAAGCGCTGCCATCGCTTCCTGAATGGCGGCGTTCTGCGGCGCCATTTTGTGAGATCTAAGCGACGGCGGGACCTGCTGCGCTTCCGTGAGCGGGGTGCCGTCCTTATCCAGGTACACACCGCCGGAGGGAACGGCAGCCGATGCGGAAGCCGCGAGAGCGAGGGTGAGCAGGCTTGTGAGGATCAATTTTTTCATCAGATGTCTCCTTTTATTGGTACATGAAGAATTTATAGTTCTCTCATCTATTCTAATGAATATGGAGAATTTCTGCAAGGGGGGCGGGGATGGGTTCAGAAGGTTCAACGGGTTCTATGGGTTCAACGGGGTTGGTGCGGCGCATAATACTATGGATGCGCCGTGAAGTATAAATAGAGCGATGCTCAAAAGTCGTATTCAAGTCCCGAGTCCCCAGTCCCCAGTCACTAGTCACTTCTTCATTTCAAATCCGTGATCCAAAAGCGCGGCGGCTTCCGTGAAGCGGCTGTCCCAGCCGGCGTGCATGATGACGACGATGAGGGTCCTGCCCTTTCTTGTGGCGGCTGCGGTAAGGCAGCCTTGCGCGGCGCGGGTGTAGCCTGTCTTGACGCCGATGGCACCGTCATAGGTGAAGAGGAGATGATTGGTATTCGTGCAGGGGAGATTTTTGCTCGGGCGTTCGTAGTGGACCTGCTTGCTTTTGGTAGAAACGATCTGCCGGAATTCTTTGTTTCGAAGGCCATACTGCGCGATCTTCGCCATGTCGCGGGCTGTCGAGTAGTGGTCTTCATCCGGCATGCCGTTTGCATTGACGAAGTGGGTACCGACGGCTCCGATGGCGCGGGCTTTTTCATTCATCATGGAAGCGAAATGGTTCACATTTCCGCCGATGGCTTCTGCGATGGCGGTGGCCGCCCCGTTATCGGAGATCAGCATCATCTGATAGGTGAGGTCTCCGAGCCGGATCCATTCGCCGCCGTAAAGCTCGGTGGACTCGACGTTGGCGGCATTGGCGCTGATGGCGATGGTTTTGAGAGGATTCCCCTTTTCCAGAGCGAGGATGCAGGTCATCATCTTCGTCATGCTGGCAGGGTATTCCCGCTTGTCCGCATTTTTTTCATAGAGGACTTGTCCCGTCCTGGCATCGATCAGGATCGCGGCGTCGGCCGTGAGGATGGGCGCTTGCGCATTCGCGGAAAGCGTGGCGAGGGTGAAAAAGAGGAGAGTGAGAAGGTGGAAGAGCAGTTTCATTTTGGCTCCTTTCGGTAAGAACTGGGGAGGCGGATCCGCGCGGGCAACGATCGGATCCGCGGTCCTTAGAAAAAACAACGCAGTGACAGGGTCACTGCGTTGTTTTTTACATGGTTTGACAGGTGGGCATTGGCCCGTGTTCCTTTTCCCTTACAGCAGGATGTATTTCAGGATGAAAAGCACGGTCAGGATGTACATGAGCGGGCTGATCTTTTCTGTCTTGCCGGCGAGGGCATTGATGATAACGTAAGAGATGACGCCGAAGGAGATGCCTTCTGCGATGGAGTAAGCGAATGGCATCGCGATGATGGCGAGGTAGCATGGGATGGCTTCTGTCATGTCCGTAAAGTCGATGCCGGCTACAGCGGTGAACATCAGGAAGCCGACGGTGATGAGTGCCGGTGCGGTCGCAAAGGCGGGGATGGCCATGAAGAAGGGGGAGAGGAAGAGGGAGAGGATGAAGAGGACGGCGACGGTCATCGCAGTGAGACCGGTGCGTCCACCCTCCGAGACACCTGCTGCACTTTCGACATAGGTCGTGGTGGTGGAGACGCCGAGGACAGCGCCTGCGGTGGTGGCTACGGCGTCTGCCATGAGCGCGCCCTTGATGCGCGGCAGACGGCCCTCATCATCGAGCATATTGGCTTTGGCGGCAACGCCGATCAGTGTGCCTAAGGTATCGAAGATATCGACGAAGAGGAAGGCGAGAAGGACGACGACGAAGTTGAAGGTCGCGACTTGCGAGAAGTCGAGCTCACCGATGAGGGGAGAGATGCTGGCCGGAGCAAAGGAGGCAAGGCCGGCGGAGAGATTGGGCAGGGTGCTGAAAGCGCCGTGCGCCGGATCCGGCACATAGAGACCGGTGACTTCGCAAAGAATGCCAAGGATCCATGTGAAGAGGATGCCCCAGAGAATATTGCCTCTCACCTTTGCCACCATGAGGAAGGCGGTGAAGAGGACGCCCAGGATGGCAAGTAGGACGGTGATGCCGGTGGTATGGAAGGTACCGGCCAGCATGGCCTGCTTGAAGGAAAAGAGGGAGATCTTGGTGGCCGGGTTGCCGACGATGATCTGCGCACCGGTCAGGCCGATGAAGCAGATGAAGAGACCGATACCGGCAGAGACGGCTTTCTTCAGATTGAGCGGGATCGCATTGAAGATCGCTTCACGGACATTCGTGAGAGAGAGCACGATGAAGATGACACCCTCGACGAAGACGGCAGCCAGTGCCATTTCCCAAGTGTAGCCCATCTGCTTTACGACGGTGAAGGCGAAGAATGCATTCAGCCCCATGCCCGGTGCCAGGGCGAAGGGGTAATTCGAAAAGACGGCCATGAGGACAGTCCCCAGAAAACCGGCGATGGCGGTCGCTGTCAGGACAGCGCCCTTGTCCATGCCGGCTGCGCTCATGATGGCCGGATTGACAGCCAGGATGTAAGCCATGGTCATAAAGGTGGTGATACCCGCCATGATCTCCGTCTTGACGGATGTACCGTTTTCACTCAGGTGGAAAACTCGCTCCAAAAGGCCCGTTTCTTTCTGCATGGGTATGCTCCTTTCGAAATCCATTATGGAAATTCGTACTTATTATATGATTTTTGGAAATCAGTGGCAATAGAGAATTGGGGTGACTAGTGACTGGTGACTAGTAGCTAGGGATTGGGAGCCTCAAGTGACTGATGACTAGTGGCTCTCTCGCACCGTCATTTCGAGCGAAGTCGAGAAATCTTTGTTATTCGCGGTCAGGTGGGCAATGTTTGGAAAGTCCAAAACGGGAAACCCGCCATCGCAGACCTTCGGGCATCGCCCCATAAATATTTGCGGCGTAGCCGCTACTAATTTGCCTTCCCCATCGGGGAAGGGGGACCGCGTCAGCGGTGGATAGGGTGCTTTCGTAAATCGCCTGCTTGAAACGTATTTCCCCACTCTCTTTCATGCCGCCAGTGCCCTATCCGCCCCTTCGGGGCACCTTCCCCTCGAGGGGAAGGCTATTCATGCTCGCGGCGAAGCCGCCACATTCATTTCTCATTCCTCATTCCTCATTTGAGCAAAGCGTTCCTCCCCGATCAAGGAACCGCACGCCCCGTGGGCTAACCCTTACCCCATATGCTACAATAGACATAATCAATCAAATGAAAGAAGGTCAATCGAAATGAGCGTATGCAATCTGTGTCCGCGTGCGTGCAAGGTGGTGCGCAGGGAGAGCATCACGGGCGAGGGTCAGCTCGGCTACTGCCAGAGCGGGATGCTGCCGGTGATTTCCCGCGCGGCTCTTCATCACTGGGAGGAGCCGTGCATCGCAGGGACGCGCGGGGCGGGGACGGTCTTTTTCGCCGGGTGCAATCTGTCCTGCGTGTACTGTCAGAACTATGAGATCTCCGAAAGAAGAAAGGGCATCGAGGTCTCCGTCGAGCGACTGCGGGAGATCTACTTCGAGCTCATTGCGAAAGGGGCGCACAATATCGATCTTGTGACGCCGACGCATTACACCCATGCGATCTTCCAGAGTCTTCGCGAGCCGCTGCCGGTGCCGGTCGTTTATAACTGCGGCGGCTATGAGAGCGTGCATACCGTGGCCTTTCTGAGAAAGAAGGTACAGTGTTGGCTGCCGGATCTCAAGTATTATGATGCGGAGATCTCCGGGAAATACAGTGATGCGCCGGACTACTTCGAAAGGGCGAGCGCAGCCATCGAGCAGATGTTCAAAGAGACAGGGCCCTATGTGATCGGGGCGGATGGCATCTTGCAGAGGGGCGTCCTCATCCGCCATCTGATCCTTCCCGGTCAGGTGGAGGACACGAAACGGATCCTCGAGTATGTGGCGGAGACGTTCGAGCCAGGAGACGTCCTTTTCAGCCTCATGCGTCAGTACACGCCCTGCGGCCGCGCGGCGGAATTTCCGGAGATCGATCGCAGGATCACGGATGAAGAATACGAGGCGTGCGAGTCCTATATGGAGGAGCTCGGCATCATCGATGGCTACGTGCAGCAGAAGGAGAGCGCGGAAGCGGCCTTCATCCCTGCTTTTGACGGGACGGGCGTTTTGAAATCATAAATCAGTAAAAAAACCAGATCTCACATACGTGAGGTCTGGTTTTTAGGTTCGGCGGGGCGCCTTTTGATTACGTTTGAAAGCTTCGATTGAATGAGAAATTAGAAATGAGAAATGCGAAATGGTGGTGCGGCGCATAAGAATCAGAAGCGCCGCAGAATTTTGATAGTGCTTCACGATATCGTCATCTCAAGTGGATCCCTCGATCTTCTTTGCAGAACGGTCAGCGTGCTAACTGCGCTGCTTCAATCACCGCTTGCTTCTAATCCCTAATCCCTAATCCCTAGCTACCAGCCACAAGCCTCCAGTCACTGATCCAAAATTTCCGAAAAGCGCTTCACGGGAGCCATGGGCGCCTTGTGCGCACCGATCTCTTTTTCCATCCATACGACGTCGTACCAGCGGTCGAATTTATATCCGCTCTTTTTGAAGTTGGCGACAAGGTCGTAGCCCATATGGCTGTGGAAATCGACGCTGTTCGTATCCACATAGGGATCGGGCGTGGCGGGATAGGTGATGCAGGCATAGAGTGTGACGATGCCCTGTGCGCGAAGATAGGTCTCAAGGGCTTCGTAGAGCTTGCGCCCTGCGCCGGTGTGACGGGCCTCCTTAGCGATGTAGATGGATGTCTCGACATTCCAGTCATAGGCGGGGCGGGTATGGAAGGCGCTGGCATAGACGTAGCCTATGATCTTTCCTCCCCGCTCTGCGACGAGGTAGGGATAGGCTTCAAGGGTGGTCTGGATCCGGCATCGGAATTCTTCTTCGCTGGGGACTTCGTATTCAAAGGTGATGGCGGTCTTTGTGACGTAGGGGGCATAGATCGCAAGCAGCGCCGCTGCGTCATCGGGGGTCGCGGTGCGGATGGTGATGGAAGAGGATGTCATAGGAAGCCTTTCTGAAGATACAATGACTTTTTGGGGATAGCACCATGGGCGCAGTATCAGCCCGCCGTCTCAAATGCGGTTTTCCGCTTTTTCCATAAAAGGCTTTGCTTCTACGACGAAGCGGATATGTTCGGCCTCACCGATCTCTCCGGCTTCGTCATAGGCGATCAGGTGGAGGGTGATCTTCTTCCCTTTGACGACGGTGACGGTGGCTTCGGCGCGGACGGTGCTGCCGACGAGGGTGGGCTGCTTGTGGGCAAGGCCGATGAAGCCGCCGACGGTGGTTTCGCCTTCGGCGAGACCTTCCTTCACCGCATCGCAGGCGGCTTCTTCCATGAGAGCCGAGAGGACGGGGGTGGCGAGGACGGGGAGCGAGCCGCTTTTTACCACTTTCGCGGTATCATTTTCTGTGACGATCTTGGTGGCAGTGCCTTTCATTCCGATGGTGATGGACATGGGGATTCTCCTTTTTATCATAGATATCGATTGACCTGTTGGGATTATTAGCTACTTCATTGTACCACGGACTATTATATATTTGCATATGATATAATGGATAGAGTAAAAAATAGAGACATCTGTCTCGGATAGGGGTGCTGTGTGGAAGACAACGACACAGAGCTTTCTCGAAAGAAAGCAAAGAAGAGAGGGGTGTGCATCGCACTCGGTATGGCGGCGGGGCTGGCCATCGCCCTCCTGGGCGGCTGGTATTTCTATGCGGCAGACCACGGGACGCGCAGCGGAAAGACGCAGGTCAGGATCGAAAAGAATGCGACGGGAGGCGATATCGCATCCCTTCTGGAAAAGCAGGGCGTCATACGAAGTGCTGTGCGCTTCCGCCTCTATGCCCGCCTTCTGGGGGAAGGAAATCAGCTGCAAAGCGGGGACTATGTGCTCGAAAAGGGGCTGACGATCCGGGACGCCATCGATGCCTTAAAGCATGGGAAGACGGAGGCATACTTGGTCACGGTACCGGAAGGCTCCACCGTGCATCAGATCGCTCAGTTGCTCGCGCAGGCAGGCATCGAAGGGGCAGCAGACTTTGAGGCAGAAGCGGCGACCTATGGCCCCTTGAAATACCAGTACGGCCCCGTCGCGGTACTGATCAAGGCAGAAGGATTCCTCTTCGCGGATACGTACAGCATCCCCAAGGAGTACACGGCGCGCCAGATCTTGGATCTCATGTATCGTCATACCGATGACATGCTGACGCCGGACATCCGAAAGAGGGCGGAGGCGAAGCACATGACACTGCATGATCTTTTCACGATCGCCTCGATGGTGGAGCGCGAGGCGCGTTTCCCGGAGGATCAGGTGCCGATCGCCTCCGTCATGCTGAAGCGCCTTTCCATCGGCATGCCGCTCCAGATCGATGCGACGATCCAGTATGCCTTGGGCGAGCAGAAGGCGGAGCTGACCATCGCGGATACGCGCATCGACTCGCCGTACAATACGTATACGCACCCCGGGCTTCCGCCGGGACCGATCGGAAGCCCGGGACTTCCTGCCATAGAGGCGGTGCTGGCTGCTGAGCCGGGTGACTACCTCTACTACGTCGCGCAGGCTGACGGGCATCATGTATTTACGAGATCCTACGAAGAACACCAGCAGGAGACGGAGAATATTTATGGATCCAGTTCTTGAAGCACTGAAAAAAGAGTTAGAGATCGAAGCCGGCCGTGACCATGTCCCCATTATCCGAGGTCCGGAGCGCTCGCTCCTCCTTTCGGCCGCCGAGAAGGCTTCGCCGAAGCGTATCCTTGAGATCGGGACAGCCATCGGCTACTCCTCGCTGCTTTTGGCAGAGCGTTTCCCTCTCGCAGAGATCGATACGCTTGAGATCGATCCTGCGCGCCATGCCCGCGCGGAGGAGGTCATGCGAGTGGCCGGCTTCTCGCAGCGCGTTCACTGCCATCTGGGCGATGCGGCAGAGCTTTTGGAAACGCTGGAAGGGCCCTATGATTTCCTGTACCTGGATGGCCCGAAGGGCCAGTACCTCCGGCAGCTGAAGGCCATCGAGCAAAAGCTGTCGCCGCATGCGGTGATCGCGGCGGATAATGTGCTTTTCCGTGGCATGGTAGAAAGCGATGCACCTGTGCCGCATCGGTATCGGACGCTGGTCGTGCGCCTGAGAGAATATATAGCGTATGTGAGGACGCACTACGCTACGGTCATTTATAAGGATGGAGATGGACTGGCAGTCAGCTATCAATTAGAAATGAGAAATTAGAAATGAGAAATGGTGGCAGCGCCACACAATTCATAAAGTGGCGCAAATAGAAATGGAGGGGTGTCATGGCGCGGGAGAATGTTGTTCTTTCGAAAAGCAAGTGCTTTGCGGTTTGCATCATTCAATTGGTACAATATTTGCGTCAGAACCGAAGGCCCTATTTTATTATTGATCAAATCGGGCGATCCGGTACCAGCATCGGCGCTAATGTGACAGAAGCGCAGCATGCGATAAGCGAAAAAGAATTCTTGCAGAAAATGTACATCGCTTATAAGGAGTGCAGCGAGACATTATATTGGCTTGATCTCTTACATGCATCGCGGTACATTGAAGTGGAGATGTATTACAGTCTTTCCGAGAAGTGTAGGGAACTTGAGAAATTATTGACGATGATCACCAAAACAACTGCTTCGCATCTCAATAAAAAAATATAAAATTCGCGGCGCTTCCATATTATGATGCGCCGCTCCTTCATTTCTCATTTCGCATTTCTAATTTCTCATTATGAGGCAGTCGGATTTAGGGAAACGCTGATTAAATCGCAGAGTCAGATTCCACAAGAATTTTTATACATGACTTCGTCATAGCCTTCCTTAAATAGCTCGCTATTCGCGTCAGGTTATTCCTCGTCTTGTATAAAATTTCAAGAGTAAAATCTGACAACGATTTAATCAGTGTTTCCCTGGAAGAAAGGATACGAATGAAAAAAATAGAACTTCTCGCACCTGCGGGGACGATGGAAAAAATGAAAATGGCTCTTCTCTACGGAGCGGACGCCGTCTATCTTGCAGGGAAGGTCTTCGGCCTTCGCGCGTACGGCGGCAATTTCACGAAGGAAGAAATGAAAGAAGCCGTCCGATATGCGCACGGGATGGGGAAGAAGGTCTACGTGACCGTGAATATCATCCCACGCAATGAAGACTTGGAGGGGCTGGATGACTACCTGCGGTATCTGGAGGAGATCCACGTGGATGCGGCGCTGATCTCCGATCTCGGGGTCTTTTCACTGGCCCGCGAAGTGGCACCGACTCTTCCGATCCATGTATCTACGCAGGCGAGCGCAGCGAACTGGCGGACGGTCAAGGTCTGGAAGGAGATGGGGGCAGAGCGCGTGGTGCTTGCCCGTGAAGTATCCGTGAAGGAAATGGCGGACATCCGCAAAAAGGTGGATATCGAGCTGGAGGTCTTCGGCCATGGCGCGATGTGCATTTCCTGGTCCGGCCGCTGCCTGCTTTCGAATTTCTTTACGCATGGCAAGCGCCAGTCGAACCGCGGCGAATGTATCCAGGCCTGCCGCTTCAAGTATTCGGTCATGGAAGAGTCCCGTCCCGGTCAGTACTGGCCCATCGAGGAGGATGATCACGGGACATACATTTTCAACAGCAAAGACCTCTGCATGATCGATCACATCCCCGAGCTCATCGAGGGCGGCGCTTCTTCCCTCAAGATCGAGGGCCGCATGAAGAGCGTGTACTATGTGGCTGCGGTCGTCGCTGCCTATCGAAAGGCAATCGATACCTACTACGCAGAGCGCGGAGCTTACCGCGTGCGGGAGGAGTGGCGTGAGGAGCTGGAAAAAGTATCACACCGTCCCTACACCACGGCGTTCGCTTTTCAGGAGGCGGATCATACCGCGCAGGAGTATGTCAAGTCACAGCCGGAGCAGCCGTATGATTTCGTCGGACTCATCCTTCCGGCCGAAGAGGGGACGACCCGGGTGCAGCAGAGAAATCATTTCAAGGTGGGCGAGACTTTGGAGTACCTGACGCCGAAAGGGGATGTCGGCCTCTTCACGGTCGGACCGCTCACCAATGGAGAGGGCGAGGCAGTCGACCGTGCGCCGCATCCGCTCGAAGTCCTCACCATGCAGACGGAGATGGAGCTCCCTGCCTATACCATTTTAAGGAGACGTGCGAAACATGGATGATACCAGAGTGTATATAGAGATCCCGCCGGAAGCGGTGAATTATATCAACCGCATCATCGAGGGCTACGAGTACCTGGGCATTTTGACGACGCTTGATCCGAAGCGCGCCACCTGCCAGATCAATTCGACCGCTGACACGAGAGACATTGTCATCGATGTCCTGACGCATCTCACGGATGTGGATGTGAAGATCTTAGGGAGCAGGGAAGAAGCCGTGAAAAAGTAAAATGAGTGACTGGTGACTAGGGATTAGGGATTGAGAGCCTCGAGTGACTAGTGGTTGGGGATTAAAAGCAAACGGTGATTAAAATAGCGCAATTAGCGAGCTGACCGTTCTGCAAGGAAGAGCGAGGGCTGCGCTCGAGATGACGATGGCGCGAAGCGCTATCAAAATTTTGCGGCGCTTCTATATTTTTATGCGCCGCACCACCATTTCGCATTTCTCATTTCTAATTTCTCATTCAAGCGATGCTTACAAACGGAATCAAAGGGCGAGCCATCCCACGGGCTCACCCTGTTTCCCTTGACACTTTCCCAATAGGTGCTATACTTGACTGCTAAAGACGTATTGTCTTGACAATGAAGAGAGATGATCATCGTCTCTTCGCCGTTTCATGATGATCTCGATGATCCACTTTCACATAAAGGAGATACAAATAATGGCTGCCAATGGACTTATTACAGACTTATACCAGCTGACCATGGCGAATGCGCTCTTCAAGAAGGGCATGCATGAACGCCGCGTGGTCTTTGACCGTTTCTATCGCAAGAATCCTTTCAATGGTGGCTATACCGTGGTCGCAGGGCTCGCGCACCTGCAGGAATTTGCTGAAAATTTCCGTTTCGATGCCGATGACATCGCCTACCTAAAGAGCCTTGGGATCTTCTATCCGGAATTTTTGGACTACTTGGCCGATTTCCGCTTCACGGGAGACATCTATGCCATGCCGGAAGGCACGGTCGTATTCCCTGGCGAGCTCTTGCTCCGTTTCCATGGCACCACGACAGAGGCGATGCTGATGGAGACAGGGCTCTCCATGATCATGAACCATGAAAGCCTCATCGCGACGAAGACGCGCCGTGTGCGCACCGTTGCGGGCAAGGATGCGCTGATGGAATTTGGCCTGCGCCGCGCGCAGGGCCATTCTGCCGGACTGTGGGGCGCGAGAGCGGCTATGATCGGCGGATTTAACGGCACCTCGAATGTCGAAGCAGGCAAGCTCTTCGGCATCCCGGTCCTCGGCACCATGGCGCACAGCTGGATCATGAGCTTTGACACCGAGCTGGAAGCCTTCGAAGAATATGTGAAGCAGTATCACAACAATCTCATCCTGCTGGCAGACACCTACAATGTGCTGGAAATGGGCGTGCCGGATGCGATTCAGATTTTCAAAGAGCTGAAAGCCAAGGGCGAGTTGCCGAAGGTCTATGGTATCCGCATCGACAGCGGTGACCTCGGCTACTTTTCCAAAGAAGCCAAGCGCATGTTTACGGAGGCAGGATTCCCGGATGCCATCATCTCCGGATCGAATGATCTCGACGAATACCTCATCCAGTCCCTGAAAGAGCAGGGCTGCACCGTCACCAGCTGGGGCGTCGGCACGAAGATCATCACGGCGGACGGCTCTCCGTCCCTGGGCGGCGTCTTCAAGATGAGCGCCAGAGAAAAAGACGGCATCTTCGAGCCGGTGATGAAGATCTCCAACGATGTCGCCAAGATGACGAATCCGGGCATCAAGGAGGTACGTCGTTTCTACAAGAAATCGAATGGCAAGATGATCACCGACCTCGTCTGCCTCACCAGCGAACCGATGCCGGACGGCGGCGATTACACACTCGTCACCGAGTCGGCCAAGTGGCGCCGTAAGGAGCTGAAAGCAGGCACGTACACCTGTGTGGAAATGCTGAAGCCCGTCATGCAGAAGGGGGAAGCCGTCAAGCTCCCGACGCTTCCGGAAACCATCGCATATGCGAATGAGCAGATGGAGACCCTTTGGCCGGAATATACCCGTCTTCTGAATCCGAATATCATGGAAGTGAATCTCTCCGATGCCCTGCAGCAGCTGAAGAGTGAGATCATTGAAAAGGATCTCAAGAAATAAGAAAGAGCCAGCGGAAGCTGGCTCTTTTGTTGGTTTAGGGCTAAGTTTGAAAGCAGGGATTAGGAGTGACTAGTGATTTGTGACTGGTGACTAGGAATTAGCAGCTAGGGATTAGTAGCTGGGGATTAGGTTTGCGATACGAGAAAATCGCTAATTTCAAACCTCCGCGGCGCTTCTGATTTTTATGCGCCGCTCCACCATTTCGCATTTCTCATTCAAGCGAAGCTTTCAAACGTAATCAAAGGGCAGCACGCCCCCGGGGCTAACCCCGAACCTTGAACCCCGAACCCCCAACTATGCTATAATAGAGGAACGAACTCCCACATATTTCCTGAAAGAAAGGTGACATAGATGAAACTTTCGAAATGGATGACGATTTCCATGGCATCTCTGGCGCTGGCAGGCGGTGTCCTGACAGTGGACGCAGACTCGATGGTTCTTTCCGGCGGTGAAAAGCTCGACCTTGGCGAGAAGGTCAGCGTCTTTGACGGCAAACGATCTTTCTTCGGCAGCCAGCTGCATGACTGGCTCATGGAGGACAAGGCGGTAACGACCGTAGAAGAGGCGATCAAGAAGGAGAATCTTTTCCCAAAGAACGAAGCCTACTCTCATGACGTGGCACAGATGGCGGTCGATGTACTGCGCCGCGGCAAGCTCTATCAGGTGAGAAGCGAGGACAAAGGCATCTGCTATCAGGGGATGGTCGTCTCGATCGCGCTCTCAGATGCTGACGAGATGAAGCTCGCCCTCTATAGCGCGGCGCTCGATACCCAGTCGAAGGAAGCGGCGAAAGACAATCAGGCAGAGGCGGAAGTCAAAGAGCTGGCGCCTCTTCTGGCGATGACGCATGGACAGCTCACAGTGAAGGCGCACTCGGACTGGGCGGACAAGACGTCGAAGAAGGGGCTTTCCTACAGCACGGGCAGCGCACAGATCTCCATCATCCGTGACGGCTTCACGCTTCCTGTCTATCTGAAAGCGATCATTCACAAGGATAAGGGCATGACGACCTATACCCTTCTCGCGGCGGATCAGGCGTCTGGCGCGTATTTTGAGCCTGTCGTCGACAAGGCGTTGGCAGGAGCTGGAAAATGAAACGCATGTTTTCACTCTGCATGGGAGCCGCCCTTCTTCTGACGGGCGGAATGTCAGAAGCGGATGGTATGGCCGGCAGTGGCGCAGTGCCTGCTCTCGCGGCAGGAGAGAGCGTCAGCACCGCGGCTGCCAAAGTCATGGAGCCGCTGCCGATGGAAGAGCTTCTCGCACTCATGCCGGAGAGCCGGGGATTTCTGGGAGATGGAAATCTTCCCAAAGGGATGACCTTTACGCCCTTTCACCTCTCCGCAGATCCACATCCCTCTGCGGGGCTGCTCTTCCTTCCCGGGAAGAAGCAGGATGCGTCCGTCATTGCTTTCGGGATGGAAATGAAAGGGGAAGCGGCAGAGGCCTATTTCCACGACATGTTCCTGCCGGAAGGCTTCACTCCGGCGGCGGGGCAGCGCATGCTCCACTTCAATATCGGTCTGATGGAGGCGGAAACGATGCTGAACAACATCTTTCTGCAGACCGCCAAAGGGACGCGCGAGGCGACCGGCGAGCCCGTCCCCTATGACTTCATGGGCGTCAGCATGATGCATGTGGAGCAGCTGCACAAGGTACTCAGCCAGCCAAAGACTTACGGCTTTGCCCTCTCACCATATCTGGTCGCTGACGGATGGGCGATCCCTCTCTATATGCGCGGCTTCCTTGCCAAGACGGGCGAAGGCTATCGCAGCCTTCTTTTCCTCGGCTTCCAGAGCCAGAAGGATGCACTCGATCAGGCCAGCTATGAGATATTGAGATCCATGAAATAAAGGAAACGCTGATTAAATCGCAGAGTCGGATTTCATATGGATTTTTATACATAGCTTCGTCATCATCTTCCTTAAATAGCTCGCTATTCTCGTCAGATGATTCCTTGCTCTGTATAAAATCCAAGAATGAAATCTGACAATGATTTAATCAGTGTTTCCTAAAAAAGACGTCACGATGCGAAAGCGTCATGACGTCTTTTTTCGTGGTCAGTCCGTAGGGGAAATGAGGAATGGAGGTGGCGGTTTCGCCGTATTTTAGCTGACAGTATTCTCGTATCGTCAGCCTTCCCCTCGAGGGGAAGGTGCCCCGAAGGGGCGGATAGGGCACTGGCGGTATAAAAGAGAGTGGGAAAATGCGTTTCAAGCAGGCGATTTATGAGAGCATCCGAGCGCCTCTGGCACGGTTTCTCTTCCCCCTTCACGTAAGGCTCCTGGCCCTCAGCCCAGTCATTAGTCACCGATCATATCAAGAAACAGCCGGTGCATGCGGTCATCATGTCCGACCTCGGGATGGAAGGAAAGTGCGAGCTGCTTTCCATAGCGGACAGCGACGATGTGGTCATCCACGGTCGAGAGGATGTCCACGTCAGGCGATGCAGAAGCGATGTAGGGGGCGCGAATGAAATTCATCTTCACGTCGCCCACGCCTTTGACCGGCGCTGTGGTGATGAAGCTTCCGAGCTGGCGGCCATAGGCATTTCTGCGAACCGTCACAGGAAGCGTAGCGAACCAGGTATTCGCATCATTTTCCAGATGCTCCGCGAGGAGGATCATGCCGGCGCAGGTGGCAAGGACAGGAAGCCCTGCTCGGATCTTGTCTTGGAGCGGTGCGAAAAGTCCCTCATCCTTGAGAAGCTTTCCCTGCACGGTGCTTTCCCCGCCGGGAAGGACGAGCCCGTCCATGGGGCGCTCGAGATCCTTCCGGTTTCGTATCTCAAAACAGGAAGCCCCGAGCTTGGTGAGCATTCGTTCATGCTCGATGAATGCGCCTTGAAGGGCGAGGATAGCAATGGTGGGAGTAGACATGACAAATACCTCTTTTGATAAAAATGAGACGGCGGGGCTGGGAAAAGGAAGGGGCAGCCTTCCTTTTCGCTCGAAATGACAGCGCAGGGAGAGAGTCTGACACCCACTCTTTTTGTCATAAGGCAGCGGTCACCGATCCCCATTCCCGCTGTTTAACATTTATTTTCCGCGTTCCGCCATGAGGAGCTGGATCTCATCTTCATTGATGCCGACCATAGCTTCGCCGAGGTCAGTGGAGAGCTCCGCCAGGATCTCCGGATCCTGGTAGTTGGTGACGGCCTTCACGATAGCGGCAGCACGTTTCGCCGGATCGCCGGACTTGAAGATACCGCTGCCGACGAAGACGCCTTCTGCGCCGAGCTGCATCATGAGTGCGGCATCCGCCGGAGTAGCTACGCCGCCGGCCGCAAAGTTGACGACCGGGAGCTTCTGGTGGTCATGGACATAGACGACGAGGTCATAGGGGACGCCCAGCTGCTTTGCTGCTTCGAAGAGCTCATCCGTGCGTTTCGAGGCGATGGAAGCGATCTGGGTATTGATCTTTCTCATGTGGCGTACCGCCTGAATGATATCGCCGGTACCCGGTTCACCCTTGGTACGGATCATGGAAGCGCCCTCTGCGATACGGCGAAGGGCTTCACCGAGGTCACGCGCACCGCAGACGAATGGCACCTTGAACTGGTGCTTGTCGATGTGGTAAACATCGTCAGCCGGAGAGAGAACTTCACTTTCATCGATGTAGTCGATCTCGATGGCTTCGAGGATCTGCGCTTCGACAAAGTGACCGATGCGGCATTTTGCCATGACAGGGATGGAGACGGCTTCCTGAATGCCCTTGATCATTTTCGGATCGCTCATGCGGGATACGCCGCCCGCTTTGCGGATGTCGGCAGGGATGCGTTCCAGTGCCATGACGGCTGCAGCGCCGGCTGCTTCCGCGATCTTTGCCTGCTCCGGTGTGGTGACGTCCATGATGACGCCGCCTTTCAGCATCTGGGCGAGTTCTTTGTTCAGTTCATAGCGTTCATTGTTTTTCATGATAGAGAGTCCTTTCAAAATAATGGGGGAAGCTTGATGGGTTCAAAGTTCAGGAGTCAGGGGTCAGGGGTAGCCCGTGGGGCGTGCTGCCCTTTGATTGCGTGCGAAAGAGGTTCAGCGGGGAAGGTGCGGCGCAAAAAATAATGAAGCGCCGCAGAGTTTTGATAGCGCTTCGCGCCGTCGTCATCTCGAGCGTAGTCGAGAGATCCTCCTTGCAGAACGGTTAGCATGCTAACTGCGCTACTTCAATCACCGCTTGCTTCTCATCCCTCATCCCTAATCCCTAGCCCCTGATGCCGAGTCATCCTGCAAAAGGGTCAATTAAAAAGAAGAGCAGGGGATCCGGCGGATCTCGCGTCTTCTTTTTATGTGAAATTGTGGGGGAGGCTCGTTACCATTTCCCGTCGATCAGCTTTTTGGCATGTTCGTTCAACTTCCATTTCCATACGAGGAAGGGGCCGACGATGACGCCGAAGAGTGCCTGCAGGATCTCATACGGCAGCTTGATCCATGCATAGGCAGGCGTACTGTAGACATAGGCACGGCCGAGGGAATAGCCGACGACCATGATGACGGCGCCGATGAGGACAGCGATCACCGTAGAGAGCTTCGGCTTTGCCGGGAAAGCGTGGTGCGCGATGTAGGAGATCGCCATAGCCTGCAGACCGTGGGTGACGAGTGAGACGAACATCGGGAGCGGGTAGAAGAAGAAGTCTCCTAAAAATGCGCCGACGCCGCCGACGAGGAAGGCTCCCAGCGGGTCGAGCATGAGTGCCGCTGCGACGATCACGATGTCGTTCAGGTACAGGTGACCGCCCGGGACGGGCAGACCGAAAGACGAAAGTCCGACATTGATCGCCATCAAAAGACCGCAGATGGTGAGCCAGCGCGTATTGTGCTTTGTGTGGACGGAAAGGGAATGAGTGGTCAGTGTTTCTTCGTTTGTCATGAGAATTCTCCTTGCTGTATCTAGATGTTTGCATTATACTATGAAACTGGATATATAAAAATCACCAAAATAATACAAAAAAGTAAGACCAGATGGAACGGGTTAGCCCATGGGGAGCAGTCCTTTGAGGCTCCTAATCCCTAATCCCTAGCTACTAGTCACCAGTCACTAGTCACTATTTTACGAAAGGATCCTCCTCATGACCGCCTACATGACCCTTTATCTTTCCATTCGTGATGCTATCACGTCAGGCGTCTATGGCTACGGAGCCAAGCTTCCTTCGAAGCGGCAGACCGCAGAGGCGCAGGGCGTCAGCCTCATCACGGTGGCACACGCCTATGATCTTCTTGTCGAGGAAGGCTACGTGGAGCCGCGGGAACGAAGCGGGTACTTCGTCGTCTTCCGTGAGATGGATAACTACGGAGCGGCGGATCCCCATCTGATGAGCCGCTCGATGGATATCGCCCGCACGAAGACAGAACAGCGCGAGGCCGGAGAAAGAGACCTTTTCCCTTTTTCCATTTTTGCGCGCACGATGCGCAGCGTACTTTCCGCGTATGGAGAAAAGATCTTGGATCCTTCGCCGAACCATGGCTGCGAAGAGCTGCGGCGTGCGATCGCCTCCTATCTCGCCAGAAGTCGCCATATGCGCGTCTCTCCCGAGCAGATCCTGATCGGGTCGGGCGCGGAGTACCTCTATGGATTGAATATACAGGTGCTTGGACAGGGACAGATCTATGCGCTGGAAGACCCGTCTTACCAGAAGATCGAGCAGGTATATCGGGCGAACGGGATCTCTATCGATAAGCTCAGGATGGGGAAGAACGGTATAGAAACGAGCGAGCTCATCCGCACCCGTGCGAGGGTACTCCATGTGACGCCCTTCAACAGCTATCCCTCCGGCATCACGGCGACGGCCTCGAAGCGGGCCGAGTACCTGCGCTTCGCCCGTGAGCGTCATGCCATGATCATCGAAGATGATTTCGATTCCGAGTTTACCCTTCTCTCCAAGCCGGAGGATACGCTCTTCTCTATGGAGCCGGAGGGACACGTCATCTATATGAATAGCTTCTCGAAAACCATCGCGCCCTCCATCCGCACGGGCTACCTGGTCCTCCCGCCGCAGATGGTTCCTCTCTATCAGCTGCGCGTGGGCTTCTACTCCTGCACTGTCCCCGTCTTTGACCAGCTCGTACTTGCTGAATTTATCAGTCAGGGGCATTTCGAAAGGCACATCAACCGGGTCCGGCGGAGGAGACGGCTGCGGGCGAGCGTTTCCTCCATATAAAAAACCTAGTGACGCTCAATGGTATACCATTGATGCGTCACTAGGTGAGTCACTGGCTTATCATATGGATTTTAATGTTCTTCAAAGGTTCCAAATACGATAGCCTTACCATCTTTGACCATCTGCTGCCCGCGTGCAAATGTAGCATTCAACTGCAGTTTGTCATCAAGAAGTAGAATATCTGCATCACTTCCTTCAGCTAAGCATCCTTTCTTGGGATACAATTTCGTGTTTTGGGCTACATTGCTGGTAAATACAGTCAGGGCATCGGATAAGGATAATCCTTCTTCTTGCACCAGATCTCTGAATTCTTTTAACAGGGAATCTTCATTTGCCACGCCAACACCAATGTTATTGCCGTTATCATCAAAAATTGGCATGCTTCCGTTACCGTCAGAGCTGACAGAAATCTGACGCAATGGTACCCCTGCATCTAAGGCTTGGCGAATCCCCTTACTCGTTTTGACGACCGGATCGTCGTCATCTTTAGGAGCAATACTGCTGGTAAAGTCCATCAGACCGCCGCTTTTTGCCCAATCAATGGCATCAGCAAAGAGATGTTTATTTCTGTTTACATGAGTTGGAATCACCTGTGTTTTAGGCAATTCTCCATTGGCTGTGATTTCTCTCAAATACTTGAGGCCATCTGTACCATCACCGATGTGCATATTTACAACACCGGCTTTACCGCTTAGCATACCGCCTACTCGCGCTTCTGCCGTAATCTCACGATATGCCGATACGGGAGACTGAGAAGAACGATGATCGCTCATGGCGATCTCACCGGTGCCGATGACTTTATCAATTAAAACAATATCGCGTCGCACGCTCCCTGTGATCGTAGGAGTAGGCATCTCATAAGAACCGGAATAGATGTACGTACTGATACCTTCATTTTCCAAACCGCGAGCCTTTGCCAGTAAGCTTTCTACATGGCGCGTGATTCCGTCTGTACCAAGAAGTCCAAATACCGTAGTAACACCGGCGGTTGTGATCTTGCTTAATTGAATTTCTGGCGTACGGGTCTGAAAACCGCCTTCTCCGCCACCGCCGATAATGTGAACATGGGCATCCATAAATCCAGGAACAGCGCTCAGACCATTCCCCTCAATGACTTGACACTGATAAACAGGCGGTAAAAATAAATCTTTACCCATAGCAGCGATTTTTTCGCCAGCGATCAGAATGTCTTGTATGCCTTTATCCTCTGGTGCAAATACATGAACATTTTTCAGAAGCTTAAAAAATGGTTTTGAATTTTCCATAGCAGATCAGTCCTCCTGTCACAATTTTGCTCAACCACATTTAGAAGAAGAGCATGATTAAACGCATAGCCCAAATGGATAGCAGGGTGTTTATTAAGCAGATCATAATGATCGCAAAATAGTGGTGACTGTTCACACCGGAAATGCCGAGGCAACGTCCCACATTTTGAACAGGGTTTCCCATCAGATAAATACCGGGAACCATCACAGTGATCTGGATAGGATCCATAATGCCCTGCGTGAATAAGCTCATTAAGATACCAATGGCTCCGCCCATGCTCATGAGAGAACCTATAATCACAGTGGCTGCTTCGCCGGGAAGTCCCCACAGTCCCATTATAGGCTGAAAGGCCACGCCAATCAAATGGAGCAGTCCTGTTACGTCCAAAATTCGAATAATGACAAATGCCATAATTACATTGGGTAACAAACTGGTGGTGCCAATAGTGAATCCCTTGCGAGCTCCTTCTACGAAAAGGTCCAGGACATTTTTCTTGTGTTCTTCGGTCATATTTTCCATTATATTCCTTCTTTACTCTTTACAGAACATTTTTAAGTACAGACGCATCAAATTTGCACCAACAATTTTAAAAACTAAAATAACGGCCAAAGGTACAATAATCGGCGTTCCCAAAATAGCGAATGTAGCTGCGCCAGAAGAGAAATAATTGGTTAATCCGGCGCTGCCGCTTGTTTGATAAGTGATAACGATGCTTCTTTCCTTGTCGGTGAGTTTTCCGTTATCCACTAATTCCTTGATCATACCTGCTGCAGCATCCGTGCTCTGCAGATTGGCAATATTTGCAAGAGCTGTAACGCCTGGTACACCCAGCAATGGCTCTAAGATAGGAGTCATTAATTTTTCTGCAGCACGCAATCCGCCGAGCCCATCAATGACATTTACCAATCCGAGCGCCAAAATAACGGCTGGAATCAAAGTCAATGCAAACATGAATCCATCTTTTGCGCCATTACCGCCAATTCCGCGGAAGTTGGTGGCCTGCTCCCCGGTTATATTGCCAAAGCTTCCGGCCAAAACATTAAAGTCCAGTACCTTTAGCGGGCCATCTGCAGAAGAGAAGATCCCCGAAAACATTAAAATGGCTATCAAAAAAGCGACATAACCATACCAGGGGACGTGAATTTGTGGTATACCATTTTTGTTGTTACTATCTTGTTTCATACAATTCACCTTTAACCTTTATTTTCGATACCAAAAACTAGAGATACATGCAAGGGAAACACTGATTAAATTGTTGACTGATTTCATTCTTGGATTTTTATACAGAGCAAGGAATCATCTGACGCGAATAGCGAGCTATTTAAGGAAGATGATGACGAAGCTATGTATAAAAATCCATATGAAATCCGGCTCTGCTATTTAATCAGCGTTTCCCAAGATATAAGCCAATGTATCATAATCTTTTGTTGGGGTGTAAAAGCAAAACCAGAATGATGGAATTTTTGGTTTTGCTTCACGGATACAGCAATAGCCACATGATTGCTGCCAAAAGACCTACCACCTCCTTAAAAGGCCACTTTTAGACCAAAAAACGATCTAAAGGTGGTCTCATTACACTATTTAAAAATACATTTATTTATATGTAATGGTATTTTTTGATAACATTTTAAAATTTAAAAATCATAATAGCATTGCTTCCCGCTATAGTCAAGGTCTTGATAACGGATAGGAGTGCTTAGTAAGCGTTCCCTTTATCATCCTCAACGTGTCAGATTTTTGCGGGAAGAGGTACTTTCTGCGAAGGTCATTCTGATGACAGGCTTTCCTATGTTCACTCGGCTTCCTTTTCTTGCATGAATCCCCATTCTCCAGTACAATAGAGAGAAATCGTGAGAGTGATCTTGAAAGGAGAAATCATTATGCAGAGCTTCGAATTCACCCCGCAGGGCGTATGTGCAAGAAAAATTACCTTTGACCTTGAAGATGGTCTCATTCACCACCTTCATTTTGAGGGCGGCTGCCCGGGCAATCTGGCAGCGATCGGCAAGCTCCTCGAAGGCCGCAGCGCAAAGGAAGCGGCGGATATCCTGCTCGGAAATACCTGCCGTGACAAGCAGACCTCCTGTGCCGATCAGCTTGCTCATGCACTGATCGAAGCCATGGAAAAGAATAATTAGGAATAAAAAGGGGCTGTAAAGAAATGAATCCTCATTTCTTTACAGCCCCTTTTTACTTTGCTTTCATTTGCTTTCATTTGGTTCAGGGTTCAAGGTTCAGGGTTCAAGGTTCAGGGTTCAAGGTTCAAGGTTCAAGGTTCA
>JAERMT010000018.1_pt1 | contig 34640 bp, 33 predicted proteins | sample 9267081 | NCBI WGS metagenome assembly JAERMT01 (sample SAMN17071939, study PRJNA684904) | human gut metagenome | isolation source: diarrhea sample from child under the age of five | host: Homo sapiens | place: South Africa: Mafikeng, Mafikeng Provincial Hospital | collected 2019-09
TCGACACCGCCGAGTTCGCGATCCCCGGCCTTGACGACGAGTTCCGCGTCATCGTCTCCCCGTGGATCCTCTCCTCGCTGATCACCGATCGCCTTGCCGCTTACTACGAGACGGTCACCAAGCACAACCTGAACTATCGTCGTTACTATCACCAGTTCGATTACTAAGAGCAAATATCGTTTGTGTAATTGGGCCCCGCTCCTATATGGAACGGGGCCCCGTTTGGGTTGGAGAGTAATTATGAGCTACCCCCAGCTTGCCGTTATGAATATCAGCCATCGTTATTTTGACCTTGAGGAGTTCTTTTCTTCGGCGTCGGCTTCGGGCTACACGTGTTGCGAGCTTTGGACCGGGGCGATGCATCTGTATGTCGATTGCCATGGATACGATTCGCTCGAGCAGGTGCGGGAGCTGTCACACCGGTATGGGGTTCGGATTGTGGGGCTTTGTCCCGAGCAGAACAACCCCAAGCCGTGGAATATCGCGGCGCGCGGGAATGAGGCGCGTGCCCGCACGCTCGCGTACTTTAAGAACGTTGTGGATATCGCGGCGGAACTTGGAGCCGAGCAGGTCATGGTCTCGAGCGGCTGGGCATTTTTGAACGAGCCGATCGAGGACGCGTGGGGTCGCAGCGCCTCGATGCTGCGTGCGATTGCCGAGCATGCGGGAGAGCGCGGCGTGCGACTGGTGCTCGAGGCCCTACAGCCGGTTGAGTCGATGATCGTGAACTCGGCGGCCGACACGAAGCGCATGATCGAGGCAGTTGATCATCCGGCACTTAAGGCGTGCCTGGATTTGGGCGCTATGGCGGTGGCAGGGGATACCATCGACGATTATTTCGATCTGCTTGGCGATGATGTCGCCCACGTGCATTTTGTCGATGTTGCGGCAGACGGCACGACGCATCTTGCTTGGGGTGACGGCGACCGCGATATGCGCGCCGACCTGGATAGGCTGGTGGCGCGCGGCTATCGCGGAGTTGTTTCGGCCGAGACCTATGACGGGCGCTATTTCGCCGACCCCGCAGCTGCCGATGCGCAGGTAATGGCAGAGTATCGTCGTGCGATTGGCGCCTAGGCGGGTTTGGGTTGCGGCGATCTGCCCTATGTTTCCAAATGAATACGGCGTGAGCGGCTGCGATGGATTTTCCCCGCAAACACTCTAGTATGCTAAAGTACCCAGAAGACCGGCGGAGCTATGCCGGTCTTCTGCTCTATATGAAACACAGCATGAGGAGGCTCACCAGATGACGGCCACACCGTGGGGATTCCGGGACATATTGCCCGAGGAGGCTCAGGCGCGCGAGGAGATTGCGCTGACGGTGAAGGGCTGCTTTAGGGAGCATCATTACCTGCCGGTCGAAACGCCGCTGCTCGAGGACAAGGGTTCGCTCGAGGAGGGCGGCCGCATTGCGGACACGCCGTTTAAGCTCTTTGACGATGATGGCCGCCTGCTGGTGGTCCGTCCCGACAACACATTGCCGATCGTGCGTCTGGTTTCGACCCGCATGCGCGCGGCCGACCTGCCCCTGCGCCTGCGCTACGAGGCGCCGGTGGTTCGCGAGTGCCAGCGCAATGCCGGCGGCTCGCGTCAGTTTACGCAGCTGGGCTTTGAGCTTATCGGCGCGGGCGATACCGCGGGCGATGTCGAGATTGTTTCGCTGGTGGCGGAGGCCGTGCGTGAGCTGGCACTTCCCGATGCGCGCATCATCGCAGGCAGCGTGCGTCCTTTTAAGGAATTGCTCGCGGTATGCGAGGATCGTGAGCTGGCTGCCGAGGCCCTGCGCTGCGTGCACGCCAACGACTTTGTGGGCCTCGATGCCCGCGTGGCGGCAAGTGCCGAGTCTGATGCCGTCAAGGCCGCCATCAGCGAGCTGCCACGTCTGCACGGCGGTGCCGAGGTACTCGACCGCGTGGACGCGCTGCTGGAGGCCGCCGGTATCGTCGCGCCGCTGACGCGCGAGCTGCGTGCCCTGGTCGAGGGCCTGGCACCCGAGGACGCCCAGGTGCTGTCGTTCGACTTCTCCATCATGAACTCGTTCGATTACTACACGGGCCTGGTCTTTAAGGCCTATGCCGGCGGCTTGCCCGATCCGGTCGCTTCGGGCGGACGCTATGACTCCATCTTTACCGGCGCATTTGGCGCCGGTATCGAGGTGCCGGCGGCAGGCTTCGCCTTTTCGCTCGAGCGCCTGGAGGCCGCGCGCACCTCGGCCGAGGATGCCGCTTCCGATGGCGACCATGCCGCGGGCCGCGGTGCCGAGGGCCCGCTGCGCATTGCCGTGCCCAAGGGCTCGCTTAAGGCCGATACCCTCGACGTGCTTGAGGCCGCGGGCCTGGACGTCTCTGAGCTGCGTGACCCCGGCCGTCACCTGATCGTGCGCGGCCGCGACACGCGTGCCGGCGAGGGCACGGTCGGCGATATCGAGTTTGTCATCGTGCGACCCAGCGATGCACCCGCCTTTGTGGGCTGCGGCGGTGCCGATTGCGGCATCTGCGGTTGGGACTCGCTCATCGAGGCCGACCTCAACCTGCTGCAGCTGGTCGATTTGAGCTACGGCCTGTGCACCTTTATCGAGGCGGAGCCCGCGAGGCGTGCTGGCCAGGCCGAGCGCAACTATGCCCGCCGCGGGTCGCTTCGCGTGGCCACCAAATACCCGCGCATCGCGAGTGCCTGGTATGCCGAGCGTGGCGTGAATGCCGACATCGTTTCGCTGCACGGTAACATCGAGCTGGGCCCCATCGTCGGCATGACCGATCGCATCGTGGACATTACCGCCACGGGTGCCACGCTGCGCGACAACGACTTGGTCATCACCGGCCGCATCATGGACTGCACGGCCCGCTTCTTTGTCAACCCGGGCGCCGCGCGCCTGGATCCGCGCGTACGCAATCTGGCAGATCGCCTGGCCGCGGCCGTTAAGGACAAGCATTTTGAGCCCGTCGCGGGCTCGGCACAATAGCGCGAGCGCGCACGGGCGCCCCAACGTACGGGCTGCGGGCCGATTGGCGCCGCCGCCCGGCCTCTCGTTTTTCGAACACAACCTCGACCGATAGGGGATACCGATATGAAGACCATCAAGCTTGTTCCCGGTGAGCGCCTCGTTACCAACCAGCTCAACCGCAAGGGCGTGTTGCCGCAAAACATCGTCGACGCCGCCCGCGATATCGTGGCAAACGTGCGCGCCAACGGCGATGCCGCGGTGCGCGATTACTGTCAGCGTTTTGACGGTGTTGAGCTGCAGAGTTTTCGCCTGCCGCAGGAGCAGATCGATGCCGCGCTCGAAGGCCTCGATCCGGCCTTTGTCGCGGCGCTCGAAAAGGCTGCACGCCAGATTCGCGAGTTCCACCAGCGCGAGGTCGAGCAGAGCTGGTTTACCACGCGCCCGGACGGCACGATGCTCGGCGTTAAGGTGACCCCGCTTGCTGCGGCCGGCATCTATGTGCCGGGCGGCCGCGCGCAGTATCCCTCCACGGTGCTCATGAACGCCATTCCCGCCAAGGTTGCCGGCGTCAAGCGCGTGGTCATGGTGACCCCGCCGCAAAAAGATGGCCTGATCAGCCCGTATACGCTCGCGGCAGCCAAGCTCGGCGGCGTGGACGAGATCTATATGGTGGGCGGCGCTCAGGCCGTGGCCGCGCTGGCGTACGGTACTGAGACCATTCCGCGCGTCGACAAGATCACCGGCCCGGGCAACGCCTTTGTTGCCGCTGCCAAGCAGATTGTCTCGGGCGACGTGGGTATCGACATGGTTGCCGGCCCGTCCGAGGTCTGCGTGCTGGCCGATGCCACGGCCAAGCCTATGGTGGTCGCTGCCGACCTGATGGCCCAGGCCGAACACGATCCGCTGGCAGCCTGCTATCTGGTGACCTGCGACGAGCAGTTTGCGCGCGAGGTCGAGGCGGGTATCGACATTCTGGTAGCGCAGTCGCCGCGTGCCGAGATTACGCGTGCTTCGCTCGACAATGAGGGCACCATCGTGGTGGCCGCCGACATGGCCGCTGCCGTCGAGGCGGTGAACACCGTGGCGCCCGAGCACCTGGAGCTGCACTGCAAGGATGCGATGGGCCTGCTTGGCGGCATCCGCAACGCCGGTGCCATCTTTGTGGGCGCTTGGAGCTCCGAGCCGCTCGGCGATTATGTTGCCGGCCCCAACCACACGCTGCCGACCGGCGGCACGGCCATGTTCTCCAATCCGCTTTCGGTGGAGGAGTTCGTTAAGCACTCGAGCGTCATTTGCTATACGCCCGAGGGCCTGCTCTCTGACGCTCCCGCTACGCAGCGCCTGGCCGAGGCCGAGGGCCTGTGGGCGCACGCGCTTTCTGCCGCCCTGCGCCGTCGCGTGTTGGAGCAGGGCGAGGATGCCGTGAGTGCCGAGTCGCTGGCCGCGGCCGACCTGACCAAGGTTGCCTGGCCGGGCGATACGACCGCGACGGTCGCCGAGGGCGTGGACCTGGCGGCGGCGGGCGGTGCCGCTGGCGCGGTCGTCGAGGAGGCCTAATATGGCCGAGCTGACGTCTCGCATGAAGGAGTTCGTCCAGCCCTACTTGGCCGGTATTGAGCCCTACGATCCCAACTTTACGCCCACGCGCATCAACCTTTCGGCCAACGAGAACACCTATCCCGTGCCGGCCGGCGTGCGCGAGGCGATCGACGCGGCCCTGGCTGCTACACCGCTCAACCGCTATCCCGATCCCATGTCCAACGATCTGCGCGACGAGCTTGCTGCCTGGCATGGCGTGACGCGCGAGAATATCTGCGTGGGCAACGGTGGCGACGAGCTGCTCTATAACTACCTGCTGGCGTTTGGCGGCGCGGGGCGGACTCTGCTCAACTGCCCGCCGTGCTTTAGCGAGTACGCGTTCTTTGCGTCGCTGTGCCAGACCGAGGTGCGCGACGTGTGGCGCGACCCGGCGACTTTTGAGCTCGACCAAGCGGCTGTGCTCGCGGCGGCGCCCGAGTGCAACCTGGCCATCGTGACCTCGCCCAACAATCCCACGGGTGATGTGGCTCCGCTCGACTTTGTCGCGGCGCTGTGCGATGTGTGTCCCGGCATGGTGATGGTCGACGAGGCCTACGTGGAGTTTGCCGACGATTCGTTTGGCGCGGCCACCACGGCGCAGGGGCTTATCGCCGAGCATCCCAACCTGGTGATTCTGCATACGTTGTCCAAGGCGTTTGGCGCTGCCGGTACGCGTCTGGGTTACGTTATCGCGGCGCCGGAAGTCATCGACGTGTTCGCGGCGATTCGCCAGATCTATTCGGTCAATGTGCTGAGCCAGGCCGCCGCGCTTGCCTGCGTGCGTGCCCGCGATGCCTACGCGCCCGTGGTGGCGCAGGTCGCATCCGAGCGCGAGCGCGAGCTGTGCGCCCTGCGCGCAATGGCTGCCGAGGGCCTGCCCGTGGAGGCATGGCCGAGCGCGGCGAACTTTGTGCTCGTGCGTACGCCGCACGCCACGCGCGTGCGCGAGCGTCTGCGCGACGAGTATTCGATTTTGGTGCGCGACTTTAGCTATGCGCCGGGGCTTGCGGGCTGTCTGCGCATTACCGTGGGTACGCCGCGGGAAAACGACGAGGTGCTGGCTGCGTTTGCCGCGCTGGTGAAGGAGGAGATGTAGATGGGCCGTTATGCCGAGGTAACCCGTAAGACGGGGGAGACCGATATTGTCGTCAAGCTCGACCTGGATGGAACCGGTGCGTGTGATATCTCGACCGGCGTGCCGTTTTTCGACCACATGCTTAACGCCTTTGGCCGCCATGGTTTGTTTGATTTGACGGTGCGCGCGGTGGGCGACGTCGAGGTCGATGCGCACCACACCGTTGAGGATACGGGCATTGTGCTGGGCGAGGCGTTTTGCCAGGCGCTGGGTGACAAGGCGGGCATTACGCGCTTTGCCGATGCGGCGATCGCCATGGACGAGACGCTCGTGATGGCCGCCGTTGACATCTCGGGTCGCGGGCAGGCCTACTGCGAGCTGCCCGTGCCGACCGAGCGCGTGGGCAGCTTCGATTCCGAGCTAGCCGTCGAGTTCTTCTACGCCTTTGCGCGTGACGCCAAACTCACGCTGCACGTGCGCGAGCTGGCGGGCGGCAACTCGCATCACATTATCGAGGCTGCCTTTAAGGCCGTGGGCCGCACGATGCGTCACGCCTGCGAGCTCGATCCCCGCGTGCAGGGCATTCCCAGCACCAAGGGCTCGCTGTAATCTGCCAAAAAGGGACAGGTTTATTTTGGCAGGTTTTATCTGCGGGAATGCTGTCTCATGTGGTGGGTGAACGTTTAACCGACCAAAATTAACCTGTCCCTTTTTGGCAGGTTTTGAATGGGAAAAGGGAGGGTCGCGTGGGCGAACCGAAGATCGTGGTGGTCGACTACCACAAGGGCAACTTGTCGAGCGTCGTGCGCGGGCTTGCGCGCGCCGGTGCCGCCGCCTGCACGTCGGACGATCCGGAGCAGATCCGCAACGCCGACGGCCTGGTCATCCCGGGCGTGGGCGCGTTCTACGACGCGATCGCTTTTATGCGCCAGAGCGGCGAGGAGGCGGCCGTGCTCGATGCCGTTGCCGCCGGAACTCCGCTGCTCGGCATCTGCCTGGGCCTTCAGCTCTTTTTTGAGCGCGGCAACGAGGGCGTGCCTGCGGACGAGGGCGCGGACGCGGACGACGACGCCTCCGAGCAGGCTGGCGGTCCCTGGGTCGATGGCCTGGGCATCATGCGCGGCTCGTGCACGCGTCTGGAGTCGAGCCGTCTGAAGGTCCCGCATGTGGGCTGGGATCAGGTGCACATGACGCCTGCCGGTGCGGCCGATCCGTTGCTCGCCGGTTTTGCCGAGGGCGCCAATATGTACTTCACCCACAGCTATGCAGTGGCCGACGACGCCGATGCCGCCGATGTGCTGGCGCGCACGCACTACACGCGGAGCTTCCCGTGCATCGTGCGCCACAGCAACGTGTGGGGTTGCCAGTTCCATCCCGAGAAATCCTCCGCGCTGGGTCAGCGCATCCTTAAGAACTTCGTCAACATCGTCGAGGAGGTTGGCCGATGATCCTGTTTCCCGCAATCGATCTGATCGGCGGCAAGGTCGTGCGCCTGGAGCGCGGCGACCGCAGCCGCTGCAAGGTATATTCCGACGATCCCGTGGCCGTCGCCCGCTCGTTTGCCGAGCAGGGCGCGAGCTGGGTGCACGTCGTTGACCTGTCCGCTGCCTTTGGCGAGGACGAGGACACGTGCGCTGCCAACTCGGCGGCGATTAAGGCCATCTGCGGCGTCGACGGTCTGTCCGTGGACGTGGGCGGCGGCGTTCGCTCGCTCGCACGCATCGACGAGCTGGCCGGCTATGGTGCTCGTCGTATTGCGCTGGGCACCGTGCTGGTGACTGAGCCGGGTTTTGCCGAGGTGGCAGCCCAAGGCTTTGGCGAGCTGTTGGTGGCTGACATTGCCGCACGCGACGGCCAAGTCAAGGTGAACGGCTGGCGTGATGGCGCGGGCGTGGCGCTCGACGATGCTGTGGCGCAGCTTTCCGAGCTGGGCTTTAAGCATCTGGTATATACCGACATCGCGCGCGATGGCATGCAGACGGGCATCGATGTGGCGGCGTATCGCCATGTTGCCGAGGTCGCGGGATTTCCCGTCGTGGCTTCGGGCGGCATCTCGACGCTCGACGACATCCGCGCGCTGGCCGCGGTGGGCGAGGGCGCGATTGAAGGTGCCATCACCGGCCGTGCGCTCTACGAGGGCAACTTTACGCTGGTACAGGCGTTGGCCGCCGCGCGAGGGGAGGAGTAGCCCATGCTTACCAAACGCGTCATTCCCTGCCTAGACGTCAAGGACGGCCGCGTGGTCAAGGGCGTCAACTTTGTGAGCCTGCGCGATGCGGGCGATCCGGTGGAGCTGGCCCGTGCCTACGATCGCGAAGGTGCAGACGAGGTCGTCTTCCTGGACATTACCGCCACGAGCGACAACCGCGCAACGACCATCGAGATGGCGGCGCACGCGGCCGAGGAGCTCGCTATTCCCTATACCGTGGGCGGCGGTTTCCGCGACCTGGCGGGCATGCGAACCATGGTGGCGGCCGGTGCCGACAAGGTGTCGCTCAACTCTGCCGCCGTGCGCGACCCGTCGCTGATCAGCCAAGCTGCCGCGGTGTTTGGCAGCCAGGCCGTGGTCGTGGCGATCGATGCCAAGCGCGTGAGCCTGCCCGGTCAGCCGGATGCCGACAAGTGGGAGGTCTTCACGGCGGGCGGTCGCAACGCCACGGGTATCGATGCGGTTGCGTGGGCCGAGGAAGCGGCTCGTCGCGGCGCCGGTGAGATCTTGCTCACCAGCATGGATCGCGACGGCACCAAGGCTGGCTTCGACCTGGCACTCACCCGCGCCGTGGCGCGCGCAGTGCCAATCCCGGTGATCGCAAGCGGCGGCGTGGGCACGCTCGAACATTTTGCCGAGGGCGTGATCGAGGGCGAAGCCGACGCCGTACTGGCGGCCAGCGTCTTTCACTTTGGAACCTTCAGCATTCGCCAGGTGAAGGAGTATATGGCCTCTCAAGGTATTCCCGTGAGATTGGACTTCTAGCGCTGCGGCTTGCCCAGGCACCTGACCTTCCGGCTCCAACCCTCCTCGCGTACCAAAGTACGCGTCGTCGGGCTTGTCGCTCGGAATCTCGGGCACCTGGGCAACCCTCGCCGACCTGTGGGGCTTACTGTTATTACTTGGGAGAAATGATGACTGAGGTAGTAGAAGCGGCTGATCTTAAATACGACGCCAAAGGATTGATTCCTTGTGTGGTCCAGCAGTATGACACCGGTGAGGTGCTTATGGTTGCTTGGATGACCGAGGAATCGGTGGGGCTGACGCTCAAGACCGGTACCACGTGGTTTTGGAGTCGCAGCCGCCAGGAGCTCTGGAACAAGGGCGCGACGAGCGGCAACATGCAGGAGGTCAAGGAACTCTGGGCCGACTGCGATAGCGATACGCTGTTGGTCAAGGTCGACTCTCCGGGCCCGGCCTGCCATACCGGCAACCGTACCTGCTTCTTTAAGCGCGTGGAAGGGGGAACGCGATGAAGGTCGTGACGCCGTTCGAAGTTGCCGGCTGCAACGCCGAGCTCCTCCGCGCGGGCGTGCCGTGCCGCGTGCACCTGACCGATGCCTGCGGGGCGCAGTCGCTTTGGCTCGAGGCCGAGAAGGAAAGGCTCGATGAGGCCCATGCCGTCATCGTTGAGTTCTTTGAGAAAAAGGGCGCAAAGCCTCGGTTCGATGAGACCGGTACCTACTTTACGCTGCGGTAACGAGAGGAAATAACCATGGGAGTCAGAACAGCTAACGTGCAGCCGGGAAATATCGGCGAGACGCTGACGGGACTGGCCGAGGTGATTCATGGTCGTCGCGATGCGTCGTCGGAGGAGAGCTATACCGCCCGTCTGCTGACCGACGTCGAGGACGAACTGCTCAAGAAGCTTGCCGAGGAGGCGAGCGAGGTAATCATGGCCTGCAAGGACAAAGACCACGACCACATCCGCTACGAAGCCGGCGACCTGGTCTACCACCTGCTCGTAACGCTCGAACGCTACGGTATCACCCTCGACGAGCTGGCCGGCGAACTCAACGCTCGCCGCCACTAGTCGTTTAAGAACGTCTCCGATGACCATAGAAGTTGCGGTGGAATAGTTCTTGTTTGACGGTCTTAGGGCCATAAACAGGAACTATTTCACCGCAACTTATGAGGGGATGGCTAGGCGAGGGGTGTGGATTCCCATTCGCCGGTGGGGTGGGGGATATCGAAGGTTCGATAACCGCAGCCGTAGGCGTGGGCCTGGGCCTCGCGGATGTTCCAGCAGATGTCGCAGGCGCGGTGTGCGTCCGAGCCAAAAGTAATCGGCACCTCGGCGTGGGCGAAGCAACGCAACAGCCCGGTCGCGGGATAGTAGTCGTCGAGGCCCTTGCGCGGTGCGGCGGTCGAGACCTCAACGCGGCGACCCGTATCGTGGGCACATTCGGCCATCTGCTCCCAAAACGGCGCCGGGTCAAAATCGGGCGCAAAGCCTTCCTTCGAAAAGCGCATGACCAGGTCGGGGTGGGCCATCACGTCAAAGTTAAGCGAGCTTTCGCAAGCACGACACCAGTCGTCGACGTAGCGCTCCCACACGCCGCGTACGCCCAGGTTTTCCCAAACATGCAGGTTGGTATCGTCGTCGATCCAGCCGCAAAGGGAATCGGGCGTATCGGGGCGAGCGATGTTTTCCGTTCCCGCCGTGCCCGCGGCACCGGCCATGATATCGCCCGGGTTACCAATCCAGTGCACGCTGCCCAGACGTACGACGGCGCTTGCTGACCAGCGCTCAACCAAAGGCTCGCAACCTTCGTACCAATCGCATTCAAAACCGTAGATAAAGGCGAGCTCCGGCGCAATCTGCGCGGCGAGCTTGCGGGCGTCCTCAAAGGCCAGACGATGTGCTGGCAAGTCGCCCTCGACAACCTGCACTTCGCAGTTGGCGTCCATGCTGGCGGGCAGGGTGAGGTGGTCGGTCGAGACCATGACACGGCATCCGGCGGCGGCAGCAGCGCGGACGTTGTCCTCAAACGTGGCATGGCCGTCCGAAAACGAGGTATGGGTGTGGCAATCGACCAGCGGGCAGGCGGGCATGGCGACTCCTTTGCATTTGGTGAATCCGCTCCATTGTAATGGTGCAGCTCTCAACACGCCGCGCACGCCGGAGCTCGAAATCGACCGGAAAGACTGCGCGGCGCGCGGTGCGGCCTCGCTTGCGCTCTCAAAACATGCACATCAGCCTCCAAAACCGACAAAAAATGACATGTTTGGAGGCTGACGTACACGTTTGAGTGGAGCGGGCCGGCGTTGGAGCGCGCCAGCACTTGCGCCCAGCAAAAGTCGCACCTATCCCATGACGTCGTCCCTGCGCTGCCCGCGATGTGCTAGCGTTTGGATGAACAAAACGAGCCCGTGCGGAAAGGAGCCGGACCGTATGCCATGCGATAGCAAATCTCCGCTGTCCCGCGAGACCGATGCGCCCGAGACCATTGTCAAGCTGGAATGCGATATCGATGACGCGTCGCCCGAGGTGCTCGCCTACGCCGCCGACCGTCTGCGCGAGGCAGGTGCGCGCGAGGTGCACTGGCTGCCTCTCTACTGCAAAAAAGGTCGCCCCGGCTGGCAGCTGCAGGTGATCTGCTCGCAGGAGGATATCGAGCGCCTGCAGACGATTATCTTTTTGGAAACTACGACCAATGGCATCCGCCGCCAGGTTATGGAGCGCGTTTGCCTACCACGCCGCTTTGAGCGCATAGCGACGCCATGGGGCGAGGCATCCGTTAAAGTGGCCACCCTGCCCGACGGCAGCGAGCGCGCGGCACCCGAGTACGAGGACTGCGCCCGCCTTGCCCGTGAGCACAACGTGCCGCTCCAACGCGTGATGCAGGCGGCCCAGAGCGCTGCACTGCGATTTGAGTAACGCGGCCGGTGGTACGCCACGCTCAGCCCCATCAACCCCACCCGAAAGGATCTCCCATGAAATACCTCATCGCCTCTGACATCCACGGCTCGGCATATTGGACTGAGCGCCTCGTCGCCGCCATCGAATCCGAGCAGCCCGACCGCATCGTTCTGCTGGGCGACCTGCTCTACCACGGCCCGCGCAACGACCTGCCGCGCGACTACGCCCCCAAGCGTGTGATTCCGCTGCTCAACGCCCTGGCAGGCCGCATCATCGCGGTGCGCGGCAACTGTGACGCCGAGGTCGACCAGATGGTCCTCGACTTTCCCGTCATGGCCGACTACGCCACGCTGTTTGATGAGGCCGGCCGCGAGCTGTTCCTGACGCACGGCCACGTCTTTGGCGCCGGCATGCACAACAGCGTCGACCACGCGCCCGCGCTGCCCGAGGGTTCCGCGCTCGTCTACGGTCACACGCACATCAAGGTTAACGAGGTAAGCGAGGCGCACCCGGGCCTGTGGCTCTTCAACCCCGGCAGCGTGAGCATCCCCAAGGACGGCACGCACAGCTACGGCATCTACGAGGGCGGCGCGTTCCGCCACGTGATCCTGGAGGAGGACTAACCATGGCGCAGCACATGGCTCAGCAAAATGACGAGGGCTCGCGCGACCTGTCCACGCTGGTCGACGCGTCGGCCGAGCTGCAGCATCTGGTGCAGACCATCTGGCGCCTACGCCAGCCCGACGGCTGTCCGTGGGACCGCGAGCAGACACACCGCAGCATTGGCAAGAACATGATCGAGGAAGCCTATGAGGCGCTCGACTGCATCGAGGCCGACGACGCGGCACACCTTCGCGAGGAGCTGGGCGACGTGCTCATGCAGGTGGTGCTGCATGCGCAGATTGCGGCGGACGCCGGTGAGTTTACGCTGGCCGACGTGGCGCGCGATATCGACGCCAAGCTCATTCGCCGCCACCCGCACGTGTTTGGCGATGCGGATGCCGACAACCCCGACGAGGTGCTCAAGATTTGGGACGAGGTCAAGCTTGCCGAGAAGGCTGCCAAGGACAAGGCTGTGGCGGCGGGCGAGGCTGCGCCCGAAGGCCTGCTCGACGGCGTGCCCACGCACCTGCCGGCGCTGATGCAAGCTCAGAAGGTGTCGCGCAAGGCGGCGGCCGTGGGCTTTGAGTGGGAGACGGTCCAGGATGTGTGGGACGAGGTCGCCGAGGAGCGTGCCGAGTTTGAGGCCGAGGCGCCCGGCTCGCCCGAGCGCGAGATGGAATTTGGCGACCTGCTCTTTGCCCTAGTCAACGTCGCGCGCAAAGAGGGGATTGACGCCGAGAGCGCCCTGCGCGCGAGCACGGCCAAGTTCCGCCGTCGCTGGGCTGCGATGGAGCAGATGGCGGCCGGTGCTCACGTGGATCTTGCCGAGCTTTCGACCCACGGCCTCAACGACCTGTGGGATGCCGCAAAGGCGGAGGAGTAAGACTGCGGGAACGACGGGCTGACACGCCTCATCGTTCCCGCTAAATTTTTCGAAAATCAAGTGTATCCCTTGGCTAACTTAGGGCATAATGCAAAAAGTGCGACAAGGCTAACTTACGGAGACGCACCGACGGTGCACGGTCAGCCGGTCGCCAAGCATTCAACCCGTTTCCAAGTGAGAGGGAGACAACATGAGCGATATTTTGGACGTCTACGGTCGCGAGGTGCTCGACAGCCGCGGCAACCCCACCGTCGAGGTCGAGGTCGTGCTCGAGGACGGCAGCTTCGGCCGCGCGATGGTGCCTTCGGGCGCTTCGACCGGCGCCTTTGAGGCATGCGAGCTGCGCGATGGCGACAAGGGCCGCTACCTGGGCAAGGGCGTCTCGCAGGCCGTCGAGCACGTCAACAACGAGTGCGCCAACGCCGTCGTGGGCCTCGATGCCTTCGACCAGCGTGCCGTTGACGCCGCACTGATTGCCGCCGACGGTACGCCCAACAAGACCAAGCTCGGCGCCAACGCCATCCTGGGCGTGTCGCTGGCAGTTGCCCGCGCCGCTGCCGAGTCGGCGGGCCTGTCGCTGTATCAGTACCTGGGTGGCGTCAACGCCCACCTGCTGCCCACGCCCATGATGAACATCCTCAACGGCGGCGTGCATGCCGACAATAACGTTGACTTCCAGGAGTTCATGATTATGCCGGTGGGCGCCCCGAGCTTTGCCGAGGGCCTGCGTTGGTGCGCTGAGGTCTACCACACCCTCAAGGGCGTGCTGCACGAGGCGGGCCTGGGCGGCGGCGTGGGCGACGAGGGCGGCTTTGCGCCCAACCTCAAGACCAACGCCGAGCCGTTCGAGTACATCACCAAGGCCGTGGAGAAGGCCGGCTTTACGCCCGGCGTCGACTTCATGTACGCCATGGATCCGGCCTCGACCGAGTTCTACAACGCCGAGACCGGCATGTACGAGCTCAAGGGCGAGGGCGTTGAGTACACGAGCGCCCAGATGGTTGATTACTGGGAGAAGCTCGTCGACACCTATCCCATCATCTCCATCGAGGACGGCATGGCCGAGGAGGACTGGGACGGCTGGGTCGAGCTTACCCGTCGCATTGGCAACAAGGTGCAGCTGGTGGGCGATGACCTGTTCGTCACCAACACCGAGCGCCTCAAGAAGGGCATCGAGCTGGGTGCCGCCAACGCGATCCTGGTCAAGGTTAACCAGATCGGTACGCTCACCGAGTCGCTCGAGGCCATCGAGACCGCCAAGGAGGCCGGTTACGCCTGCATCGTGAGTCACCGCTCCGGCGAGACCGAGGACTCCACGATCGCCGACCTCGTTGTGGGCGTCAACGCCGGCCAGATCAAGTCGGGCGCCCCGTGCCGCAGCGACCGTATCGCCAAGTACAACCAGCTCATCCGCATCGAGGACGAGCTCGAGGGCAGCGCGCGCTACGCCGGCAAGACCGCGTTCTACAACATTCGCTAAACGGGCGAATTTGGCGAGGAGGAGGCTGACTCGGTTCCTCCCCGCCTTGGCTGGATGCCGTAAAACGCTATGGGCGCTGGGCCATACGGCTCAGCGCCTTTTTTATGTCGAGCAAAGGCTGGCGAAGGTGGTGCGGGCGCTCGTGCTATAACTAAAGGACTTAGCGCAAACAAACCTCAACCGCACAAGGCGCACATGGATCAGATTTACGACAACAGGTATTATTCCGCCGGTTCGCGTGAGCCGTCACCTCGCCGTGCGCATTCGGTGCAGCTTGGCGGGCCCGATTATACGGGTGCTGCCCGTCCCACGCATCGCACGGCGGGCACCTCGCACTCCCATGCTCAAACGAATATGTCGACGCATCGCCTGGACCGTCCGTCGCGCGCGACGTACGAATCTCGCCCGTCTGCTCAAGCGCACGACAAGTCGACCAGGCCCTCGAGCCGTCTTTCGGGCTCGGACTTCATGCACTACGCCAACGACAACGCGGTGGTTAAGGCAATCTACGACTTTACCCATGGGCCCCAGCGTGGGCTGTTTATTGGTATCGTCGTTGCCTTGGTGCTCGTGAGCTTGTATTTTCCCGTGCGCGATCTGTATGTGGCCAAGCGCTCGAGCGACATTTTGGCCAAGCAGGTCGAGATTCGCCAGCAATACAACGACGAGCTGCAAAAAAGTGTCGACAAACTGCTCTCTGAGGAGGGCATTAAGGACGCGGCGACCGAGGATCTGGGCCTGGTGATGCCCGGCGAGACCAAGATTGACGTTCTGGGCCTGGACGACGATTCTGATTCGTCTTCGGGCAAGAAGTCGTCGAACGCCAAGAAGGCCAGCGAAGTTGCCAAGGAAATCGAAGAAGTCGGTAAGGACGCGCCGTGGTACATCCAGGCGCTCGACATGCTGTTTGGTTTTAACGGCGTCGAGGGCCAGACGGTCGTGTCCAACGGCAAATAGCGCCCGGAGGGGAGCCCGCAATGGCAGATTGCAAACGATATAAGGTGGCGGCGATCGACCTGGGAACGGTGTCGTCGCGACTGGTGCTGGCGCAGGTCGAGGCCGGGGCGATCGTGGAATCGTCCAAACATACCGAGATTACCGATCTGGGCGAGGGCGTCGACGCGACGGGCCGCTTTTGCGAGGCGGCGGTCGAGCGCGTGATTGCCGCATGCCGCATGTTTGTGGACGAGGCGCGTGCCTTTGGGGCCGTGTGCATCTGCACCACGTGCACGAGCGCCGCGCGCGATGCGTGCAATGCCGCCCTGCTGCTGGACGGCCTGCGCGAGCTGGGGCTCAAACCACAGGTGATTCCGGGCGAGGTCGAGGCACGCCTGACATTTTTTGGCGTGGCGCACGACTTCGCTGGCGAGCGCATCATTGTTGCCGATTCGGGCGGCGGATCCACGGAGCTCGCGACGGGCGTCTATGCGCCGGAGCGTGGGGTCTTTGCGCTGGAGGGCACGCGTTCGCTGGACATTGGCTGCCGTCGTGTGACGGAGCGGTTTTTCTCGGCACTGCCGCCTGCGGACGGCGAGCTTGCTGCCGCCGCCAACTGGGCGGGCGAGCAGTTCGCTGCCTATTTTGAAGGCCTGCCGAGCAATTTTGAGCGTGCCGAGCGCCTGGTCGCCGTGGGTGGCACCGTCACCACGCTTGTGGCGCTCGTTCATGAGCTGGAACCGTACGATTCGAGCTTTGTGCACCTGCGCGAGCTTTCGCTGGATCAGGTTTCGGCCGCTATCGAGCGCATGTCTACGCTGGATGTTGCAGGCATTGCCGCGCTGCCAGGCGTGCAGCCCAAACGCGCGGGCGTGATCTTGGCGGGTGCCGTGGTAATTCGCGAGCTCATGCGAGCCAGCGGCTACAGGGCGCTTACCGTGAGTGAGAACAGTCTGCTCGCCGGCATGGCCGCCACCATCAACGAGACTCTCGACGGTGCAACCCCCACCATCGCCTGGACCCCGAGTCTGAGCGCTCTTTAACCGTCTCCCTCTGAGTTGCGGTGAAATAGTTCCTAAATGGGCTGGTAAACGGCCAAAACAGGAACTATTCCACCGCAACTTCTAAGGAACCGAAGCGATTTTTTAGCCCGTCCTAAATTAGCTGACTTTCTGAAGCGCGGGGCGGTGGGACGTCTGCGTATTTGCTGCACAAATCCGCACCGGCTTCGGCCGCCTGCCGGCGCCCTCGCCGGCTCGCTGCGGACGCTGCGCGTCCGCTTGACGCTCGCCCCCTCGCGGGTTCGAGCCCCAACGGCGTCCAAATAAAACGGGCCCGCATCCCTGGGGGACACGGGCTCGTAAACAATACATGGTAGGGGCGGTGGGACTCGAACCCACAATCCTTGCGGCGAGAGATTTTAAGTCTCCTGCGTATGCCAATTCCGCCACGCCCCCGTGAGACTAGAAGTCTAGCACAAGCCGTCCGTTACGCGTTGACGGCCATCGAGTGTTGGCCCGACTTCTCCAGGAACTCCTGGAACTTGGCTTCGTCGCCCTTGTTCTTGTACTGCAGGGCCAGCAGGTATTCCAGGCGGCAGCTCTTGACCTTGTCGTCACCGGCCTCCTTGAGCATGCGCTCCAGCTCGGGAATGTCGTTGTGGCGCTTCAAGATCATCGTGTCGTACATCAGCTGGCATTCGTGTGCGACTGCCTCGGCCTGACCGCCCTCAAAGCCCTTGATCTCGTGCAGCAACTCCTTGGACTTTTTGCGGTCCTCCTGGCCAACGTAGTAGTTAAAGGCCTTGATCACCAGGTCGACGCGCTGCATCTTGGGCAGGTTGAGCCCCAACAGCAAATCGAACATCTCGTCGGCACGCTTGTGGTCCTCGCGCAGCAGATAGGAGTTCAGGCGCAGGTAGTCGCGGTTGTAACGCGGGTACAGCATGCTGGTGAGCTTGCTGTCGAGCAAGCGATCGAACTCGTCCCACTGCTTAGCTGCCATAAGCTGCTGCAGGCGTTTAAACGTGGTGCGTTTTTTGACGCTAAAGAACACCGACACGGCGATGCAGATGATAACGACGGCGGTCCAGAGTGTGCGGGAATCGGGCATATTAGGGTCCTTAGTCGCTCGTAAAGCGAGCGGTATGACAACACGTACTAGATGTATTATACGCAGCGCGTAAGCAAACTGGCATAAAAGCGCATCGAGGCTGAGCGCCATCGCTCGCTGCGGTACACTTACCTAAAGTAAACCATGAAGGGAGACATTACCTATGAAGAAGATCGTTTTGGCTTGCGGTGCTGGCGCCGCCACTTCCACGCTTGTTGCCCAGAAGGTCGCCACCATGCTCGACGCCAACGGTTACGCCGACAAGTACGAGATCGTGCAGTGCGCCATCTCCGAGGCCAAGGACGCTTGCGACGAGGGCGCCGACCTGCTGATCGCCACCACCGTTGCCCCCGAGGGCCTCACCTGCCCGTACGTGAGCGGCGTGCCCTTCATGACCGGCATGAACCGCGTTGTTGCCGAGAAGGCCGTCCTCGACGTCATGGCTCAGTAGGCGCTGACTGTATGGGTGAGCAGAACGCCAACCCGGTCGAGCTCTTTGGCATGCGCGTTGCCCATGTGGGCATTAACGCCACCGACCCGGCAGATGCGCTGGAGATCGCGGAGCTGTTCTCGACGATGATGGGGCTGCCCGTCATCGAGACCTCGGTTTCGTACTTTAACGATTCGCTGGTCGAGATCATGAAGCAGAGCGGTCGTGGCACCAAGGGCCACATCGGCTTTGCCGTCAACGACATCGATGCGGCCGAGAAGTGGTTTGCCGAGCGCGGACTCGAGGTCAACGAGGAGTCGCGCGTGCTGCTGCCCGACGGCGGCACCAAGCTCGTGTACTTTAAGCGCGAGTTCGCCGGCTTTGCCGTGCATCTGTGCCGCGAGTAGCGCACAGGCTGCCATAGCTAACGAAAAATGGGGTAAGGCGTGTGGCCTTGCCCCATTTTTAATGCCGAGAGGGTGACTGACGGGCTGCCGTAAATCGAAGGTGAATGGCTTTCCGCGAAGTGAACGAGTGAAATCGAACCCCTGGAGCATCGACACTTTGGAGGCACCGTTTCCTGCGGTTTTGTCAGGTTTTTCCTGCGGTTTTGGCGCTAAAAAGTGCGGATGCTTCGGGGGTCCAAAATAGGTCGTTCACTTCGCGGAAAAGCATTCACCTTCGATTCGTGAGAGACGCCCCTACCGCGGCAGGCGAATCGTAAAGCGGCTGCCGACCCCTTCGACCGAGGTCACACCGATGACGCCGCCGTGGCTATCGACAATCCACTTGGCAATGGCGAGTCCCAGACCCGAGCCCTGCGTGCCGGCATCGCGCGCGTTGTCGGCACGGTAGAACCGCTCGAACGCGTGAGCTGCGGATTCCTGGTTCATGCCGATGCCCTCGTCCTCAACGCTTATGTCGATCGTGCCCGCGCCCGCATCCGGCGTTATGGCAAACGTGACGGTTGTGCCCGCGTCCGAATACTTGGCGGCGTTTTGCACGATCACGCGCAGTGCCTGCTTCACGAGTGCCACGTCAACCGATGCGTTGCAGCGCGGGTCGCTGGTAAGTGCGGCATCATACACCAGCCGATATGTGTGCCCGGCATCGATCATCTGCGATTCTTCGCAAACCTCGCCGACCAGTGCAGCCAGGTTGGTATTCGCGCGCCGCAGCACGGTGCGACCGGCATCGCCGCGCGCCAAAAACAGCAGCTGCTCCACGAGCTCCTGCATATGCTCGCTTTCGGCTTTGAGCGAGGCGATGGACTCTGATAGCACGTCCGGGTCGTTTTTGCCCCATCGGTCGAGCATGTTCACGTAGCCCTGAATCACCGCGATGGGCGTGCGCAGCTCGTGACTCGCATCGTTGACAAAGCGCATCTGCTGCAGCTTTGCTTCTTGCATCTGACGCAGCAGGCGGTTGAGCGCGACCTCGATACTCGCCAGATCGGCGTCGCCGGTGGTGACGCTCGGCGAGTCGACGCTTGCGCGCTCGATGGCCTGCTCGAGCGTTTCCATCTTGCCACCGGCGAGCTGCATGCGGCCGAGTTCGTCAACGCGCAGGGCCAGGTCGTTGAGCGGCGCCATAGTGCGGCGCACGCGGCGGGCTCCGCCGAGCATGTTGAGCACGCTGATAACCTGCCAGCCCGCAACGACAAGGTAGAGAGCCCATAGCGTGACGAGGTCCTGTGCGAGGGGGAAGGTCTTGGTGCTACGTGCAAGCTCGACGGTATAGGTGAGCGTGGTCAGGTCCCAGCCGCGCGCGGGGGTCAGCGACATGCTGCGAACAGCGGCGCCGGGGATCCATCCCGCGGTAAACGCGCCATCGGGCAGCGTCTGGTTGTAGCCATAGACGAGGATCGCCGCCGCAACAAGCAGCAGCAACAGATCAAGCCAGATGTAGCTCACCAAGCGGCGCCACATATAGCTCCAGTTGATGGCGCGGGCGATGGAGGTGACGCGCTTAGCCTCGTCGTTACGCGCGGCAGACATAGCCCACCCCGCGCACGGTCTGGATGATGCGGGCACCGCCGGCGTCTTCGATCTTGGCGCGCAGGTGCGCGATGTGCACGTCGACGTTGTTGGTGTCGCCCACGTATTCGTAGCCCAGCGCCTCGTGCGCGATGCGTTCGCGCGTGAGCACGGTGCCGGCATGTGCCATAAGCAGGGCGAGGACATCGAACTCGCGAGCGGTCAGCACGATGGGCGAGCCGCTGACCGTGACTTCGCGGCGGTCGGGGTCGAGCGCAACCGAGCCCACGGTGAGCGCGGCGGGGGAGGGCGCGGCAGAGGTCTTGGCCGAGTCGCCAGCCGGGGACGTCGCGGCGGTACCGGCACCCGTAGCGCCCGCCCCGGCACCGGTGCCGACCGCGCCCGAAGCCGCCCGCACGGCCTCAGCGCGCTTCAACGCCACGCGGATCCGTGCGAACAGCTCCTCGATCGCAAACGGCTTGGTCAGGTAATCGTCGGCGCCGGCATCGAGCCCGGCCACCTTGTCCATCACGGCATCGCGCGCGGTGACCATGATCACCGGCACATCCTTGTGCTTGCGTACGCGCCGCAGCACCTCCATGCCGTTGAGCTGCGGCAACAGTACATCGAGCAGAATCAGATCGTAGTCGCGCTCCAGCGCCAGGTCAACGGCGGTGCGTCCGTCGGCGGCGTGCTCCACCTGGTAGCCCTCGTGCTCCAGCTCGAGTGTCACAAAGCGGGCGATTTTCTCCTCGTCCTCTACGATCAGGATTCGTGCCATACGTGCCCCCGTCTGCGATTACTTGTCGTCGTTCAGATTTTGCTTGATGTCGTCCGCGGCATTGGCAGCGCTGTCCATCAGGTTGTTGATGCTGCCGGGCACGTCGCCGTCGCTATCGATGCGGTAGCGCATGCCAAAGAACAGGCCAAGCAGCATCAGCCATATCGTGGCGCCCCAGGCAAACAGGGCGACGATGGGAATCAGGATGGGGATGTTGAGGATGATGGCGTCGCGGCGCGTGGCGATAAACTTGGTGTCCAGGCTCAGGCGGAAGAGCTTTTTGAGGTACTCCCACACGCTGTCCATCTTCTTGGAAAAGTCGGTCTTTTCGCTCGACTTCTCGTAGGCGGCCTGTGCGGCGACCATCTCGGCCGAGGGCTCGTCGACCGGCGCGGACTCGGTGGCGGCGTGCGCTGACGTGGTCTGGGTCTTGCCCTGCGACTCGAGCCAAATGATGGCGTCCAAAACGTTGCCGTCGGCGGCGTCGAGCGCGGCCTTGGCGTCGGTGTAACTCACGTTGCACTTGGTGCGGATGGTTTCAACTTTTTCGAGGTCGTCCATGACCTGTCCTTTCGTTCGATGGGCGCGACGCCGGGCGATCTGCCCGGGCGCGAGCGTTGCGTTCGGCGGCCTGCGTTGCGCGGTGCCGCCCCGCCCTTGGTCGAACTCTATAGTGCAGGTTATAGATTAAGCGATTCTTGAGCCAAGATTAATGTTGGATGAGTTTTTGGGTGACGGTGGGGAAGGGAGAGGTGTCCACCTAGGTGGCTAGCAGCGAGGTCTAATACTTTTCCGAGAAGTGAACGAGCTAAATCGGGCTCCCGATGCATCGACACTGTAAGGGCATCGTTTCTTGCGGTTTCGATACTAGAATCCTGCGATTTTGTTCTCAAATAATGCGGATGCTCCAGGGGTCCAAAAACAGCCGTTCACTTCTCGGGAAAAGTATTAGACCTCGATAGCGGGGGATAGGGTACCGGTGCAAAACGGCGTCATGGGTTGGTCGAGCAGGCGGTTTCTCCATTGATGTCCGCACGACATGTGACACTTACCCTGCCGCCATGCTTCGTCGCGGCGGCATGCATCTGAACAACGATCCTCTAAGGAGTTCGATTTTGATGAGTGACAACACCAAGCATCTCGCAAAGAAGTGCGTCAAGGACGCGGGGCCGTGCCTCGCGCTGTGCCTTGCCGGCGCAGCGGTCGCGCTGCTGGCTGTTCTGGGGCCATTCGACGTGCTCCGAAGTGCCAGTTCTCTGCACGTTTGCATGGCCCTTGCCGGCGCCATGATGACCGGCGGCGTGCTCGATCTGATTTTTTGGGTGCTTGATCCGTTTGGATGGAAGAACGAGGGGTAAGCCCTAAGGGACGGAAGGGCTGGAACGGTTGGCTTAGCGATCGTGCAGAATGTGGGCGAGCGACTTACAGGGAAGTGGTGATCCGATGACGGTCTATGTGACGGGCGATATTCACGGCGGCCTCGACATGCAAAAGCTGCGCGATTGGGAGCTTGGGGATAGCCTGATGGGCGACGACTATCTGATTGTCGCGGGCGACTTTGGCTTTCCGTGGGATTTCTCTGCCGAGGAGTGCGCTGATATCGTTTGGCTGGAATCGCGGCCCTACACCGTGCTGTTTGTCGACGGCAACCACGAGCGTTTCGATCACTGGGCGGAACGCCCCATGGAGTTGTGGCACGGTGGGCTGACGCAGCGCCTGTCGGATACCTCGCCCATACGGCGCCTGACGCGCGGCGAGGTTTTTGAGCTCGACGGCTCAACGGTCTTTACCATGGGCGGCGCCACGAGCGTGGACAAGGAATACCGCGTGCCATATTCCAGCTGGTGGCCGCAGGAGTTGCCGGGTGAGCGCAACTTTGAGGAAGCGCGGGCAAAGCTCGATAGCGTGGACTGGAAGGTCGACTACGTGATAACCCACACCTGTTCCACGCGCATGCTCTCGCCCACGCTCTATCCGGCACCTGGCTGGAATTACCCCGCCGTTGATCGGCTTACGGCATTTTTCGATGAGCTGGAGGACCGCTTGGACTACAAGCGCTGGTACTACGGGCATTTTCATCGGGATGCCAACCCAGCCGAGCGCCACACCGTGCTCTACGACTGCATCGTTCGCCTGGGCGACGAACTCCAGCCCTGGGATGTTGCGTAGGGGTGGAGTGAGCGGCTACTCGGCCGTTACAGTGATGTTCTCCCGGTGTGCGCGGATAACGTCCCAGCTAAAGTGCTCGACCAGTTGCTCGGCAGAGCGCGGCGTGGTGTCCGGCGCGATGCCCGTTTGTCCGGCGAGCCAGCCCAGCAGCGCCTCGGGCGTGCCAAAGCGGGCACGGAGCTCGCCCAGGTCCAGATCGCGATCGCGCTTGGAAAGACGGCGGCCGTCCGGTGACATGAGCAGCGGAATGTGCGCGTAGTGCGGCGTGGGCAGTCCCAGCAGATGCTGCAGATAGATCTGGCGCGGCGTGGAGCCCAGCAGGTCGCATCCGCGTACGATCTCGGTAATACCCATGGCAGCGTCATCGACCACAACGGCCAGCTGATAGGCAAACACGCCGTCGCTGCGGCGCACCAAAAAGTCGCCGCACTCGGTAGCGAGTGCCTCGCATTGGGCCCCGTACGTGCGGTCCACGAATTCGATCACGTCGTCTGCGAGGTCATCGACGGTGGGCACGCGCAGACGCGTGGCCGGGGCGCGCAGGGCGCTGCGGCGGGCGACCTCTTCGGCCGAAAGCCCTCGGCAGGCGCCACGGTAGATGGGCGTGCCGTCGCTGGCATGCGGCGCGCTCGCGGCGTGGAGCTCGGCGCGCGTACAAAAGCAGGGATAGGTGAGGCCGGCGTCTTGCAGCTGGCGCAAGGCGCTCTCGTACAGGTCGAGGCGATCGTGCTGGTAGTAGGGGCCATCGTCCCACTCGAGTCCTAGCCAGGCTAGGTCGTCAATCAGTTGAGCGGCAAGTTCCGGGCGCTTGCAGCGATCGTCCAGGTCCTCGATGCGCAACACGATGCTGCCGCCCTGGCTGCGGGTCGAAAGCCACGAGCACAGGCAGCTGAACACGTTGCCCAGGTGCATGCGGCCCGAGGGCGACGGGGCAAAGCGACCCACGACGGGCGTGGGAGCGGGAGAGGAGGTCGTCGTTGGCGCGTCCGCGGCGGGCGCTGCTATGTTGCGTGCGTTGATATCCATGCGGACGAGTATAGCGCGGGACACGGTAGGGAAGGCGTTGCCGTGGCTCGCAAGTTGGCGGCGCTGCGCATTGCGCACGGCGGGTTTGCGGCTCAACGTCTCGATTGCCGCGCACTGACTCAGCCTCACAAACGACAGAAACCCCGGCAGCTCTTCGCAACTGCCGGGGTTTCCGCGGAAAAGGGGGACATGATCCTCGAGCGAACGGCAAAGGGGCAAACCGTTTTCGCTCAACTGCTTTATGCCCCTCGGCTGGCGGCTCAATCAGCGCACGCCGCGCCCACACAAAGCCGCTACACCTGTGACGGAGCTGTGAAGTGGTGTCTATCGTTGGTGCAGGCCATGCCAAGGAGTGTCCCAAACTGCCGGCAGATAAGGAACGTCCCTAAGTGCCAGGCTCGGGTGGGACTTTTGTCCCATTTGGCGCTCCGGTCGCCTAGATATTCGTCATGTGTGCCCGTAAACGTGGGACAATGACGCTGTTGGTATCACAGACAAAGGATGTGCCTATGAACGCCCCCGTTGCCAAGACCTGTCGGCAGCGCCGCCTATTCGCGCGATTCGTTTCCGTCTGCGCGTTTGTCGCGTTTGCGTTGCTGCTGCTGCCTGTCGCCGCCCACGCCGACGGCTACTCCATGACCCAAACCTATATCGGTGCCACGGTCGAGGCCGATGGATCGCTGACCGTTGTCGAGGGACGCCAGTTCGATTTCGACGACGACATCAACGGCGTGTTTTGGGAGATCAATGCGGGCACCAACCAGCAGGGCGGCGCGGCGGGCGTCAATGTGTTGAGCGTCGAGGAAGACGACACCGCGTTTAACAAGGTCGACAGCGCAAACAAAGGCGACAGCGGCGTCTATACGGTTGAGCAGTCCGACGGCGGCGTAAAGATCAAGGTTTTCAGCCCCCACGAGAGCGGCGATAGCGTGATCTATTACGTGAGCTACACCATGACCGGTGCGGTCATGAACTGGGCCGATACCGCTGAGCTCTACTGGAAATTTGTAGGTGACGGCTGGTCCGCGGATTCCGACGATGTCGAGATGGAAGTGTACTTCGCAAATGCCGCTGCCGGGACGGCGGCCGTCAAGGGCGATAACTTCCGCGCATGGGGCCACGGCTCGCTGACGGGCGACGTGTCGCTCGATGAGGACGAGCCCATGGTCACCTATACCATTCCCTGCGTGCATCAGGGCGAGTTCGCCGAGGCACGCATCGCCTTCCCCAGCGACTGGGTGCCGCAGCTTGCCGCCTCGGGCGAAGAGCGCATGTCAACGATCCTGAGCGAAGAAAAAGAATGGGCCGACGAAGCTAACGCCCGCCGCGCTCACGCTCGTATGATTGCCATTGCACTTGCCGTGCTAAGTGTTGTCGCGGCGGTGGCCTTTACCGGCACAATCGTTGTGCTCAAGCTGCGCCGCCGCAAGCCCAAGCCGCTTTTCCAGGACGAATATTTCCGCGATGTGCCTTCGGCCGACCATCCCGCCGTGCTTTCGGCCCTCATGAGCTGGAACGAGGTGCCCGATCAGGCATATATCGCCACGCTCATGAAGCTCACCGACGACCGTGTGATCAAGCTGGAACAGGCGACCGTGACCAAGGCCAAGAAGGGTCTGTTGGGGCGCGAAAAAGAAGAGCAGACGTATCGCGTGACGGTGAGTGATGTGGGCTGGAAGTCGGCCAAGGGCATTGACCGCATGGTGCTCAAGGTCTTCTTTGCCGGTGCTAAGCCCGACGAGAACGGTGATCGCTCGCGCACGTTTGACGAGCTGCAGCACTACGTTAAGCAGCACGCTACGCCCGTGGGCGACAAACTCGAGGACTATCAGAACACCGTTAAGGGCAAGCTGGCCGATAGCGAGTACGTTGCCTCGGACGGCATTGTCGCAATGGTGTTTTGTCTGGTTCTTGGTATCCTGATCGCCTTTGTTCCCGTGGGATCCATCTTCTTTACCGACGGCGCACAGGCGAACATTATCGCCGCGGTTATCTCGGTGCCGATTGTGCTGGTGGGTATTGGCGTGGGCCTTACGTTCCGCCGCTTTACGCCGGAGGGCGCCGAGGTGGCGGCTCGATGCAAGGCGCTTAAGCATTGGCTCGAGGACTTCACGCGCCTCAAGGAAGCCGTCCCCGGCGATCTGGTCCTGTGGAATAAACTTCTGGTGATGGGTGCGGCGTTGGGCGTTTCGAGGGAAGTTCTGCGTCAGCTTGCCGAGGCTGTTCCTCCCGAGGTGCGCGAGGCCGACGGTTTCTACGACAATTATCCCTGCTACTGGTGGTACTACCATCATTACGGCAACGAGTCGCCGATGGATTCATTCGATGGCGTGTATCACGAGAGCATCCGTGAGCTCGCGTCGAGCTCGGACAGCTCGGGTGGCGGCGGAGGCGGTGGCTTCTCGGGCGGCGGAGGCGGCGGCGTCGGCGGAGGCGGCGGCGGAACGTTCTAACGGTCGTAAGCTATGGGATGGGCTTTTCTCGACAGCCGTCGGGGAAAGCCCATCCCCTTTTTATGTGCCAAAATGCGCCGATCCTCCCGCTTTTGCCCGTAGTCCCCTCCATCGGAAGGGGCAGTGGGCAAAAAATGGCAAATATGAGTACTGTTGCCGAAATGGTTGCATTAATTTGCGCTTAATTACCGGCCCCTAATGAGAGTATTTCTCGTTAGGGGCCACTTTTATTGAACATTTGGGGAAATACGTTAGCTCGCCCGGCTGACCGCCGTGTCTAAAAGTCTCAAAATGCCCCAAATCGCTGCTACTAAAAAGGTAACAGTACTCATATTTGATGTTTTTTGCCCACGGCTATTTGCAGACTCCCTAGGCTACTCATTGGGGACAGACTTAAATGACCAGTCGTTGGGGATCAGTCATTGGGGATAGACTTAAATGACTAGGTATGGTTGCTGGGCCTAGACGGTTAGGTCCAGCTCGTAGAGGAAGCTTTCGCGCGGCATGGCGTGGCGGCGTTCCTCGCGGTTGGCGCGGTGCGTGGCCGCGCGCTTAAAGCCGTGCAGCTCGTAAAACTTCCAAGAGCAGTTGGAGTCGGTGTACAGGTGCGCCCTTGTCGCCCCGCGCGAGGAAAGGTACGAGACCGCGGCGTCGAGCAACACCGAGCCAACGCCCAGGCCGTGGACATCTCGATCAACGGCAAGCAGCGTGACCTCGTTGTCGTGCGGCAACGGGCTGCTCTCGAGCAGGCGGTTGTTGGTTCGGATGGTTGCGCGCACAAATGAGAGGTACTCGGCGCAGACATCGGGCTCCAGCTCGCGCATCTGCGATAGCAGCGCGCGTTCGGTATCCATCCAATGTTCCTTGACGGTGGCGCCGGAGCTCTGTCCCGCACGCGCGAGCGCAATGCCACGCGCCTGACCGTCGATTACGGCAACCTGCGAAAACGTCGAGGACGAAAGGCAGTAGGCAAGGTCGCACGCGGCCTCGAGGCGGTTGTACTCATCGTTATCCGAATTGTTGTGCCAAAGCTGCTGCAGAATCAGCGCGATGGCGTCGAAGTCTTCGGTATCAAACGGTCGGTAGAGAACCCGCGAGACCATGGTGCCTCTTTCTTTTGCGGATGCATATCGAGCACAGTTCTACCACGCTATTAGCATCTAATTATGGTGCCCCTGTGTTCCATGAACTCACCGTGCCCGATGCCGTGTCCATCCCCTCCGCTCGCAAACTTTTTCTGCACAGCCGTGCGTTGCGGGGTGCATCGATGCGCTCGATGCGCTACATTAAATCAGTATTTTCAATGCCGCTGCGCGAGCGCTGCAGATCGACGTATCACCGACTCACAGAGCACGGCGGCGTACCAGACAGGAGGACTGCATGGGATCTGATGTGAAGATCGCACGCGCGTTGATCTCGGTTACCGATAAGACGGGCGTCGTCGATTTCGCACGGACGCTGGTTGACGACTTTGGCGTCGAGATCATCTCTACGGGCGGCACGGCTCGTGCCATCGAGGACGCGGGCGTTCCCGTAACCCCCATCGAGGAGTTTACGGGCTATCCCGAGATGATGGACGGCCGCGTCAAGACGCTGCATCCCAAGGTTCACGGCGCGCTGCTTGCCCGTCGCGATTCCGAGCAGCACATGCAGGAAGCCGCTCAGCACGGCATTAAGCTGATCGACCTGGTCGTCGTCAACCTGTACGAGTTCGAGAAGACCGTTGCCAACCCCGAGGTCACCTTTGCGGATGCCATCGAGCACATCGACATCGGTGGCCCCTCCATGCTGCGCTCTGCCGCCAAGAACGCCGCGAGCGTTACCGTCATCTCCGACCCGGCCGACTACGACGCCGTCCTTGCCGAGATGCGCGAGACCGGCGGTTGCACCACGCTTTCCACCCGTCGTCGCCTGCAGGTGAAGGTCTACCAGACTACCGCCGCCTACGACACGGCTATCTCCCGTTGGCTCGCCGCCCAGGCAAGCGACGTGGCGGACACCTCTGCCAAGCTCGAGATCTCGCTGGAGAAGGTCGACGACCTGCGCTACGGCGAGAACCCGCAGCAGAAGGCCACGGTCTATCGCTTTGCCGAGGGCTGCGAGAACACCGCGAGCTCTCAGTTCCCGCTTGTGGGCTCCGAGCAGATCCAGGGCAAGCCGCTCAGCTACAACAACTATCTGGACGCCGATGCCGCCTGGAACCTGGTCCGAGAGTTCGACGAGCCGGCCTGCGTGATCCTCAAGCATCAGAACCCCTGCGGCTCCGCCGTTGCCGAGGACATCACGGCTGCCTACGACCGCGCCTTCGCCTGCGATCCCAAGAGCGCCTTCGGTGGCATCATCGCCTGCAACCGCGAGGTACCCTATGAGCTGGTTGAGCATTTCGCCGACCAGAACAAGCAGTTCGTCGAGGTTATCATCGCCCCGAGCTACACTGCCGAGGCGCTCGAGCGCATGGCCAAGCGCCCCAACCTGCGCGTGCTGGCGACCGGCGGCGTGGACCACGGCGCCCAGGTGGAGCTGCGCTCCATCGACGGCGGCATGCTGGTGCAGGAGGTCGACCACGTGACCGAGGATCCCGCGACCTTTACGTTCCCCACCGATCGCAAGCCCACCGACGCCGAGATGGCCGAGCTCGAGTTTGCCTGGAAGGTCTGCAAGGGCGTCAAGTCCAACGCCATCCTGGTCTCCAAGGGCAAGGCCGGCATTGGCATGGGCCCCGGCCAGCCCAACCGCGTGGATTCCGCGTTGCTGGCCTGCGAGCGTGCCGAGGACTTCTGCGAGCGCGAGGGCGTGGAGAAGGGCGGCTTTGCTTGCGCAAGCGACGCGTTCTTTCCGTTCCGCGACAACGTCGACGTGCTTGCCGCGCACGGCGTGACCTGCATCATTCAGCCCGGCGGCTCCAAGCGCGACGACGAGAGCATCCAGGCTTGCAACGAGCACAATATTGCTATGGTCTTCACGGGCGCCCGCCACTTTAGGCACTAATGTCGTTACGCGGTTTTACCAAACCGCGTAACTGCTCGACGCTGCGCCGGCCCCAAGCACCTCATCTCGCCGCTCAAACCGTCGCTCGCGTACAGAAGTACGCGTCGCTCCTCTTTCGCGGCGACCTGAGGCACTTGGTGCCGGCTCGCTGGCTTGTGCTCCACCAGCGGTATTGGCTCGCCCCGAACTAAAGCTATCTATTGCCGTCCGTGCCGGTTGGTGCGGGCGGCTTTTTTGGGTATAACGGTGCGGTGTATGTTTTTGAGAAAGGTTGGATATGGCCGTTGTGGATGATGCCGAGCTGTTTGGCAATGCCGAGGATCAGCGTGCGTACGAGGACTTTTGCGCCAATCAGGAGGCGGTCGAGAAGTTTACGCTCGACAAGCCCGCGCTTGTCTGCCGTTGGCGCATGTCCAACAAAAAGGTGCCCATGCTCAACCGTCACATCCGCGCGCTGTCCGAGCGCTTGGTGCAGGGCGAGCCGCTTACCCACAACATGCTCAGCTGGGCCAAACAGCACGTTGAGTGGTCGCTTGCCGAGGGCGATTACACCGCGCACGACGGCGTGCTTATGCTGGTGATCGACATCAACGGCAACGCCGCCATGACGGTGGGGGAGTACGAGCCGCTGGCCGACACGTCGGCCAAGGCGCTGCGCGCCCGCTCCGCCGAGGCCCGCTCCGAGGCCGACGAGACCGGCGTGGCGCCCGAGCTGCTTGCTGCTGTCAACGACGGTGAGCTGGCCTTTGTGGCGCCGGCGGACGAGTGCCTGTGCGGCACGGCGACGCTCATTGAGCAGCTGGCCCAGACCAAGAGCATCCCAGTCACGCGCGTGGACATCCCCGCACAGCTCAAGGGCGCGCTGTTCCTGGTGAGTGACGAGCACGGCGTGGTTCCCGCCGCCGAGACGGACGCCGCCGAGGCCGACGCCGCCACGGTCGCTTTCTTCGCCGACGGCTACGAAAAGCTTCGTGCCCGCCGCTCCTAACCTCAAGGCGGGGTGGGCTTACTGAAGCGAGCGAGCGCGTTCGATGGCGTAGGCGAGCGACAGCTGCTCCATCTCCGGGGCGCATTTGTAGCTCAGCCCGGTGAGAGCTGTCACCTTGTCGAGGCGATATCGAATCGTGTTCGGGTGCTGGCTAGTCTGCTTGGCGGTTTGCTCGATACGTCGGTCGTTCTCGATGAATGCGGCGAGCGTGGATTCCAGTTCGCTGCCATGCTCACTGTCGTGCTCGCGTATCGGCGAGAGAATCGCCTCCGAGAACGATCGCATCTCCGGGGTTTCCGCAAAAGGCATCACGGTTCTCAGGATGCCGAGCTGCGCATAGCGGACGGGCCTCTCGGCTCGTTGACAAGATAGGCACTGTGCATAAATCGCCTGCGAGATCGCCTGCGCCACCGCCTCGTCTCCAAACAGAATATCGCTGATGCCGAGCCCTTCCGCTCCGCCATCGATGCCGCTAGCCTCGATGAGCTCTGTGAGCGCCTGCACGATTCGCTCCACATCGAGCGTCTGCTCCGAGTCGCTTGTCGCTACGAATAGCAAACCTCCGTCATAGGGTGCCAGCATGTTGTGGCATCCGGCGAGGGTCGATTTTGCACAGAGACGTTCGATTTGCAAAAACGTACGCGGGTCGAGGGGCTCTGCAAACGATGCGAACAGGGCGACCGCTTCGTCCAGAAATGACGGGTTGAGGCCTCGGATGCGTCGGCAGATGGACTCGGGCGATACGTCTGTCCTCAGGGCATCGATCTCGCGCTGTGCGAAGTCGATGGACGCGAGCTGCTCGATATGCCGTTTGACCTCATAGATGACGCTGTCAAAGAACAGTGAGTCGTCGGTCGTGAGAAAGACCGGGTAGTGCCGCGCGTTGGCGTAACGGATGGCTTGGTCGGGAATCGGGATGTGCAGGACGTTTTTGACGATGAGACCGCTCGTTCCCTTGGCGACGAGGTATTTCACGGCTTCAGTGATGAGGTACGGGTCATCCTTCGCATAGAGGAAGGTGCTGAGGACGATCTCGTCTGAGGTGAAGTTGACGCGCTGGTACTTGTTCTTGAGGCCGGGCATGAGTTCATAATCGAGGATCCCGACGCCAGAGACGGCATGCGAGACGCCATCGCTGCCGGCGATTAGGCGGACCGACCCCTCATATTCCCGTGAGAAGTCCGAGACGGTGTATAGCATCAACATCACCTTGTGAATTAGCACAATAAGTACCGATATAAATAGGATAATCGCACATCTGCAAGCCGTTGATGCGAGAAATAGTTCAAATATCTGCTGATAGAACAAAAAATCAGATCGAAAATCGTTGTAGATTCCGATAAGAAATGATCCTTGGCGGCATCGTTACTAAACCGTACAGTGAAGCAACGTAAAGCTTTCGCTGAAAGGAGCGATGATGGGGCAGATGGTGGTGCTTTCGGCCGAGGAAGTTTCCAAGGTGCTGACGATTGAGGATGCAATCGCTGCCGTGGAGGAGGCATATCGCCAGAAGGCAACGGGCAAGGGCGTTGCGTGGCCGATGGTATATGAGCAGTTCGAACCCGGCGTGGCCGATATGGATATCCGCTCGGGTGAGTTGGCGGGAAGCGGCCTCTTCGGTCTCAAGCTCACTGCTTGGTTCTCTCAGAATCCTAAAAAGGGGTTGCCCGAGATCTTTGGCACCACGCTGCTGTGCGACAACGCGACGGGCGAGCCGTTGGCGCTGCTCAATGCCTCCGCCGTCACTGGGCTTCGCACCGGTGCCGCCGCTGCGCTCGGCGCCAAGTGGCTGGCTCGGGCGGATGCGTCCAAACTGCTTGTTGCGGGTGCCGGCCATATGAGCACCTATATGGTGGCGGGCGTGCTCGCCGCCTGTCCCAAAGTGAGCGAGGTCAAGGTGTGGGAGCCGGTTTCCGATGCCGCGCCCGAGGCCCGCGTCGAGCGCATGCGAGACGAGGTCGCCCATATCTTGGGCGCCTGCGAGCATGCTCGCGAGGCATCCACCTATTCCATCGAGGCGACGGCCGACGGCCAAGGTGCCGCGGCAGAGGCCGACATCATCGTGACGATCACGCCGGCTACCAAGCCCATCATCCCCGATGCATGGGTGCGCCCCGGTACGCATATCTCCTGCGTTGGTGCCGACATGCCCGGCAAGCAGGAGCTCGCCTCGGCGCTTGTCGCCCGTGCCGCTGTTTACGTCGACGACCGCGAGCAATCGGTCGCGTCCGGCGAGCTGGAGATTCCGGTTGCCGAGGGTGCCATCACGCCCGAGGACATCAAAGCGGAGCTCGGCGAAGTCATCGCCGGCACGGCTACGGGGCGTTCGGATGACGAGCAGGTGACGGTGTTCGATACGTCGGGCATCGCCGTTCAGGACCTTTCGGCATCGAAAATCGCCTACGACCGCGCCGTCGAGGCGGGGCTGGGCACCGTGGTGGAACTGTAAGAAAGTCAAGGAAAGGAAACGACAATGCAGATCAAGGATTTCGCCGTCGAGCAGTGGATGAACGAGTGGGAGACCAAGTGCACCCACAACGTTGCGGAGACGTGCGTTTACTCCCTCACGCTCGACCAGCTGTTCGAGCTTACGAACACCGACAAGAAGGCGTGGCTCGATAGCCTGTGCTCGCGCCGATTCACCTACGGAGACATCGAGGGGCAGCCCGGCTTCCTCGAGGGGGTCGCGCGTCTCTATAAGACGGTTGAGCCCGGGCATATCGTGCCCACGCACGGCGCGACCGGTGCCAACTCCCTGGTTATTTCCACGCTCGTCGAACCGGGCGATCATGTAGTCTCCGTCAAGCCCACCTACCAGCAGCTTTACTCGATTCCCGAGATGTGCGGTGCGAAGGTCGATATTCTTCAACTCGATCGCAAGAACGGCTACCACGTCGACGTCGACGCGCTCGATGCTCTGGTGACTGACGATACCAAGCTCATCTGCATCAATAACCCGGACAACCCCACGGGCGCCCTGCTCGACACCGATACGCTCAAGGCGATTGTCGAGGTCGCACGCAAACACGACGCGTGGCTGCTCTGCGACGAGGTCTACCGTCTGCTTACCCAGACGGATGAGTACTCCGAGTCTGTGGTCGACCTGTACGACAAGGCCATCGCCACCGCATCCATGTCCAAGGTCTGGTCGTTCGCCGGCCTGCGTCTGGGCTGGGTGGTCACCAAGAGCCCGGAGCTCCGTCGCGCGCTGCTTTCGCATCGCGACTACAACCTGATTTCCGCCGGCATATTCAGCGAGTCGGTGGCGGAGCTGATTCTGGGCAACGCTTCCGTGATCCTTGAGCGCAGCCGTCGCATCGTCCGTCAGAACCTTGCTGTTCTGGAGAAGTGGGTCGAGAGCGAGCCGCACCTGTCATTCGTCAAGCCCGAGGCGGGTACCACCGCGCTCGTGTATTACGACTACGACATCGACTCCAGGACGTTCTGCATCGACATGATTAAGAAGTCCGGCGCGCTCGTCACCCCGGGCGATTGCTTTGAGGAGCCCAAGAGCATGCGCATCGGCTATGCATACTCCGATAACACCGATGACCTGCAGAAGGGCCTGGATGCCATCTCTGCGTACATGCGTACGCTCGAGTAGAGGCTCGAGGTCGAAGTAATGGGGCCGATCGGTTTAGGACCGGTCGGCCCCGGTTCCAGGGGGGGGTGTTCGATGGACGTCCTATATCTGTCGCGCGAGGAGATCATATCTCTCGCGACGCTTGACGACGTGCTTGCGTGCGTCGAGGTAGCGTACCGCGAGAAAGCGGTAGGTCGCGGCGTTTATCCACTCGTGTACGAAGGGCTGGGCGCGGCGGGTCTGGATGGATTCCGTTCGAACATGGACATAAGGTCGGGGGTCTCTCCGTGCCGCGGCCTGTTTGGTGCGAAGCTCATCACGGAGTTCCCCCCGGATTCATCGGACCGGTGCGGCCTGCCTGTCTTTCACAGCGTGCTACAGGTTTTCGATGCCAAGACGGGGTGTCTCCGAGCGGTCATGGACGGTCTGGGCGTGACGCGTTTAAGGACAGGTGCCGCTGCCGCTATCGGTGCGAAGTGGTTGGCACGGAATGACGCAAGGACGCTTGCCGTGGTCGGTACGGGTTCGCAATGCGCCCCGGTCATCGCATCGATGAAGCGCGTCTTTTCGGAACTCGAGCGCGTCGTGTTGTGGAATCCCCGTTCCCATGAGCGGGCGCTCGGCCGACTGGGCTCGATCGTCGATGAGGCGTGTTCGCTCAATCCGGATTGCGCCCGCTTGGATATAGTCGCCGAGGCGGAAGGTGAATGCGCTATCGGGTCTGCCGACATCGTGGTGACCGCAACGGGTTCGAAAGCACCACTCTTTCCGGCGGCGTGGGTG
>JAERMT010000225.1_pt1 | contig 34412 bp, 26 predicted proteins | sample 9267081 | NCBI WGS metagenome assembly JAERMT01 (sample SAMN17071939, study PRJNA684904) | human gut metagenome | isolation source: diarrhea sample from child under the age of five | host: Homo sapiens | place: South Africa: Mafikeng, Mafikeng Provincial Hospital | collected 2019-09
ACTATATGCGTCTCGTGGAACGTGGAAAGAAGAAGCAGGTTGCACTGAACAATGTCAAGAACAAACTTGTTCATTTGATCACTGCCATGGTCAGAAACCGGCAACTTTTCTCACCTGAATATAAAATATCAGCATAAATTAAAAATAATGGTCAAAACATTTGGATTTTAACATAGAAAGCAGATGTAGGAGGGTATGGCATCCTGCCATACCCACGCAGCCACTAACGCACCCAAACTTCTGTGAGTTCTGTGAATTCCGTGGGCGAACTAACGCAACCAACCATCTGTGTTGATCAGTGTAATCCGTGGGAGAACTGTATTCCTACAGAACGCACAGAAGCTTCTTGCAGAGAAGAGTCTCCCACAGATAGCACACGGAATTGTAATTATTATAAATTAACAAAACTTTTACTCGTTTCGCTTTGTCGTTTGAAGTATAATGTGTATATTTGCAACAGATAATAATTAAAACGATATGACTATGAAGAAATACGTATGTGATGTCTGCGGTTGGGTGTATGACCCAGCTGTTGGCGACCCAGAGAATGGCATAGAGCCAGGTACAGCATTTGAAGATCTTCCAGAAGATTGGGTTTGTCCACCTTGCGGAGTTGGCAAGGAAAATTTCAGTCCAGTGGATTAAGCCAGTATGAAAATAGAAAAAGCATTGGTGCATAATTCGTTTCTCTTTTGAGAGCCTATATGCGCCAATGCTTTTTTATTTGTCCATCCGACGTTTCGTTGTCGGTTGTTGTTGCTTCGTTTATCTGTTTATTATTGCTTGGTTGGTGCAGCGGAGATCGCTGCACCCCCTGATGTTTATTTCACGAGTATCTTTGTTGTTTTCTTGCCACGCTTCACGATGTTCACACCCTTTTGTGGTGCGTTCAGACGGCGACCCTGCAGGTCGTAATACTCCGCTGCCGTGTCGTCCGACACAGTCGGCGCATCAATGCCAGTAGCTGCTTTATCTGTGAAGTAGCCAGTGAAGTAGTTCGCCATTTCCTTACCTACCTTATTTTCGTCGTAAGGCACGGCACCCACAAGGTTAGTGCAGCCAGCAAACATATAACGGCCAAACTCACATGCTGTTGTCACGTACTTTTCGCTTGCATATATGGTTGTGAGAGCAGAACAGTTCTTGAACATCCGATCCATGTACCTCACGTTCTGTGTGTTGAAACTTGAAAGGTCAAGTGTTGTAAGAGCAGAGCAGCCTTCGAACATCAAATCCATACTCCTCACGTTCTCTGTGTTGAAACTTGAAAGGTCAAGTATTTTGAGAGCAGAGCAGTCGAGGAACATGTCTCCCATGCTCGTCACGTTCTGCGTATTGAAACTTGAAAGGTCGAGTGTTGTGAGTGATTTACAGTTTTCGAACATGACACTCATGTCCGTCACGTTTTGTGTGTTGAAACTTGAAAGGTCGAGTGTTGTGAGCGATTTACAGTTTTCAAACATCCAACCCATGTTCGTCACGTTCTGTGTGTTGAAACTTGAAAGGTCGAGTGTTGTGAGTGCTCTACAGTTCCTGAACATCTGATGCATTGTCGTCACGTTCTGTGTGTTGAAACTTGAAAGATCGAGTGTTGTGAGCGATACACAGCTCCTGAACATATCCTCCATGCTCTCCACGTTCTGTGTGTTGAAACGTGGAAGGTTGAGTGTTGTGAGATCGTAACAGTAACTGAACATTTCGAACATATTCGTCACGTTCTTGGTGTCGAAATAAGATAGGTCGAGCGTTTTGAGAGCAGAGCAGCCATTGAACATCCAGCCCATGTCCGTTACGTTTGTAGTGTTCAGGTTTTCAATGCCTTCTATGGTCGTTAAGTATTTGCAGCCACGGAACCAATAAAAACAACTTGTTGGTCGTGCTTTAGCAAATGAGACATCAAAGACAACCTTCGTTATGATATTTGTATTATAATAACCACTATCATAATCACCACCTTGTTTATACCAATCCGGGGTATGGTAGCCCTTATTCAGTGAATACGCTCCAGCGGGTTTTATGCCATATTTAAATGTCAGTGTGCTTGTGGTTTTGTCATACACAGCGTACGGCTCTTGAGCCGACAGACGGCTACCACAGATGGGCAGGCACATCAAGATTGCAAGTAGCAGACGAGCAATCGGGGGGGGTAAAAATTGGGTTTTCATAATAAAATAGTTTTAAAAAATATTAGTATTTGGTTGGTGCAGCGGAGACCGCTGCACCCCCTGATGTTTATTTCACGAGCATCTTTGTTGTTTTCTTGCCACGCTTCACGATGTTCACACCCTTTTGGGGTGCGTTCAGACGGCGGCCCTGCAGGTCATAATACTCCGCTGCAGTGTTGTCCGACACCGTCGGTGCATCAATACCAGTAGCTGCTTTGTATGTGAAGTAGCCAGTGGTGTAGTTCGCCATTTCCTTGCCTATCTTGTTTTCGTCGTAGGGTACGGCACCTACAAGATTAGTGCAGTATTTAAACATATTCTGACCTTTTTCACATGCTGTTGTCACGAACTTGTCGCTTGCATAGATGGTGGTGAGAGCAGAATCGAAGCTGAACATCCAACGCATATCCGTCACGTTTTTAGTATCGAAGTTTGAGACATCCAGTGTAGTGAGCCCATAACATTCATAGAACATCTTGTTCATGTTTGTCACGTTCTTTGTGTCGAAGTTTGATACGTCAAGTGTTGTGAGAGAAGTACAGCCAGCGAACATGTAGCCCATGTTTGTCACGTTCTTTGTGTCGAAGTTTGAGACATCAAGTGTTGTGAGAGCAGAACAGTCACAGAACATGCACCCCATGTTTGTCACGTTCTCTGTGTTCAGATATTCAATACCCTCTATTTTTAAGTTGCTGCAACCACGGAACCAGCTGTAGCAACTCGTTGGGCGTGCTTTTGCAAATGAGGCATCAAAGACAACCTTATTGATGTAATTTTTATTGCTTCCATGGGGGTTATACCAACCTGGAGCATTTCTGCCCACATTCAGCGCAAACGCCCCATAGGGTTTCTGGGTGTCGTGCTTGAATGTCAGCGTGTGTGTGGCTTCGTCAAACACGGCATACGACTCTGCTTCTTGGGCAAATGCATGGCTACCACAGATGGGCAGACACATCAAGACTGCAAGTAAAAGACGAGCAATCGGGGGGGTAAAATTTGGGTTTTCATAATAAAATAGTTTTAAAAAATATTAGTATTTGGTTGTTTGTGTCTTCTTGACGGCTGCAAATAAAGTAAAATAATTTGGAATTTGCAAATTATTAGGGCGAAAAATACATTGCTATATGGTAGGTATGGGCATCCGCGTCGACCGATGCGGATGTCTGCGCCGACCGATGCGGATGTCTGCGTCGACCGTTACGGATGTCTGCGTCGACCGATGCGGATGTCTGCGTCGACCGATGCGGATGGTAAAATATGCGGAGGGGGTGGGAAAAAAAGGTGTGTGGGAGGTGTGGAAGGGGTGCGTGGAGGGGTGCGTGGAAAGGGGGTGTGAGGGGCTTTGAAAGGGGGTGTGTGAGGGGTGCGTGGGTATGGCAGGATGCCATACCCTCCTATGGGCGTTCTTTGTAGATGACGTTGTTGGCACCGCTCGTTATTTTGAGAGCTTCGGGGTGTTCCTTTATGAACGAGTCGATGTGGCGCACGCGCTTGTTTTCGAGTATCTCGTCGACGGCGATGAGTATGCCCGTCTCCTCCACGTCGCCGAAGCCGTAGTTGATGGCGGTGCCGAAGAGCTTCATGGTGGGCGAGAGCGACATGTAGGCGTTGACGAGTGGCGGTATGTTGTAGCCCAGCGCACGTATCTCGCGGTTGAGGATGAGGTAGTCTTTCTTGAAGTCGTCCTCGCAGAACAAGGCTGCGAGCTCCTCTTCAGGGGTCTCTATCTTCAGCGGATGGAGCGGCAGGATGAGGTTGTCCTTGTCGTCGAAGTGCTTCTTGAGGAAGTAGAGGATCATGTCGCGGCCACGGCGTATGTACGACGGGTACATGGTCATCTTGCCGAAGAAGTACTTCACGTTGGGCTTGATGACGGTGAGCGCACCGAGTCCGTCCCACAGGTTGTCGAGTGCGAAGAGGCTCTTCGCTCCGCGGCGTGTGCTCTGGTACTCGAGTGTCACGAACGAGCGACCCAACTCGATGGTGTAGGGCATGTAGTCGTTGATGAACTTCTCGGAGAAGTGGAACATGTGGCTTGTGGCGAGCTTCGGCTGGCGGTTCTCGTCGAGTTCCCAGTCGGTGCCGAGCATGTAGCGGTAGCCGCCGATGATCTCCTCTGCCTCGGGGTTCCACACGATGAGCTGCTTGTAGCAGTTCGCGCAGGTGTCGAACTCGTCGATGTCCATCGGCTTGCCGGTGCCGCCGCCTGCCTCGCGGAATGCTATCTCGCGCAGACGACCTATCTCGCGCATCACGTTCGGCGCGTTGTGTGCCGTGATGATGTATATCTCGTTGTTGCTCTTGTTGGTCATGCGGAGCTGACGCTCGGGAGTGAGTTCGCTTCTGAGCAGCTCTTTGCTGACGGGTTCTATGATTGGTTCTTCCATTGTTTGTTGTTTTCTTGCTTTCTCTGTTTTGTTGGGGGGAGATTGGGGGCGTTTAAGCCGAACTAAGCCTCTTTAAGCCTTTCTAAGCCTTGGCTAACTAAGCCGAACTAAGCCTTCTTAGGCCTTTCTAAGCCTTGGGTAATCGGGCTAACTAAGCCCTCCCCGACGGGGAGGGTTGGGAGGGGCTCAGCTTGTACGCCTCTTCTTGCACCCACTGTGCCCACTCTTGCGGCGTGCGACTCTTGTCGAACGTCTGCCATGGGATGGGCTTGCCGATGTATATGTCGAAGTGTTTGCCTACGTTGCGGTACATCTCGTCGACGAGGAATATCATGGCGAGATTGAACGGCAGCCAGCGGTCGCTGAACTTGGCGATGCGGTAGAAGCGTTCGGAGTTGCGTCCGCTGAAGTAGATGGGCACCACGTCGCGGTGGCACTCCACGCTCTTCGTGATGAACGTCTTCTTCCACGGCAGGTCGTGGATGGAACCGTCCTTCTGCTTGCGGCTATTCAGACCGGCGGGGAACATGAGCATGTGGTTGTCGCTCTTGAAGCCAGCCTCCACCATGCGCGGGAAGTCGCGTCCCTGGCGCCCCGTCTTGTTGATGCCGATGCACACTGGAGCCAAGCCCGGGAGGTTCATCAGCAGGTCGTTGACGAGATAGCGGAAGCGTCCGTCGTAGTGGCGTCCGATGATGGAGCCGAGCGCCACGCCGTCCTGACCGCCGAGCGGGTGGTTGGACACGAAGGTGTATAGTTTGCCGTCGTCTTTCGGCGGAAGGTTCTCCTTGCCGATGATGCGTATGTCCATCTTCAGATAGCGCACTGTAGACTCCAGCCACTCCACGCCGCTCTCGTCGCGGTGCTCCCAGATGAAAGCGTTCACCTGATCCTGGTGTATAATCTTCTTGAGCCATTTCACAAGCAGGCGAGGCACGTAGCGAGCCTTGCTGCCCAGCTTGCTGTGCAGTATCTTTTCGATGTCGATTGTCTTTTCCGTTATCTCATTCATAAACCCGAAAACGCTGGTTGTGCTTCTTAATTTAGTGCAAAAATACTATATCTTTTTTACATACAAACATTTTAGCACAAGAAATGTAATATTTAATCAAATTTGATGTGTTTTTGTAAACTTGTATGCGATTTTTTGTGTACCTTTACACCCAAATACGCATATATAATGTATAAGGACAAAACAGACAATACTGCGACAGCAGCAACATACCATGTTCCGGTGCTTTTGGGCGAGAGCGTTGACGGGCTCAACATCAAGCCAGGCGGCATATACGTGGATGTCACCTTCGGTGGCGGTGGTCACTCGCGCGAGATACTGTCGCGCCTCACCGGCGGCGCACATCTGTACAGTTTCGACCAGGATGCTGACGCGGAGCGCAACATACCCGATGCGGGCGACAGCTTCACGTTCGTGCGCAGCAACTTCCGCTATCTGAAGAACTGGATGCGCTACTACGGTGTGGAGCATATCGACGGCTTGCTCGCCGACCTCGGCGTGTCGTCGCACCACTTCGACGACGCAGAGCGCGGCTTCTCGTTCCGCTTCGACGCGCCGCTTGACATGCGTATGAACAAGCGCGCCGGACGCACCGCTGCCGAGATAGTGAACACGTACGACGAGGAACGCCTCGCCGACATCTTCTACGTCTACGGCGAGATGAAGAACTCGCGACGTATAGCGTCGGCTCTTGTGAAGGCACGCCAGACGGCGGAGATAAAGACCACGAAGGACTTTCTGGCAGCCGTAGAGCCGTTCTTCAAGCGCGAACGCGAGAAGAAAGACATGGCGCGACTCTTCCAGGCGTTGCGCATAGAGGTGAACCACGAGATGGATGCGCTGCGCGAGATGCTGCTCGCTGCCTCCGAACTGCTTGCACCAGGCGGTCGGCTATCGGTTATCACCTACCACTCGCTCGAGGATCGCATGGTGAAGAACGTGATGAAGTCGGGCAACGTGGAAGGAAAGGTGCAGCAGGACTTCTTCGGCAGGATAGAGACACCGTTCCGATTGGTCAACAACAAGGTGATACTGCCATCCGACCAAGAGCAGGCTGACAACCCACGCAGTCGCAGTGCTAAACTAAGAATAGCTGAAAAGAAATAAGAAAAATGAAAGAAGACAACCCCATAACAGATATCGCAGACGCAGCCACGACGAACGTGGAAGCACCCGCTACTGACAAGGCAAAGCCCGTGGACGAAAAGCCCGTGGGCGAGAAAGCTGACGAGATGCCGACTGCCGACGAAAGCCCGGCGGAACCGGCATCGGACGGTGCGCCCTCGCTGCGCACCATCATACGCCAGCAGGCGATAGAGGACGAACTGCCGCTCTCGAAGAACATCACACTGAAGAAGGTGCTCGGCGGCGACATCCTCAACACGCAGTTCCTGCGCCGACAGATATGGGTGATATTGATAGCCTCGCTGTTCGTCATCGTCTATATCTCCAACCGATACAAGTGTCAGCAGAACCTGATAAAGATAGACAAGCTGACGAACGAGCTGGAAGACGCAAAGTATCGCGCACTGTCCAGCTCGAGCGACCTGACACAGCAGACCCGCGAGAGCAAGGTGCTCGAACGTCTGCATAACGACAAGGACTCTACGCTGCACATCGCAACGCAGCCCCCATACATCATAACAGTTCCTAATAACGAGTAAGCATGAGTAAGTTTGACAGTAAGAAAGTGATGCCACGCTACAGTTTCCTCGCCATCCTGATGACGTTGGTGGCAATCACCGTCGTAGGCAAGACACTATACATAATGACCGCCAAGCGCGCCTTCTGGGAAGAGGTGGCTGACCGCGTGAAAGTGGACAGCCTGAAGACGCTGCCTATTCGTGGCAATATACTCAGTTGCGACGGACAACTCATGGCATCGTCGCTGCCACAGTACAACATCTTCATGGACTTCGTGGCACTGCGCGAGGCGAAGAAAGACACGCTCTTCGAGCAGAAGCTCGACTCGATATGCATGGGGCTGAACGCCATCTTCCCCGACCGCTCGGCAGAGGAGTTCAAGAAGCACCTCATGGAAGGCTTTGAAAAGAACAAACGCCACTGGCCCGTGTGGAACCGACGCATCAACTACAGCACCTTCTCGGAGGTGAAGAGCCTGCCCGTGTTCAACCTCAGCAAGAACCAAAGCGGATTTCACTGGGATGAGCACAACGCACGCAAGCTGGCTTACGGCTCGCTCGCCGGACGTACCATCGGAAAGATGTACGGCGCGAAGGATACCGCACAGTGCGGCTTGGAACTCTCATACGACTCGCTGCTGCGTGGCGAGGAGGGTATACGCCATCGCCGAAAAGTGCTCAACAAATACCTCGACATCGTAGACACGCCACCGGTGAACGGTGCCGACATCGTGACCACCATCGACGTGTCGATGCAAGACCTTGCCGAACGCGCACTGCTCAAGGAGCTGCGCCTCATCAACGCCAACGTGGGCGTGGCTATCGTTATGGAGGTGAAGACGGGCGACGTAAAGGCTATCGTCAATATGACGAAGTGTGCCGACGACGACTATCACGAGATAAAGAACCACGCCATCAGCGACCTCCTCGAACCTGGCTCGGTGTTCAAGACAGCCAGCATCATGGTGGCACTCGACGACGGAGTGGTAGACACCACCTATCGTGTGGAGACAGCCGGCGGCGTGTGGCCGATGTACGGCAGAGAGATGAAAGACCACAACTGGCGTCGCGGCGGCTACGGTATGCTCACGCTGCCACAGACACTGATGGTCAGCTCGAACATCGGTGTGAGCCGCATCATCGACGACCACTACCACAACACGCCGGAGAAGTACGTGCAGGGCATCTATCGCCTCGGACTCGCCGACGACCTGCACATACCGCTGCAAGGAGCATCGCCGGCACGCATACGTATGCCGAAGAAAGACGCGCGCGGCAAGCAGTATGTCAACTGGAGCAAGACAACGCTCCCATGGATGAGCATCGGCTACGAAACGCAGGTGCCACCAATCTCAACACTCACCTTCTACAACGCCATCGCCAACGGCGGAAAGATGATGGCACCGCGCTTCGTGAAGGCGGTGATGAAGGACGGAGTGGTGATAAAGGAGTTTGAACCCGTGGTGCTGCGCGAGCGCATCGCCAAGGAGACAACGATAAAGAAGATAACCACCATCCTCGAACACGTGGTGAGCCAGGGACTCGGCAAGAAAGCCGGCTCGCAGTCGTTCCTCGTAGCAGGCAAGACGGGTACGGCGCAGATATCGAAGGGCGCAGCCGGATACAAGAGCGGACAGATGAACTATCTGCTCTCGTTCGCAGGCTTCTTCCCAGCCTACGAGCCACGCTACAGCTGCATCGTCTGCATACAGAAGTCGGGTCTGCCGGCTTCGGGTGGCGGCATGAGCGGCGTGGTGTTCCACGACATCGCCGAGGGCATCATGGCACAGAGCCTGAAACTGGAGGCTGCCGATGCACGCGACTCGCTGTCGATACTCATTCCGCAGGTGAAAAACGGCAACATGCTTGCTGCAAGCTACGTGCTCGACCATCTCGGCATAAAGCAGCAATCCAACTGGGACGGCTCGTATCTCAACGGCAACCCCATCTGGGGACACGCCTTGGAGAGCAGCGGAAAGACAATCGCGCTGCATCGTGTGCCAGAAGTGGACAAGAACACCATGCCCGACGTGCACGGCATGGGAGCCAAGGATGCCGTGTATCTCATAGAAAGTCGCGGCGTGAAGGTGAAGCTAAATGGCAGAGGAAAGGTCATGGAGCAAAGCATCGGTGCCGGACAGCATATAAAGAAGGGCATGGTTTGCTCGCTAAGGCTCGGTTGAGGTGTTGATGAGTTGAGGTGTTTATCCAATTCCTCTATTATATAAAAAAGTAAAAACCAGATATATGAAACTTAAAGAATTGCTTAAGGACATCACCGTTCTTGCTATCAAAGGCAGCGATGATGTAGAAGTGACAGGCGTCAATATTGATTCTCGCCGCATCAAGGAAGGACATTTGTTCGTGGCAATGAAAGGCACCCAGGTAGACGGACACAAGTTCATACCTAAGGCTGTGGAGCTCGGCGCGAAGGCTGTGCTCTGCGAAGTGATACCAGAACAAACCGAAGAAAACGTGACGTATGTGCAGGTGGCTGACACCGAGGACGTGGTGGGCATCGTCGCAACCACATTCCACGGCAATCCGTCGATAAAGCTGAAACTCGTCGGCGTGACCGGAACGAACGGCAAAACCACTATCGCCACCTTATTATATAATATGTTCTCGAAGATGGGGCACAAGTGCGGACTGCTCTCTACGGTGTGCAACTACATCGTTGATGAGGCTGTGCCGGCAGACCACACCACTCCAGACCCGATAGCGCTGAACGAGCTGCTTCACCGCATGGTGGACGCAGGCTGCGAGTACGCTTTCATGGAGTGCTCGTCGCACGCCATAGCGCAGAAGCGCATCGGTGGACTGACCTTCGCCGGCGGACTCTTCACCAATCTCACACGCGACCACCTCGACTATCACAAGACATTCGAGAACTATCGCAACGCGAAGAAGGCTTTCTTCGATATGCTGCCCAAGACCGCATTCGCCATAACCAACGCCGACGATAAGAACGGAATGGTGATGGTGCAGAACACGAAGGCTACGGTGAAGACATACTCCACACGTAGCGTTGCCGATTTCAAGGCGCGCATCATCGAGTGTCACTTCGAAGGAATGTACCTCGAAGTGAACGGCAGAGAGGTGGGCGTGCAGTTCATCGGCAAGTTCAACGTCAGCAACCTGCTGGCTGTGTATGGTGCAGCAGTGATGCTCGGCAAGAAGCCTGAGGACGTGCTCGTGGCGATGAGTACGCTGCACAGTGTGAGCGGACGCCTCGAACCGATACACTCGCCAGAGGGCTACACCGCCGTTGTCGACTATGCTCACACGCCTGACGCATTGGAGAATGTGCTCAACGCCATTCACGAGGTGCTCGACGGCAAGGGAGAGGTGATAACCGTATGCGGAGCCGGAGGCAACCGCGACAAGGGCAAGCGCCCGCTTATGGCACAGGAGGCTGTGAAGCAGAGCGACCGCGTCATCATCACAAGCGATAACCCACGCTTCGAAGAGCCACAGGACATCATCAACGACATGCTCGCCGGACTCAATGCGCAGCAGATGAAGAAGGTGATAGCCATCACCGACCGTCGTGAGGCAATACGCACAGCCTGCATGATGGCAAAGAAGGGCGACGTAGTGCTCATAGCTGGAAAAGGACATGAGAATTACCAGGAGATAAAGGGTGTGAAGCATCACTTCGACGACCATGAAGTGGTGCGCGAATGCTTTTAAAGTTCAAAATTCAAAACTTAAAAATGTTATACTATCTTTTCCGTTTCCTCGAAGAATACGGCATTAGTGGCTCGCACATGTGGGGCTACATATCATTCCGCTCGCTGTTGGCACTGATCATATCGCTCGTTGTCTCAGCATGGTTTGGCGAGAAGTTTATCAAGTATCTGAAGCGTAAGCAGATTACGGAGACTGCACGCGATGCAAGCATCGATCCGTTTGGCGTAAAGAAGATTGGTGTGCCGTCGATGGGCGGTGTGATAATCATCGTCTCTATCCTCGTGCCAGTGCTGTTGCTCGGTCGTCTGCGCAACATCTACCTCATCCTGATGATTGTCACCACGTTGTGGCTCGGCTTCTTGGGTGGCATGGACGACTTCATAAAGATATTCCGCCACGACAAGGAAGGACTGAAAGGTCGTTACAAGATTGTGGGACAGGTGGGCATCGGACTCATCGTGGGTCTTGTGCTGTGGGCATCGCCCGATGTGAAGATGAACGAGAACCTCGTCTACGAACGCCAAGGGCAAGAACTCGTGGTGAAGCATCAGAGCGAAGCGCATAAGTCACTGAAAACCACCATCCCGTTCGTTAAGAGTCATAACCTCGACTACTCGCGCATAACGAGCATCTTCGGCGAGTATCGTGTGGCAGCCGGCTGGATACTGTTTGTCATTATGACCATCTTAGTGGTGACAGCAGTGAGCAACGGAGCCAATCTGAACGACGGCATGGACGGCATGTGTGCAGGTAACTCCGCCATAATAGGTGTGGCACTGGGCATACTCGCCTATGTCAGTTCGCACATCGAATATGCCGGTTATCTGAACATAATGTACATACCCGATTCGCAGGAACTCGTAGTATTCCTCAGTGCCTTTGTCGGAGCATTGATAGGCTTCCTTTGGTACAACGCCTATCCGGCGCAGGTGTTCATGGGCGACACCGGCTCGCTCACCATCGGTGGCATCATCGCCGTAACGGCAATCATCATACACAAGGAGCTGATGCTCCCGATACTCTGTGGCATCTTCTTTGTGGAGAGCCTAAGCGTCATACTGCAGGTCTACTACTTCAAACTCGGTAAACGTCATGGCGTTAAGCAGCGCATCTTTAAGCGCACGCCAATCCACGACAACTTCCGCACACAGGCTTCGCAGCTCGACCCCGACTGTAAGTATCTCATAACCCGACCACGAACTGCGTTTCATGAGTCGAAGATAACGGTGCGCTTCTGGATTACAACCATAATCCTTGCAGCGATGACCATCATAACGTTAAAGATTAGATAGACACAATGAAAAGAATAGTTATTCTTGGAGCCGGCGAAAGTGGAGCCGGTGCCGCAGTATTGGCAAAGAAAGAAGGCTTCGACGTGTTCGTTAGCGACATGTCAGCCATCAAAGACAAATATAAGAAACTACTCGACGACCACGCCATCGAGTGGGAGGAACGTCAGCACACAGAGGAGAAGATACTCTCTGCCGACGAAATCATCAAGAGCCCCGGCATCCCGAAGGAAGCCCCAATGGTGAAGGCGGCTATGGAGAAGGGCATACACATCATCAGCGAGATAGAGTTTGCAGGACGCTACACCCACTCGAAGATGATATGTATCACAGGTTCTAATGGCAAGACAACAACCACGTCGCTCATCTATCACATCTTCAAGACTGCAGGCTACGACGTAGGACTCGCTGGCAACATCGGACGCTCGCTCGCTTTGCAGGTGGCAGAGGATCCGCACGAATACTACATCATCGAGCTTAGTTCATTCCAGCTCGACAACATGTACGACTTCCACGCCAATATCGCCATTCTGCTGAACATCACGCCCGATCATCTCGACCGCTACGACTACTGTATGCAGAACTACGTGGACGCGAAGATGCGCATCATACAGAACCAGACCGACAAGGACTCGTTCATCTACTGGAACGACGACCCCGTCATCAAGCGCGAACTGGAGAAGTACGACATCAAAGCCATTCAGTATCCGTTCTCCGAGTTGAAGGAGAAGGGTTCCATCGGCTACATGGAGGACGGCGAGTACACCATCGAACGACCTACACCGTTCAACATGGAGCAGGAGGAGTTGTCGCTCACCGGCAAACACAACATATACAACTCGCTGGCAGCAGGCATCGCTGGCAACATCACGGGCATAAAGAAGGACGTGATACGTCAGAGTCTGAGCGACTTCCCTGGCGTAGAACACCGCTTAGAGAAGGTGTGCAAGGTGGGCGGAGTGCAGTATGTCAACGATTCGAAAGCTACGAATGTAGACGCTTGCTGGTATGCGCTTGAGAGCATGAAGACACCTACTATCCTCATCATCGGTGGCAAGGATAAAGGCAACGACTATAACGAGATACTCGACCTTGTGAAGCAGAAGTGTAAGGCACTCGTATTCCTCGGTGCCGACAACACAAAGCTGCACAACTTCTTTGACAACCAGGGCGTGGAGATACGCGATACTCACTCGATGAAGGACTGTGTGGCTGCCTGCTACGAGCTTGCAGAACCCGGCGACACCGTGCTGCTCAGTCCGTGCTGCGCCAGCTTCGACCTCTTCAAGAATATGGAGGACAGAGGTGAGCAGTTTAAGACACTGGTGAGAGGATTGTAATAGGGGGTTGAGATGTTGATGTGTTGAGATGTTGAGAAATGTGTTGAGATGGTGTGATGTTGAGGTGTTGAGATGTTGAGGTGTTGACATTAGCAATACAAATCTCAACATAACACCATCTCACCACCACACCACCTTTCTTTCACCATCTCACCACTACACCACCACACCACACATCTCACCATCTCACCACAACAACACCTCAACATAAAATAACAACAAGCAATGATAAACAAGACATTAGACAACATATTCAAAGGCGACAAGGGAATATGGATGGTGTTCTTCTTCCTATGCGTTATTAGTGTCATTGAGGTATATTCCGCCTCTGCGCAGCTAACGTATAAGGGAGGTAGCTACACGGCTCCTGTCATAAAGCATATCTTCCTGCTCGCAGTCGGAATATTCTTCATGGTAGTGACGCTCAACGTGAAGTGTAAGTACTTCAAGATGGCAACGCCATTCATGCTCGTTATCTCTCTGGTGACGCTGTTGTGGGTGTTTTTAGCCGGCGCCTCCACCAATGGAGCACAACGCTGGATAAGCATCGTAGGCATACAGTTCCAGCCCTCGGAGATAGCCAAGGGCACCATGGTGCTCGCTACGGCGCAGATATTGAGTGCGTTGCAGACTGAGGATGGAGCCGACAAGATGGCATTCAAGTACATACTCACCGTGTGCTTCTTCATTGTGCCACTTATCATGGTTGAGAACCTATCCACGGCATTGTTGCTCTGCATCGTCATATTCATGATGATGCTGCTTGGACGTGTGCCCATGCGTCAGCTTGGCAAGCTGCTCGGCTTTGCAGTGCTCGGCGTAGCACTCGTCGTTGGAGCCGTGATGGTTTTTGGTAAAGACGAGACGCAGAAGCCCGAGAGCCAGACCCTCACCGAGCAAGTAGCGAAGCCGAATGATGTCAATGGCACTAATGTCGAAGAAAAAGCCGAAGATAAGAACATTGTGGAGAAGGTGTTCCACCGCTTCGATACGTGGAAGTCGCGCATCAATAAGTTCCTCGCACACAAGGACGTAGCACCGAAGGATATCGATCTCGATAAGGATGCTCAGGTGGCGCACGCCAACATTGCCATCGCCTCTTCGAATATCACCGGCAAAGGCCCGGGCAACTCCGAGGAGCGCGACTTCGTGTCGCAGGCGTTCAGCGACTTTATCTATGCCATTATCATCGAGGAGATGGGTATCGTAGGTGCTGCCGGTGTAGCCATGCTCTACATCATTCTGTTGTTCCGCACGGGACGCATTGCCAGCAAGTGTGAGAACAACTTCCCTGCACTCTTCGCCATGGGACTCGCCCTGCTGCTCGTTACGCAGGCATTGTTCAACATGTGCGTTGCGGTGGGCATCGTACCCGTGACGGGTCAGCCGCTGCCGCTCATCAGTAAGGGTGGAACGTCGACCATCATCAACTGCGTGTACATCGGTGCTATACTCAGTATCAGTCGCTCGGCACAACGCAAACAGGAAATCATAGCCGACACAACAGAAGCGTAAATTAACACAACTAAAAACGTTAAATCACACTCTATATTATTCCCGCAGCGCGGGAACATTATTCCGGTGCTACGGGAACAACACTCCAGCGCAACCGGAACAATGTTCCGGTGCTACGGGAATTTTCTTGTTTTTGCGAGATGTAAAAACTACATTTGCGAGATATAAAACTACATTCAACGCATCGAATATAGACATACATAGAGTAGAAGTTGCAAACGTCTGTGTATTAATAAAAAAAAGCGTAAGAAAAAAACGTAATAATCTGAAATATCAGAAAAAATTATTAATTTTGTATTTTGAAAGAAATGTGAGTAAATGGAACAAGAAATAAGAGTCATTGTTAGTGGTGGTGGCACCGGTGGACACATATTTCCAGCCGTGTCGATAGCCAATGCAATAAAGTCGAAATGCCCCAATGCGAAGATACTCTTCGTTGGAGCCCTCGGACGTATGGAGATGCAGCGTGTGCCCGACGCAGGTTACGAGATAGTAGGTCTGCCGGTGAGAGGATTTATCCGTCCGCTGTGGTCGCCTCGTAACATCGGTGTTGCGCTCGACTTCCTCCGCAGCAAGCGAATGGTGCGCAAGACAATTCGCGAGTTTGCCCCGGATGTGGTGGTAGGCGTAGGCGGATATGCCAGTGCCGCTACGCTTGATGCTGCCAGTGCTATGGGTATCCCGACACTTATACAGGAACAGAACTCATACGCTGGCGTGACTAACAAGCACCTCGCTGCCAAGGCACGCAAGATATGTGTGGCATACGACGGCATGGAACGCTTCTTCCCAGCCGAGAAGATAATCAACACGGGCAATCCCGTGCGCCAGAACCTCATCGAGACAACCATCTCGCGCGAGGAGGCAGTGCTCAGTCTCGGGCTCGACCCCGCAAAGAAGACCATACTTCTCGTAGGTGGTAGCCTTGGAGCTCGCACCATCAACGAAAGCGTGCTGCAGCACCTCGACCTCGTAGAGCATAGCGGCGTGCAGTTTGTATGGCAAACAGGCAAGTACTACAGTGCAGCAGTGGCAGCGCAGCTCAAGGCGCACAAACCGCTGCCTATGCTGAAGGTGATGGACTTCATCAGCGACATGGGAGCCGCATACAAAGCTGCCGACCTCGTGATAAGTCGTGCAGGAGCAAGTTCCGTCAGCGAGTTCTGCTTGATAGGCAAACCCGTAATCCTCGTGCCTTCGCCAAACGTGGCTGAGGATCATCAAACAAAGAACGCTTTGGCACTCGTCAACAAAGACGCAGCCCTCTACGTGAAGGATGCCGAAGCACCGGCAACACTGCTCCGCCTCGCTATTGATACCGTGAACGACGCAGAACAGCTCGCACAACTCACAGCGAACATTAAAAAACTCGGCAAGCACAACTCTGCCGACGTAATAGCCGACGAGGTACTGAAACTCGCCAATAAACAGTAAAAAGACAAAAATGGAACTCAAAGATATTAAAGCCGTATATTTCGTAGGCGCAGGTGGCATCGGCATGAGCGCCATTGCACGCTATTTCATTCGCAAGGGCTTGGTAGTGGCAGGCTACGACAAGACACCATCTGAACTGACAAAGCAGCTCGAGCGCGAAGGAGCACTCCTCCACTATGCGGAGAACGTAGACGAGATACCGCACGCTTGTCGCGACCCGAAGTCGTGCCTCGTAATCTATACACCGGCGATACCAGCCGACCATAAGGAGTTGCAATACTTCCGCGAGAATGGTTTCACCGTGGAGAAGCGCGCACAGGTGCTCGGCACACTAACACGCACACATAAAGGACTCTGCGTGGCTGGCACACACGGCAAGACATCAACATCAACCATGTGTGCACACATCATGCACCAGAGTCATATCGACTGCAACGCATTCCTCGGAGGCATATCGAAGAACTACGGTTCCAACTACATAATCTCGGACGAAAGCGACTATGTAGTGATAGAAGCCGACGAGTTCGACCGCTCTTTCCATTGGCTTCGCCCGTGGATGAGTGTCATCACAGCAACCGACCCTGACCACCTCGACATCTACGGCACAAAAGAAGCATACCTTGAGAGCTTCCGCCACTATACAACACTCATTCAGCCAGGTGGCGCACTCATCATACATCGCGACTTGGAGATGAAACAGGCGGTGCAGGAAGGTGTGAAGGTGTACGACTATAGCCGCCATGAGGGCGACTTCCATGCTGAGAATATCGTCATCGACAACGGAACAATCACCTTCGACTTCATCTCGCCAATAGAGAACGTGAAGAGAGTGGAGCTCGGCCAACCCGTGCCAATCAACATCGACAACGGTATCGCAGCTATGGCAATGGCACAGCTCGCTGGATGCAACGCAGAAGAACTTAAGTATGGCATGAAGACATACCATGGCGTAGACCGTCGCTTCGACTTTAAGATAAACGATAGCCGACATGTGTTGCTTTCCGACTACGCACACCATCCGAAGGAGATATACCAAAGCGCAAAAAGCATACGCGAGCTATATCGCGGACGACATATCACAGCGATATTCCAGCCACACCTCTACACTCGCACACGCGACTTCTATCGCGACTTCGCTGACGCACTTAGTCAGCTCGACGAGGTGATACTCACCGAGATTTACCCTGCACGCGAGCAACCTATCGAAGGCGTAACGTCGCAGCTCATCTACGACAACCTGCGCCCTGGGATGGAGAAGAGCATCATACGCAAAGACGATGTGCTCGACCTCGTAAGCAAGCGCGACTTCGACGTGCTCGTGATACTCGGAGCCGGCGATCTCGACAACTATATGCCACAAATAACTAAGATAATAGAGAATAAGAAGTGAAACTGTCCCGTAGCAAAGTCTTCTTCGTTGTAAGTGATGTGCTGATAGCCGTTTACCTGCTCGTTGCCTTCTGCTCTTTCGATAAGAAAGGCGGAAACCACACCCCGTGCAATAAGGTGAACATCGACATTGCCGACAACGTAACAAGCGGATTTATCGATGCGAAGATAATAAAGGACAGACTACAGAAGAACGGCATCTACCCAATAGGCAAAGAAATATGCAAGATAGACACACGCCACATTGAGGAGATGCTCAGCAAAAGCCCATTCGTGCAAACCGCCAATTGTTATAAGACAGAAGGCGGACACGTATATATCAGCGTCACGCAGCGTATGCCTGTGATAAGGATAAAAGCCGAAAACGGCGACGACTACTATGTAGACGATAACGACTGCGTGATGCCGACAACCCACTACACCAGCGACTTGATTATAGCCACGGGTAACATAAATCGCTGGTATGCCACCAACTATCTCTCGCCCTTAGGCAGAGTGATTATGGCAAACGAAATGTGGAAAAACCTCATTGAGCAAATCAATGTACTACCCAACTACGGCATCGAGATTGTGCCACGCATCGGCGACCACATCGTGCACATTGGCAGACTGCCCGACTGCAAGAATCGCACAGAGCGTTTCGCTGCAATAAAGAAGTTTATGGATGTGAAGATGACGCGCCTGTCGAAGTTCTATAAGTACGGACTCTCTACTGTGGGATGGAACAAATACTCGTACATCGACATCGAGTTCGACAACCAAATCATCTGTCGAAAGAAGTCGTCGAAACATGCATATGTAGCACCAGTAGCGATGCCTGTTGCTGTGCAACAAACCGCCGAACAGGCACAACCCACCGCCGAACAGGCACAACCTAACGCTACACCGACGCAATCTACTACCGAACCGGCGCAGGGTAAGAAGGAAACCACGAAATCTGCGGCTAAAGAAGTAGAGAAGAAGCCAGACAAGGCAGAAAAGAAATCTGGCAAGACTGATAAGAAGTCGGCTAAGTCAGATAAGAAGTCGAAAGACGATAAACCACAAAAGAAGAAATCAAGTAACAAACGATAATATAACACTCAACAAGATAAACGTATGGCAAAGGATTTAATAGTAGCTATTGAGCTCGGGTCGTCTAAGATGACCGGAATTGCCGGAAGAAAAAACCCCGATGGCAGCATTTCTATTCTTGCTGTCGCAAAAGAAGACTCCACCCAGTATATACGCAAGGGCGTAGCATATAATATTGAACGTACCGCACAGGGACTGAGCAATATAGTAAACAAACTAAAGAACACTCTTAAAACAGAAATAGCGCAGGTGTATGTAGGCATCGGAGGTCAGAGCATACATAGCGTGAAGAACCCCGTAATAAAGGAATTGCCACAGGATACAATCGTGTCGCAAGAGATGGTGAACGAACTCATGGACACCAATCGCAGCATGGTATATCCCGACTACGAAATTCTGGATGCCATAACCGAGGAATACAAGGTGGGCGCACTCTTTCAGGACGACCCCATCGGCATTCAGGCAGAACATCTTGAGGGCAACTTTCTCAATGTGTTGTGGCGTCGTTCGTTCTATCGCAACATCAACAAGAGTCTTGACAACGCTGGCATTAAGGTGGCAGAGATGTATCTCGCGCCGCTTGCAATGGCTGATAGCGTGCTCACCGAAGCAGAGAAGCGTGCAGGTTGCGTGCTCGTCGACCTTGGTGCCGAGACCACAACCGTATCGGTCTACTACCGCGACAAGCTGCGCAACATCGCCGTGCTGCCACTCGGTAGCTCGAACATCACAAAAGACCTTGAGTCGTTGCAGATGGACGAGGCTAACGCAGAGGCAATGAAGTTGAAGTACTCTTCGGCTATGACCAACGAAGAAGATATCGATGTCAACGCCACACTGCCCATCGGCGACGGTAGAAATGTGTCGAGCCGTCTGTTCATAGAAGTGGTGGAGGCACGCATACTCGAGATAGTAGAGAATGTGAAGTATCTCATCCCGAACGAACTCACCGACAAGTTGCTCGGCGGAATCGTGCTCACGGGTGGTGGTAGCAATATGAAGAACATCGAGAAGCTCTTCCGTGAAGTGTTCGGCATGGACAAGGTTGACAAGGTGCGTATCGCAAAGACCACCACACTTAATATCAACAAGAAAGACTCAGACGTTATCCTTGCTGAAGACGGCACAACAAACACCATCCTCGGCTTGCTCGCAAAGGGCGACATGAACTGCGCCGGACGCGCTATCAGTGACACACTCTTCGGCGAAGAGGAGGAGAACGGCGAGCATACCACCACCATAACGCTCGATCCGAATGCTACTACTGGTACATCAGTAGCCAGCCAGGCCACAACCACCGGACCTGCTCCTGCCGCTACACAGACCGCCACTACTGGCACAACAGCAGTTGTAGAGGAGGAAGAAAAAGAAGAGGAGGACGAGAAGGAACCAGAACGTCCGAAGGACACAAAGATAAGCCGCTGGTTTGGCTCGCTAAAGAAGTTCGGACGCTCGCTCGTAGAGCCCGATGTCAATGAATAACCATTAATACGATTATTACTATGTCAGACAATATCAATCCAATGGTGGACTTCGGTGCACCAGAAAAAGAGAATACAATCATTAAAGTAATCGGTGTCGGTGGAGGTGGCGGCAACGCTGTCAACCACATGTACCGCGAGGGCATACACGACGTGTCGTTCGTAGTCAGCAACACCGATATTCAGGCACTCAACGACTCACCAGTGCCTATGAAGTTGCAGCTCGGTAAGGAGGGTCTGGGTGCAGGCAATAAGCCTGAAAAGGCACGCCAGGCAGCCGAGGAGAGCATCAACGACATCACAGCAATGCTTAGCGATGGTACGAAGATGACCTTTATCACCGCCGGAATGGGTGGTGGAACAGGTACGGGTGCTGCACCAGTAATCGCACGTGTGTCGAAAGAACTCGACATCCTCACGGTAGGCATCGTCACCATACCGTTCCGCTTCGAGGGAAAGAAGAAAATCAACCAGGCTCTCGACGGCGTGGAGGAGATGGCGAAGCACGTAGATGCACTCCTCGTTATCAACAACGAGCGTCTGCGCAAGATATATCCAGAGCTCACCGTGCTCGATGCATTCGGAAAGGCTGACGACACGCTCAGCGTGGCAGCGAAGTCAATCGCTGAGATTATCACCAACCACGGACTCATCAACCTCGATTTCAACGATGTGAAGACGGTGCTAAAGGACGGCGGCGTGGCAATCATGTCTACAGGTTACGGCGAGGGCGAAGGACGTGTTAAGCAGGCCATACAGGACGCACTCAACTCGCCACTGCTCAACGACAACGATATATTCAACTCGAAGAAGATTCTTCTTAGCATCAACTTCTCGAAGGACAGCAACAAGGACAACCCTGCAGCAGGCGGTTTGATGATGGAGGAGATGAACGAGGTGAACGACTTCATGGAGCAGTTCGGTTCAGACTTCGAGATAAAGTGGGGTATCGGACTCGACCCCGACCTCGGCAATAAGGTGAAGGTGACCATCCTCGCTACCGGCTTCGGTATCAGAGACGTTGACGGCATGGACTCGCACATCAAGAAGATTGTGCAGGAGAAGGACGAGAAGGCAACAGAGGAAGAGATACAGAAAGGCATACGTATGGGTATGTACTACCCCGACGGCAACGGCAAGTTCGTTGTGAAGCGCCGTCCGCACATCTTCCGCTTCCAGTCTGACGACCTCGACAACGAAGAGGTTATCCTGGCTATCGAGAACACTCCGACATACAAGCGCACACAGCAGCAAGTGAAGGAGTTGCGCCGCCGTCTGACCGACGAGCGCGAAGTGGTGAAGCAGAAGGCTGATGAGGGCGTTGTGCGCACCATAACGTTCTAATAGAGCTGAACAGGCGCTGCGTTTAAGGGCAGCAAAAAACAGAACACTACGTGTACAAACACTACTAAGGGCAATATCAAGACATCGTTACATGATGACTTGATATTGCCCTTTGTTGTTGTTGGAAACGTAATTGTGGTAAGATGTTCCGTACGGATACGCAACGACCGACGCGTGTGTCTGCGTCGGTCGTTGCGTATGTCTACGTCGGTCGATGCGTATGTCTGCGTCGGTCGACGCGGATGGTTTTTCTTGCTTTTTTATTCCAGATAAGTGTAGCCGTACAGTCCTGAGCGATAGTTGCTAAGGAACTCCTTGCCTTCTTCGAGCGAAATCTTGCCCGCCTTGACGCTCTTCGTCACCCATATCTCGAGCTGGCGCACGAGTTTCTTCGGGTTGTATTGTACGTAGTCGAGCACCTCTTCAACGGTCTCACCGTCGAAGATTTGGTCGATGTGGTAGGTGTCGTCCTTCACCGAGATGTGTACGGCGTTGGTGTCGCCGAAGAGGTTGTGCATATCGCCCAATATCTCCTGGTATGCGCCCACGAGGAACACGCCCAGATAGTACTCCTCGTTCTTCTTTATCGAGTGTACGGGCAGCACGTGCGATGCCTGTCGGTTGGTCACGAAGTTGGCTATCTTGCCGTCCGAGTCGCAGGTTATGTCCTGCAGCGTGGCGTTGCGCGTAGGGCGCTCGTCGAGACGCTGAATGGGCACGATAGGGAAGAGCTGGTCGATTGCCCATGCGTCGGGCAGCGACTGGAAGAGCGAGAAGTTGCAGAAATACTTGTCGGCAAGCATCTTGTCGAGTCCGCGAAGCTCGTCGGGCATGTGCTTCATCGTTTTCGCTATACTGTTCACCTCGCGGCAGATGCTCCAGTACATGCTCTCGATCTCGGCGCGGGTACGCAGGTCGACGATGCCATGCGAGAAGAGGTCGAGTGCTTCTTCGCGTATCTGCTCGGCATCGTGCCAGTTCTCGAGCATCGTGCGCGGACTGAGGTTGTCCCATATCTCGTAGAGGTCCTTCACGAGCTGGTGGTCGCTGTCTGTAGGCTCAAACTCCTCGCGCATCTGTGGCAGCGAAGTGGTCTCAAGCACATCGATGATGAGCACCGAGTGGTGGGCAGACAGTGAGCGTCCGCTTTCGGTGATGAGGTTCGGGTGCGGTATCTCGTTCTTGTCCGATGCGTCGACGAAGGTGTACACGCAGTCGTTCACGTACTCCTGGATAGAGTAGTTCACCGAACTCTCTGAGCTCGACGAGCGTGTGCCGTCGTAGTCGACACCGAGTCCGCCACCGCAGTCGACGAAGTCGATGTTGTAGCCTAACTTGTGCAGCTGTACGTAGAAGTTGGCAGCCTCGCGCAGTGCGGTCTGTATGCGTCGTATCTTTGTTATCTGCGAGCCGATGTGGAAGTGGATGAGTCGCACGCAGTCGTGCAGTCCCTTCTCGTCGAGTATCTGCAGTGCCTGCAGCAGCTCCGACGAGCGCAGACCGAACTTCGATGCGTCGCCGCCGCTCTCCTGCCACTTGCCCGAGCCTGATGAAGCCAACTTGATGCGTATGCCGATGTTTGGACGTACGCCGAGCTTCTTTGCGGCAGTGGCGATGAGGCCTATCTCGTTCATCTTCTCAACTACGATGAAGATGCGCTTGCCCATCTTCTGCGCGAGCAGCGCCAGCTCGATGTAGCTCTGGTCCTTATAGCCGTTGCAGACGATGATGGAGTCGCTCTGACACTGCACAGCGATTACGGCGTGCAGCTCTGGCTTTGAGCCACACTCCAGTCCGAGGTTGAACTTGCGTCCGTGCGAGATAATCTCCTCTACGACGGGCTGCATTTGGTTCACCTTGATAGGGTAGACGATGAAGTTCTCGCCCTTGTAGTTGTACTCCTCAGCTGCCTTCTTGAAGCAGCTTGATGTCTTCTCGATGCGGTTGTCGAGAATGTCAGGAAAGCGCAGCAGCACCGGCGGTGTCACGTCGCGCAGCTGCAGTTCGTCCATCACATCGCGCAGGTCGATTTGTACGTTGTCCTTGCAGGGTGTTACGTACATGTCGCCCTTGTCGTTCACACCAAAGTAGGATGTGCCCCAACCGTTAATGTTGTAGAGTTCGCGTGAATCATCAATGGTCCATTTCTTCATCTCTCGAGTATTTTTCTCAGGTTTTCTATTGTTGTTTGTATTTTCGTGAAGTTGTCGAGCAAGTCGACGTTTAATGTATAATTAGCTTTTGAGTAGAACGGCTCGCGCTGTGCGAGTTGCTCCACGATGAACGTCCTCACCTCGTCGGGCGACTTACCGAGCAGCAGCGGGCGCACGCGGCGTCCCATCTGCAGATGCTCGTAGAGCACTTCGGGCGATGCCTTCAGGTACACCACCTGCGCCTGCGAGTTCATGTAGTCGATGTTGTCGTAGAAGCAGGGTGTGCCGCCACCGCATGAGACGACTACGTTTTCAAACTCCGCCACTTCGTGCAGCATGTTGTGCTCGATGCGGCGAAATCCTTCCTCGCCTTTCTCGTCGAATATCTGCTTTATGGTGCGGCGCATACGTGTCTCTATGTACCAGTCGAGGTCGTAGAACGGCACGCCGAGTTCCTGCGCGAGAGCCTTGCCGATGGTTGTCTTGCCGGCTCCCATATAGCCGATGAGGATTATTCTTGTCATTATTTCTTCTTGACTGTGGTGCGCTTCTTCGGTGCCGGTGGGTTCTTGATGATGTCCATGCACTGCTCGTAGGTCAGTTCGGCTGCCTTCTCGTGCAAGTCGCGCGGTATGCGGTAGTTGGCTCCGTCGTAGGCTATGTATGGGCCGTAGCGGCCGTTGAGCACCTCGAGCTTCGGGTCTTCGTCGAACTTCTTCAGGTGGCGCTGCTCCTCTGCCTTGCGCTTCTCCTCGATGAGGCTGATAGCTGTGTCGAGTGTTACGGTCATCGGGTCCTCGTCCTTAGGCAGCGATACGTACTTCTTGTTGTGCAACACGTACGGACCGAAGCGTCCTGCGCCGATGGTGACGGTCTTGCCCTCGAACTCGCCGATGGTGCGCGGCAGCTTGAACAGTTCGAGCGCTTCCTCCAGCGTTATTGTCTCCATGCTCTTGTCGGCAGGCATCTGCGCGAAGCGTGGCTTCTCGTCGTCGTCGGCTGTTCCTATCTGCACCACCGGACCGTAGCGGCCTATCTTCACGAACACAGGGTGTCCGCTTACGGGGTCGGTGCCCAACTGGCGTTCGCCTGCCTTGTGCTCCGAGCGGGCGTTCATCACCTTGTCTACGGTGGGCTCAAACTCCTGGTCGAAGTGCTTCATCATGTCTGTCCACTCCTCCTTGCCGTCGGCAATCTGGTCGAACTGCTGTTCCACCTTTGCTGTGAAGTTGTAGTCCATGATAGCAGGGAAGTTCTCCATGAGGAAGTCGTTCACTACGATGCCTATGTCGGTAGGTAGCAACTTGCCCTTCTCATTGCCGGTCAGCTCCATCTTGCGTGTCGGTGTTATCTTGATGCCGCGCAGGGTGTCGATGACGTATGGACGCTCCTCGCCCTTCTTGTCGCCCTTGATGACGTATTCGCGCTGCTGAATGGTAGAGATTGTCGGTGCGTATGTTGACGGACGACCTATGCCCAATTCCTCCAGCTTGTGTACGAGGCTTGCTTCGGTGTAGCGTGTGGGACCCTGCGAGTAGCGCTCTGTTGACGAAATTTCGCGGCGTGTGAGCACGTCGCCCTCCTTGATAGGCGGTAGGTTATGAGCGAACTCGTCCTGCTGGTCAGCGTCGTCGTCGGTCGACTCGCGATATACCTTGATGAAACCGTCGAACTTCACTACTTCGCCGTTAGCGATGAAGCGCTCGTCGAACTTCGACGAAGCGATGCTCACAGTAGTCTTCTCAATCTGCGCCTCTGCCATCTGGCTTGCTGCTGTGCGCTTCCAGATGAGGTCGTAGAGTCGGCGCTCCTGTGCTGTTCCTTCGATGGTGGTGTTCGCCATGTATGTCGGGCGGATTGCCTCGTGAGCCTCCTGCGCTCCCTTCGAGTGAGTGTGGAAGTTGCGTGGCGAGCTGTATTCTTCGCCGTAGAGCTTTATTATCTCCTCCTTCGCTGCACCGATGCACAGGTTGGAGAGGTTCACGCTGTCAGTACGCATGTATGTGATGAGACCGCTTTCGTACAGACGCTGCGCCACCATCATGGTCTGCGACACTGAGAAGCCGAGCTTGCGGGCTGCTTCCTGCTGCAGCGTAGAGGTTGTGAACGGCGGAGCGGGCATACGTTTCAATGGTTTCTTCGTAACGTTGGCTACGCTGAACTCTGCGTCCTTACACTTCTCCAAGAATGCGATTGCCTCCTCGTGTGTTGAGAAACGCTTGTCGAGTTCTGTCTTCACCTCCGACTGCGATCCGTCGGCGTTTGTGATGGCGAAGATGGCGTTGATGCGGTAGTAGGGCTCGCTCTTGAACTGCTGTATCTCGCGTTCGCGCTCTACGATGAGACGCACGGCTACCGACTGCACACGGCCTGCTGAGAGTGCCGGCTTCACCTTACGCCACAACACGGGCGAGAGTTTGAAGCCCACGATGCGGTCCAATACGCGGCGTGCCTGCTGCGCATTAACGAGGTTCATGTCCAAATGGCGCGGGTTCTCGATAGCTGCGAGAATTGCCGGTTTTGTAATTTCGTGGAATACGATGCGGTTCGTAGACGCTTCGTCCAGTCCGAGCACTTCGCAAAGGTGCCATGAGATGGCTTCTCCTTCGCGGTCCTCATCGGATGCGAGCCATACCTTGTCGGCTTTCTTTGCACTCTCGCGGAGGCGTTTCACAAGTTCCTCCTTGTCCTTCGGTATGACGTAAGCTGGCTGCAGCGTGTCTTTGTCTATGCTGAGTTCTTTCTTCTTAAGGTCGCGGATATGACCGTATGACGACATCACCTTGAAGTCGTCGCCCAAGAATTTCTCAATTGTCTTAGCCTTTGCGGGGCTCTCGACGATAACTAAGTTTTCTTGCATTTTCTATATTGTTCTTTAATTTGGGCGCAAAAGTAAGCATATTTTTCTATATACACATTATTATATATGGAAAATTATGTTTTATTAAAAAGCGATTGCCACGTATCGGGGCGTTTCCTTAGCTGCTATGAACACATATCGTGGCGCTTCTTCACAAACAGATGCTTTCTACCTCCTGCACTTGCTCGCTCCGAAAATGGCTGTCGCCGGTGATAATGATTGTGTTGGAGCTGGTGGGCGTGAAGCGTGCGAATGCTTGCTCATCTATCTCGCCAGTACAGACGTAGTGAAGGTTGCCGATGCTGATGCGCTCGCCACGCCGACAGCCACGTAGGGTGACGCGGATGAGGTGGCGCTCGTTGGGCACGAGGTGCACTGTGAGTGTGTCGGCACTCTGTTCGGTGAAGAGTGGGGTGTAGATGCGGCGCATGTGGGCAGCGTTGTCAACGAGTGGATTGATGCGCACGGGCGAGTAGCCACAGATGTCCTCGGCGGAAAGGAGTGGTAAGGTGTTGAGATGTTGAGGTGGTGTCGTGTTGTGGTGGTGAGGTGGTGTTGTGGTGTGGTGTTGAGGTGGTGTTGTGTTGTGGTGGTGGGGTGTTGAGATGTTGAGGTGTTGAGATGTTGAGATTTGCTCTACTGCCTGCCACAGTGCTAACGGCTGATCTGTGTCTGTCCAGCGATAGGGGTAGGTGTTGCGGTTCATTGCTTCGCCGCCGTCGTGCGTCTGCCAAGTGTCGGCATGTCGACAGAGCCAGCCGTCGGTATCGTTCGTTGCGAAGTGCGAACTGTCGGCAGCGATGCCGTAGAAGCTGACGCTCACTTGCCGGCGTGTGCGTGTTGAAGGGCAGTAGAGTAGGGCGATGGCGTTGCTATCGGGGCGCAGAAAACGGCGCACGTCGTAGCTGATAGCCATGACAGTGGTGTCGTTCGGTGTGCGGTCAGGTGTGAATAGGGCTGTCGACACGTTGCGCCCGTTCACGTAGAGCACGAACCGCCCCGTCGTGGCTACGTGTATGTATGCTGTGCGTGGCATATCCTGCTCTTCTGTCACAAACGTGCGGCGAAACCACACGTGCGATGTGTCGTCGGGCGCAGGGTGCGACATCCAACGACAACCGAAGTCGCCAGCCGTGGCGGTGGCAAGCGATGCGGCAAAGAGTATGAGGATATGTATTAGGCGAAGCATTCTTGAGTTGGCTTTTATACAAATGCAAAAAGGCTTGTACCCGATTTGTGTCATCTTGGTACAAGCCTTTGTATGTTTATGCGTCAATGTTAGCGTATGTTGCGTGCTCTTCGATGAACTTACGGCGTGGTTCTACGTCGTCGCCCATGAGCATTGAGAAAATCTCGTCTGCCTCAGCAGCGTTCTCGATAGTCACCTGGCGCAGCAGACGTGTCTTCGGGTCCATGGTTGTCTCCCAAAGCTGCTCTGCGTTCATCTCACCGAGACCCTTGTAACGCTGTGTGTGTATCGACTTGCCGTCGTCTACGCCACCTGCGTACTTGTCGAGGAATGCCTGGCGCTGCTGATCTGTGTAGCAGTACTCCTTCACCTTGTTCTTGTAGGTGCAGAGGTAGAGCGGTGGGTTAGCGATGTAGAGGTGTCCCTCCTGGATAACCTTCGGCATGAAGCGGTAGAAGAGTGTCATGATGAGTGTGTCGATGTGTGAGCCATCGACATCGGCATCGGTCATGATGATAATCTTGTCGTAGCGGAGCTTGTCGATGTTTGCTTCCTTGTCGTCCTCACCCTCTACACCGAAGCGTACGCCGATGCTCTGGATGATGTTCATCACCGACTCCGACTCGAACACCTTGTGCCACATCACCTTCTCTACGTTCAGAATCTTACCGCGCAACGGCAGGATTGCCTGTGTGTAGCGGTCGCGTCCCTGCTTTGCCGAGCCACCCGCAGAGTCACCCTCGACGAGGAATATCTCGCACTTCTTCGGGTCGCGGTTAGAGCAGTCGGCGAGCTTGCCGGGGAGTCCGCCACCGGTCATCGGGTTCTTGCGCTGTACGCTCTCGCGAGCCTTGCGTGCTGCGATACGCGCTGTTGCTGCGAGGATAACCTTGTCGCATATCATCTTCGCTTCCTTCGGGTTCTCCTCAAGATAGTTGGTGAGAGCCTCGCCTACAGCCTGCTGCACGGCACCAGCCACCTCGCTATTGCCGAGCTTGGTCTTTGTCTGACCCTCGAACTGTGGCTCTGCCACCTTGATCGAGATTACGGCTGTGAGTCCTTCGCGGAAGTCTTCGCCTGCGATTTCTATCTTCGCCTTCTCAATTTGCTTCGAGATAGCAGGGTCGTTGTCGGCGTAAGTCTTCAGCGTGCGTGTGAGGGCTGCGCGGAAACCGGTGAGGTGTGTACCGCCCTCTATGGTGTTGATGTTGTTTACGTACGAGTGGATGTTCTCCGAGTAGTCGGTGTTGTACATCACAGCCACTTCGATAGGTATGCCCTGCTTCTCTGTCTTCAGATAGATAACGTCGTCGAAGAGGTGTGTGCGGTGGCGGTCTACGTAGCGCACGAACTCCTTGAGTCCGTCCTTAGCGTGGAACACCTCTTCACGTGTCTTGCCCTCTTCGTTGGGGCGCATGTCGCGCAGAGTGATGCGGATGCCGGCGTTGAGGAACGCAAGCTCGCGCATACGGCGTGCGATGATGTCCCACTGGTAGTGGGTTGTGGTGAACACTGTTGGGTCGGGCCAGAACTGCTGGCGTGTACCGCGCTTGTCGGTCTCGCCTACTACCTTCACGGGGTAGAGCGGCTTGCCCTTCTCGTATTCCTGCTGGTATATCTTTCCGTTGCGGAACACCTGCGACTTCATGCGTGTCGAGAGTGCGTTTACGCAGCTCACGCCCACACCGTGCAGACCACCGCTGACCTTGTATGAACCCTTGTCGAACTTGCCGCCGGCGTGGAGCACTGTCATTACGACCTCCAGAGCCGACTTGTGCAGCTTGGCGTGCATGTCTACGGGGATGCCTCGACCGTTGTCCTGAACGGTGATTGATTCGTCTTCGTTGATTGTTACCTCGATGTCAGTGCAATAGCCTGCCATTGCCTCGTCAATAGAGTTGTCAACGGTCTCGTTCACGAGGTGATGCAGACCCTTTTCGCTGATGTCGCCGATGTACATTGCCGGGCGCTTGCGCACGGCCTCAAGTCCTTCCAGAACTTGTATGTTACTTGCCGAGTAGTTGTTCTCGGTGTTTTGTATTTCTGCCATTTTCGATTATCTATGTTTGGACTACAAAAGTACTAATTTTCCGTGACTTACGGAAATATTAAGGCTTAAAAATGCGCAAACAAAAAAAAGGTCACACTTCGTTTGAAGTATGACCTTAGTATGGGGTTCTGTCAACACGCTCTTAGCCGAGCTTGCTGATATGCAGACACAAACTTGACTTCAAGTTTGCAGCTTTGTTCTTGTGGATAATGTTAGTCTTTGCCAACTTGTCCAGCATTTTCTGAACAGAAGGATAGAGCTTTACTGCCTCTTCCTTGTCCGTCATTGCGCGCAGCTTGCGAACTGCATTACGCATAGTCTTTGCGTAGTATCTGTTGTGCAAAGCCTTAACCTTGTCCTGACGGATTCTCTTAAGTGATGATTTGTGGTTTGCCATCTTGTTTTTTTCAGTTTTTATTTTTTTTATTGTAGTCCCTAGGAGAGTCGAACTCCTCTTTAGAGAATGAAAATCTCTCGTCCTAACCGATAGACGAAGGGACCAACACTACTTGCATTTTTGCGGATGCAAAGGTACTGCTTTATTTTAAACCCACCAAATTTTCTTTGTTCTTTTTTCTTTAAATAGTGCTTTTTTCATTAATTTTGCCCTTAAATAGACCAAAACAATCAAAAAATGCTGGAAAAAACGCGCGCAATAGTGCTTAACTCATTGAAATACGGCGAGTCGCAAATGATTGTGGATATGTACACCGAAGGGCGTGGTCGTCTCTCTTTCATACAGCGCATACCGCGTCAGGGGCGTGCGGGCATAAAGAAGCAGTACTTCCAACCGCTTACCATCCTCGACATCGAGTTCGACTACCGTGCTACGCAGCGCTTGCATAAGTTGCGCTCGGCTGCGGTGGCTTTCCCGTTTCGCTCGTTGCCCTTCAATATGGCTAAGCTGTCGATAGCCCTGTTTGCGGCTGAGTTCACCATTTACGTCACGCGCTCTGAGCAAGCCGACCCTGCCCTGTATGCCTTCATTGAGCATAGTGTGCGGTGGTTGGATGCCTGTGACGGCAGTTTCGCCAATTTCCACATTATATATATGTTGCACCTCACGCGCTTCTTAGGCTTCTATCCTAACGTGGAGGATGCCACCAGCGGTTGCTGTTTCGATATGCGCGAGGGTTGTTTTGTGTCTGTGGCACCTCCTCATACCGACTTTCTACCTCCTCACGAGGCTGAGAAGATTGGTTTGCTGCTACGTCTGAGCTACGCCACGATGCGCTTGCTGCGCCTCACACGCGAGGAGCGCAACCGTTGTGTCGACGTAGTGCTTGCCTACTACCGCCTGCACCAGCCCGACTTTCCCGAGATGAAGTCGCTCGCGGTGCTGAGGGAGCTGTTCGGGTAAAAGTAAAAGAGTAAAAAAGTAAAAGAGTAAAAAGGGTTGGCTAAGGCTTAGTTATTAAGGCTTAAAGAGGCTTGGTTCGGCTTAGTTAAGGCTTAGTTAGTTAAGGCTTAGAAAGGCCTAAAGAGGCTTAGTTCGGCTTAAAGCTACCCCCATAAAAAAGAAAAATAATAACCATAAAAACCAAAAGATATGACAAAAATCCGCATTCCGGCAATGGACATCGCGCGTCGTCACCCGCTTTACCTCAAGGGAACGACCGATGCTGCATACGCACGCTTTGCTTCAGATCTGGCAGAGCTGATGGAGAAACTGAACATTGAAGAATTTAAAGGTGACAACCTGCGTGAGCTTGCTATCGTGCTCACGATGTATTATGAGGATATGATTTCCGACCTCGGCATCTGGAACGCGCTCACCGATAGCTTCCAGGAGTTGTACGGTCGTCAGCTGCCTTTCTACGATGTAGACATGCAGAACTACTATCGCAACGAGCCGAACGTGGAGGACATACGTTTCCTCATCTGGCTGCTCATGACACGCACCGAGCCGTCGGCTGTGGTGTCGCCCGACACGCCGGCTCTTGAGGCTGCTGCACGCACGGCGTGCTCGCTCATGGACAAGCGCTTTGAGGATATGCCCGTGAACGAGGAGCTGAAGGAGTTCTTTACAAAGGCTGAGTTTGCGCAGAACTTCTACGCGCAGCTCGATCTTATGAAGTGGTCGTACTTCGCTTGCTACGCTTCGTGCAACGAGAATGCGCCGATGCTCATACGCCAGCAGGCGCAGCGTCTCTCGTTCTCGCTCAACTGTCCGCCGCCCATCGCCGTGAACGTGGCTGAGAGCATCGCCATGTTCGAGAACCGCCTGCAACCGCTCGCTATGCGCCCGCAGGACTGGCTGGCACGCATCGTGCGCAACAACGGCAATGCTGAGGCTGCCGACAAGATTGCTTCGCAGCGTTATCTGCCGTTCGACTTCTACCTCATCACCGGTGCCGTGAAGGGCGAGAGCATGACGTTCGAGTCGCTGCGTGGCGAGAAGTTCACGCTCAGCGACCACGGTTTGAGCCATCCGCAGCCGGAGTGTTACGACAGCAAGTCGGCAATGGCGTTCTTCGTGGAGTACGGTGGCGAATTCTATATCGGCTCGCAGGGCTCTTGGTCGAATAACACCGAGGCGTTCGACGCCGAGAAGAAGGCACGCAAGCATAACACAATGCTCTGCATCGACAACCGTCGCAAGCTCATCGAGGAGAACAGTGGCTCGCCGTTGTTCTACTTCAACAATGCCGACATGCTGCGCCTGTTCCTCACCGACCGTGTAGGACTTCCGAAGAAGACTGTGTCGCAGCTCACGCTGCCACAGGAGGAGATGGACTTCACCGTCTTTGTGCGCGAGTCGGACTTCAATGTGGTCTACTTCCCCAACGTGGCGCGACTCATCTGCGACCCACGCAACCCGCTCTACGATGCCGAGTATGCCAAGGCGAACACCTTTGGCAACATCTTCATGCTGCCGGGCGACATGCTCCGCTACCTCCACGAGCACGATATGCTGCCCGAGGCGCGTATCAACTGCTTCGGCGGTGAGGAGGAGGGCAAGAAGATTGTGAAGGACAACTTCGACTTCTTCGCACGCATGATGCAGGGCAGTGCTTACTAAGCATCGGCATCTGCGCATAAGCAGATGCCGATAATAATATAATGTAATAAAGAATTGGGTATTATGAATATAAAAAGTGTACTTGTGCTTTTGGCGTTCGGCCTGTCTGCCTGTACCAGTGGCAGATATGCCGGCGTGCCGAAAGAGTATCATGCGTTGATTGACCGGACAATTGCCACGGCAGGCGACAATGCCAAGGAGTTGAAGAAGGCATTGAAGGAAGTGCCCCGCAACGAACGCGAGGCCGTGGCGTTCCTCATTTCGTACATGCCGGAGCGCGACGCAAAGTCGCTCTCTGCCGACTTCCTTCTTGAGAACGTTGAGTACGCCTACAAGGCTCGCGCCGAGTTTCCGTGGGCAAAGACCGTGCCCGACAGCGTGTTCCTGAACGACGTGGTGGCTTACGCTAATCTGAACGAGAACCGCGAAAGTTGGCGTAAGGACTTCTACGAACGCTTCAAGAAGTACGTGGCTCCGTGCAAGACGATGCGCGAGGCTATCGACTCGGTGAACAAGAACGTGCGCGACGAGCTGCTCGTCGACTACAATACGAAGCGCGAGAAGCCCGACCAGGCTCCTTACGAGTCGATGCGCCAGCACATGGCTTCGTGCTCTGGTCTCTCAATCCTGCTTACCGATGCGTTCCGCGCCGTAGGCATTCCGTCGCGCGTGGCTGGCACTCCGGCTTGGCACGACGACCGTGGCAACCACAACTGGAACGAGGTGTGGATCGACGGTCAGTGGCGCTTCACCGAGTACTATCCTTCCGACGACCTCGACCAATCGTGGTTCCTAACCGATGCTGGCAAGGCTGTCAAGGAGGACGTGCGCAAGGCTATCTATGCGGCTTCGTTCAAACCGACAGGCTGTTACTTCCCGTTGGTTTGGGATGAAAACATACGCTACGTTCCCGCCGAGAACGTCACCGACCGCTATACGAGTCTCTACCGTGCGCAGCTCTCTGCCACGCCTGCCGACGGCAGCCACGTGGCTCTGCGCGTGATGGTGTTCAAGGACAAGGATCATGCCGAGAATTCGGGCGACCGCGTGGCTACCAACCTCGATGTGTTCAAGGGCGATAAGCAGCTCTACGGCGGTCGCAGCACGGGCGCTACGCAGGACATGAACGATGTGCTTACGTTCAACGTGGAGAAGAACCAGCAGTACATCATTAAGTACATGAACGGCAAGGGCGAGATGCAGACGCAGACCGTGGATGTGGGCGACGAAACGACGACGCTCAAGCTCTACATGCAGTAATCCTTCAGGGGGTGCACTTGTCTCAAGTGCACCAACGTAGCAAGAAGTGCACCCAGAAATACACTCTAAGTTTGCAGAAGAAAGCAATTAGGCTAAATAATCAAGGTAAAAC
>JAERMT010000232.1_pt1 | contig 34163 bp, 26 predicted proteins | sample 9267081 | NCBI WGS metagenome assembly JAERMT01 (sample SAMN17071939, study PRJNA684904) | human gut metagenome | isolation source: diarrhea sample from child under the age of five | host: Homo sapiens | place: South Africa: Mafikeng, Mafikeng Provincial Hospital | collected 2019-09
GTTACATCCATTGCATATCCCGCTATTTCCCTTAATTCTTAACTGCCGATTATGCCCGCAAGATGAGCTTGGATATGCGAATGATAGACCTAGAAAAGTATTCGGACCATATAGACAACAAAGCCAGCCACTGTGCCAAGCTCCTCAATAACTACTATCAGAAGTATAACGAGCAGAAGGGAACACAGTTTGTCTTCAGCGACTTGGGTACTTACAAGCCAGGCGAGTGGAATGTTTACTCTGAGATTAAGCGTAAGTTGGTAGAGGAGTATCACATCCCATCTCACGAGATTCGCTTCATTCAAGAGTGTAAGAATGAGAAAGCGAAGAAAGCGATGGTGGAAGCGATGAATCGGGGCGATATACGTATCATCTTCGGCTCTACATCTATGTTGGGCACGGGTGTCAATGCCCAGCAACGAGCTGTGGCTATACATCATCTTGATACCCCGTGGAGACCGTCAGACTTAGAGCAACGCAACGGACGAGCTATCCGAAAGGGCAATTTAGTCGCCAAGGAGTTTGCCGACAACAAGGTCGATGTGATTATATATGCAGTGGAGCGTTCGTTGGACAGCTATAAGTTCAACCTACTACACAACAAGCAGCTTTTCATCAATCAGTTGAAGAGCAATCAGCTCGGTATGCGTACCATCGATGAAGGCTCAATGGATGAGGATAGTGGTATGAACTTCTCGGAGTATGTAGCTGTGCTATCGGGCAACACAGACCTTTTGGAAAAGGCAAAGCTAGATAAGAAGATTACCGCATTAGAGTCAGAACGCAAGAACTTCCTTCGTGAGCGAAATGGGGCTATCGGCAAGTTAGCAGAGATTGACCATTCACTCTCTTACCACACGGGCAAGATACAAGAGGCGAAGAAAGACCTCGCTTGCTTTGAACAACGAGTGGAACGAGATGCGGAAGGCAACCCAATCAATCGACTTTCAATTAAAGGCGTAGAGGATTGTTCTGACATCAAAGTGATTGCTCATCGTCTTCAAGAGATAGAGGAAAAGGCTCGTACCAATGGTGAATACAACAAGATTGGAGAGCTTTATGGCTTCTCTGTTATGGTCAAGACGGAAAGTTCCTCTCAGAACTTATTTGACCTATCGGTGAACCGCTTCTTCGTAAAGGGCGAGGGGAGTATTTACTACACCTACAATAACGGCAAGCTGGCAAATGATCCTAAGCTGGCTTGTCTGAACTTCTTCAATGCGTTAGAGCGCATTCCAAAGGTGATCGAATCTCACGAGAAGGAGATAGCAAAGGTTTCAGCAAATAAGGAGGTCTACACCGCCATTGCCAATAGCTCGTGGAAGAAGGAGGAAGATTTGCGTTCTCTCAAATCCCAAGCAGCCGAGCTGGATAGAAAGATTGCCCTTACACTTTCTCCGCCAGAGGAAGAAAAAGAGAATCTTGAAAAAGAGATACAAGAAACGAGATGTGTTGCCACGTCAACCCCACTTAAAGATGCTGGAGAGACTTCTCTTTCAGACTCAGTCTCTCAAACTCATCAAGACAATCGAGAAGTAACGGGTCGAGTAGTTATATCCAAGCCGAAATTGCGATAGAATCATATAGGAGATTTTCGGTAATAGATAACCTTACCCGCTACTTTTTGTGAGGTTAATCGTTCTCAGAGAGTCTAAGATTTTCAAGAATGATACCTTCACCCTTTCTGAAGATGGAATTTCCCTATAAGCTATTGCAGATAAATTCTCTTCGTACCTAGGAGTTAGAGCTTCCCATAACTTTTCAAAATCCAATACCAATGGCGATTGGGTTAGGTCTTTTAGACCTTTCCATCCAAAAGGATCGTCAAAGGCTGCTTGGTCATGCTTGACCAAAGTTTCTACATCACGCACAAACTCTACACCACAAACATACTCCTCCAAATCCTTGATAGTCATAAGAGCATTCAAATCATAGAAATGGCGGATTTTTGACGAAAGAGATGCCAATGGATCCTGGCTCATAGAGAAGCGAATGAGAGAAACGGTTTTCTCGCATAAGGTTTGCTTCAGCGACAACACATTCAACTCAAAAGGTTCAAGGTGATATTGAGATGCGACATCCTCCAAGTGTTGCTTCTTCAGATAAGTAGTCACAAATGGTTCTATCGTCCTTTTTTCATAAGGAAAAGGATTGGCAAACGCACTGATCTCTACGATAATTCTCGAAGGAATAGGATTGACTGAAACATCCAACCCCACTAGAGCATCATAGGAGAATGCTTGCTTCCTATACTTTGACCCTTTGGATATATCTGCGAAGGATTTGTCTTCTGTAAAACCCACTGTAACCTCTTTCATCAGTTTGGATAATAGCATCTTAACTTGATTGCCACTCATATCACTGCTGATGACGGCAAAGTCCACATCTTCAGAAAACCGGTCAATCAATTGATAAGCTTTGGACAAGGAAGTCCCTCCCTTAAATACAATCTGCCGACTGTAGGTGCTCTTAGATAAGGCTCGAAGTATTGCTGAGATATAATAGTCTTTTTCGATCAACTGGACTGGGATTTTCAAATCCTCAGAAGATGCTTGTAGCAAGTCTCTGAATGACTCGCTGTCTAAATGTAAAGGCTCTCTTATTGTATGTTCCATTGGCTTGACACTAAAGTGGAGGAAAGTCCGATTCTAAATCGTGTAAGAGGGTTTAATGTCTGATGTAAAGTCACCACAAGTGATTCATCTGTTAGCATAGAACCCAACAAAGCTCTTGTGAGTGGAGTGTAATTTAGGGAAAGTTCCACTAGTTGCTTATGATCCTCTTTTTCATATTCACTGACTTTCTTCTTTAGGAGAGTATACGACTTGTCGACAGTAGTATCTGGAATTTTCTTGATCCATTTCAAACAGTCCAAAAGACGCAGCATATCGATGTTGTCTTGACAGATCTGGTTCTTCTGTAGTACAAAACGGATGGCATAAATCCCCCGCTTTGTATTACGTTTCGGAAAGTTAGTCCCTATTTCAAGAATGGATGAGTGTTGGGTCGTTAGTCCAAATAGGTTGAATGCATAGAGACCTGTCAAATAGGCAATAGGTGTGTCCCCGTCATAGAGTAAGTCTCGAAATCTTTCTTCCATAGATGGTCCTACAACCCCAAATCGTGTTTGCTTGGGCTTGTAATAAACTCCTGGGCTAAGTCGTTCGATCTCTCCCTCCTGAGCCAATCGTCCTAAAGCTACCACAGCTGCATTGTACTCCGAACGAGAAAGCTCTAAGTCTTCCAGTCGGAAAACTTTTCCCATCTCAAAATCCAAAATCCTCTTTTTAATACCCTTGCTTGTCATGCTACTTGTTCTTTTCGCAAAGGTAGTAGTTTTGTTGTGTAAATGCAAGTGTTTACACAACAAAAGGGTCGGGTTGGAAGAAAAAAGATTACCAGTCATCTCGTTTTCGTAGCATCTCATCGATTTCCTCACGAAGGAACAGTAGGCGACCATTAGCTTTAAGGTAGGGAATCTTACCAGCCCATACCCAATTATAGATGGTCTTTTGCTCAACCTTTAGCAATCTAGACACATCGATGATGTCAAGATACTCAGGCTTGAGCGGTGGCTTAACAGTTGCTTCTATGGCTTGCTCTCGGTCAAATTACGACACCAGAAGCAACAACTCAGGAGGTGAAGCAGAAGCCTGAACTTACGACACCCCAACACACCCCTAAGCCTAAGTGGAGATGATTGCTATGCGTCACCTTCAAAAGACGCTTTATAATTCGAGTTTGTCGATAAGAAAGGAAACTAAGCCAGTTGTATAAAGCAAAAAGGGACTATACAGACGAAGTGTATAGCCCCATTTTTCTACCTTTTATAGTGCTAATAGAGCGTCTAAAAGTCTCTATCGGCACTTTTCTTACTGCAAAGGTAATTCTTTATTCTGACTTACGCAAGCATTTCCCGAATGTTTTTGATTCCAGTTGCTTCAGCAATGATGTTTTGTACCTCATTGTATTTCTCGTTCTTGTCGAACAACTTTATCAATTCTTCCTTCAAGTCAGCTTGACGATTCACTGACACAATTCCTGTCATGTAGTATATGACTTTAATTGCACCATAGAGCTTATGATAGTTTGCACTTTCCATCTGACCAGCTGGACCTCGTCTTATAGATGTTGGTAGCGCAATATCATATAACACATTGCCATGTGCACAATAATTCCTTATCGTGAGAATTGTTTTCAAGTAGCTTTCAAACACTGGCAGTTGTCTTACTTTGAAATGTTCGCTGATTGCTCTACAAATCATCTTGTCTTTAAGTGCCTTGAAAAGATGGATTATTCCTCCTAAAGTCATATATTCCAATGTCTTCCAAGCGGGAGCATACTTGTCGTTTATATGGGTTTTATGGTGTTGCTGTATAATAGAAATAGACTTAAATCGATTGGTATAGACTTCCTGATCAAACTTCCTTACGTATGCTGCGGTCACAACAGTGGAGTCTGCAAACCATGTAGGAGATGTCCTATAATAATTCGACACCTTGTATATGAGAAACGTTCTGAAATGAATCTCGATGCGGTTGAGATACTTCATAAGGATACTCCTTAAATTAAAATCGAAGTAGTATAGCTTCACGATGTAGTCAAAATTAGTCCCCTCTCTAAACTGATGAGTCCTGTTAATTTTATTCGGATATGTTGTTTCGAAAGGGAACCAATAAAACCCTAAGCGATAATACCCCGCATCCAAAAGCACTTCTTGGGCTTTTTCTTTATCCTTAATAACCATTCCACGACTTTCAAGCAGCTTGATCTGCTCCCATACATCAATTGCAGTCTTTCCCATATCTACTATATCTGAGGACCAAACAAATACAGAACTAAGTTTTCTGTAAAATGCTTAGTCGCATTATTATGAATTCTTTTTGCTATTCAAAAGCTAATATGTTCACTCTGTTTGAGTGCAAATGTAAGCATTCTTAGTGATTGAGAAACAAGACCAAATAGGAGAGATCTCTAGCCCATCTTTGTTCGCCTTGCTTACTGTTGATGCATAAACCTAACATCTACCACTCCTCTCTTCTTTTTAGCATCTCATCGATTTCCTCACGAAGGAACAATAGGCGACCATTAGCTTTGAGGTAAGGAATCTTACCCGCCCATACCCAGTTGTAGATGGTCTTTTGCTCAACCTTTAGCAATCTAGATACATCGATGATGTCAAGATACTCTGGTTTGAGCGGTGGCCGAACAGCAGCTTCTATGGCTTGCTCTCGTAATACCAGCAAGTGGTCTAGTTTTTCTTCCACACTCGCAAGCTTATCGAACAGACGTTTTTGCCAAGGATCTTCTGTAAGATAGTCTAAGTATGACATAGTTCCCCTTTTTGATAATTCCCTGCAGTATCTTGTGACAAGATACGTTGCTCTCTCATATAAGCAATATACTTCTTTGCTGTGCGCTCTTTGACTCCCATCTCTCGCATTAAGACATCGCACAACTCTTGGTAAGAGAGACGGTGGTTGCTTTGAAAGATCTCCGTAACAATTGAGATTAATTCGTCAGTTTTTCGCTTCTCCTTATCCTCCTTAGACTTTTCACCACGATAGACATGCATCTCCAGCCCTTTATCCCATCCAAAGAGCATCATCGGGACATCTAAAGGGCTCCCATCTCTCACCTTCAAAGCCTTGACTACAGAGTATTCCGGATTGTCATCCTTCTCAATTGAAAGAATTCCTGCTGACTTACGTTGTAATTCTGAGCCTATGTGGCCACGAAGCTTGATACCGTTTGGCACAAAGTGTAATACACAAATGATACATGTGTTATAAATACCAGCTAGTCTATAAAGCTCATCTACGACAGCGATACTCTCGGTCTCATCGTTTGCAGAACGCACCAAGTCTGCAATTCCATCAATAACTACTAAGTGTATCCCTCCATGTTGATGATAGAAGAGATCTAAGCTATCTTCAATGAGATGAATTCGATCTTTCCTTGAAAGAGATGCAAGATACAAGCAATGATAAAAAGGGGGCATCTCTCTTAAGCCTGCTCTTGATAGAGTCTTACGCATGTTTTTATAAAGTTGAGCCTCAGACTGCTCTGTATCATAGTGTATTACAGCCATCCCATAAGGGTTAGGACTAACATCTATCCCTAAAGTCTCCCCAGGAGCTAGTTTGTTATAGCATATTGCCCCTGATACGACTGCAGACACGTAATTACTCTTGCCAGTACCTTCACCCCCTGTAATACACAATAGATTATCTTGGGATCCTAGAGGAACATCATTGATAGATACAATTGAATTTGAGACATGCGGGGGATTAGAGTAGTCTAGTTCGCAGGATTTCATAATCATAAGTGTTTCAGCATACAAACTCTTGAGAAGTTGGGAGAGTAAATCCTTTAACTCATAACTTGTATGCCCGAGAGCAAAAAAATCGGATATGTCTTTCTCATACTTACTACCCACTAATGGCAGACGCAGAGAATAGATCTTGTACTCTTGAAGTTCCAATTTCTGTCTGGCAACTTCTCGAATACCAGTTTCATCGACATCGTATAGTAGCACAACATGCTTAAATCTAAGGGTCAATCCTTCAACGATTTTCTTTGGTATTTGAGAAGTCTCACTATTAAAGCAAATCGCATTAAAACCGTGAGCAGAAAGAGAGAGGACATCTTTTTCTCCTCCCGTAATAAAAATGACATCTCCTTTAGCTGGCAGCTGATCAAGCCCGAAGCAGTAAAGAGACGGTTTCTCGCCACCATAGAGAAACTTTAAGCGAGTACTAAATGGACGATATATTTTAATGAAGTCTTTCCCTTGATACCCGAAAATAGGTTCTGTTTCTTTAGCTATTAGAGAAAACTCATTCCCTTCACTATTGATAGAAGAGAATTTCTGAAGATTGATAACTCCATACCTCTTCAAAGTTTTTTCGGTGATACCATATTTGCTCCAATAGTCTAGAAACCCCTTTGTAAAGGGGAGTGGTTCAAGAGAGTAAAGCCTAGCTTTACTGGATTTTGGAATAGGTTGTACTGTCTTTGGATTAGATATCCGTATAGCTTTATTAGTTAGGGCTACTCTATCAAGGACTTCATCGCTTCTGATAGGTAGTCTTAGGTCCACAACTATTTGTTGAAGGATTTTTCTAAAATCTACCCGTACAGACAGATTATAGAGTTCTCCCACGAACCAAAAACAATCTCCTGAATAGCTAGGATCTCCATGGTCATGAAACTTATAACAATCGCTTTTTGCGTCAAAGTAAATATGGCATGAAGGTTTTGTGTCTTCATAAAAAGGACTGAGAAAGTTTTTGTGTACATTCACTGGAAAGCCAAGATAGTGGATAAACACATTTAGCCCTCCAGCTGTAAGTTCAAGTATTTGTTTTTTGTCTATCATTCTTCTTTGGGTTGTAATTTGTTGGAGCAACAACACAAGATGATGTTGTCTTTGTAGTTATTCATATTAGTCAAACACTCTTCTATTGTCGATCCTGTGATGCGTAGATAGTTCCCTTTGATTGAATTGTATAGAGACTTATACGAATATCGGACATCGCCGCTTTCGGTAAACCGATATTGTATCATTTGCTTTTTCCTCCATCTATAGAGAGTCGACTTAGACACATTGAGTGTTTGCATCACATCAAATGTTGTCATCTCAAGCTCTTCATCAATGCTTTGTAGAACAGCAGAACTTCTCTCTATAAAACTTTCTATTCGCTTGATCCGTTTTATGAGCTCATTGAAAGCTTCGCTTTCCATGGCGATTACATCCATAGTTTATCTTCGCTTAACTGGTTTATTTTAATCATACTGGGATCTTGTTCAGCAATGAACTGAAGGAATAGCTTATGTAGCTCCCTTGTCATTATTTCCACTCTAAAAATGGCAATCGTTTGCTGACTCCCCGAAGATGCAAGAAATGCATAAATGTTTCGTGGGTCAATCTTGAAGGCATCTGCAATTAGAAGAATTTGCTCTTCTGTCAAGCGCCCTATACCCCTTTCCCAGCGTGAAAGAGTACTTTGGCTAACATTAAGAATGTCAGCCAATTCCGATTGATTTATCCCCCTTTCTTGTCTCAGGGCTTTAATGAATTCTTGTATCGTATTCATATACTCTAAGTTACCCCAGCTTTTACATACTGCCAACTCGCTACACGCATTATTGTGCACCAAATGCATACTAACTTGCATGAAATGCAAGGGCGGTAATTTGGTTTGTTATTATGTTTGTATGAAGCTCATAGCGGATACAATTAAGTTATTACATAAGGCGCAACGACAAAGTTCTATCTTGTAAAAATATCAAGCCACTAATAGTTGAGTATTCGCATCTCAAAAAACTATTAGTAATAGGAGAGAGGAAGTTGCGAAACGTAGCGGTGCAAGGTGCAAGCCCCTATATATGGGGCTTGCACCTTGCACCGCTTATGTAGCAAAAATGTGGCTAAAAGAGGGTCAATCAAACACTTGCCAGATAGTTCTTATTTTACTACATTTGTACCGAAGAAACGAGCGAATGATGGCGTTCATTTGGTGTTCACTGAAGTAGTCAAAACGAGTTCAATTGCTAGCTACAATTTTGCTACAGTGATGCGTTTGAGCTTTATGAATATATAGATGTAGCAACGGCTGGACGGGATTTGTTCGAATCCCCCCGCTTCCGCTGGAGGTCTTATTTAGAGTTTCAACAAGGTATTCAAATAAGGCTTCAAATCAAGGAAAAGTCGTTGTAGAACAAGCTTCTACAGCGACTTTTCTCGTTTACACTGACTACCGATGAATACCTATAGGTGGTGTTAGGTATTCGCCAAAAGGTCATTTTCTGCTACACTAACTTTGGGTAACCGAAAAATGTAGCTGTGACTACCAAATGACCACTAAATTGACCGCTGTTAATGGTGCTTCCGTAACCAGTGCCTCAAAGGTGATCCGCCCTCCCAAAGTATGTAGTCCCCGCTTCTCAGCCGCTTTGCTGATACCGAGTAGTGAGACTCCCTCTCTGCCTAAAGCACAGTCCGACCTTATCTGCTCAATGTCAGGATCACGGCCGGCGTGCTTGATGACCATCGCCAAGCACGATGGTCCACAGTCCATAGCATCGTGTTGCTTATAGTGATACATATAAGAGATTACCTCCCCGACGTTCTGATTATACTCTATAAGATAATTCAGTCTCAACCAATCGTTTTAAAGTATGGAATGATATCAACTTAACAACCTTTGAAAGTATTCTTGTTCGTGCTATTCCTCAATCAAAGATCAGAAGCTAAAGACTACATACGCCCTGAGTCTGAGTCTTCATTTTCTAATTCACGAGACAGACGGTACTCCTTGCCGATGGAGAAGGAGTAGCTCACACCGAGGGCTATCTTCCAGTAGTTGTCACGCATGGTATAGGTCGTCTTGCCTTGGTAGTATGGCAGTGAGAAATCTGTCGTAGTGCCTCGCTCAGGGACAAACATATTCTCGAGGCTCAGTCTGAATCCCCACTGCTTGTAGTAATAGGCAGCACCCAGTGACGAGTACCACCCGGAGTAGTCCACGAAGTAGCTTGAGAGAGACTTGTGCGGTAGCTCTACGCCTGCCTGTACGGCAAGCCCCTTGTAGCTTGACGATAGGTTAAGACCCGCTCTTAGTGACCAGAGCGAACGGCTTACGCCCTGTGAGAGTTCGTACCTGTCATACATAGGTGTCGCAAAGAGTTGGACGGCTATCAACTCGTTGCCAAGGGGCTTGTAGCTCAGCTCCACCTTGTTCCATGCGTAGTACTCAGCCTTTCCATTGTTTAACTGCTGCACCACAGCCGATGTGCCGTCTATATGATCCTGCACAAACTCGGTAATCATCGGCAGGTGCGTGATGCGCCCATAGAGGCTGTTGGCAAGTTCGACCTTGTCCGAGGATAGCGTGTATCGCAGGTAGGCACTGCCGGTATAGCTTCCCTTGAGGTCGGGATTGTTTCTGAAGTAGAAGCGGTCATGCAGCTTACGCATCACCGAGGTGGTCTGTGCCAAGTTTGGCACACTATTGTAGGCAGAGAGTTGCAACCGTAGCTGCTGACCCTTTGCCACGGGGTACATCATCACGACCGTGGGAGTAAAGTACCAATGCACCTCACGCTCCGGATACTCATAGTGTGGGGAAGCATAAGTCATCGTAGCCATCGGACGCAAGTAGTAGACCAAGCGTCCCAGTTGCCCCTCCATCGAGAGATAGATCTGCTGACGGTACTGTCGCTGGTTGTCATGAACCTGTGGTGCATTATGCCCATCGATCGTAAAGTCCGAGGTGGAGTACATCCCGTGGAGACCATATCGTAGGGCAAAGTTCTTGAGGGGCTGTAGGTATTCCACCTGTGCAATCATGGATGCCTTGTTATTGTGCACCGACAGATGGTCCTCCAAGACGGTTTCGCCAGACACGCCCCCCTCCTGATTGTCCAGATGCTCAGACACTCGATTGAGCGTGCCGACCACGTTGGCGTAAAGTCTGGCACCCGAGCTGTAGCGACGATCGTAATAAAGATCCAATACAGGAGTAAAGGCCCCACTGCGACTGTTGCTTGCACCCACTCTGTTGCCCTCAGACGCCTCCACTGTAAAGTCGGACTTACTACCGTAGAGGTCGTATAGACCGGATAGAGAGACCAGGAAGGTCCGCACGCCCGGCTGCGAATAGCTGTACTGGCCCTGTACGGAGTATGCCGATGCCCCGAAGCGCTCATTACGATCATAGGCAAAGTCATAATGCCTGTCCGCATCGTAGGAGAGTCGCTCGGTCGTCTCTCTGCCTTTACGTGTATTGCGATAGAACCCTCTGGCGTAGACTCCTACCCGATGGGCTCCTTGATTGTAGTTGTAGTAGAGCGAACCACTCGCATCGGTTGCAAGCGGAGCCGCAGAGAGGTCTATCCCTCCCGTATGGCCGTTATCCAGAGGCTTGGTGATGACATCGATGACTGCCGAGGTGGTGTGGTACCGTAGCGGTGCTAGGTCGTAATAGTCGACTCGGACGATCTTGTTCGTTGGGATCGTCTTGATTTCGTCATTGCTGGAGCGTACACCATTGAGCATAATCACAGGAGCACTCTCCCCCATGGCACTGACCACGTTGCCTGTGCGTACGTCCGCCTTGACAGCCGGCAGCATAAGCAGCAGATCGTGCACTTGCCGTGCCTGCTTGCGTTGCTCTGTGGTAAAGGTATAGCTGGAGCGGCCTATCAGATCGGGTGCTCTATTGCCCCGTACCACGACTTCATCGAGCACTTTGCTGGTTGCGACAAAGGCAAAGTCCACCCGTAGCTGCTCGCTTATGGTTGACACCCTTATCACCGTATCGATGGGAGTCAAGGACACGTAGGATGCCTGCAAGCGGTATAGCCCGCTATCTGGGCAACTAATCCTATAGACTCCCTCCTTGTCGGTGATAGTCCCGTCTATCAGCGAGTCTCCTCGAGAAGCGTAGAGTGCGACAGAGGCAAGCTCCAACGGCTTGCCCTCTATCGAGACTTTTCCCGCCACCACTCCTTGCTGTGCCCATGCACTGACGGGCAGTAAGGTGGCTACCAACAATCCGAAAAGCATTCTCAATCTCATAGTGCTATTCTAGCCAATATTTTCTATGTGGTTCTGGTGCTTTTGGACACATAGGATCAGGAAATGTCCAATTATTGACACCATAAGCCATAAGAATAGTTTTCCAGCAAACTCCTTTCCCTTCACGACATTCATGAAATGTGCAACAATTCTTGCAAGGAGAACTCCCTATGTTTATGCCACGATGTATGTAACAATACTTCGTTACGTCAAACCATCTATTCTGTTTTCAAAGGTAGTGTTATGTTTTGAAACCTGCAAAACAAAATACGCATTAGTTTAGGTGCATATTCCAGTGTCCAGCGCACCCTGCTTACAAATGTAGGGAAAAACTTTGTGGCGTGTTCGCACACTTTCATTTAAGTCTTGCGCCCCTGCCCCCTGAGCATCATAGGAGTTCTGGGCTTCTTCCCAAAAAGGCTTGGCAGATTGAGTTTTCGCCTTTGCTTGACTAATAAGCCACAAATGCGAAGCGACTGATACACTAAACTAGGGCGTGCGTCTCAGAGCGCACCCTCTGCTAATAGCCACACCATCCTCTCCCAAGAGGGCGATGCCTCGGGGATCGACTTTCAATCTTGCGAATAGACACCGTCTATCCCAAGCTGTGCCTACGATAGTCTGGAGTTCTTGCTCGACCTATCGGCGGGCTTTATTTGCGCTTCTTGCCTAAGTTCCAGTCCCGATTCCCGATTTCGTATAGAACGAACCCGATTAGAAGTACAATCTTTCCGGTATATCTCCCCAGATCGATACCAAATAGAATGTCAGCTATGAGCAGAAGCACAGAAGCAACCATTCCTATTATTCCTACGACCTTGATGACTTGTTGCATCGTATATCTGTTTAAATTCCGACTTATTCTGGATATATAATTCTCTCTCCCCCCTCAGAGTCGCAGGAAGAGCGGTGCCAAGCGAACTGATAACTCGAGTGGCATCACGCTGTACTGCATCGCTGGAGTCTTATACCCACACCGCAAAGGTAAACAACTAAACCCGGTTGACAAAATGAGACTGTTGCAAAGTCAACAGTCTCAAAATGATGTCGCAGCGGTATCGCAGCCAGTCGGAAGGTCTAGCGGGCTGTCCTGCTACGAGCGAACTATTTCGGCGAATGATGCAGACGCCTTCGGCTGGTGAGCGGATTACTTGTGCTGGTGGGCGATGCGACGCTGGAGGAGGAGGCTATTGACGACGACGCAGATGGAGCTGAGCGCCATAGCAGCAGCCGCGATGGCGGGCGTGATGGTTAGACCCCACCGTGTGAAGAGGCCTGCAGCGATTGGGATAGCAATCACGTTGTAGAGCAGAGCCCAGAGGAAGTTGAAGCGGATCGTGCGAACGGTCTGTCTCGATATCTCTATCGCCTCGACGAGGAGTGATAGGTCGGGCTTGGAGATGACCAGTTGCGCCATGGAGGTGGCTAGGTCACTGCCTCCAGCGAGGGCTATGCTCACATCGGCACGCGCTAGTGCTTGCCCGTCGTTGACTCCATCGCCCACCATAGCTACGACCTGTCCCTGCTCCTGTAGGGAGGTGAGGAGCGTCTCCTTGTCCTGTGGCATCAGTTCGGAGTGCACGGTGTCTATTCCTATTTGCTGAGCGATGCGCTGCGCTTCTGCCTCTCGGTCGCCGGTGAGCATGAGTAGCTTTTTGCCGTGCGCCTTGAGCTGCGCTAGGGCTTCGGCGGCGTGCGGTGTGAGCGTGTCCGAGAGGGCTATGATAGCGACGAGACGCGCTCCTTGTGCTACGTACACAAGTGAGCCAGTGAAGTCGCAGGGAGGAATTGACTCGACTCCACCCTCGGCAACCCAAGTAGCACGCCCTATGCGTAGCTCGCCCTCGGGGGTGGTCACTAGCAAGCCTTGTCCTGGGTGCTCGACGACGGTTAGTTCGCTGACCGTCGCACCCTGCGTCTCCCCGTACGCCACGATGGCTCGTGCGAGAGGATGCAGGCTGTGCTGCTCAGCGGAGACGATGTGCGAGAGCATCGTAGCACGTTCCTCCTCGGATATAAACCATTGCACGTCAGTAACTGAGGGGCTTCCGAGGGTGAGCGTACCCGTTTTGTCCATGAGAAACGTATCGACCCGTGGCAAAGTCTCCAGAGCCGAAGCCTCGGCAAAGAGTATGTTCCTGCGCGCCGACTCGCCGACAGCTACGGTCAGGGCGGTAGGTGTCGCCAAGCCCAAGGCGCAGGGGCAGGCGATGACGAGGACGGAGATGGCGTAGCGTGCTGCTAGGTCTAGGGCGCCTGGCTCTACGACCCAGTACCACAGGGCAAAGGTGAGTGCCCCTAGGAACAGTATCGCTGGGACGAAGTACTGTGCGATACGGTCAGCCAAGAGACGTAGCGGGGGCTTGTCCGCCAAGGTCTTCCGCACGGTCGAGACGATATGTCCCAAGGCGGTGTCGGCACCGACGCTCTCAGCGCGCACCTCTATGGCGGTAGAGAGGCAGATGGTTCCAGCGAAGACTTTGTCTCCCTCACCACGGAGGACTGCATCCGCCTCACCTGTGATGGTCTGTTCGTTGATATGCGTCGTACCTTGTGAGACAATCACGCCATCCACTGGGATGGCTTCACCCGGGCGCACCCGAACGGTCATCCCAGGCTGAACCAACTGCAGAGGCACGCGACGTGTCTCCTCGCCCACGACGAGCGTAGCTTCACGAGGGGTCAAGTCGAGGAGTGCTCTCAGCGCCCTAGCTGTCGAGGCTGTGGCGCGCTGCTCGAGCCACTTGCCGATGAGGACGAAGGCGGGAATCATAACCAAAGCGTCTAGGTACAGGTGTAGCTGATGCCCCCCAGAGCCGTAGGCGAGGAGCAAGCCGATGACTGAGCAGGTGGTGCTGAGGGAGACCAGTGTGTCCATACCCATGACACCGCGTCTCAGCTGCTTCAGGGCTCTCCAGTGAAATGGTCCTGCTACATAGAGATACGCCACCAGAGCTACCAGTGGAGCCACCCAGCGCTCGCCCACGCCATCGAGCAAGTACATCCAGACCATTACGGCAAGGGTCAGTACGGCTGCGACAGCTGTGCGCCAAGCGAGGCGACGTGCCGAGCGACGCTCCTGCTCCAGTGCTTGGCTCACTGCCTCTGTTTCGTCTGTCGTGAGGATAAGCGAGAAGCCGAGCGAGGAGACCAGCTCAGCGATTTGCTCGCGGGTGATCTGCTCTGCATCGTATGAAATATATAAGGAGTGGGTATCAATCTGCGCCGTAGCCTGGAGGACGCCAGCGACGCCTTGCAATTTATTGGTGACGGCTGCCGCACATCCAGCGCAGTGCATGCCGACGATGGGGATATATTCGGTCGTTTGTTTCATAGTCAGTCTAGGTAAAAGGGGAGAGCTGTCTTGCTATCCTTGGGTACAAAGGTACGACAAATCAATCGCCACTGAGTTGCACAAGCTACGAATCTCTGGAATAGCGCCCTAACCTCTAATTTCTAATCTCTAACCTCTAATTACCCTCCTTTTTCGAATATCCACGTGGGAAATCTCAAATCTCCACGTGGATATTTTTTATTTTCCACGTGGGCGTGATTCATTTCCTCCGAAGTTTCATTTGATTCCTCCGAAGAATTTTTTCCTCCCCACGTGGAAAATAAAAATTCTCCACCTGGAGATTTTGAAATATCCACGTGGAAAACCGTTTTTCACCGACACAGCACCGTATCGATATGTAGTCGGGTCTAAATTATTGTGAGGCTGTTGACTTTTGCAACAGTCTTATTATAGTGATTCAGCGTTGCATTTCTTCAGCCCTGTGCGGAGGGGTCGTTGATTTTTTCATTACCTTTGTGAAGGTTAGTGTGGCTAAGGCGCAAGAGCGCATAGGACACTGACTAGATACAACTTAACCACTACGGATTTATATGGCAAAGAAAACGGAAAAAGCCGTCGTGGCTCCTCCAATCACCGACGCAGCTGCGAAGATGAAGGCACTGGAGACTACGATGGGACGCATACAGAAGCAGTTTGGAAAGGGTGCTATTATGAACATGGCCGACGATGCCGTCGAGGATGTGAGTGTCATCCCCTCCGGGAGCTTGACGCTAGATATCGCACTCGGCGTCGGGGGGTACCCCAGGGGTCGTATCATAGAGGTCTTCGGACCAGAATCCTCTGGTAAGACAACGCTGGCTATCCACGCGATCGCTGAGGCGCAGAAGCTCGGAGGCATCGCGGCAATCATCGATGCTGAGCACGCTTTTGACCCAACCTACGCACAGGCTCTGGGTGTCGATATAAGCCGTCTCTGGATATCTCAGCCAGACGATGGAGAGCAGGCGCTAGACATTGCAGAGCAATTGATCCGTTCATCTGCTGTCGACATCCTAGTCGTCGACTCGGTCGCAGCACTCACGCCCAAGGCTGAGATAGAAGGTGAGATGGGTGACACGCAGGTTGGGCTTCACGCTCGCCTTATGTCCCGTGCTATGCGTAAGATTACCGCAGCCGTAAGCCGCTCGAAGACCTGCTGCATCTTCATCAATCAGCTACGTATGAAGATTAGTAGTGGCTACAGCCCCACAGGGCCGAGCGAGGTGACGACAGGTGGTAATGCGCTCAAGTTTTACTCCTCCGTACGTCTAGACATACGCGCCTACAAGCAGATTAAGAAGGGTGATGATGTAATCGGTAAGGTGACCAGCGTGCGTGTCATCAAGAACAAGGTGGCACCTCCCTTCCGTCGCGCTGAGTTTGATATCCTCTTCGGCAAGGGTATCAACCGCATTGGTGAAATCATCGATGCTGCGACCGATATGGGCATCCTCAAGAAGAGCGGCTCCTGGTACTCCTATCAGGGCAACAACATAGGGCAGGGGCGTGATGCGGTCCGTGACCTCCTGGAGGACAATCCCGAGCTTGCCGATGAGGTCGCTCAGCAAGTCATGGAGCAGCTCCAGCACGAGGGCAAGCTTCACCTCAGCGATGAGGTCCCCGAGGAGAGCGAAGAGCTCGACACGACCGATCAGCTGGTCGACGAAGACTTTGATATGTAATAGATAGTCAGAGTGGCGTAGGGTGCGTGCGTGCAGGCTCTTGCACCTTGCGTGTCTCTCTGACCTACGCTATCAGATAGAGCTGGGTCTATTGAGCCCCAGTCGCAAACTCTAAAGCATAGTTACCATGACAGCTCTACAACTTTCTCATGGTTGGCAGCAGCTCTCCGATCGCTCTGACGAAGAGTACACACCTGATCGTGTCTTAGAACTTGAAGAGGACGAGATATTTGTCTTCGGCAGTAATCTCCTTGGACATCACATGGGGGGTGCTGCACGTACTGCGCGTCGCGTCTTTAATGCAGAGAGGGGTGTTGGCGAGGGCTTGACGGGACAAGCTTATGCTCTGCCAACGCTGGGTAAGGATATGCGCCGGGTGGCTCCCGAGGCTCTGCGTGCGAGCTTCCAGAGGTTGCTCCTCTTTGCCCTAGATCATCCTATGCTCACGTTTTACCTTACGGAGGTAGGGTGTGGTATCGCCGGGTGGTCTGCTGAGGAGGTGAGTGCCTTGCTGTGGCAGGCTGTGCGTGAACTCTCTGAGGAGGCTTATGAGCTACGAGCTATGCCGATTAATCTCGTAATCCCCAGGCGATTTAGTAAGTCGTGAGTCTCTCTGTAGATCGTCTCTCGCTCTCGGGTGAGCAGTACACTCGATGGTGTGCTGAGACTCACTCGCTACCGCTCTACGTGCAGCCTTGGTGGCTCCTAGCAGCATCGGGGATGGGAGAGATGGATGTACTGAGTGCGACGGAGAGTAAGGAGGGCACTCCGACGCTTATGTGGCCTCTCTTTATGCCCACACGGCGACACCTGATTGTGCCTCCCTGCTGCCAGTCTGCAGGTCCTCTGAGCGACCGCTCGGGGGGGGTGGGTGAGAAGCCTTTCGATCGGAATCGATACATCGCTCATCTAGCTGCTATGCAGGCACTGAGTGAGGCTCTGCCCTCATCCCTACGCTATCTAGAGGCGCATCTACCGCTAGACTACTGGGACTGGTTGCCGTGCGACACGCCCGCGGGTCCGTGGTGTAGCTCCGTCGCTTACACACACCTCCTGGACTTAATCCGACCTGACCGCAGAGAGCTGTACAATAGTTTGATAAAGCGTAAGGTGCGTCGTGCCACCGCCCTAGAGCTACAACCCCTCTGGTCCGATGCGACAAACCGCACGCTCTGCATCGATATGCTGATAGAGCTCTGTCGTACGAGCCTCCGACGCAGTGGAGGAGACCGTCTCTGCGCAGCATCGCTCAGACGGCTCATCACCGCCGCCCTAGAGCGTGAGCAAGGTGTCGTGCACCTTCTGCTCTCTCCGACCAGTGGGCGAGCAGTCGCTGGAGCTTTTGTGGCGACCCACGCTGGCACAGCTTACTATATCGCAGGCGGGCAAGAGCGTTGCTCTGAGGGTGAAAGCGCAATGGCGCTACTCTTGGACGGACTCTTCGAGTGGGCGGTCGGGAGCGGGTGTCACACCTTTGACTTCGAGGGGTCGATGCAGAGTGGGATAGCCTTCTTCTTCCGGAGCTTCGGCGCGGAGCCACATCCCTACCTGCGTCTGCAGGCGGGCAGACAGACCCTTGCTATGCGCCTGCAGCTACGACGCTACTATCAGCACCACCTCTACTAAACCTCTACTAACTCCTCCAGACACTCCTAAGTATATGCGCCACGATAAAGCGACTGAGTACATCCTTTCTTTCCTACTAGGAGAGGCTACGCCACCAGACATCTCGGGCAAGATACGCATCACCCGTCAGACGCAAGAGCAGCGCTCGCCCGACTATGTCGCTTACTGCCGCCCCGAGGAGGCGGAGCCGTATCAGCGTGTGGTCATCGTCCCGTCAGGCTTCTTCGACTACGAGATTTACGGACGTGCTGAGTCGATGCCCACGCTGCCACTCGCCGAGTGGCATGGTCTGCCTCTACTCTTTGGCGACCCCCGTGAGGAGCAGGTCGAGACCCCCTACGGCACGCGACTCGTTATCCATGCTGATTTAGTCGCTAGCAGTTACTTCCTCTTGTCTCGCTACGAGGAGGTGTACCACCGTGAGCTCAGAGATGAGCATGGGCGCTTCCCCGGCAAGCAGTCGCTGCCTTATCGTGCGGGCTTTCTAGAGCGTCCGCTCGTGGATGAGTATGCTGCAGAGCTACGCCGGCTCATGAGCGAGATAGGACTAGCCGTGGACCCCATCTCCCCAGGATTCAGCGCCGTAGCACTCACACATGACCTAGACCAACCCTACTACAGCTCAGGCATACGAGGCTTCCTGCGCCTACTCCTCAAGGAGCGTCTCTCTCTCCGCAAAGCTTATCGCTACACCTTCTCACGCGCCAACGAAGACCTTTTCTTTAGCTACGGACGCTTCCTCGACTGGAATGTGGAGACACAGCGCAAGTGTGCCGCGCCCGTGCGGAGCATCTTCTTCATCAAGACCCCCAGCTCTCACCCTCTGGACAAGCCAAACTACACACTGCACAATCGAAAGATCGCTGCTATCATACGACTGGCGCGTCGGCGTAAGGTGGAGTTTGGGCTTCACCTGAACCTCTACTGCTCGGAACACCCCGAGGCGGTCGAGGCTGCTAAGCTGGAGCTGGAGAAGCAACTCGAGGAGCCCCTCCTCTGCTCACGGCATCACTACCTAGCGGTGCGCGAGCCAGAGGACTACAACGCCCTCATGGCTGCGGGCATCTATCACGACTATTCGATGGCATATGCTGACGTGGCAGGATTTAGGCTAGGTACCTCGCGCCCCGTGCGCTTCATCAATCCGCAGAGCATGCTGGTGACCGACCTCATCCTGCACCCGCTCACGGTGATGGACTACACGCTACATGACGAGAAGTATATGAACCTTGACTATGCTGAGGCGGAGCGTGTCGCACAGGCGATGGTGGCGCAGGCATATAAGCACCACGGGGAGGTCACGCTACTCTTCCACAATGAGAACCTCCTCCTAGACGATCCGCACATTTACCACACACGGCTCTACCGCGCGCTGCTCCGGCAGATTATCAAGCTCTCGCCCGTTGTCGAGATACCCCAGCTCTAACCTCTACACCCGATGGCTCCGCACCGCATCCTCCTACTCACAGACCTCCTGCCCCCGCAGTTTGCGCCCCGCATCACAGCACTCCTGCAGCGACTCCCCGAGGACGAGTGGTGCGTCGACGTAGTCAGCGAAGATATCATCGGAGCGCACCTAGGCTCTCACGGCACCGTGGAGCGCTCCAGTAGCGTGCCAGCACATCAGGTGGAGCGTGTGCCCTTAGCTCCCCATAGGGCAAAGGCTCTCCACGCACTAGCCGATGCCCTCTGGCAGGTCAAGAGCAAGCGACTCCTCAGACATCTGCGCCAGGAGTACGACTTAGCAAAGTATGAACTCCTAGTGGGTATGAGCTATCGCACCTTCCCGCTACCCGTCGTAGCGCAACTGTCGAAGCTCACAGGGCTACCCGCTCTGATGGACTGCCGAGACATCGTCGAGGAGTACACCGCTGAGGGCTTCCTCCCTGCGCCACTGCCCCGCTGGCTTCCTATGCGCCGACGGCTCTACAGCTGGCTCCGCAACCGCTTCATCAAGGCCCGAACGGCAGCTCTCCAGCAAGCTACCATCATCACAACCGTCTCCGAGTGGCACCGCACCCAGCTCCAGCAGCTCCACCCTGAGCAGCGAGTCCTCTGCATCCCCAATGGGTATGACGAGCGGCTCTTCATCGCCCAGCCAGAGATACACCCCCAGCTACCGCTACGTCTCATCTATACGGGTCGCCTTCTATCGCTAGAGATGCGAGACCCAAGACTTCTCTTCCAGGCATTGCAGGAGCATGCGCTAGCGCCTTGGGTGCAGCGTGGAGCCGTTGAAGTGCACTGGTACTGCGACCCCGCTTCGCAAAGGCTTCTCGAGCCACTTCTGGCAACGTACGCCCCCAGCGTCCGAACCGCGCAGCACTTCCACCCGATGGTTCCCTATGCTGAGGTGCCAGCACTATTGGCTCAGGCCGATATGCTGCTCCTCTTAGGTCGTCGGGAGCAGCCCGAGGGACCGCACGGGATGGTTACAACAAAACTTTTTGAGGCAATGGCCATGCGCCGTCCTATCTTGATGGTCGAGAGCGATGAAAGCGTCGTGGCGCGTCTCCTCAGCGCACATGGCGGTGCTGTGGCCGCCACCGAAGTGGCGCAGGTGGCGAAATTTATCGCGCACCATCTAGAGCGTCTGGAGCGTGGTGAGCGGATGCCCGCAGACGCCTTTACCGAAGAGTACAAGCAGTACACGCGAGCCGCCATGGCAAGCTCCTTTGCAGAGCTTTTCGCCTCACTCATCTAGTCGCTCCTCGTCGGATTGCTACCCAGCGGGCACAAAAAAACGGGAAGAGCCGACTGGGACTCTTCCCGTGATAGAGCTATTGCGCTAGCTCCTCTGTGACTTTAGAGCAGGTCGTCGCCGATGTCGTGTCGGTAGTTCTTGCCCTCGTAGAGTGTCTGTGTGGCGGTGCGATAGCACGCTTCCTGCGCCTCCTGGATGGTGGTGCCACGTGCCGTGATGGCAAGGACGCGCCCTCCATTGGTCACCACACGTCCCTCCTCGTCATGTGCCGTGCCTGAGTGGTAGATGCGGATGCCCTCTGCAGGCTCTGGAAGCTGGATGGGAAAGCCTTTGTCGTAATGCCCTGGGTACCCCTTGGAGACGAGAACGAGTGTCATAGCCACCTCGGGAGAAACTTCTAGGTCGTAGCCCGCTACCTGACCAGTCGCCATCGCGAGGAGCAACTCAAGGAAGTCGCTCTCGATGCGAGGTAGCACCACTTCGGTCTCGGGGTCGCCTAGACGGCAGTTGTACTCGATGACGTGCGGGTCGCCATCGACATTCATCAGTCCGATGAAAAGGAAGCCGACATACCGTATGCCATCCTCCTGCAGTCCCTCAAGTGTGGGGCGTATGATGCGCTCCTCGACACGCTGCATGAAGATATCGTCGGCAAAGGGTACGGGGCTGACCGCGCCCATACCGCCAGTATTGGGTCCTGTGTCGCCATCCCCGACTCGCTTGTAGTCCTTAGCTACGGGCAGAACGCAGTAATCGGTGCCATCGGTCGCTACAAAGACGGAGCACTCGATTCCCTCGAGATACTCCTCGATGACGATGCGCTGTCCACGGCTTCCGAACATACCGTCGAAGAGTTGGCGTAGTCCCTGCTCAGCCTCCTCGCGGTCTTGGCAGATGAGTACGCCCTTGCCGGCAGCCAGCCCGTCAGCTTTGAGTACAAAGGGCGCCGAGAGCTGGTCGAGAAATTCCTCTGCCTCCTCGATATCTTGAGGACCGAAGGTCTCGTAGCTGGCTGTCGGGATGCTATGACGGCGCATAAACTCCTTGCTGTATTCCTTACTGCCCTCTAGATGGGCGCCCGCCTTGTCGGGGCCGACGACGAGCAGGTCGGGATGGCGTGCGTCCTCCTGCAGGTAGTCGACTAGACCGTCGACGAGCGGTGCCTCGGGACCGCAGACGAGGAGCGTGACGTCGTGGGTGGCGATGAACTCGCTGACCGCCTCATGCTTGGCAGGGTTGAGGTCAGGGACATTGGTTCCGTAGGTGGCGGTTCCGGCATTACCTGGAGCTATGTAGAGCTTCCTGAGTAGCTTGCTCTCAGCGATGGCTGCTGCCATGGCGCATTCACGACCTCCGCTACCGAGGAGGAGGACGGTCTGAGGGGCTTTTACCATTTCGATCTTGGCGAACTTCATAAATTCAGCGTCTGTAGATTTCTTCTCGTCTTGCTTTGTGTTGGGATAGATAAGGCTCATAGGTGTTCTAAGAAGTAACGAGTGATGATATGGTTAAGGTGAACACGGTCGGGACCGATGACGTTGTGCTTGTGACCCGGGTAGTAATAAAGGTCCGGGTAAGTCTGAGCGTCCACACAGGCCTTGACAAAGGCTTGAGCATGCTGCCAGACAACTACATTGTCGGATGTACCGTGGATGAGGAGGAGACGCCCCTTGAGGTCTTGGGCGCGCTTGATGAGATTGTTCTTCTGATAGCCATCGGCATTCTCCTGAGGGGCATCGTTGTACCGCTCGCCATACATAATCTCGTAGCGAGACCAGTCCATAACGGGGCCACCAGCGACACCCACCTTAAAGGTCTCGGGGTGCGTGAGCATCAGGTTGGTAGTCATAAAGCCTCCGAAGCTCCACCCATACACGCCTATGCGGTTGGGATCTACATAGGGAAGGCTCTTGAGATACTCGACACCCTTCATCTGATCGGCCATCTCGGCTGTACCAACCTGACGATGGATGACCTGCTCGAAGGCAGCACCTCGCTCGGCACTACCACGATTATCGACCGTAAAGATGATGTACCCTTGCTGTGCCATGTAAAGGTCCCAGCCAGATGCGCCCCACTGTGGCGTGTTGGTGACTAGCTGAGCATGTGGGCCACCATAGACGTAGACGATGGCGGGGTACTCCTTCAGCTCATCGAAGTCAGACGGTGTGATAAGACGGTAGTAAAGCTCGGTCTTACCATCCGCTGCTAGGAGGGTACCGGTGGTGATGGTGGGCATATCGAGCTTCGTCCAGGGGTCGGGAGCTTGATGGATGAGGTGTAGCTGTAGCCCATTATTGTCGTGGAGCATGACAGAGCGTGCGATGGTGGCACTCTGTAGCTCGTCGAGATAGTACTGCTTGTCGGGACTAAAGGTGGCATCGTGTGTCCCTGCGACCTTGCTTAGCTGAGTGGTGCGTCCACGCCTGAGGTCACTGGCGAAGATGTGTCTCTCGAGTGGAGAGGGGTAGGCTGCCTGGAAGTATATGCGCTCGCCCTTGGGGTCGAAGCCGTAGATGTCGGTCACCTCGCCCTCCATATCGGTGAGCTTGAGAATGAGCTTGCCAGAGCTACTATAGAGGTAGAGCTGACGATAACCCTCACGACGAGACTCCCAGACGAATTGCTCGCCATGGCTCCCGGGGACAAACATCATCGGTCGCTGTGGCTCGACATAGTGCGCATCGGTCTCCTCAAAGAGTGTCTCGACGTGCGCCCCCGTCTGAGCATCGTAACCGTTGAGGAAGAGGTGGTCTTGTCCCCTATTCAGCTCGGCAATGTACACCTTCTGGCTATTGGGATGCCACGCTACATTGGTCAGGTAATGCTCAGGGTCACCACCTGTCTCTAGATAGGTGGTCGCTTGGCTCTCCAGATGGAAGACCCCCAGTGTGACATGGTGCGAGGGAGTACCTGCCATCGGGTAGCGAACGGGCTGGACGACTGCCTTGTGAGGGGTCATATCGACGATGGGGTAGGGCGCAACCATCGACTGATCCATGCGGTAGAAAGCGAGCTGACGACTATCGGGACTCCAGAAGAGCCCCCCGTCGATGCCGAATTCGTTCTGATGGACAGACTCGCCATAGACGACTGCAGCCTCGGCTTCATCCGTAGCAACCAGCGTAGGAGCCTGAGGCTTGCTCCCTGCGGGCTGTATGGTGTAGATCAGGAGCGTACCCTCCTCGCTCTTGACCGCTAGGTTACGTTCGTTAGGGCTGAGGAGCGAGGCGCGCTTTTCGGTGTCACCAGTGGCGAAGTATCCGACGATTAACTTTTGCTCTACATCTATTAGATAGAGTCCCTTGGTCAGCTCCACCTCGAGATAGTGGCACTGTGGGGTAAAGTCGTAGGCGATCAGCGGGTAGAGCTTGTCAGTGTCGTCGTAAGGCTTGAGGAGCTGGACGAGCTCGTCCTGCGTGAGGACGGTCTGCTCCTGCCCTCTCGTCGGGGTATAAACCCGTAAGCTCCTGTAGTCCCCTCCCTCTACTGTATAGGTATATCCGCTCTGGAGCCATGTGAGTCCGTAGACAGGCTGCGGATAGAAGTCTGAGCGAAAGCTCTTGCCTCCATAGGTGACGGTCTCAAGGTCTAGAGCTTGTTTCGTCTGTCCCTGTAGTGCAGGGGTGAGGATGAGCAAGAGGGCTCCAATGAGCCAGAGGGTGTGGTGACGAAGTGTCGTAGTCATAGAGTCTGTATGGTGTGAGGGGTTGTTACTTATTCGTTGTCTTTTGCTTCGACCTCGTGGACGAAAGTCTCATCGCTGCCGAAGGCCTGTATGTTGGCACCGCTTAGTCGGGCTGAGGAGCCTACAGCGTGGTTGCCTCTCGAGCGGTGTCTTCCCGAGGAGGCTCTGTCGTAGTTTTTCTTGCCGTAGGGCTTCTTGTCGTAGCTCTTCTTGCCGTAGGGCTTGTCGTGTCTCTCTCTGCGCTGGTGCGTCTCTGAGTAGTTGCTCCGACGGGTCTCTTGCGACTCGCCACGCTCGGCAACTAGCTCTTTGTACTCCTTGTGCTTACCCGCGAAGAGTGTATAGCCTCGAAGCTCGCACTCGAGAGCTCCGTTGTAGAGCTTCTCCCTCATGTCGGGCTTCAAGCCGATAGCGTGAAACTGCTCTACCTGATGAGCGATAATCCACGCTTGGGCGCCAGTGAAGTGAAACTTGAGCGTGCTACCAATCATTCCGTAGAGCTGCTCGAGGTCATACTCAGAGAGACGCTCTCCGTAAGGTGGATTCATCACCAGTAGACACTTAGGCTCTGTCTCGGCATCGGGATGTGGCAGACGCTGGTCTGCGAAGTCGCCCACGGAGAGCTCGATGTAGCGTGACATACCTGAGCGGATGACATTGCGCTTAGCCTTTGCCAAGGCTTGAGGCGAGAGGTCAGACCCGTAGATATGGTAGTCAAAGGGACGCTCCGAGGAGTCGTCATTGTACACCTCACTGCAGAGCTCACTGTCGAAGTCTGGCCACCGCTCGAAGGGGTAGCTCTCCCGATAGATGCCCGGAGGCGTCCCCGTAGCAATCAGTGCGGCCTCGATGAGGAATGTACCCGATCCGCAGAAAGGATCCATCAGATCGCACTGCCCGTGCCAACCTGCCTTGAGTAAGATACCCGCAGCTAAGACTTCATTGATAGGCGCACGGTCTTGCTCGACGCGGTAACCGCGCTTGTGTAGGCTTTCGCCTGAAGAGTCGAGACAGAGCGTCACATGCTGCTCGGCGATGTGCAGGTGAAAGATGAGTTGCGGGTTAGAGAGCTTGACCGAGGGGCGCTTAGCACCTCCCGTCTGCTCCATAAAGTAATCGACGATGGCGTCCTTAGTCTTATAGACGACGTAGCGACTATGCTTGAAAGTCGATGAGTAGACGACCGCATCGACAGCAAAGGTCATATCGGGGTCGAGCCACTGACTCCAGTCGAAGTTTAGTAGCGTCGTGTAGAGGATATCTATGTCCTCGGCGTCGAATTCGTAGATAGGCTTCAGAACTTTGAGGGCAGTTCGCAGGCAAAGGTTGGACTTATAGAGCATCTTGAGGTCTCCCTCGTAGGAAACCATACGGCGACCCACCTGTACGTTGTCCGCACCGAGGGCTATCAACTCTTGCTCCAGTACTGGCTCTAATCCTGGGAGCGTCTTGGCAATCATAGGGAAGGTCTGCGTCATGCTTTGCTTGTCGGATGACATATCTTTGTCTACTTAGGTAAAAGTACAAAATAAACGACTAACGGACTAATGCGCACGGCTCCGTCAGTCTCTCTAATGGTTCTGGCAATGTGTGGGTATAAGTTATCTCCACCCAGCGGAGGGTCTGCGGTGTGACTTGGTACTCTGCACTACGGCATACGCCAACGACCCAGAGGGTCTCGCCCGTACGACTATCGACGAGCTGTGGTGTCGCCTCTCGGCGTGAGGGAAGGAGCTTAGCATCTCGTAGGAGCTTGGTCATCTGCTTGGTGCCTTTCAGACCTAGCGGAGCGACTCGCCTAGAGCCATCGGCACAAGCTCGTATCTCTAGCTGAGGAGTAGCTGCAAGTAGTTGGTCGTAGTCCGCCAAGTAGCTGTAAGGGGTGGATGCTTTAGGTGCGGGGCATAGGGTGTCAGAGGCTTCATGTAGTGAAATGTCGAAGCGTCCTAGCGGATGCGTTAGCATAGCCTCCTCCGCCCAACTCTCGACAGGTGGTAGTGTAGCGCAGCAGGCGACCGACTCGTTCAGTCGCCTGAGCTGTTCGCTCGTCGTACCTATTAGATACCCTCGATAACGCTCGATGATGCCCCCTCTTCCCTCGTAGCAAGCGTACTGCTCCGCACGCTCCGCCTGCGTACAGTCTAGGAGTATCTGCTGGAGCACCTGTCGGTCGCAGTCGATGCTGGCGAAGTAGTGGTAGAGTAGCGTCCGCGGGGCCGTCTGTTGCCGTAGCCACGCTATCTCCAGTCTCAAGGGCTCTCTCGGGGGGAGTATCTTCTGAAGGTACTGCTCCTGAACCTCCTCTAAGTCACGAAGTATCTCAATCGTCGAGGCGACTGCTCTGTCGAAGGATGGATTGAGCTGGTCAAAGAGCGGACGTATCGTGTGACGGACGAAGTTGCGACGTATAGTCGTGTCCGCATTGGTCGAGTCTGTTACAAAGTTTTGTCCCGCCGTCTGTAAGAAATCATGTATGAGTGCCGGTGGGGTATCAATGAGTGGACGAATATACCTTCCTCCATCTCGACTGGGGCGCATCCCGCGCAAGCCTCGTATGCCAGCCCCTTGGGAGAGATTGATTAGGAGTTGCTCCACGTTGTCCTCCAGGTGATGTCCTAAGGCAATGCAAGCTGCATCGTACCGTTCGTATAGCTCGTCGAAAAAGCGGTACCTCAGCTCCCGCGCCGCCATCTCGATACTCATCCCTCGATGCTCCGCAGCATAAGTATAAGTATCGAAGGAGGCTCGCTCCAGAGGTACCCCCAGCTCGTCACAGAGTTGCTGAACAAAGAGCTCGTCACGGTCACTCTCCGCCCCTCTCAGGTGGAAGTTGCAATGAGCAGCCACGCAACGATAGCCTAAGAGCGACAGACCCCATAGGAGAGCTGTCGAGTCAGCTCCACCGCTCAGAGCAACGATAACCGTGCGCTTCTCCTCTTGACTCAGCAGATGGTACTGCTCAATCGTACGACGCATCTGATGCAGCAAGGCATGGTTGAAGAGAGTCCGTCGCTGAGGCACTGGGAGAGCGGTAAATGTCGTGTGGGGAGAGAGCGTCTGGCTAGTGAGGCTAGTCGTCTGTAGGAGTGGCTTAGCTCTAGAGAGTCCTACTCGGCAGCCTTCTTCTTAGTCGTAGAGGCTTTCTTCGTCGTAGTAGCCTTCTTGGTCGTGGCTTTCTTGGTCGTGGAGGTCTTCTTTGTAGCTTTCTCCTTTGAGGTCTCCTCTGTGGGCGTCTCTGCAGAAGCGGTCTCTACTGGCTCCTCCTCAATGTCTGGGTCGATGAGCACGCGTCCGCAATACTCGCAGACGATAATCTTATTGTGTAGCTTGACCTCTAGCTGACGCTGTGGCGGGATGTGGTTAAAGCAACCACCGCACGCCTCACGCTCTACGGGGACGACAGCGAGACCATTGGTAGCACCCTTGCGTAGTCGGAGGAAAGCCTTCAGGATACGCTCGTCGATCTGTGCCTCTAGCTCGTTGGCACGGTCACGGAGTTGCTCCTCTTCGATGCGCGTCTCAGCGATAATCTTGTCCAGCTCGTCACTCTTAGCCTGATGATCCTCTTCACGCTCTTGGATGCGCTCTTGGAGCTTGGCGATGTCATCCTTACGGCTTTGCAGTTCAGCGTTGAACTCACGGATGTGTTTTTGCGCTAGCTGTATCTCGAGCTCCTGAAACTCAATCTCTCGCGACAGATGCTCATACTCACGATTGTTGCTGACAGTGTCCAGGTGTCCCTTGAGCTGCTCGAGACGGTCGTTTGCCGTGGCGATTTTTTGGTTCTCGCCACCGACAGACTGGGTGAGCTTCTTAGCCGCAGCGTTGTACTTCTCTAAGCGTGTCTTCAGTCCCTCGATCTCGTCTGCTAGGTCTTCAATAGCTTGAGGAAGCTCGCCACGTAGTAGCTTAATCTTGTCAATACTGGTGAGCGTCTCCTGTAGACGCTTGAGGGCGATGAGCTTCTCCCGGATACTACGCTCGGCTACTTCGTGGGTCGTTGTATTAATGCTCATAGATGGTGTTGCTTAGAAATAGTGAATAGGATTCGTGTCAGCATCTGACGTATGGATGACAAAGTTACGATATTTATCCGACAATGCGTCATAGAGCATCGTGCGTGCACAGAGCTCGCTCTCGAAGTGTCCGAAAGTAATCAGCCAGAGACGTCCCTGCACATCAAGGTAGTCATTGTACTTTGCTTCGCCAGTGATATAGACATCTGCGCCCGAGCGTATAGCCTCTCTGATGAACTCGTGACCTCCGCCACTACCACCACAGAGTGCGACACGGCGGATCGGCTGCGTGGGCTGATTAGAGTAGGCGATGCGTTCCACCCCAGGTATCTGGGCGAGGTGCTCGAGAAAAGCCTGTGGAGCCATCTCACTCGGGAGCGTTCCGACGACTCCCAATCCGCTCGTCGGGTGATCCATCATAATCGGTATCACCTCGTAGGCTGGCACCTCATAGGGATGCGCTGCTCGGAGCGTCGCAAGGGCTTGCGATAGTCTCTCCTCTGGTACGAGGACAGATACCATCTCCTCCTCGACCGCTTCCAAGGCGCCATGCGTGCCAATGGTCGGATGCGTCTCCGCTCCTGGGCGAAAGCGACCTACCCCCGAGCAACTATAACTACAACCGGTGTAACCGCCTAGAGAACCAATGCCCGCCTCCTCGTATGCGCTACGTAATGCATCAGCGTGGCTGTGCGGGATGAAGGTCTGCAGCTTGTAGAAGCGTCCCCGCTGGGGCATCATGGGGCGACGACCGGATGCCTCTAGCCCAATGAGATTAGCCAAGTAGTGATTGACCCCTTGTGTCGTCTCATTGTCAGCCGAAGTGTGGCAAGCGTAGATTGCTATGTTGTTTCTCAGAGCAAAGGCTACGCAGCGCTCCTGATAGGTCGCTGTAGAGAGCCGCTTGAGTCCACGGAAGAGTATCGGATGGTGTGACACCAGAAGGTTGCATCCACGCATCACACACTCCTCGAGGACCGCCTCGGTCGTCTCGACCGACAGCATGATACCCCGCAGTGGTTGCGTCACATCGCCCACCTGAAGACCTGAGTTATCGTAGCTCTCCTGGTAACTTAGCGGAAAGCACTCCTCAATCGTACTGATGACATCTCCTATCGTGACCATAAGGACTCCTTATATATATTATAGTGTCTCCCGCACCGTCAGGTGTAGCTCGTCGAGCTGCTCGGGGTCTAGTCGTGCGGGCGCGTCGATCATCACATCACGGCCCGAGTTGTTCTTCGGGAAAGCGATACAGTCACGTATCGAGTCCAGCTCCGCCATGAGCGACACCCAGCGATCCAGTCCGAAGGCGATACCTCCGTGAGGAGGTGCACCATACTTAAAGGCATTCATCAAGAAGCCAAACTGCTCCTCGGCACGCTCCTTCGTAAAGCCTAGTGCCGCAAAGACACGCGCCTGTAGCTCCGCATCGTGGATACGAATAGAGCCACCGCCTACCTCGACACCATTGATTACCATGTCGTAAGCATCCGCACGTACACTGCCAGGGTCGCTCTCGAGACGCTCCTGGTCCTCAGGCTTCGGTGCTGTAAAGGGGTGGTGCATTGCGTAGTAACGTTGCGTCTCCTCGTCCCACTCGAGTAGCGGGAAGTCGACCACCCAGAGACACTCGTAGTGCCCCGGCTTCATCAGTCCCAGCTCGGAGGCAATGTGTAGGCGTAGCGTGCCTAGCTGCTTCTGCGCCGGACGCTTGTTCCCGGAGATAAGGAAGGCGATGTCGCCAGGCTGCATAGACAGCTTATCGGCAAGTGCTTTGAGTTGGTCGGCATCGAGGAACTTGTCGAAACTACTCTTCATCGTTCCATCAGGCTGATAGCGTAGCCAGAGCAACCCCTTGGCACCCACCTGTGGACGCTTGACAAAGTCGGTCAGCTGGTCGATCTGCTTACGTGTGTAGTCCGCCTTGCCCGTGACCACTATAGAGCCGATATACTCTGCTTCGTCAACTACGCCAAAGCCATGCCCTTGTATCGTCTCAGTTACCTCAGCTATCTCCATACCGAAGCGCAGATCGGGCTTGTCGCTACCGTAGCGATCCATAGCCTCGTACCAAGTCATGCGACGTAGTGGTGTGGGGAGCTCAATGCCGCGGATCTCCTTAAAGAGATGCTTCGCCAGCCCCTCGAAGGTGCTCAAGATATCCTCCTGCTCCACAAAGCTCATTTCGCAGTCTATCTGCGTAAACTCTGGCTGACGGTCGGCACGCAGGTCCTCATCTCTAAAGCACTTCACAATCTGGAAGTAACGATCCATGCCCGCAACCATCAGTAGCTGCTTGAAGGTCTGTGGCGACTGGGGCAATGCGTAAAACTGCCCTGGGTTCATACGACTAGGCACCACGAAGTCTCGCGCACCCTCAGGCGTCGAGCCGATCAGCATCGGCGTCTCAATCTCTAGGAAGTGGAGCCCATCGAGATAGCGTCGCGTCTCCATCGTCATACGGTGACGTAGCTCTATGTTGCTCAGCACGGGTCTACGACGCAGGTCTAGGTAGCGGTACTTCATACGCAGGTCATCGCCACCGTCGCTCACATCCTCAATCGTAAAGGGAGGCGTGTCGGCACGGTTCAGCACCTCCATACGATCTGCGAGGATCTCGATCTGTCCCGTGGGTATCTTCTCATTGACACTACTGCGCAGGCGCACGGTACCCGTTACAGCGAGCACCCACTCACGTCCCACCTCACTGAGGAGTCCCTGATGCGACTCATCAAAGAATATCTGCGTAATGCCATATCTATCACGTAGGTCGAGGAAGGTCATAGCTCCCATACGACGAATCTTAGCGACCCAACCCGCGAGCGTCACCTGCTGTCCCTCGTCAGAGGCACGCAGAGCTCCACACGTATGCGTTCTGTACATAATCTGATGCTACCTATTTCTATATCTATCTTTTTTGTCTCGCAGAGACCGATACGCTGTGCGCCAGCCTCCACTAGCACAAAAGTACACAAAAACAAGCACATCGAGATTAGAGGCTAGAGATTAGAGATTAGAGGTTAGAGTCCCGATGGCTCTGATAGCTCCGATCACTCCAGCCAATCGCCAATCGCCAACAGCCAATCGCTAGAGCAGCAACAGGCTGAGTGCCATAAACGCCATACCCCCGATCAGCCCGTAGAGTGCTGTATGGTGGTGACCAAACCGCTCCGCAGCTGGGAGCAATTCGTCAAAGGAGATGTACACCATAATACCCGCAATCATCGCAAAGCAGCAGCCCATCACCGTCGGAGTGAGGAAAGGACGCAAGAGCAAGAAGCCTAGCAGTCCGCCAATAGGCTCGGCTAGACCCGATGAGAGGGAGAGAAAGAAGGCTTTGCGCTTATTGCCCGTGGCGTGGTAGATAGGGATAGCCACCGAGATACCCTCCGGGATGTTGTGTAGCGCAATAGCGATAGCTATCGGCAGTGCCAACGAGAGATCGGTCAGCGCAGACATAAAGGTGACCATACCCTCGGGGAAGTTGTGGATCGCCAGAACTATCGCCGTGACCATACCAGTACGCAGCAAGCTCTGCTCGTGCGCGGTCGTCGTTTGGGCGGATTCATCCTGAAGGCTACGCACAGCACTCTGGTCGGGCAACTCGTGAGGGTTTTCCGCCTCCGGGATCAGTCGGTCAATGATACCAATCAGCGCCACCCCCGCAAAGAAAGCGAGCGTAGCATAGAGCGTCGCCAGTCGCTCTCCATAAAGCGGCGTCATCGTCGTCTCGGCAGAGCGAAAGAGCTCCACAAAAGAGACATAGACCATCACACCCGCCGAAAAGCCTAGCGAGACCGATAGGAAGATGCGGTTGGTGCGCTTGGTAAAGAAGATCAGAGCACTCCCGATGCCGGTAGAGAGACCCGCCCAAAGGGTGATCAGAAAGGCGTAAAAAACCTGTGTACTACTCGTGTCTAGTAGCATAAGCGTCTAGAGCTAGAACCAGTGAATGCGCTTGAAGAGCCAGAAAGCGATAGCCGAAAAAATCAAGCAGACCACCATAATTCCGACGAAGGCCAACGGATGCTCTGCTAGAGGCAGGTCTACGTTCATACCATAGAGCGATGCGACCAGCGTGGGAAGCATCAGAATCATTGAGATGCTAGTCATGCGGCGCATGATTGTATTGATGTTGTTGTTGATGATCCCTCCGAAGGCATCCATCGTTCCGTTCATCACATCGCTGTACACATTGACCATGTTGTACGCCTGGTTGAGCTCGATGGCCACGTCCTCTGCCAGGTCTATATCGTACTGCTCATAGTGGCTCACCTTAAAGCGTCCAATGACAGACTCATTGCCTCGTATGGAGGTGTTAAAGTAAACCAAGCATTTCTGCAGACGCATCATCTGCAGGAGGTCCTCGTTACGGATACTCTTCTCCAGTGCCTCCTCAGTCTCTAGAACCAGGAAGCTGATCTGTTTCAAGTATTTGAGGAACCACACGGCCGAGCTCATGATGAGCCGCAGGATAAAGTCTATATCAGTATCAACCGAGATCCCTTTGCGCTGGTTGTGCTTGATGAAGTCGGGGATGAGGTCCGTGCGGTGGTAGCAGATGGTGACGACAAGCTGCTTCTCAAGGTGCGAGATGACACCGATGGGGACCGTGTTGTAAGGGGTCGTGCCCTCGGGCGTCTCGATCGGGATACGTATGATGGTCAGTCGCCAGCCGTCTTCCTCTTCTGTACGAGGGCGCTCATCGCTATCCGCTGTATCTCCGATGAAGCCGTCGGGGACGCCAATCTCGTCACAGAGATAGTCTATATCCTCCGAGGTAGGCTGCACCACCTTAATCCAGGTGTGAGGCTCGAGGGTGTCGACTTGAGCAAACTGCTGCTTGGGTAGGTAATACTTCCGCATAATGTCTATGGCTCTTAAGGCATGATTGGTAGGGGTGAAACTTAAGAGACCTCCTGCTCCTATGCGGTACCTAGTCAAGTAGAGCTAGGCGTTGGGAACCCCTAGGCAGACGCTAGGGCGTAGGCTCCGCAGTAGAGGAGGTCTACACGAGAGACTTCGAGGCTCACTCGGCGGTAAGGAGTCGTCCATAACGATTCTAGGGATTAATACGTTTACGTGATCAGTGAAATGAAGGAGCATGACCGGCAGACCTATACAATATATATAGGTGGCCACCCCACGCCTCTACCTCGCAAAGGTACGAAAATTAGAGAGACGGCACCCTGTAGGGACGCTCGGTCTGAGCGTCCGTCCCCGTTAATACCACGATGCTGTAACTTTTGACACAACGGACGCACAGACCGTGCGTCCCTACAGGATTCGTTTTGCTTTGACGGGGACGGACGCCCTCCGACTCGACACGACCGTGCGTCCCTACAGGATTCGTTTTGCTTTGACGGGAACGTGGGGCTGTGCGTCCCCATAAAGGGTTACTCGTCCCCTCTAACCACGAATCTTTAACCTCTAACCACTAATCTCTAACTTCTAATCTCTATCCTCTAATTTCCCTCTTTTTTCGAATATCCACGTGGAAAATCTCAAATCTCCACGTGGATATTT
>JAERMT010000245.1_pt1 | contig 33379 bp, 29 predicted proteins | sample 9267081 | NCBI WGS metagenome assembly JAERMT01 (sample SAMN17071939, study PRJNA684904) | human gut metagenome | isolation source: diarrhea sample from child under the age of five | host: Homo sapiens | place: South Africa: Mafikeng, Mafikeng Provincial Hospital | collected 2019-09
ACGCCCCGTGTGGACTTTCACCACAGATGTATGACATGCCCGTCATACAAAAAGAGAGGCAGTAACCAAGTCGGTCACTACCTCTCTTTATATTCTGATGCTTGTACCTCTACATCTCAGGCTTTATCTAGCAAAAAAACTGGCCATGACGATGTGGGGTGTAGCTGTCGTTGCTGTCGTCTTACTTGATGTTGATGATAGCGACGCGGTTCCACTCGTTTGTAGCGAATGGCTGTACCGTATCACCCTTGAAGTCGATAACGATGTTGTCAGGGTTGACACCGTAGTTGTTTATAAGAGCATTCTTGACAGCCTCAGCACGACGCTCTGAGAGAGACATATTGATGGTAGCATTACCAGTCTGCTCATCAGCGTAGCCGACGATGTAAATCTTGCCACCGTTTGCCTTAGCAGCCTCGGCAGAGTTGTAGACGTTGATCATCTGATTCTTGTCAATCTTAGCACTACCGATGCGGAAAGCTACGACATTCTCGATGACGGGCTTAGTAGCAACAGGAGCAGCCTCTGGGCACTCAGGGCAAGATACAGGACGCTTGCTGAGCTCAGCATTCTGAGCGCGTAGCGAGCTGATCTGACCGTTGAGGTCGTTGACAAGGTCGTAGTCCATAGGAGTAATAGGCTGGAAAGCTACACGACCGAGCTTGAAGGTGAGACCTGCAGAGACCAGAGCCATAACATCAGCGGGCTGATGGATGGTGCGGGTACCCTGATAGTTGTTCTTAGAGACCATCATCTGACCCTCGAGGTTGAGGTCGACGCGCTTGCCTAGACGGAACTTGAGAGCGAGACCACCATTGAGGAGACCGCTGTAGTCATTCTCCGTACCGAGCTTGTCACCGCTCTTATCGTCTGCAGAGTAGAACTTCATATGACCACCTAGACCGACGAAGGGAACGAGATGGAATACTCGATTCTCTCTGTATGGAGCGAAGTAGTTGACGACGTCAAACATAAACTCTAGTGAAGCAGCTCCGAAGACGTTCTGATAGCGAACGAGCTCGTTGGCAGGCTTCTCGAAGCTATAGACGTTCCAAGCGTAGCCGCGTAGGCGGGTAGCGAAGTATGGAGAGTGCCAGCGTCCGAAAGAAAGGCTGGCGATGGGAGAGATGCGGTCTACAAACTCAGCCTCTCCATTGGCCTTATTACCAAAAGGTAGCATAGCAGCTCCTCCGTGTAGCTCAATGAACCAGTGAGCCGCAGGGTCTTGCTCGAACTCCGTCATGTATGCGGGGCGGTTGTCGACCTCCTGAGCCTCCTGAGCCTGAGCCACGAAAGCTGTCAGTGCGACAACGAGTGATAGCATAAATACTTTTGCTTTCATATTTCTAGTGTGTTTAATTCGTAGATTGATGATTTGAGTGAGCTATACGACTTACTTAGAGCGGATGATGACAACACGGTTCCAAGCCTTCGTATCAAAGAGCTTGTCTGTAGCACCCTCCCACTGTGTGGTAATCATGTCAGCAGAAACGCCGAAGTCGTTGACGAGAGCGTCTGTGACAGCCTTAGCGCGGCGCTCTGATAGGCCTAGGTTGTAGTTGGCATCACCCGTTGTGTCGGTGTAGCCGATGACTAGGATAGGCGTATTGTGTGCCTTGACATACTCACTGACGTTGTAGAGCGTGATCATCTGATTCTTGTCGATGCGTGAGCTATCGAACTTGAAGAGGATTGTCTTGTCAGACATAACCTCGGTAGTCTTGGCGGGCTGAGCTGCTAGCTCTGGGCACTCAGGGCAAGATACAGGACGCTTGCTGAGCTCAGCATTCTGAGCGCGTAGCGAGCTGATCTGACCGTTGAGGTCGTTGATTAGGTCGTAGTCCATGGGGACAACCTCAGTCCACTCGACACCACCCATGCGGAAGTTAAGACCAGCTGTGAGGGCTCCGTAGAGACCGTTGTAAGCGTTGGGGTTCCAAGCGTTAGCCTTGGGGCAGCTGCTGTAGTTGAAGTTGAAGTTGTTGTAGATAGCCTTACCCTCGATGACGAGGTCTGCGCGACGACCTAGACGGAACTGGAGCTGTAGACCTGCGTCAAGAGCTGCAGTGTGATGTAGATCCTCGAAGGCTTTGTTGAACTTCATGTTGTAGCCCACACCGGCGAATGGGATGATGTGGAAGACACGCTTAGCGTTGTAACGGCTGAAGTGGTTGACCATGTCAAACATGAAGTCGTAGTGAGCACCTACGAAGCTAGTCTCGTAGTTCTTCACGTCGTTGCCTACCTTATAGTAGGTGTGAGCCTGAGCGCCAACGAGGTTGAGGCGTGTAGCGAAGGAAGGTGTGTGGTACTTACCTAGAGAAAGTGAGTAAGACATCTGGAGGCGATCCATAAAGGGCTTCTCCTCGTTGCCACAAAGGAACTGAGATCCTACACCACCCTGTAGTGTGAGGAACCAATGGTCTGCTGCTGTGCCACGCTCAAAGGTCGTCTTATAGACAGGCTTTGTGCCAGCTTGAGGTGCTGCAGTCTCCTGAGCACTCAGCGTTAGAGTCGTTGCTCCCAACAAGAGGGAGATCAGAAAGAACTTTACTTTCATAGTTATACGTTGTCTTGTTATTGGTTTGTTTTCTGATTAGTTTCGCTTAGATTGATGTATCTAAAGTGTTTGTTTGTTAGTGTGTCGTGCTGTTATGAACGAGTCTTAGTACATTGCAAAAGTAGTATTATTTATTGACTTGACCAAATAGAGGACAATACAAGACACACAAATCCGCCAGTCTGACACGACGAATGCGTGTAGAGGGGCGCAAAGCAGGCGCATCTTCGGAGGAAGAGCCGTCAAGCTTGCTCGTCAGTAGCGTAGCACTGGGGCGTGATATTGTAGCTGTCATCATATACTGCTTGCAGTTCTCTAATTAGGTAGAGATGTAAACGATTAAACTGGAGAGCAGACCTATTTGCCGACAAATGTACGTAATTACATTGGATTATCCACCATCTCACGAGCTGGCAGCGCGAGACTGCGGGTTATACTCATCTAAGCTTAACCCAGTCGTAAGAGATGTATCAATCTTTTTCTGTAGCTTTGCTGTATAAGAAATCACACAGCACAAGCACTATGGAGGAAAACATGATTACATACATCGGCACCAATGCCGGTCTCGTCTGGAATGCTCTCAACGAGCTAGGCAAGATGGATGTCAAGCAGCTCAAGAAAGCGACTAAGATACGCACCGAGAAGGATATCTACGCTGCCCTCGGCTGGCTTGCTAAGGAGGAGAAGCTCACCTTCGAGTACCAGGACAAGACGCTCCTCATCTCCCTGCGCTAAGGCGTGAGACCTGTAGGGGGTAGAGATGCAATCCCTACAGCGACTTAATCTCTTGCGGAGGCAGTCGCAAGCCCTTACGGAGGAGAAAAACTTTTCTCCCAGAGGTGTGATTTCACTTTTGCAGAAAAGTCATTTCGCATCTGCGGAGGAGTGATTTGACTTCTGCGGAGGGAGCATTTCATCCTTGCGGAGGGAAGTTCAATTTCTTTCGCAGGATGTTGGGCTACACCTTAGGAGACTGCTTATTTTTGCAACAGTCTCCATTTTCGTATCTTTGCAGGTAGGAAGAGACTGTTGGGCATCCTAGCGGTCTCTGTTTACTACTCTCTATAAGATTACTCTGAGATGACTTCAACCCAAGCGCCTACGTCCTCTGCTACCCCTATGGTCTCGGTGATTGTACCGGTGTACAACGTCGAGCAGTACCTCCACCGCTGTCTAGATAGCATCCTCCAGCAGACGATGCCAGACTGGGAGGCGATCTGTGTAGATGATGGTAGCCCCGATGGGTCAGCTCGTATCCTAAAGGAGTATGCTGAGCGAGACAGTCGCATCCGCATCTTGACAAAAGAAAATGGCGGTCTCTCCTCAGCGCGCAATGCGGGTACAGCCATCGCTCGTGGCAAGTATGTCAACTATGTCGACTCTGACGACTTCATCCACCCTCAGACCCTCGAGCTGGCGGTCGCATTGGCGGAGCGTGACGGATCGGACGTTGTATCGTGGGTGCCAGATATGGTCTACAAGCGTCGACTACTCCTACGTGCTAAGTTGGGGCAGTCCTATGATGCGGTACAGCCTTGGAGCATGTCAAAGCGGTACAAGCTCGAGGACATTCATGCCGTTTGCACAGACGAAGTAGTTCGCCACGCGACCAATCATCGAAGAGGTGATGGCGTAAAGGACCCGATCCGCTACTTCTACGCTTGGCGACACTTGGTACGTCGAGAATTAGCGGTGGAGACCCCTTTTGTCGAAGGACTGAAATTTGAGGACTTTCCCTGGTGGAGTGACCTGATGCTACGCTCGCCACGCGTGACTATTACGCAGCTACCACTCTACTACTATTATTATAATGAGTCGTCCATCTCGAGTGCCTCATCAGAGTGTGACAAGATAACTCACTGGATAGCGGGTATCCGCCACACCTTCCCGCAGTATGCGGCCTCGGCATCGGTCGTCCAGTGGCACTGCTGGATGCAACAATGTCTCTGGGCTGTCGTATGTGATCGTATCTCTAAGCAGCTCTACAAGGTAAGAGATGACGCTAGTCGTGCAGTGCTTGTGCCACTACTGAGCGAACTATGGGATATGGGTGTCTTTGCAACACCATATAACAAACGGTCCAGGTACCATCAAGGTCGTATCCAAGCCTACCTTCATCAGTGATACCCTACGTTATACTCGTGAGCTTGACATTCCTTCTCACGGGGCTGTACTATAGGGATCGGCGCTTTGAGGGGCTGTATCAGCTCTTCGTCTTTATTCTATTGGTTGGCTTCGCAGGACTTCGTGTCGGCCTGGGGAAAGATTACGAGGTGTATGAGAATGGGTATAAGTGGATAACCTCTGAGTCCTTTCAGGCATTCGAGCCTCTATGGCAGGGCATTATACTGGGGATGCGCGCTCTGGGCATGAGCTTTCGCTCCTTTATGGTCCTCACCTCAGCGATTACCGTGGCACTATTCCTCCAGGGGATACGAAGGCTGTCCATCTCCTACCCCTTGGGGGTGCTCTTCTTTGTCCTCTTTAACACTGGCTATCTAGAGACGCTCAATGGAGTAAGGCAATGCCTTGCCTTGATGATTACTTTTGCCACCTTCCACCTCTACGTGGAGCGACGCTACTGGCGGTTCTTCCTGTGGGTGGTCCTCTCCTGCCTAGTGCATAGCTCCTCAGTGATATGGTTTCTTCTCTTACCGCTGATGTCTATCCGCTGGGATTGGCGCGTCCTAGCAGCACTATTAATAGTATCGCTCGCCGTGGGGGGGCCACTCTTTCAGGTGATTGGGAGCGTGCTAGAGCCAGTGCTACCAGAGCGTTACTCCTTTTACATCGCCTCGGATGGATGGGATACGCACCAAGGGTGGATCAATATTTTAGCCCAGAATGGGATGGCACTCCTACTACTCTTCGGGACTCTCTATCTAGATAAGTCGCGAGACAGGACGACTTATCTGGCTATCCTGCTGATAGCCTTCAGTAGTATGATTTACAACAGCACGCTCTCCTCCAGCGTAGCTATGCGCTTTATGTACAATCCCGGCATTATGGTCTGCGTGGCGCTGCCCAACGTCCTATACCTTGTGAAGGATAGAGCCTACCGTATCGCCATCATCGGCGTGATGATACTCTTCTTCATCTTTACTGTAAACAATGTGATGGATCCTGGGAGCTCACTACATACCTACCGCTGGATCTATGACGAATATACCTTTACTCCTACACTATGGTGACAAATGAGCCTACGGCACCTAGAGGACTAGCCTTTGTAGTTAACCAGATTCGCCCCCAAGGACCGCTCTTTGTGGTGCGTGACATCATCGCTGGGCTGCCAGAGGGCTACTACAAGCCCTACATCATACAGCTCTGCTCACTGGAATCTCAAGGCGAGGCGATGGCTGACGAACTGCAAGCAATGGGATGCGAGATTATCGAGCTGGGCTTCACACGAGGACAGCTTGAGCTATTCCCCAAGTCTGCAGCAAGGCTCCTCGATGAGTGTCTGCGACACTACGACATCACACTGGTGCACAGCCACACCTACCAGCCAGACATCGTCACCAGTTACCTCTCTCACCGCTACATCCTCCTCTCCACTCAGCACAACATAGCCAAGCTAGACTTCTCCTACGGCAAGGGGCGTCTGCTCGGCAGCTATATGTGTCGACGCTTGATGCGTGCGCTGGCACGTCACCGTGAGGTGGTCTGCGTATCGCACGTCTGCCGTGACTACTACCGCAAGCAACTACCCACAAAGGTCAGCGTCTATGTCGCACCCAATGGGATAGACAACGCACTCTTCACACCGCCCAAGCGCGATGCCGAGCGGGCGCAACTACGTCGTCAGCTAGACCTTCCCGAGCAGGGCTACATCATCACATACTGCGGAGGACTCATCAAGCGCAAAGACCCGGAGCTCATCTTACGAGCCTTGCGCCGACTGAAGAGACGGCACCAGCTACCGAATGGTCTACATCTACTCTTCCTAGGCAAGGGACCATTAGAGTCTCGCTGTCGGCAGCTCGCCAAGCCTCTGGGAGAGCAGGTGCAGTTTGTCGGCTTTACAAGTCGAGTGTCTGACTATTTACGAGCTTCCGATGCGCTGATTACCGCTAGCCATGCGGAGGGTTTACCGCTCAATGTCATTGAGGGTATCGCCTCGGGATGTGTAGTCATTCACTCGGATTTGCCTATCTTTGGCGAGATTTTGGAGCGCGTGCCTCAGATGACAGACCTACGCTTTGGAGTAGGATGCGCATCGCAATGTGCCGACTGCATACTAAAAGCACCCTCCGTTACGTTTGATAGGCAGGAAGCTCTAGAGATGGGTCGTCTCTATGGTCGCCAACGTATGGCACTCCAGTACCACCGCATCTATCAGCAGCTCCTGCGTAAGTATCTAAGATAAACCACTATAGGACGGATATAACTCGGTGCTAACAACAGGCTCTATAGTACTCTACAAGAGCAATGAATTCTTTGTGGAGCAGATCATTGAGGACTTCTTTCGGACGCCCTCACAGCCACAGGTGGAGAGCGACAAGCGTCTCTACCTGATTGACAATTCGCCCACAGATGAGTTGCGCTTCCTAGCAGACCTACCCGTCGGCGATGGACGTATTTACTATGAGCATCAGCCGAGCAACCTAGGCTTTGGCAAGGCACACAACATAGCCATACGCCTAGCCCACGATCAGGGAGCACGATACCATGTGATCATCAATCCGGATGTACGCTTTGACGAGACAGTGCTAGACACCCTGACCTCCTATATGGAGGCGCACGAGGAGGTGGGACTCATATCGCCTTTTGTCTCCTACCCCGATGGCCGTCCGCAGCAACTCTGCAAGCTCTTACCCAGACCGTGGGATGTACTCTTGCGTCGCTTCTCGTTCAGTCAGCGAATCAGAGACAAGGTCAATAGGAAGTATGAGATGCACTGGCTGGACTATAGCCAGCCGGTAGAGGTCCCCTACTTGTCGGGTTGCTTCATGTTTACACGCATGAAGATATTGGAGCGTGTGGGGGGCTTCGATGAGCGGTTCTTCATGTATGTCGAGGACACCGACCTCTCTAGACGCATCGGACAGATTTCTAAGACGATCTGTCATCCCGAGGCTAAGATTACGCATGTCCACAGCCGAGGCTCTTATCACGATGCTAAGCTCTTATGCCACCACATCTCCTCGATGGTCAAGTACTTCAACAAGTGGGGCTGGTGGTGCGATGCTGAGCGTAAGGAGGTCAACGCACGCTACACACCAAAGGAGGCGAAGCTATGAGCCACGGACCACTACTCTCTGTCATCATACCTATATATAATGGTGCGAAGACCATCGTCCGCTGCCTAGACTCTCTCGTTGCTATTCCCGAGGCAACTACAGCACTAGAGATTATCGTGGTCAATGATGGGAGTAAGGATAAGACCCTAGAGGTGATAGCTGGCTATCAAACGCAGCACCCTGAGCAAGCAATACGCATCATCAGCCAAGAGAATCAGGGTCAGTCGGCAGCTCGCAATAGCGGCTTGGAGGTGGCTCAGGGAGCCTACGTATGGTTTGTCGATGCCGACGACTGGGTGGACAGCGAAGCAGCTGGCTATCTCCTCTCGCTCGTTGCGGAGAGTCAGTACGATATGCTCTGCTTTGGCGTGCGAAACTGTGGGGATGACGGAGCGCATACCTCGTCTGAATGGATGGACAGCTCGGCACATGACTTCGAGCGGCTCAAGGCCATTGATGGAAAGATGCTCTTGACACAGTACGACTTATCGGGAAGTGTCTGTCCTTTTCTATGGCGACGCACGCTACTGGACGGACATCAAGCTCGCTTTATGGAGGGATTGCTCCACGAGGATGCGCTCTTCTACTGGCACTACACCGCCTATGCCGAGCAGGTCTTGCTGGTTCCGAGGGTAGCCTATTACTACTATCAGCGAGCTGATTCTACAATCCACAACCCCAACACGCTCCACCTCCGAGGCATCTCTCGCCTAGAGGGTTCCTTCAGACTACTAGCATGTGCCGAAGAGCGGGCAGACCTGCGTGCATTCTACCTGAAGCTTGCCTCAGGTTTCTACCGAGCAGGACTGCGTATGGTCGCTCGCTATGGTAAGGGGACTGAGCTCAAAGCGTACACGCAGCGCATGGCACAGACTGGCAATCACAAGCTCTTGATGCGCCATGCCGGACGCAAGGGTGCTCCGCTCATCTATCTAGCGCACAGGACTCTCTGGCTCTTCAACCTCATTGCTCACCTACTTCCTCCCGTAGCTTAGGCCAGTATGTATCGTAACTATATCAAGCGACTTCTAGATATCATCTGCTCCCTACTGGGACTCATCATCCTGTCTCCACTGCTTTTTGTGGTGATTGTGGTGATGTCTTTTGCCAATAAGGGGGCTGGGGTCTTCTTCTCACAGGCTCGTCCAGGAAGAGGTGAAAGGCTCTTTCATATGTACAAGTTCAAGTCAATGACGGACGAGCGAGATGCCGAGGGCAATCTGCTCCCTGATGCGGAGCGACTGACCGCTATGGGGCGTTTCATTCGTAAGACCTCTATCGATGAGCTACCGCAGTTGTGGAATGTGCTACGAGGTGATATGAGTCTCGTGGGACCTCGCCCCTTTCTAGCCACTTACCGTCAGAGCCTCACGGAGCACAAGAAAGTGGAGATTATCAGCGTTTCTATCGAGGGAGAGCTGATAGCCATCACCCCTCAGCAACGTGTTCGGTATGAGGTGCGTCCTGGGATTACAGGCTTGGCACAGGTCAACGGACGCAACAGACTAAGCTATCAGCACCGCTTTAAGTACGATGCATGGTATGTCGAGCATCTATCCTTCACGCTCGACCTCAAAATCCTTCTCAAGACCATCTCCTCAACCCTCAAGATGAAGGACATCTCCTCCGCTATTTAATAGCTTACGGGCTACTCGGTATGTGAAGTCGAGAGTTAGAGAGACTTAACAGCCATTGAACGAAATAGTCGTACCTTAGCTGAGCCGTGGGAGTAGAGGGTGGCGTGAGCTAACTCTCTCCACCGAGACACAGATAGTTTAGATTAAACAGTTAGACGTATATGATACCTCAATATAGAAGTAACGCACCGCAATGGACTCAGGTTTACAGCCAGTCCAACCTCCCAGCAGAGCTACAACCGCTCCATGCTCTTACTATGAACTTGTGGTGGTCTTGGCAACCTAGAGCCATACAGCTCTTCCAGTCCATAGACCCTGATCTGTGGTACAAGACTGAGGGCAACCCACGCTGGATGCTTCACCTCCTCGGGGCGGAGCGTATCGCAGAGCTTTGTCACGACGCCACTTTCCTAAAGCAGGTCGAGCAACTCTACAACGAGCTTCAGGCGTACCTCTCCGTACAGCCCGACGAGACCCGACCCTCAGTTGCTTACTTCTGCATGGAGTACGGTATCAGCAACACGCTACGCATCTACTCAGGTGGTCTAGGCATTCTAGCAGGAGACTATGTCAAGGAGGCTAGCGACAGCAATGTCAGGATGAGTGCCGTGGGACTACTCTACCGCTATGGCTACTTCACTCAGAGCCTTGACCCCAATGGTAATCAGGTTGCGCACTACGTACCTCAAAACTTCCATAACCTACCCCTCGAGCCCGTCCTCACGCCTTCGGGCGAGCGTCTGACACTTCACCTGCAGATGGGCGATCTGCCTGTAACCTGTCAAGTGTGGCGCGTACCCGTAGGGCGTGTGTCGCTCTACCTACTCGACACCGATGTACCTGAAAACAGCGACATCGCCAAGAGCATCACCCACCGTCTCTACGGTGGCGACTGGGAGAACCGACTCAGACAGGAGTACCTGCTCGGCATCGGTGGCACGATGCTCCTCAAGCATCTCGGCATAGCGTGCGATGTCTACCATATGAATGAGGGACACGCAGCCTTTATGAACGTAGAGCGCCTGGTCAATTTAGTAGAGGACGAAGGTCTACCCTTTGACGTAGCACTCGAGGTGGTACGTGCGTCGTCTCTCTATACGGTGCATACGCCCGTACCAGCGGGGCACGACTATTTTGAGGATGCGCTGATAGATCATTACTTTGCTCCATTTTACAGCCGTCTCGGCATTTCTCGCGACAACTTCATCGAGCTAGGCAAAGACAGCCACGGTAGCGGGGGCAAGTTCTCAATGAGCGTCCTCGCCCTTCACACCTCGCAAGAGGCAAACGGCGTAAGTAAGCTCCACGGAGACGTATCCAAGCGCATGTTTGCGCCCGTGTGGGATGGTTTCTTTCCCGAAGAGAGCCATGTGTCCTATGTAACCAATGGTGTACACTTACCCACCTGGGCTACTTCCGAGTGGCAGCACTTCTTCGTTGCTCACTTTGGTTCAGACTACCTCCAGCATCAGTCGCAGGAAGAGATGTGGGCTAAGATGATGGATGTGCCCAACGAAGAGATACGCGCCATCCGCCGGCAGCTCAAGAGTCGCCTACTACGACAGATTCGTGGCATTATAACACAAGTACACGGGCAGATTGGTCTATCGCCACAACTGGCGACTAAGATGGTCAGTGAGCTACGAGAGGATGCTCTCTACATAGGCTTCTCGCGACGCTTCGCCACCTACAAGCGAGCGCATCTACTCTTTGAAGACTTGGATGCACTCGCAGCCATCGTCTGCAACGAGAGTGCTCCCGTGCGCTTCATCTTTGCCGGCAAGGCGCATCCAGCCGACGGTGGTGGTCAAGCCCTCATCAAGCGCATCGTAGAGGTGAGCCGTATGCCACAGTTTGTAGGTAAAATCATCTTCCTCCCAGACTACGACATCGAGCTTGCCAAGACACTCATCCCGGGGGTCGACGTCTGGCTCAACAACCCTATGCGACTGATGGAAGCTTCTGGTACATCTGGCGAAAAAGCTGAGATGAACGGCACACTCAATCTCTCCGTCCTCGACGGCTGGTGGTACGAGGGATACAAAGAGGGAGCCGGCTGGGCACTCTCCGCAGAGCGCACCTATGCCGACCAAGCGCTACAGGACCAGCTCGATGCTATGACCATCTACCACCTCATCGAGCAGGAGATAGTGCCAGCTTATTTTGCCGAAACGACTGAGGGCTACTCGGACAGCTGGATTGAGTTCATCAAGCGGTCGATGGTTTATATAGCGCCACACTTCACTATGCGCCGTATGATGGATGATTACTACGGGCGCTTTTACAACAAGTTGGCCGTCCGCTCCGAGCTACTCCAGCATCAGGGGTACAAGCTAGCTCGAGAAATTGCTCTCTGGAAGCAACAAGTCGCAGCCACATGGGACACCATCTCAGTCCACGAGGTCACCTACGAGGGCGTCTTGCTACAGCCAGACTACAACGGAGAGCGTCGTGACCCCTCCTTCCGGCTCACCATCGACGCCGGGCAAGTCGAGGCCGAGCTGGTCGCTGAGCTCATTGTCACCACTCAGGACGACACTACGGGGGAGCTTCACTACGCAGGCAAGCATCTCTTTCACGAGAGGATGCCACGTCTCGGGTCACTACGCACCTACGAGCTGACCATCCCCTCGACACGCCCGGGCAAGTATCAGATAGCGATACGCCTACGCCCCTACCTGCCTGAGCTGCCACACCTGATGGACTTTGCCTACGTCCGCTGGATCTCCTTCTAAGGCTGTATAGCACGTCACCACGCCCGACATCTAGCCTAAGACTGTTGACTTTTGCAACAGTCTCACAATAATTTAGACCCGACTACCTATCAAAAACGGCACTTTGTCGGGGGAAAACGGATTCTCCACCTGGATATTTGAAATATCTAGGTGGAGAATTTTTATTTTCCACGTGGGGAAGAAAAAATTCTTCGGAGGAATCAAATGAAACTTCGGAGGAAATGAATGACGCCCACGTGGAAAATAAAAAATATCCACGTGGAGATTTGAGATTTTCCACGTGGATATTCGAGAAAGGAGGGTAATTAGAGATTAGAAATTAGAGGTTAGAGATTAGAGTTCCAATCACTCTGATAGCTCCGATGGTTCCGATAGCTAACAGCCAACAGCCAATCCAGAGGTGACACATGATATGTAGTAACCTCATCTATTCCTCGCTTGTAGCTCCTGACAGAGCAAATATAATGCGTCAGCCCTGTTAGGTTCACTCGAAAGGCTAGTTATTCGCAAATTTCTTTGTACCTTTGAAGAGTTGTACCGCGATAGCTACGTCCTACGGTCTCGCTACTCAAGGGGACGCTCGAGTGAGGCTCTCCATTCGCCTCTTGCGTACCTAGCTATATAGCCCTCTAACGAGACTCTCTGGGAGGCGTAGACTGGTGCGAGACTGGAGTGGGCTCTGGTCTCTTCGGAACAACTGAAAAGTAATCAGCGATAGCAAGTTCAAAATATATAAACACACAGATCTATGAAAAAATCAATCGATAAGGCAGGGCTCAAAGCTAAGCTGCACGATGGTATGTCTATCATGATCGGGGGATTTCTCGCTAATGGGACTCCTGAGCGTATTGTCGACGTGCTGGTCGAGAGTGGGGTCAAGGATCTCACGATGATCGTCAACGACACCTCTTATCCAGATCGTGGCTGTGGTCGTCTCATCGCCAATAAGCAGGTCAAGCACCTGATCGTCTCACACATCGGTACGAACCCGATGACCGCTGAGCAGATGAACAATGGTGAGCTAGAGGTCGAGTTTAGCCCTCAGGGTACACTCGCTGAGCGTATCCGCGTAGGTGGCTGTGGTCTCGGTGGCGTCCTGACGACTACGGGTCTGGGCACGATCATTGCCGATGGCAAGAAGGTGATCAACATCAATGGCCAGGACTACCTCCTCGAGCTACCACTCCGTGCTGATATGGCATTTATCAAGGGTACTGTCGGTGACGAGACGGGTAACCTAGTCTACAAGGGTACGACGCAAAACTTCCAGCCTCTGATGGCTATGGCTGCTGACTGTGTCGTGGCTGAGATTGACGAGATAGTCCCCGTAGGGCAGATCAGCCCCGAGGCGGTACACACCTCTGGCATCTTTGTAGATTACATCTTTGAGTAAGTCGTACAGAGACTCTATACAATAATCGGGGCACTGTCGCCGGCGTCTCTAGGGAGGCGCTCCTAGATAGGAGCTCTGACCAATCAATCACTTTAATTATCCCCTAAACAATGGCAAATCCAAAATCAATGATCCGTCTACGTATGTCTAGTGCTGATGCGCACTATGGTGGTAATCTCGTAGATGGTGCTAAGATGCTACAGCTCTTTGGCGATGTGGCTACTGAGCTACTTATCATACAAGATGGCGATGAGGGTCTCTTCTGCGCTTACGACAAGGTCGAGTTCCTCGCTCCAGTATATGCTGGAGACTATATAGAGGCTGTCGGGGAGATCACCCAAGTCGGTAATTCATCACGCCAGATGCAGTTTGAGGCACGCAAGGTGATCGCTCCACGCACCGATATCAGTGCTTCTGCAGCAGATGTTCTCGAGGAGCCTGTCGTCGTATGCCGTGCTCATGGTACCTGCGTAGTACCTAAGAAGTGCCAGCGCAAGTCTTAATCTATACATCTCTCTAAAGCAGTAACTATCTATGGATAAACTAATCCTAACGGCAGCGATCTGCGGTGCCGAGGTAACCAAAGAGCAGAACCCCGCAGTCCCCTATACGATCGATGAGATCGTCCGTGAGGCTAAGTCCGCATACGATGCTGGAGCCGCTGTCATCCATGTTCACGTCCGTGAGGACGATGGTACGCCTACGCAGTCCAAAGCACGCTTTAAGGAGGCTCTGGACGCTATCTACAAGGTGATCCCAGACGTGATCATCATCCCCTCGACGGGTGGTGCGGTAGGTATGACCGCTGAGGAGCGTCTACAGCCTACAGAGCTGATGCCTGAGATGGCTACGCTAGACTGCGGTACGTGCAACTTTGGCGATGATGTTTTTGAGAACACGATCCCCATGATGCGTGCCTTCGGTAAGCGTATGATCGAGAATAAAATTAAGCCTGAGTACGAGTGCTTTGAGATGGGGCACCTAGACACCATCCTGCGTCTTGCTCAGAGAGGTGAGGTGCCTGGAGATCCTATGCAGTTCAACTTCGTGCTAGGCGTCTTCGGCTGTACACCCGCTACGGCTGACAACCTCGCTTGGCTCGTTAAGAACATTCCCGCCGGCTCTACCTGGACAGCTACCGGTATCGGTCGTCACGAGTTCCCACTAGCGGCAGCTGCTATCGGCATGGGCGGTCACGTACGTGTCGGCTTTGAGGACAACCTATATCTCTCTAAGGGTGTCCTCGCTAAGAGCAATGGCGAGCTAGTGGCTAAGGCTGCTCGCATAGCTTATGAGCTGGGTCGTGAGATCGCTAACCCCGCTGAGGCTCGTCAGATTCTTTCGCTGGCTCCTCGCCACTAAAAGGATATTGATTCTCCCCCTATTTACTAATACAATCACACAATCAATCATATCAACTTTTATATGCAGAAGAAAGGAAATAAGTATGGCACGCATCGTGTCATCTCTCCTAAGGGCGTACTACCACAGCCCGCAGACAAGATCGACAACAACATGGATGAGATCTATGACAACGAGATCCTCATTGATGTACAGACGCTAAACATCGACTCAGCAAGCTTCACACAGATCGAGGAGCAGGCTGGTGGCGACAAGGCAAAGATTGCCGAGATCATGATGGGTATCGTCGAGAAGCAGGGCAAGCACCGCAACCCAGTCACAGGCTCTGGTGGTATGCTACTCGGTACTGTCGAGAAGATAGGTGATGCCCTCAAGGGTAAGATAGACCTCAAGGAGGGCGACAAGATCGCTACCCTCGTATCGCTCTCACTGACTCCTCTACGCATCGACAAGATCAAGGATATCCGTCCTGACATCGACCAGGTCGACATCGACGGTAAGGCTATCCTCTTCGAGAGCGGTATCTATGCTAAGATCCCCGAAGATCTGCCCGAGAACCTCGCCCTCTCGGCTCTAGACGTAGCTGGTGCTCCTGCTCAGGTGGCTAAGTTAGTCAAGCCAGGCGACACGGTCCTCATCATTGGTGCTGGTGGTAAGAGCGGTATGCTCTGCTGCTACGAGGCGAAGAAGCGTGCCGGTGTCACAGGTAAGGTAATCGGTCTATGCCACTCACAGCGTAGTACAGATCGTCTGAAGGCTCTCGGCTTCTGCGACTACGTCTTCTCAGCCAATGCAACACAGCCTGTACCTGTCATGGAGGAGATCGAGAAGCTCACAGACGGCAAGATGTGTGATGTCACAATCAATAATGTCAACATCACCGATACAGAGATGACTAGCATCCTCTGCACGAAGGATGATGGTGTCGTCTACTTCTTCTCTATGGCTACAAGCTTTACCAAGGCTGCTCTCGGAGCTGAGGGTGTCGGTAAGGATGTGACGATGATCGTAGGTAACGGTTACACCAAGGGTCACGCCGAGATCACACTGCAGGAGCTTCGTGAATGTGAGGCTCTACGCAAGGTCTTCACTGAGCTATACGCTTAAGTGACTGGATAAGAGATTAGAGCGCATCCAAGACGCTCTAATCTCTTACTCTTTACAAGTCGAAATTCAATCCCCTATCAATCACACACAATGAACGAAAGCAGAAGAAAAGAGTTCTTTCCCGAAGTCTCTGACGCTGATTGGAATGATTGGCACTGGCAGGTACGTAACCGTATAGAGACGCTTGACCAGCTCAAGAAGTATATCAAACTAACTCCTGAAGAGGAGGAGGGTGTACGTGAGTCGCTCAAGACGATTCGTATGGCTATCACACCTTACTACCTGAGCTTGATTGACCCCAACGATCCTAACGACCCTGTACGTAAGCAGTCTATCCCTACGATCAATGAGCTACACGTAAGCCCAGAGGATCAGCTAGACCCGCTGAGCGAGGATGAGGACTCACCCGTACCAGGACTGACACACCGCTATCCTGATCGTGTGCTCTTCCTAATTACTGATATGTGCTCTATGTACTGTCGTCACTGCACGCGTCGTCGCTTCGCTGGACAGAAGGATGCAGCCTCTCCTAAGGAGCGCATCGAGAAGTGTATCGAGTACATCGAGCAGACACCTGAGGTGCGTGACGTACTTCTCTCAGGAGGTGACGCACTGATGGTCAGCGACCAGATGCTAGAGTATATCATACAGCGTCTGCGTGCTATCCCTCATGTAGAGATCATCCGTATCGGATCACGCACGCCTGTCGTATGCCCACAGCGTATCACGCCTGAGCTAGTACAGATGCTGAGCAAGTATCACCCGATATGGCTCAATACGCACTTTAACCACCCCAACGAGGTGACTCGCGAGAGCCGTGAGGCTTGCGAGCGTATGGCTAATGCCGGCATACCTCTAGGCAATCAGTCGGTGCTACTACGTGGCATCAACGACTGCCCCTCGATCATGAAGCACCTCGTCCATGAGTTGGTCAAGATGCGCGTACGTCCATACTATATATATGTATGTGACCTCTCGCAGGGTATCTCACACTTCCGCACGCCTGTCTCCAAGGGTATCGAGATTATCGAGGCTCTACGTGGACATACGTCGGGCTATGCTGTACCTACCTTCGTCGTAGATGCTCCAGGTGGTGGTGGCAAGACTCCTGTCATGCCAAACTATGTAATCTCACAGTCTCCTCACCGTGTGGTGCTACGCAACTATGAGGGCGTCATCACGACCTACACAGAGCCTAGCGACTACAAGGAGGAGCCCTGTCAGTGTCCTGACTGCAAGAAGGCTCGTCACGAGGGAGTCTACGGACTACTCACGGGAGATCGCCTAGCTATGGCTCCGGAGCTTCTAGACCGCAAGGAGCGTAGCCGTAAGTGGCGCGAAGCTCACAAGGGATAAACGCCTTACGCCTTTTGATTACGTAGCTCTCCTATTGGATAAAAATATCGACGGATGCCATTCATCGCAAACATAGCTCAACTCAAGAGTCTCGCTATCGTAGGGACTGCCAAAAATGTGGGTAAGACGGAAAGTTTTAACTACATACTCGGTGCGCTACGAGAGCGTCATCCTGAGCTGCAGCTCGCGCTGACGTCGATAGGCATCGATGGAGAGCTACGTGATCAGGTCACACAGACGGACAAACCAGAGATAACCCTGCACAACGGGATGCGCTTTGTGACGGCTGAGAATTTCTTTCGCAAGAAGCTCCTGCCGGCCGAGATATTTGACATTGATCGCCTCTACTCCTCCTCGATCGGGCGGCTTATCTATGCCCGAGCACGAGGCATCGGCAAGACGCTCATAGCGGGTCCCCCCTCGACGGGAGGTCTGCGTCGTGTAGTCGCCCGGATGAATCAGGAGGGGGTTGATCTGACACTCATCGACGGCGCACTCTCACGTCTCTCGCTAGCATCTCCCTCGGTAGCCGAGGGTATGGTGCTTGCCACGGGAAGTGCTTACTCAGCCCAGCCCGAGCAGTTGATCAAGCGCATGCGTGAGCTAATGTGCCTGATACGTCTGCCCCAGTTGGCCGACAGAAAGCTTGCGGAGCAGCTTGCAGAGGTGGATAAGGGCGTTCGTCTCATAACAACAGAGGGGGCTATTGTAGACCCAGGCTTTGCCTCAGCACTTACCCCAGACATGTGGCGTGACACGATTTGGCTGACCGAGGGCGATATGCTCTATGTACCAGGCGTGGTCAGCGACAAGCTATTGAATCAGTTGAGGCTCATCAAGCGGCACCGACAGCTTGTGGTCAAAGACTTTACTCGTATCTTTGCATCGGGACAAGCTGTACAGAGTTATCTAGCTACTGGCAGGGAGATAAAGACTCTATATAGTAGTAAACTCATGGCGGTCACCTTCAACCCGCTAGCCCCCTCAGGCTATCGGCTAGATAGTGAGCGCATGTGTGAGCGTCTATCCGAAGCTCTGGGAGTACCTGTATATGATGTCAGAAGGCTATGAGAGATCTACGTAGTTGTATAGACCAAATAAGCGGACTGCGCTATGTCGTGGAGGAGATGCACTTCAACTCTTCTCCAGGACGTATGGTCATGCTGGCTACGCCCTGGAGTAGCGAGGTGGAGACTATCGAGCAGCGACTGGATGAGGTGGCCCGCTACATAGGCTATCTCTCTGACCATGAGCAGCAGAAGGGCATGCAAGAGGTGGCGATACATCTCTGCGAACTGATGAATGTCTCGGGCTCTATCGAGACGATCAGACAGCCTCAGGTCATCTGTAGCGACATCGACCTTTTTGAGATCAAGCGACTCGCCCTCATCGAGGAGAAGGTGCGTCGCCTCGCCGAGCAGTATCATCTAGAGATTCTACAGTGCCACACACTCACTGAGGTCGTGGATATACTGGATATCGACGGGGAGCGACTACCGAGCTTCTACATTAGCGATAGCTACAGTGCTGTGCTGCGCTCGCTACGCAAGCAGATGGAGCGCACCTCCGAGGAGACCGAGCGAGACGAGCTAGCGGTCCAATGCGCTATCGAAGAGGATCGCGTACGGAAGCGACTCACCGAGGCTTTGCATCCTTACGCAGACCAGATAGAGGAGGCTCTAGAGGCTTTGGCTCAGATTGACAAGCTCCACGCCATCGCTCAGTGGGCTTTGGCACATGGCTGCTGCCGTCCTAAGCCTATACGCTCTGGTGAGAGCACGCTGACAGACCTGACACACCCAGAGGTGGCTCACCACCTAGCTGAGAGACAGGACAAGTTCCAGCCAGTGACGATCTCCTACACCGATCAGCCTACGCTCATCACAGGAGCTAACATGGCAGGCAAGAGCGTCCTGCTCGCTTCCATAGGACTGGCGCAGTGCCTCATGCAGTTTGGCTGCTATGTGACGGCACGGGAGGCTCAGCTGGTACCAGTCGATGAGGTGATCTTCTCCATCGGAGACGATCAAGATATCAAGTCGGGGCTCTCTTCTTATGGTGCCGAGATGCTACGCCTCAACCGAATCATCGAGTCGGTCAAGGAGGGTAAGCAGGTCTTAGCACTCATTGATGAGCCCGCACGCACGACCAATCCCGAGGAGGGACACGCTCTGGTGAGTGCCCTCGTACAGCTCTTCGCTCAGTATGCTGTACGAGCTATCATCACGACACATTACAGCGGCATCATGGGGCGATGCCACAGATGGAGAGTACGCGGCTTCGTGGAGGAGCGTCTACGCAAGCCACTCGAGATCAACCAGCTCAATCGTTGTATCGACTACTCTCTCATAGAGGATACCCAGACCGATGCGCCTCACGAGGCTCTGCGTATAGCAGAGATACTAGGCATGGACAGGGAGCTATTAGATTTATGCGAAAAGAACTTAGCAACAAAGAATGAAGACAAGTAAAGTAGGTATAGACTTTGCCAAAGTGGACAAAGCGCGCAACGCCGCCGGTGCTATCGCCGAGGAGGTGCAGAGCTTTGTTGACCGCTATACGACTGTTACGGTCGAGCGCACGCTCTGTCGCTTCGTCGGGATTGACGGAGTAGACGAGCATGATGTGCCTCTGCCCAACGTCGTCGTGACACATCTCAAGGAGCAGGAGGCTCTCTCAGACGGAGTCTTCTTTTACCTTGCCAACGCAATGCTGGCTACGGGCATGGATCCACAGCAGATTGCTGAGGGAGTGGCTCGTGACGAGATTAACTTAACACACTATCCGGCACGCAAGCCTGAGGAGATAGCTGACGTACTAGAGCCTTACATCCTCAAGGGTATGCAGCGCATCGTCGAGCATAGAGAGCGCCGTGAGAACTACCTCAAGACGATTGGGGAGGGTCCTAAGCCTTACCTCTATGTGATCGTCGCTACGGGTAACATCTACGAGGACGTAATCCAGGCGCAGGCAGCAGCACGACAGGGTGCCGACATTATCGCTGTGATCCGTACTACGGGACAGAGCTTGATCGACTACGTCCCCTACGGTGCTACGACTGAGGGCTTCGGTGGTACCTATGCGACACAGGAGAACTTCCGCATCATGCGCAAGGCACTCGACGAGGTCGGCGAGGAGCGTGGCAAGTACGTACGTCTCTGTAACTACTGCTCGGGTCTCTGTATGCCAGAGATCGCTATCATGGGTGCTTTCGAGGGACTAGACGTCATGCTCAACGATGCCCTCTACGGTATCCTCTTCCGCGATATCAATATGCAGCGCACGATCATCGACCAGTACACGAGTCGTGTGATCAATGGCTTTGCCGGCGTCATCATCAATACGGGTGAGGATAACTACCTCACGACGGCTGACGCTATCGAGCAGGCGCACACGGTGCTAGCGTCTGACTTCATCAATGAGCAGTTTGCCCTACAGGCTGCCCTCCCCGAGGAGCAGATGGGTCTAGGACACGCCTTCGAGATGGATCCGATGACCGAAAACGGCTTCCTCTTCGAGCTGGCGCAGGCTCAGATGACCCGTGAGATTTTCCCCAAGGCTCCACTCAAGTATATGCCTCCTACGAAGTTTATGACCGGAAACATCTTCCGTGGTCACATACAGGATGCACTCTTTAATATAATAGGTATCTGGACGCATCAGGGACTACAGCTCCTCGGTATGCCGACAGAGGCTATTCACACGCCTTTCATGAGCGACCGCTTCCTCTCGATCGAGAATGCGCGCTACATCTTCAACAACATGCGCTCCATCGGCGACGAGGTTGAGTTTAAGGAGGGTGGTATCATCCAGAGCCGTGCTCGTGAGGTGCTAGACAAGACGCTAGACCTCCTCGAGGAGATCAAGGGCGAGGGACTCTTTACCGCGCTCTCTAAGGGTATCTTTGCAGATATCAAGCGTCCTCTCGATGGAGGACGTGGGTTGGACGGCGTCAAGCCAAAGAGCGAGCGCTACTACAACCCAACACTGGAACTAATGAAGAACCGTAAGATACAAGGCAAGCTATGAGTGGAGGACTATATTCAATGGAGTCGAAGGACTTTGACCGTACCCTCGACCTTTCGCAAGTAAAGCCTTACGGCGACACCATGAACGATGGTAAGGTACAGCTGAGCTTCACGCTACCTGTACCTAAAGGGGCTGAGGCCGAGGAGGCCGCTAAGCTCCTACTCAAGGAGATGGGACTACAAAACCCGATGGTTGTCTTCTCTGAGGAGCTGACCAAGGGCTTTACCTTCTTCAATTGTTATGGTAGTTGCACCCATACGGTTGACTACTCCAACATTTACGTGCCCAAGGTCGAGTCGACCACCTGGAGCATGGAGGAGACCGACGAATACATCCGCACTCACATCGGGCGCAAGCTGGTCGTGCTAGGAGCTAGCACAGGAACCGATGCGCACACGGTAGGTATCGATGCGATCATGAATATGAAGGGCTTCGCAGGTCACTACGGCCTAGAGCGCTATGACATGATCGACGCTTACAACCTCGGTAGCCAGGTGCCCAATGAGGAGCTCATTGCCAAGGGTATCGAGATGCATGCCGACGCACTGCTCATCTCCCAGACGGTCACGCAGAAGGATGTACACATCAAAAACATGACCGAGTTCATCGAGCTCATCGAGGCTGAGGGCTTACGCGACAAGATGATCGTCATCTGTGGCGGTCCACGTATCTCGCACGAGCTGGCCAAGGAGCTAGGCTTTGACGCCGGTTTTGGTGCCAACACCTTTGCCGACGATGTGGCTTCGTTCATCTGTCAGGAGATCGTGCGCCGCAAAGAGGCTGCGGGTAAGTAACACCCCCTCGGCTCCACAAAGTAAGAAGTAATATAAATCAAGGTATAATACGATATGGAACTAGACAAGAATCAAGTCAGAGAGGTTATCGCCAAGCGCGTAGCCCTAGAACTAAAGGATGGCGATGTCGTCAACCTCGGCATCGGTCTACCCACGATGGTACCCAACTATCTCAAGCCAGACGTACATGTGATGCTACAGTCTGAGAATGGTATGATCGGTATGGGTGGTGCTCCTGCAGCAGGCCAGGAGGATCCCCTTTGGATCAATGCTGGTGGTGGTGCTATCACCGCTGTGCCAGAGGCTGCCACCTTCGACAGTGCTACCTCCTTCGGTATCATCCGTGGAGGTCACGTGGATGTCAGCATCCTCGGCGCACTACAGGTCGATGAGGCTGGTGACCTAGCTAACTGGATTATCCCTGGCAAGCTCGCCCCCGGTATGGGTGGTGCTATGGATCTGCTCGTAGGTACACGCAAGGTGATCCTTGCTATGACCCACACTGCAAAGGGCAAGGCTAAGATCCTCAAGAAGTGTACTCTGCCACTCACAGCAGCTGGTCAGGTAGACCTCATCATCACCGAGCTATGCGTCATCGAGGTACGCAAGGGTCAGGGACTCTACGTCACAGAGATCCGTGACGGCGTCACACGTGAGGAGATAGAGGCAGCCACCGAAGCTACGCTACACTACGTGGACGATGTCAAGCCCATGCGTCAGTAGTCTTACGACACTACCCTTAGAGCCTGCCGCCTTCGGGCGACAGGCCTTATCAAGCAACAACACACTATTATAGACAATCATATTTCAAACTATGGACTTTAGTAAGACCCCACAAGAGGAGCTATTCTTGCAAATGATCAGAGAGTTTGCAGAGAAAGAGGTCAAGCCTCTCGCTGCAGAGATCGATGAGCAGGAGCGCTTCCCCATTGAGACTGTTCAGAAGATGAGCAAGCTGGGCATCATGGGTATCCCCATTCCCAAGGAGTACGGAGGCGCAGTCTCTACCGTACAGATCTACACGATGGCTGTCGAGGAGCTCAGCCGTGTCTGTGCTACCACTGGCGTTGTCGTCTCTGCTCACACATCACTCTGTTGTGATCCTATCATGAGCTTTGGTACAGAGGAGCAGAAGCAGCACTACCTACCTAAGCTAGCTTCAGGCGAGTGGATCGGTGCCTTTGGTCTCACGGAGCCCAACGCTGGTACAGACGCTTCCGCACAGCAGACCTTTGCTGTCGAGGAGGAGGAGTGCTATATACTCAATGGTAATAAGATCTTTATCACCAATGCTGAGTACGCTCACGTCTATATCATCTTTGCCATGACGGACAAGAGCAAGGGCAACAAGGGTATCTCTGCCTTTATCGTTGAGAAGGACGACCCCGGTTTTTCTGTCGGTAAGCATGAGCTCAAGCTCGGTATCCGCGGCTCTGCTACGTGCGAGCTGATTATGGAGAACTGCCGCATCCCCAAGGATCGTCTACTTGGTAAGGTAGGCGGTGGCTTCAAGGTTGCTATGCACACCCTCGATGGCGGACGTATCGGTATCGCAGCTCAGGCACTCGGCATCGCTCGTGGTGCTATGGACGAGACTGTCAAGTACACCAAGGAGCGCAAGCAGTTTGGTCGCAGCATCGCTAAGTTCCAGAACACACAGTTCCAGCTAGCAGACCTCAAGGCTCGTATCGACTGCGCTAGCCTGCTCGTACGTCGTGCAGCGTGGTGCAAGGACAATGGTCTCTCTTACAACCTAGAGGCAGCCGAGGCTAAGCTCTTCTGCGCTGAGACCGCTATGGATATGACGACAAAGGCTGTACAGTTCCACGGTGGCTACGGCTACACCCGTGAGTATCCTGTAGAGCGCATGATGCGTGATGCTAAGATTACCGAGATCTACGAGGGTACCAGCGAGGTACAGCGTATGGTTATCGCAGCGCACCTACTCAAGTAATGACCCCTTAGGACACTTATTAGACATATGAAGATTATAGTATGTATCAAGCAGGTACCCGATACCACTGAGATCAAGCTCGACCCCGTCAAGGGCACACTGATCCGTGATGGCGTACCCAGCATTATGAACCCCGACGATAAGGGGGCACTCGAGCAGGCTCTGCTCCTCAAGGATCAGTATGGCGCTGAGGTCAGCGTCATCACTATGGGACCTCCCCAGGCTACCGCTATCATCCGTGAGGCATTTGCTATGGGTTGTGACAAGGGCTACCTCATTTCAGATCGTCGCTTCGGAGGTGCCGATACCCTCGCCACCAGCTATACCATCTCTCATGCACTCAAGACGCTTGACTACGATATCATCCTCGCAGGACGTCAGGCTATCGATGGAGATACAGCACAGGTAGGTCCTCAGATCGCTGAGCAGCTAGACCTGCCTCAGATCACCTACGTAGAGCATGTAGACTATGATGGCAAGAAGACACTGACCGTCATGCGCAATGTCGAGGAGGGTCACGAGACCCTAGAGGTCGAGACTCCCTGTATGCTCACCTTCCTAGCATCTGCTTACGAGCCTCGCTATATGAACGTCAGCAGCATCATGACCGCCTTTGACAAGGAGATCACGACGCTGACGGCTGACAGCTTCCCCGTCGAGGAGGAGCGTCTAGGACTCAAGGGCTCTCCCACGCGTGTCAAGAAGTCCTTTACAAAGGGTGCCAAGGCTATGGGCACACTCTACGAGGAGCTGACACCTGAGGAGGCTGCTGATTTGATTATCGAGAAACTTAAAGAGAAATTCATCATCTGATATGGATAAGACACAGTATAAAGGAATTCTAGTCTTCGCTGAGCAACGCGAGGGCGTCATCCAGAATGTAGCCTTTGAGCTCATCGGCAAGGCACGTGAGCTAGCCGATCAGATCAACGAGCAGGTCACTGCCATCCTATGTGGCTATCAGGTCAAGGGACTAGCCGACCATCTCATCCATGCAGGTGCTGATCGTGTGCTACTCGTCGATGATCCCAATCTCAAAGATTATCTCACCGAGCAGTACGCACAGGCTGTCTATCACCTCATCACCGTCTACAAGCCTGAGATCGTACTCTTTGGTGCTACCACCATCGGGCGTGACCTAGCTCCACGTCTCTCTGCTCGTCTACGCACAGGACTCACGGCAGACTGTACGTCACTTGAGATCGGTGAGGACCGCAACCTCATGATGACCCGTCCCGCCTTCGGTGGTAACCTTATGGCAACCATCGTCTGCGATCAGAATAGACCTCAGATGTCTACCGTACGCCCAGGCGTCATGCGTCGCAAGGCCGACGACAAGACACGCACTGGCGAGGTCGAGGAGGTCAAGGTACCCTTTGACGAGCGTCGCTTTAAGGTACGCCTCGTCAACAAGAAGCACGAGACCAAGAACATGGTCGACATCACCGAGGCTAGCGTACTCGTATCTGGCGGACGTGGTGTAGGTACCGATGGTGGCTTTGACAAGCTCAAGGCTCTAGCACAGGTCATCAAGGCTGAGGTATCCTCCTCACGTGCTATGGTCGATGCTGGTATCATCGGGCATGAGAGACAGGTCGGACAGACCGGTAAGACCGTACGTCCTGACATCTACTTCGCATGCGGTATCTCAGGAGCCATCCAGCACCTCGCTGGTATGGAGGAGTCGGAGTATATCATTGCCATCAACAAGGACAAGTTTGCTCCCATCTTCCAGGTAGCCGACCTCGGTATCGTAGGTGACCTGCACAAGGTACTGCCCGTCCTCACGGAGCGTCTCAAGACGCTTCAAGCTAATAAGAAGTAAATACTCCACACTGTCATGACAGACTTCCAGACCATACATTATAGTGTCAGTGCCAATGGGCAGATCGGCACCCTAACGATCGATCGCCCCGAAGCACTCAACGCACTCTCTACGCAGGTACTCAGTGAGCTAGAGATCGTCATCGATCAGATAGCTCAGGAGCGCACCGTGCGCGTCCTCGTCATCACAGGAGCCGGACGCTCCTTCGTTGCGGGGGCTGACATAGCCGAGATGGCAGAGCTAACGCCCCAGAAGGCACTCGCCTTCGGTGAGCGTGGTGCTCGTGTCTTTCGCAAGGTAGAGCTACTCTACTGCCCCGTCATAGCTGCCGTCAACGGCTTTGCACTCGGTGGTGGCTGCGAGCTATCCCTAGCGTGCGACCTACGCATCGCCAGTGACAAGGCTAAGTTTGGTCAGCCCGAAGTCGGTCTAGGCATCCCCCCAGGCTTCAGTGGCACACAGCGTCTACCCCGTCTCATCGGGGCAGGCGCCGCCAAGGAGCTCATCTACACCGCACGTGTCATCAAGGCGGATGAGGCACTCGCTCTAGGACTGGTCAACCGTGTCGTAGAGCCTGACGCACTCATGCCCACCGTGACCGAGCTGGCTGAGGAGATAGCGAGCAAGTCGCCACACGCTGTAGCGATCTCTAAGCGATCTATCAATAGGGGGCTGCAGAGTGATATCGATACAGGCATTGCTATTGAGAACGATCTCTTTAGCAACGCCTTCGCACATCCCGAGCAGCGCGAGGGTATGTCCGCTTTCCTAGAGAAGCGCAAACCACAATTCTAAAACTTACTAGAGCGTGTCGCACTCCTGTGGCACGCTCTATTTCAAACCAATAACTCTATGAAAATAGTCGTATTAGGCAATGGCACCATGGGTGCAGGCATCGTGCAGACGATGGCGCAGAAGGGTCTCGCCGTCACGATGAAAGGACGTAGCAACGAGTCGCTAGACCGTGCTATGCAACGTATGAACAAAGGCCTCAACCGTCTCGTCGAGAAGGGCAAGATGACCGCCGAGGACGCTGACCAGATCATCGGACGTATCACCGTCACGACCGACTACGCAGACATCGCTCAGGCTGATCTAGTCATCGAGGCTATCTCTGAGGAGATGGAGGTCAAGAAGGAGATACTCCGCGAGATCGATGGTCTCGTACAGCCCTCAGCAATCTTCGCTACAAACACCTCTTCGCTCAGCATTACCGAGCTAGCCAGCGTCACCAAGCGTCCTGAGCAGGTCATCGGTATGCACTTCTTCAACCCCGTACCTGTCATGAAGCTCGTCGAGGTCATCAGCGGTCAGTGCACCTCTGAGGAGACCCTCCAGACGACTCTCACGCTCTGTGAGCAGCTCGGCAAGACAGCCGTCAGAGTGAGCGAGGCTCCAGGCTTTGTAGTCAATCGTATCCTCATCCCGATGATCAACGAGGCTATCGGTGAGTATGCCGATGGCGTAGCTACCGTCGAGGAGATCGATACCGCTATGCAGCTCGGTGCTAATCACCCCATGGGACCGCTCGCACTGGGTGACTTCATCGGTCTAGACGTTTGTCTAGCCATCATGGAGGTGCTCAACAACGAGTACGCCGATCCCAAGTACCGTCCACACCCCTTGCTCCGCAAGATGGTACGTGCCGGACAGCTCGGCCGCAAGAGTGGCAAGGGCTTCTACGACTACTCTAAGAAGTAGTCCGTCACCCTACGTAGCGTGTGCAGTTAACGCTCGCACGCTCAGGTCATCACAAGACAAAGCAGAGGGAGTATCGCCAGTAGGTGATGCTCCCTCTCTTTGTGTCTCTTGCTGAGCTCTCTAACCTTAATCTCTAGTCTCTCTCAACATAATACATACAAACTAGTACGAAGGGTCTGAAAATTACTTACAGATGAGTATTGATAAGAGGAGGTGTCAAATAGTACCTTTGCAGGGTTCAATCAATAACTGATTTACATTACAAATAAAACAACCTATCCAATGAAGAAACTTGCACTAATTACAGTGATGGCACTCCTACTATGTGCCTGCGACAAGTCTGTACCGACACCTCCTAAAAACGAAGGTAGCGGTACCATAACTCCTCCTGTCAACCCTCAAAAGGAGTGGGTGACCAAGAAGATGACCATTGATGCGACCGACTATACAAAGTGGGTCTATCTCAATTTCTCCTCTGGAGAGTTAGTCGCAGTGACAGATCCTGCTAATGATCTATCGTGGGACCTCGGTCTGCACCGCTACGATTTCAAGACTAATGGGGGTAGTTCTGGTAAGGGCAAAGGTGCAGCTGTTCGCATCTCCAAGCAGAAGAGCTTAACAGCAGAGATACCTACACCCGCCGATGACCAGTGGATACTGGATCGTGAGGGGCTACTCCTAATGAATTTCGTGAACAATGGAGACGGGAACCATCAGACCAAATACGAGATGCAGATGGCTAACTTCCTCCTCACCTCGGAGTGTGACGGCTTTGGAGGCTTCACCAATAAGGGGATCATCACGCAAGAGGGTATGCCTCCTCAAGTCTATATAGACAACGCTATCTTCCTTATTCGTACAGCTTCGGGAGAGATAGCTCGCCTCCGTGTTCATGACTACCAAAACAATAAGAAAGTACGTGGTCATATAACCATAGAGTATGCCATCTTGGTAGACAAAAAGTAATTACACGATAATACCGATCAGGGATTCTCGTAGCACTCTTGTTATGTAGTGCTAATCGAAGGAACTCGGTGCAAACTTTTGCTTTTCTAATATATGAGGCTACTGCACTTATTGCAGTAGTTTCGATAACAAACACCCTTTAGCTTATGAATCAACAGATACTTCGTATGCTGAGACGTATAGGGCTGATGCTATTCGCCAGCCTTCTTTGGCTCTCGTTGGGAGCGCAAGAGATGATATTTATGGAGTTTCCCTTTGATCCATCTGTGGATCAAGCTCAGCTACTCCCCGCAGACCAAAAGGGGACGGTCTCTTGGACAGCGTCCACTAATACCCTTACGATGAAGGATGTCAGTATTAACACCCAGTCCAAGATACTCTCTGGTTATATGCCTGAGGAGATGACTATCCTAGTCGAGGGGTCTAATCAATTGATTTCGACAGGTTCTGACGATGCTATCACGATGCGCTCATCCGTTCGCATTATGGGTTCAGGCTCTCTGAGCATTACATCGCAAGGTGCATATGCATACGCTTGTCGTAGTGGTGCTAGTCTCACCATTACTGGTGGCGTGTCCGTAACGGCTGTGGGTAATTATGGCGGGCTAGTCGGAGATTTTGTGGCTTCTCGCCTCCTGATCGACAACTCTTACGTCACCGCCTCAACGCTAAACAATCAAGGAATGGTCTCCATCGGATACTTCAAGGAGTTGACCCTCGAGAGGTGTGCCATATCCACCCCAGAAGGCGCCAAGGTCGCAGAGCTTAATGAGGTGATGTCTATAACCGCAGATGGTAAGGAAGAGTACGCTGGTAAAGTCATCATAGCTCCTCAGCAAGCATACTATCGAGTGTCCATCGCCGAGGCAGAGCATGGTCGTGTTGTAGCCCCTGAGGGGGTAGACCTAACGCATCTCCTCGGAGGAGCAACTGTAACTTTTACGGCTAAACCCGAGGAGGGTTATGCCTTGACTAAACTGATGGCTGGCTCCGAAGATATAACCAACACCCGCACGCTTATCGTCAAGGAGGATGTCACCATTACTCCGACTTTTAGTCCTATCAATAGTTATCGAGTATCTCTCCAACAGCCTGAGCATGGTAGCATCTCCGTACGAGAGTCCGAATATAATCTAGAAAAAGTCCCCGATGGCTCTATTCTACACTTTATCTGTACCCCGGACGAGGGCTATGAGCTAGAGCGACTTATGGCTGGCGACAAAGATATCACTGCAGAAAAGTATATCTCTGTGAGGAGCGATGTGGAGATTACTGCTTCCTATAAACTTATCCCTGTAGAAACTTACAAGGTGACCATAGCTGTATTGGGAAAGGGTAAAATAGAGGCTGACTATCCGAATCTTGAAGCAGTGCCTGACGGCACGAAAGTACAGCTTACGTGTACTCCTGAAGAGGGTTATCAGCTTAAGCACCTTCGAGCTAATGACGAAGACATTATGGAGAGCCAAAGCTTCATTATAGAGGGAGTAGATGTTCGTGTCGAGGCAACTTTCCAAAATATGGGAGGTAATGCTATAGACCATTTATCTGGTGAGACTCGCTACTCCATAGAGGTACACTCTAACTATATCTCTATCTCAGGAGCCTCTGTAGGTACCCCTATCTCACTCCACTCATTACTTGGTGATACGATTGTCTCTGCCACAGCTACAGGATCGATCTCAGAGCATCTCGATCTCACATCGATCACCTCTGGGATCTACTTACTGACCATCGGAGATGTAACGCTCAAACTATATTTATAAAGACAAGACTGAAACATCAAAATCCTTAATATGAAACCATTACATAAACTCCTCACACTGCTTGGCACACTTGCTTGCAGTGTGCTACTCTTACCAGCTCAGATGCTGGAAAACAATCTTAAGACCCTCAGCAATTTCTACCATGTCCCCGACCAAGCGTCCTATCGTCTTTCTAAAGTGATAGGGGTCTTTGGTAATCAGGATATCGAATTTGAATACAATGCCCACAACGACATCACTCGCTGTAGCTACTTTGAGACGGATACGATAACGGGGCAACGTAGCTCTGGGCTATACCTAGATTATCTATACAACGACAAGCACCAGTGCATCCAAAAGGTTGAGTATGGTGAGCGTGCAGGGTTCCCTGAGCTAGTTATCGCTAGACGCTTTTGTTACAAATACAACGACAAGGGGCAGATGACCCACTTCGTACGCTGGAACAACCTGAATACCAACCCTGCTGATACAAGCCTCGTGGAGGACTATAAACTCGATATAGAGTATACCGCAGAGGGTCTACCGAGCAAAGGTGTAGTTCACTTTGTAGACCCCAACAGCTTCGAATGGTACGAGGGCTTTACGACTACACTTGAATACAACGAAAAAGGTCAGCTCTACAAGCGAACTGCCGTTAATGCAGACGGCACGCCCTTTGAATCAGAAGAGATAACCTTTGACTCAGAGGGAAAGTATATGATACTCCTATCCTATCTAAAGCAGGGGACTGAACTAATCGAGTGGACTTTCGATTATGACAAGGATGGCAATGTCTCAGCCCTCGGTAGTGAAGGATTTATCTATCAGTTCTCCTTTATGACGAGTCAACCTGCGAGTAAAAGCTACTACCCACTCCCCACACTTGCAGACCTCTTCTTATATGGATTTAAGAACTATACAATCGAAACGCTTTCCTATCCTCTTCTGTACAACGGCTCCAAAGATGCCGTAGCAACCGATGCTACCAATGGTGGTACTTTCGTCTATGAGACCTCTAAGCCTCTCGGACTAGAGCCTCTAGCTACACCCTCTCAGAGTCAGCTAGTCTATGACGATATGAGCTGGACAATTACTAATGCAACGACCGCTGTGGCTCTCTACGATTTCCAGGGGCAATGCCTACAAGTCATAGAACCCCTCAAGGGTGTGGTCACAATCAAGACTGCGACACTCCCCGTTGGCTCTTACCTAATCAAAGCAGGTAGCCAAACCTTCAAGGTCATACGCTAAGAGTTTCGCTAGCGAGCAAACTTTAAGCAAAAGAAAGCTTCCCGTGCGCAATCGAACTTGCACACGGGAAGTTTTGCGTCAGTAGCCTGCATTCCACCCACTAATGCAATTTCTGAATGATGAAATGACAGTGCATTTATAGCGTTGGTTCGTCAGCTTGAGATAGCAACGGCGGGAGCCAATAGGCAAGGCTTGTATCTGTCGCGTTCTTGTTCCATTCTTGAGCAAGGTGTAGGAGCGGCAAGGGCTTCTACGACTACTCTAAGAAGTAGTCCCCTACCCCCTAGAGGTCGCTCTATCGCATCAAGCCCAAGGCTAAACGCTAAAGCTAAATACTAGAGCCAAAGACTAGGGCCACACACCTTCACCAGCGAGGGAGTATCACCAGCAGTGGTGGTACTCCCTCGTTTCGTTTGTAAAAAGAAACTGTTGCAAAAGTCAATAGTCTTATAAGACGTAAGGAATAGTCTCGTCATCAACTACGACGAGAATCTTCTCCCCAGAAGCCATTGGCAAGGCTAGATCATAGCTTTCGACAAAGGAAGTCGCCTCCACGAGTTTCGTGCCATCAGCACGGTAAATGGTCAGATCGTGATGCTTACCGTCAGCTACACGTATGGTCAGTCCTAGCTGATTTCGAGAGATTTGCAGATCCAGAGGTGTAGTCCTAGACGCCTCAATCGTCTTATTGCCAGTAAAGCCATTGACAGCCTCACAGATACCTGAGTGGTGGAAGTGGTACACATCACCATTGGGTGCTGTATAGCATAGGGGTATGCGTGTCTCGTAGCCATAGCCTCCGATACTCTCTTCAGTCCTAATACCCGTAAATAAAAAGCCAAAGGAGTAGCCGATGCCCTCTATCCAGTAAACTTCATTAGCTGGCAGCGGGATGCCCGTCATATCCTTCATAATATAGACTAAGCGATCAGCTTCATATAGGTGCCTGGTCTCAATAGCTGAGACGACTAGTGTGTAGCGACTTTTCGTAAAGTCATGTCGCGCTGTCGACCCATCAATATCGTGAAGGGTAACCTGATCTCCCACCTTGATGTTATAGTCCCAGAGCACATACTCTGGTACTTCACTTTTTGCCCCTCCATTGACGCCACTCTTGTATCGCGCATAAATCTTCCCGCTCGTTAGATCCTCCCTCAGGTAGGTGTAGCTGTACCCGTAGTCAGTCTTATCACCTAAGACAAAGTAGGTCTTACCATCTATTGTCTCTAGCTTCGTCAGAGCGTATTGCTCTGTACTAGAATACCAATAGTTCCAATGTTCAGGCTTTTCACTAGTCTGACAGTATATACCGAAGGTGACTTTGTAGACCATCCATTTGGCTCCTGCCTGTATGGTCGGGATGGTCGGATGCGTCTTTGGGGTGGGCGGGGTCTCTTGAGCTGATAAGCCCCAGAGGCTAGAGATGAGGACGACTAGTGTAGCTGTGATTAGGCTGGTGATACGTCTCATAATTATCGTGGTTAGGTTATAGTTTGTGGATTCTCAGCGTATTTATTGGTTGGTCGTACCTAGTGCAGGGGGAGCAATATCACAAGACAAATCATTGTAAAGCACTGCACTAGTGCGGGCTTATGTACTTACGTTCGCAAGTTACACTATTTCCACTAAATGTGCAAAGTGTTTGATTCCATCTCAGGGTCCCGAACATTCCAATCTATAGTGTGTCACCCCTGCCCTCTAAACTCTAACTTCTAATCTCTAAC
>JAERMT010000246.1_pt1 | contig 33331 bp, 29 predicted proteins | sample 9267081 | NCBI WGS metagenome assembly JAERMT01 (sample SAMN17071939, study PRJNA684904) | human gut metagenome | isolation source: diarrhea sample from child under the age of five | host: Homo sapiens | place: South Africa: Mafikeng, Mafikeng Provincial Hospital | collected 2019-09
TGGACCTTTTCCCCCGAACACGGCATTGCGAGGTTGTGAGTTGTTATACCAAAATGATGTAACAAACGCAACCCTCAAGCCATTGCGAAGCGGTTCTCCTTTTGACCAAACTCCATGTCGAGCGGCATATCGAAGTGGACGTCAGCATGGATGAACTGGACGTGACTGCTGCGGAGAGCAAGGCGACTTACAACGAGATTCGGGAGCATGTGTGGAAGCACTATCAACTCAAGGTGTCCAATCTCTATATCGCACAGGTGAAACAGAAGTACGGCATTATTGAGCGAGAGAATTACCATAAAGCGAAAAATGAAAATGCGAAGCAGCCTAAGTATCCGAAGGAAAAAAGGATGCGATCGTGGAGGCATTGCGGCATTTTCAGATGATTTGATACGCAATCACCCCAGAGAGAATAGCCTCTTGTGCGTTCTCTCTGGGGTGATTTTTGCGTTATGCTACTTCCGGGTAGCGCATATATACATACTCGTAGATTTTCTTCTGGTAGGTCTGGATATCGCTTACATCATAGCTATTGGGAAGTTCTTGCCAAAGGGTCTTACGGATCAGGTTATCCACAATCGCCTTAGTTTCCTGCTTGTCCGTCCAATGGTCGAGTTTGGCGATCTGCTGTTTGATTTTTGTCAACAAGTCCACAGACACCTTCTTAATCGTTTCAATTTCCTGCTTCGTGAGGTTCTCCGAAAACAGCAAATCGTACACTGAAAGTTCCTCATCGCTGGAAAAGCCCTCACGCACATAGCGCTGCTGCTCCGTGTCCAGTGAACTTGCAAGCTCCATCAGATCCATGAAGGTTTTCTCGATGGTCGCACGGTTCTGCTCCGCATTGTAGGCATCGATGATCTCCTGATAGCGGTCATAATAATCAATGCGCTGCGGGTTTGCAAACAGCATTTTCGCCAATTGCTGATTCACCAGTTCATCCAGATCGCGCAGCAAGAGATTCTTCCGCCGGGTGTGGGCGAACTCCCGGCTCAGCAAGTCAAAATCAATTTTACTGATGTCAAACTGCCGGGATGGTGCAGCCTCCCGATCCGGCTTTTCCACATGGATGTACTCGTTGACGATGCCGTTGATCTGCACCATCAGGTCGGTATTGTCCGCGTGTTTCCGCTTCTGCTGCAAGCCCTCGTAGATGGCGAGAATTGCGTTTTTCCGGGCGCGCACGGCATCGTCCACATCGTCACGGTCTGCGTAGCGGAACAGCCGCGCCAGTTCAGACGCATAGGTCTGGAAGGTTTTCTTGGTTTCCAACGTCTCGCACATTGCGTTGACCGCATCCTGTACAAGGCTCATCTTTTCAAAGTCCTGTGCGTCCACCAGTTCCTGCAGCTGGAACCCATGTTCTGCCAGAAAACCGTCCGTTTCTCCGATGACCGTACGGATGCGCTGAATCAGCTCCGTTTTGTCCACCGTTGGGTCAATGCCCGCCGGGCTGTTCTTGCTGACCGTATAATCTGCCAGAGCCTTGCGCAGCGCCTTTACGATACCAATATAGTCCACGATCAGGCCGTTGCTCTTGCCCTCCGAAACACGGTTTGCACGAGCAATAGTCTGCATCAGGGTATGGGCTTTCAACGGCTTGTCCAGATACAGACAGGACAGACACTTTACATCAAAGCCCGTCAGCCACATGGCACAGACGAACACCACCCGGAACGGATTCTTGCTGTCCTTAAATTCTTTATCCAGCTCCCGCTTTTCCATTTTGGCACGGTGCGGCAGAATATCCAGCCCCCCACTTTTTGAAGGTCTGCACCTCGTTCTGCTCCTGACTGATCACCACTGCCATTTCGGTTTCTTTCATCCATGCCAGTTTACGGGCAATCTCCTGTGCTTCCTGCTGGGTCACTGTGCCCTGCCGGGCTTCCAGCTCCCTGATCTTTGCCTGCCAGCATTCCTGCACATAGTTGTACATCCGCACACAGGTGACCTTATTCAGGCAGACAAACATTGCCTTGCCGCTGGTCCAAAGGTCAGAGTAATGCTCCACAAAGTCCTTTGCAATGGAACGCAGCCGTTCATCTGCGGTGAGAATATGGATTTCCTTTGCAAACTCGCGTTCCAGCTTTTCCTCCTGCGAGGGATCAAGGTCGGCTGCTTCAATGGCATCCAGGATCCGCCCGGTGATCTCCGGCTTGTCCAACTGGGCGATCTTATCCGCACGGTTCTCATAGTACAGCGGCACCGTTGCGCCGTCCTCCACCGCCCGCTTGAAGTCATACACCGACAGGTATCCGCCAAAGGTGCGCTCGGTGATATGGTCATCTGCCAGAAGCGGCGTACCGGTAAAGCCGATGCGGGACGCCGTGGGCAGCAGGTGCATCATGTTGTCTGCAAAAATGCCGTACTGGCTGCGATGGGCTTCATCCGACAAAATCAGAATGTCGTGATCCGGGTAGATGGGCGGCTCCTTGGGCAGATTGAACTTCTGGATCAGGGTAAACACAAAGCTGGGGTTGCCCCGCAGCTTTTTTACAAGGTCTGTACCGCTGGATGCAATAAACTGCGAAGCCTTGGTTTTGCCCAGCAGACCGCAGTTTTCAAAGGTATCGCTGATCTGCCGGTTCAGCTCGTCACGGTCAGTCAGTACCACAATGGTGGGCGAGCCTGCAAACTTGCGCCGGATCTTCTGCGCCAGAAAGACCATGGAGTAGCTTTTGCCCGACCCCTGCGTGTGCCAGAACACACCCAGCCTGCCGTCTTTCAGCTTGCGGTTCTCGTAAGCACTGACAGCCTCGTTGACGCCGAGATACTGGTGGTTGCGGGCCAGAATCTTGGTGGTGCGCCCACCGGAATGGTCGTAAAGGATGAAGTTTTCCAGCAGATCGAGGAAGATCTTTTTCTCGCAGATGCCCCGCAGCATGGTTTCCAGTTCCACGCTGCCTGTATCGCTTTCCTTCAGACGCTTCCACTCGTGGAAAAACTCGTACTTGCTGCCAAGCGTGCCCACCTTGGCTTCCAATCCATTGGACAGCATAAGAAAGGCATTATAGTAGAACAACTGCGGAACAGTATCGAGGTAATCCCGATAATTGTCTATGTAGGCGTTCTGCACATCCACGGTGGGCTTTTTCAGCTCGATGAACAGCAGCGGAATGCCATTGACAAAGCCCACAATGTCTGTCCGGCGGCGGTACAGTTGCGAGTGGATCTTCATTTCTTTTACGGCGAGGAAATGATTGTTTCCCGGGTTTTTGAAGTCGATCACCGCCGCGCTTCGGATTTCGGTGCGGCCATCCGGCCGCTTGACCGTCACCGGGATGCCATCCCGCAGCAGAAAATATTTTTCCTCGTTGATCTGCATCAGGGATGCGGTGGAAACGTGTGCCGTGAATTTCTTCTGCACCTCGTCCAGCTGGTTCGGGGTGAGCCACGGATTCAAGCGCAAAAGCGCCTGCCGAAAATACCGGGTCAGCAGCACTTCCCCATAGCTGGTGCGACCCAACGTCCCGTCCGGCCCCAGCTTTTCGGAGTTGTAAGCCAGCACGACCTCCCAGCCCAGAACATTTTGCAGCAGGTTGCCCGCACTGTTCTGAACAAGGACATTTTCGGAGTATTCGCGGCTCATAGGATCACCTCATTCTTACCACGTTTGATTGTTTCTTATTGTTACTCTTGCTTCTTCTACCAGTTGGTTTAAGTCTTTCAATGATTCCAATAATTTTGTATGCGTACCATCCGGATTTTCATATGTTAAAAGTTCCAAATTTCGATTATTAAACAAAACTTTTGATACTGCCGGCTCATATGCGCCCTCAGCCGTCACAAAATAATGTGGTCTTGCACCCGGATATAAAAAATTGGAATTCTCCAGTGTAATCTTTATGTCCGGATCATTTATTCCACAGCCAAGAAAAATAAACGTATGCGTAAGTATTAAGGCATCCAACAACTTATAAAAAGATGAATAATTGCACCTTGCTTGATTATATTGTTTTTGAGTAAAAACCAATTTAGCTGTTTCGTCCGTATGCCCATGTGCTCGAATAATCAAATAATCTGACGTTCTAAGATATTTTGCGATATCATCCTCATAATAGGATTTTGCAACCACAGAAGAATGCGATTCAGTCATCGCATATTGTTCATATATCTTGTCAATATTAGGTGTTATAACAATTCTGGAATCCAGTTTATAAATTTCCTCGTGTAACTCACACGGTTCATACCGTGGTCTTTTGAACTCGTCAGATGCCAAATCACCAAAATCATTTTCTCCAATATCATCAACAATCACTTCGCAAGCCATTAAATAGTCTTTTTCCTCTAGCAACCTTTCAATTGTGTCTTTATGGTCACGAAGTTTTGTTTCTCGTTTAGAGAGAATATCTCTTAAAAACTTTTCCCACGTTGCTGGCCGTTTTCCACTGCTATTTTGGGAGTTGGCTGATATTCCAGAACCTAAAAAAAGCACACATCGTCTTCTTGCAATTGCTTCTACCAATGCTTCTGGCCAGTCTATCATTTAAGTGCCTCCATATTATTTAACATCCTGTCTACAATCGCATTCATCAAGCTCTCAAATGCTTTAACTTTTTGGTAATGTGCGCCGACCACTCCATCACAAGCCGAAAGTTCGAAAATCGGTTTATGCGCTGTTTGAGACATTGGAACCAAACTATAAAAATTAGGGATTGATCCAATTTTATAGTTAATTTCATTATCTTTTCCAATATTTATTTGATTTACAACATCTTTTTGAATAGCTTCAGGTATTTGTTTTAAAATTTCATCGTATGCGCGTACTGCGCGTGCTGTCCCCCCTGTATATTTCATAATATACTGTTGTTCCACATATCCCAAGAATTCAATCTCACACCTCTGCCGCATACCATCTAAACTGCGCTTTTTATCTTCATCCAATTCCAATATTCCTTTATTAAATAGTTTACTCCACGAAGAAATCGAACTTCCTATATTACCTAACGCGAGCAAACTAAACACATCAGATGACATCGGCGTAATAAAATAATCACATGCCAATAGGATTGAACGATTGATTGCACCTAAAGATGGTCCCATGTCAAAGAACACATAATCATAGCCATTACATAACGTCAGGAAATGTATAAATAGCATCGTCGATTTTATTCCACGCAAATCTGATGACTTAACATCTTTCCATTCACTCGCTAAGAAATCTTCAGAAGTTGCAAATTTGGGATTCCCGGGTATCATATCAAACCCAAAATATTTAGATTTTGTTATCTCATATTTTCTTATATACCCTGCGCCGTCCTCAATCGATGGCACAATATCCGCAATCGTAAATCTTTTTGGTTCATAGTACACATCATAAAATTCGTCTTCATCAAGTGCATATGTCGTACTGTTACATTGTGGATCAGCATCAATAACAAGCACCTTTTTTTGTCTTGCTTTGCATAAATAGGCAGCAAGATTGCACAACAGTGTCGTTTTTCCAACTCCACCCTTATTATTAAACATTGCTATCGACTCCATTAAAAATCTCCTTTCCGCGTTTCATACATCAACTTTGGCAACAGTAAATCTCTCGCTGTCTTTAACTGCTCATTTTGTCCTTGCAGCGTCTTTATTTTATTAAAATACACTTTTGCATATTTGTCAAACTTTTCCAGAGTTTCTTTATCGGGAATTGCCACATCCATCGCGTCCAGAATCTTTGTCGTCATACTGGGTACTGCCGCACCAATATTCATGGAGTACATATCAAATGCTTTGACAAAGAAATATACAAAAACAGCTGTATGTGGTTGTTTCATCGTAGCATAGAACATTGTGTCCACTGTCCAAAATGTTTCATCCACATACATGATATTATTCAAAGAGCCTTTTCGAGGAATCAGGACTGCCTCACCAGAAAACAGCGATTTATTACATTTTCGCATTAAACCGCCAGAGCCATAAACAGGGATATTTCCATCATCAGGAGCTTTTTTATGGTCTTTTCCATAATTAACACTAATGAGTTCCTTTAACAGTCCTCTGCTCCACCCCTCCGGCACACCATCCACAATTTTCGTGTTTTCATGCCCCGGAAAGCGCAAATCCACAAACCACTCTTTATAAAGCCGCTGGGCTGCTTCTTCCAGCAGTTTGATTTGTTTCTGGTTGTTTTCAATCAGATCATCGTAAACAGAGAGAATGTCTGCGATACGATGTTGTACTTCTATACTGGGTATCCTGCATTCATGGTTTGATAATCTTGCCTGACTCAAATTTTGAATATTTGCGCCTACTGCTGTTCCTGAAACCGCTCTTCTAAAGGCTTTACTTTTAAAATAGTAGGTAAAGTAAACTGGATCATATCTGTCTGTGTCATTCAATCTCGCACGAATACAAAATCCAGAATATGTAACTCGCTCGGTTGGATTTTTAACGAGCATACACCTTCCAACAAGTTCTTTGTTTCCATTTGAACGAACAAATACAATATCCCCATTCCGCAGACAATCTTCTAGCCGCACTATATCTTTTTTCACTTCCTGAAGCTGTGAACAGTCGGGATAAAATCTGTCTCCAAAATTTGAAACACCAATCAACTTTATTCCTTTTGCATACGCTGTTTTATTAAAATTTATGCCATTGCTAAAAGTCGCAATATCACCCAGCTTCACCTTTTCCCACTTCATACCCCCATCTCCTCCAGATTCTTCGAGATGGTTTCCATCAGGCGGTTGGACTCTGCCTGCAATTCCAGCAGCTCCTTGTGGATTTCCTTCATCCGCTGGGCAAAATCCACACCGTCATCCTCCACGGGTGCAACGCCCACATAGGTACCGGGCGTCAGGGATGCGCCTTTCTCGTTGAGAATGGTGTCTCGGCTTGCCACCTTGCACAGACCGGGAATATCCTGATAAACGCCCTCACCAAACTTTTCGGTGAGCCAGACGGCCTCCTTGGCAACGGTCAGCTTCTCGTTGAGGGCTTCCAGCTCCTTGTCGAACTTTTCCTGCGTGGTCTTGCGCTCTTTGCGGGGTGCTGCCTCCACAGCGGCTTTTACTTCTTCCCGCTTGGCCTGCACGTTTTGTTCCAGTGCGGCCTGAATCTCTGCAAAGGGGCGGTCGTCCGCCAGTTCTGCGTGATACTCCGCCAAAAGCCCCTTGTACTTGTCCACCTCGCCGCGATAGAGCCAGACAATAGCGTTGAGGTTCTTCAGCTGCCAGTCGCTCCACTCGTTCTGAGTGCGGTCCACCACGGTATAATAGTTGCGGGCGTCGATGAACAGTACGGTGTCCAGCAGATGTTCCGGTTTGCCCTTATCCAGAAACCACAGCGAACAGGGCAGGCTTTTGGTGTAGAAGAAATTGTTGCCCACGCTCATCATCACGTCCACATGGCCGGTCTGGATAAGTTTTTCACGGATGTCCTTGTCTTTGCCCTGACTGTCGGTAGCCGAGGACGCCATCACAAAACCCGCACGACCATGCTCGTTCAGGTAGGAGTAGAAATAGGACACCCACAGATAATTTGCGTTGCCGATTTCCTTGGCCTTGTTCACGCCGGGCAGGCCAAAGGGCAACCGCCCGGCACTCTGCGCCGACTCCGACTTGACCTTGTCCACGTTAAACGGCGGATTTGCCATCACATAGTCGCAGCAGCCGTTCAGGTTGTGGGCATCGTGATAGAAGGTATTGGCTTCATCGCCGGACTTGATCACGCCGGTCAGGCCATGCACAGCCATATTCATCAGGCAGAGCTTTGCGTTGTACTCCACCTTTTCCTGTCCGTAAAACGTCATGGTGTTGTTGGCGATCATGCCCGCATGGTTTACAAAGTCGCCGGTCTGCACAAACATACCGCCGCTGCCGCAAGCTGGGTCCAGCAGAACGCCGTGGGCAGGCTCCAGCACATTGACGATCATTTTCACCAGCGATTTCGGCGTAAAGAACACGCCGTCATCCTGTGCCACATTCTTGGCAAACTTATTCAAAAAGTACTCGTAGATACGGCCGATCACATCGCCGCCCACATCGTCCAACGCATCATTGTTGAAGATGCGCAGCAGTTCCCCCAGCAGTTCATCCGAGAAGATTGTGTAGTCCTTCGGCAGAACGCCCTGCAGCTGCTCGCTCTGCTGCTCCACCAGTTCCATGGCGTTGTTCACCACTTCGCCCAGACTGTTCAGAGGATTGCCCTCGATGCCGGTCAGCCCCTGTTCCGGGATGTTGGCAGGCAAATTGACTAAGTAATTGTACTGCGCTTCCTTGGGCAGAAACAGTGCACTCTTCTCGGCAAAGTCGCTCTGTTCCACCGGCAGCACCCGGCCACCGCGCATGGGACGGTCTTTCAGGATCTCCTGCTCTACCAGTTTAAAGCGGCTGTACGCATACCGCAGAAAAATCAGTCCCAACACCGGCATACAGTATTGGTTCGAGGTGAGTTTAGAGCCTGCACGCAGCAGATCTGCCGACTCCCACAGGTCAGCTTCCAGTTTTTTGACGTTCACATTATTTGCCACGAGGGGGTTCCTCCTGTTGTTTGGATTTTCATTTTCTATTGTATCACATTTTTCTGCAATGTTCATCTTTAATCATCGCTATTTTCTTTTTTGACTGGAAAAAGTTGTTTATCAATGGCTGACAATGTGTTAGAGCCATAAACTTTCTCATTTGGAGACGCCAAGCCTGCATCCACCGGATGCAGTTCAAGGGTTTGGGTGTTCCCAACCAGTATTTTGCAGCGCAAAATAAGCAGATGTATATACGTCTGCATTGCTTGCGGGTGCTATGAAACCTCTCAACGTGCTTCCCAAATTTGAAAATCATTTTGCAAATCAGACCGTCCGTTTTTAAGTTCAACTTGAAGCGGACGGTTATTTTCTGCAAGAAAAATTTTTCGCATTTGCAACCGCCACAAGCAGGGCGAGTTGGTACCAACTCGCAATTTTTTGAATCTGTTTTTTACAAATCCGACTTCAAAAACACTTGTTGGGCTTCGCCCAAACCCAATATTCAGCACAAAATTGTGCTGGCTGTGCGTCCTCGCTGAGACTGAATAAGCAAATTTTCTTGGAGAAAAAATTATTTCAGAAAAATAGACATTGATTCATTCAATATTGCATCAAACCGAAGCTATACTTCCGGTTTTGAAGGCAAAAAGCGGAAGCATCCCTTCCAGTTTTTCCTTGGGATTCTCCTAAAATCCACTGAAAACCGGAAGCACTACTTCCGCTTTTTTACACCCCAAAACCGGAGGTACGACCTCCTAAAAAATCTACTATAAATGTGTTATTCTATTTTCAGAGCCTTCATCGAACCTTGAAAACCGCATGACCGTCTGCATGGAATACCCGGCGAAGAGCCCCTATGAGGACGAGCCGGAAAACACCGCTGGAAAGGGGCAGGAACACCATACAGAGAGAACGGCGTAAGAACAATGATATTCTATTTCATTTCAGAAAGGATGGTTTGCCTATGACAAAACTGAGCCAGCTTAAAATCGATCCGGAGTTCCAGAATCAAATCAACCATCCGTCGTTTGAAGAAACCCACCAATTGGAAATGAACATCCTCAAAGAAGAATGTGTACTGAATCCGATTATCACGTGGAACGGTTATAAAGCCAAGCGGGATTCCAGTATCACGGATTCGTATTCTTCGCCTTCAAAGGGCAATGAGTTTATAACGACCTTCAAGCAAGACATTCAGGGGCATAAGAAAGGACTCAACAAGGAAGAAAAACAGAATCTCAAGGATGCCGTCAAGAGCATCTATTCACCTCGCCGTTTGGCAGATGGCGAAGCCATGATGTGCGAGATTCAGGGAGCGCAGGAGGATTTTGTCCGGCGGTGGGAAATGTGCTTTCGTGAATGCCCGGATATTCTTACTGAACCGAAGAACAATGAGAAATTGCTGATTTTTATCGACCGTGCCAGTCGGTATCTTCAGACGGTAAAAGATCGTCTGAATAATGATGGAAACCAAAACTCTCAAACGGTTTAGTACTAATTCGGATGTAAAAATGGAGGTGAATTCCATTTCGGATTACTTGAAACCCAATATGCCACTGCCGCAATATCTGCCCTACCGCAGTCGGAAACCGCTGATCGTCACCACCAACCTGACGCTGGACGAGATACGATACCCACAGGATACCGCCCATGCCCGCATCTACGACCGTCTGCTGGAAATGTACGTTCCGATTTCCTGCATTGGGGTCAGCTTACGGAAGGAGAACGCACAGGAAAAGCTGGAACGCTTAAAAATTTTAATCGGATAAATCAGAAACATTTCTGAAGGAATCCGCAGGACGTCCTAAATTCTGCTACAAGGAAATGGAGTTGCCTATTGAATAATTGCCATCGTACAGAAATCAGCCCTGCCCCTTCGGAATGCTCTACGCCCACGCTCGATGAATGGAGCGCATTCGCAACCTTTCTAGCCGATGTGATCGAGAAGTACGCACCGGTCTTGGGAATAGACAACGCCGTATCCTCAACCAACAACGAAAATCAACAAGATACGGTTGATACCGCTCTTGCAACACGATATAATATTCTTGTAATATTTGTCCCAACCCAGTGGCAAGGTCTCCCCTTCCACTGTACTACATACACTGAACGAGGTGCTTAAAATGAATCGTCCAGATGACTCTCCTAAAAATTCCATCCTCATTTACACCACGGAAGATGGCCTGACCAAAATCGATACTACCTTTGACGGTGACACTGTCTGGCTTTCCATTGACCAGATGGCTGAGTTGTTCCAACGTGACAAATCCACAATTTCCCGTCACATCAAAAACATTTTTGCAGAGGGTGAGCTTGAACGAGATTCAGTTGTTGCAAAATTTGCAACAACTGCCGCAGACGGAAAGACCTATCAGGTCGAATTCTACAATCTTGACGTCATTATTTCTGTTGGTTATCGTGTCAAATCCAAACGAGGCACACAGTTCCGTATCTGGGCAACTGGCATCCTGAAGGAATATATGCGCAAGGGATTTGCGCTGGATGACGAACGCCTGAAAAATCTGGGCGGCGGTGGATATTTCAAAGAGCTGTTAGAACGCATCCGTGACATCCGTGCTTCCGAAAAAGTGTTTTATCGTCAGGTTCTGGAAATCTATGCAACCAGCATTGACTACGACCCAAAAGCAGAAATCTCCGTCCAGTTCTTCAAAAAAGTCCAGAATAAAATTCATTATGCCATCCACGGTCAGACTGCCGCCGAGGTCATTTACAATCGTGCAGATGCCGAAAAGGAATTTATGGGTCTGACCACTTTTGCAGGAAACCAGCCCACTTTACGAGAAGCTACTATTGCCAAAAACTATCTGAACGAAAAAGAGCTTCGTGCTATGGGGCAGTTGGTTTCCGGTTATCTGGATTTTGCTGAGCGTCAGGCAGAACGCGAACAGCCCATGACAATGCAGGATTGGGCAAACCACCTTGACCGCATTTTAACCATGAGCGGTGAGCAGCTTCTTGTTGGCAATGGCAGTGTGACCCACAAGCAGGCAGTGGACAAGGCTACTACCGAATATCGGAAATACAAGGCTAAAACCCTCAGCGATGTGGAGCAGGATTATCTGGATTCCATTAAGTATCTGGAGCAGAAAATAGACAAAGAATAACCGCTTTGTGAGGTTTTCTTATGCCACAGGAAAAGATAAAGGTTTACACTTACACCCGTGTTTTCACGGCCATGCAGATCGATGGCTATTCACTGGATGCGCAGAAAGCCCGCATGAAAGCCTATGCAGACTTCAATGACTACCAGATCGTCGGCGAATATGAGAATGCCGGCAAATCGGGAAAATCTATTGAAGGCCGTGCTTCCTTTTGCAAGATGATGGAGGACATCAAATCCGGCAAGGATGGTGTTGCCTATGTGCTGGTGTTCAAGCTCTCCCGTTTTGGCCGCAACGCTGCCGATGTACTGTCTACCTTGCAGGTAATGCAGGATTTTGGTGTGAACCTGATTTGCGTGGAGGACGGAATTGATTCTTCTAAAGACGCTGGCAAGCTGATGATTTCCGTTTTGTCTGCTGTCGCAGAGATTGAACGTGAGAACATCCGTGTCCAAACCATGGAAGGCCGCATCCAGAAGGCGCGAGAAGGTCGCTGGAACGGCGGTTTTGCGCCTTATGGCTATCGTCTGGTTGACGGTGTGCTGCAAATCAATGAGGATGAAGCCCCTGCCATTCGCACGATTTTTGAGCAATATGTAAACACGGACACAGGTGCAAATGGTCTTTCCAAATATCTGGAGACCTACGGCTTTCAGAAACTTGCTCGTCAAAATGGCACCTCTCCCCTTTTCAGCGCAACATTGATTCGTGCCATCCTGAAGAACCCCGTCTACTGCGGAAAAATCGCCTTTGGTCGCCGCAAACTCGAAAAGATTCACGGCACCCGGAACGAATATCATCAGGTTCCATAGGAGAATTATTTGCTGGTGGACGGCCTGCACGAGGGCATCGTATCGGAAGAATTGTGGAACGCCGCACAGGTCAAGCTGTTGGCGCAGTCCAAACGGTACGAACCAGTCAACCGCAGCAAGACGGAACAGGCGCATTTATTATCCGCCCTTGTCATGTGCCCCGTTTGTGGTGCTGGAATGTACAGCAACAAATGCACCAAACGAAAGAAAGATGGCACACCCTATAAATCTTTCTCTTATTACAGTTGCAAGCACCGCAAGATGCAACGTGGGCAAAAATGCGATTTCAACAAGCAAATTCAGGAAGAAGTTCTGGACAACGCCGTGGTGGAGGTTAGGATGCCTTCCGAAAAGAACTCCTCCGGTGTGACATTGTAAATGCTGACAAAACGGACTGCCCTGTCTTGAAAAAGGATGGCCGTGAGTCAAAGCAAATGTCAAAGATGTGGGTGTTCTTCTCACCAGAAAAGAACATTGCGCTGTATCAGTACAGACCCCGCCGTAAAGGGCAGATTGCCAAAGAGATGCTTGAGGGTTTCTCCGGTTACTTGCAGACCGACGGCTATTCGGGTTACAATGCAGTTGAGGATGTCACCCATGTTGGCTGCCGGGCACATGTGCGGCGAAAATGGATAGATTGCTTTGTGGACAAAAAGCCAGTAGACGGGAGCAAATCTCAGAAAGCCTTTGAGTATGTCGAGAAGATGTTTGCCCTCGACTTGCAATGAAGGAATTATCCACGAAAGAACGTAAATTACACCGCCAGTCTGTACTGAAACCTGTCATGGATGAGTATTGGATTTTCTTAAACAGCTTTGAACCAGACAAAGATTCCAACCTTGGAAAAGCGAGAATTCACTCTCTAAACCAACGGAAAGCATTCTCCTGGATGGATGACTGACCCTTACAAGCAGCATTGCAGAACGCACTGTAAAATCCTTTGTCATGTCTCGGAAGAACTTTTTATTCTGCGACACTGCCAAAGGTGCTGATGCTAGTGCATTATGTTTCAGTATGATTGAAACCGCCAAACGCAATGGACTTGATTCATTTGGCTATCTGCTGTTTCTCTTACAGGAACTCCCGAAACTGGGTAAGCCACCGGCAGAAGAACCGCTTGAACGTATCTTCCCGTGGTCGAACACAATTCCTGTATATCGCCATCTTACTTGATTCTTTGTTGGGCATCTCGGTTTCGAGATACTCGATTTTTTAGGCCAGACGGGGGCTTATTGACCGTTTACCAAAAAAGCAGAATTTTTCTGAACTGAAAATTAAAAAAGCTGAGCACCTGCTTTTTCAAAGATGCTCAGCTTTGCTGTACCTTTTTCTTGAATTTTTAGACTCAGTTTTCACCTTGAGGGCTGTTTCTAAACGTTTACTCCGTAGTTTTCAGTTTTTTCGGCGCTTTTATTTTGCAACAGTCTCTTTTCCTATGCTGTCTAATATAGGCACTCGTCGTACTGCTTTTGCAAATAGAGACGGCAGGCCTCAGCGTTCTCGGGCGTGGTGTTTTCCAATGTTGCGAACACATAGGGCTTTTCCTGCTTTGCAAAGCGAAGGATGGTGGTATAATTCTCCATCTCGCCCTGACCTGCGCCGCAAGCTTTCAGCTGACCATCGGCATTCTGCCGGACGAAGTCCTTGAAGTGTATCATCGCCACATCCTTGCCCAGCAGCTCGATGGCCTCTGCGAAGACCTCCTCGCGGCGGTCCACATTCTCCATACTGAGCATGTTGACCGGGTCAAACAAGATCTGCAGGTTGTGGCTGCCGATCTCGTCCAGCACGGTGCGGGCACGCTTGGCGTCGTAGACGATGTGGCGCGCCACCGGCTCGATGGCGAGGGTCACGCCGTACTGCTCTGCGCAGCGCACAATGGGCTTGAGGGTCTTGATAAAGGCCGCCAGCGCGGCATCGGTGCGGCACTCCGGGCAGTATTTATACTCGACGTTTGGGCAGCCCGTCTCCGTGCCCACCATACCGCAGCCCAGCAGGCTGGCAAAGCGGATGTGGGCATAGTACTTCTCGCGGATAGCATCCAGCACCGTCTCGTCAGGGTAAGCCAAGTTGAGATAGTTGCCCAGCACAGCAATATCGATGCCATTCTGCCCAAACAGGTGACGCAGATAAAGCGCATAGCCGGGCGTCAGGGCAGACGGCGTGCAGGGCACGTCCTTCACGGTCTTGCTCAGCGCAAGATGGGCGCAGGTAAAGCCCCTTTTCCGCACAAGAGGCAGCAGCTGCTCCATCGGCAGTTTTTCGGCATCGTGCAGACGCAGACCAAATTGTATCATATCTGTTCTCCTTTAAGTCTGTTTTACCAGAACACTCTGTCGGCATTCTCGTATAGGATCAGCCGCTTCTGTTCGTCGGCCAGTGCCGCATCCTCCGCGATGGTATCCACCATGTCCCGATACCGGAAGCGGCACAAGTTGGATGGCGTATCCGTTCCAAACAGCAGCCGGTCTGCTCCCACCGTCTTGATGGCACTGTGGATGAACTGCCGTGTCACCGGGAAGGGCGGTTCATCAGGCCAGACATTGTGGGAAAGAGATGCCAGATCGAACCAGACATTGGGCAAATGCAGCATTTCCAGCCCCTGCTGCATGGCGTGCAGCTCGGTCTGCTTCGGGGCCAACAGATGGCAGACCACAAACCGCATTTGCGGGTGATGCAGGATCAGGTTCCGCAGGGCAGAAATCTGGCTGCTGGGGCTACCCAGCTTGCCGATGTCGATAACGAGCACAAGCCCATGCTCCTCGGCAAAGGCGGCTTCCCGCTCCATCATTTCGCCATCCAGTGCAAAGACCGGACGATTTGCCATCAGACCGGAGCCAGTGCTCACCTCAAATTTCACTACCCGGATGCCCTGCTGTTCAAACAGGTGCCGTACAATGGCATCCCGGTTCCAGCAGTAGGGGTCGTAAGCTACCGCCGCCAGAAAACGCTCCGGGTATTTCTGCTGCGCTTCGTAGCTGTACTGGTTCTGGAACCCCAGATACCCACCCTGCAAAAGCACGGCACGCTCCACTTCGTGGGCATCCATAACCTCCAGAATCCGTTCCGGGGTCACCTGCTCGGTGTTCCACCCTTTCGGGATGAGCTGACAGATGGGCCGTCCGCATACATTCCCTGTCCGCCGCCGATGGAGCGCATCTCGCCGCCCGCACCGGTGCCAGCGATGCACTGCACCAGATGGACATGGGCATCAATCACCTTCATGTTCTTCTCCCCCGATCAGTGCCACAGCCACATCATTGACATTGGTGCCGGTGGCCCCTGTGATGATAAGTCCCCCCACGGCCTGCAAGGCGTGGTAGGCATCGTTGTTTTGCAGGGTGTCGAACACGTTCCAGCCCTTTGCCGTCAGTGCGGCGGCGGTGTCGCCGTCCACATAGCCACCAGCGGCATCGGTGGGGCCGTCGGTGCCATCGCTGCCCACGGAGAACACTGCGGCGTTCTGTCCCGCCAGCGCCGGAGCTGCGGCCAGTGCAAGCTCCTGATTGCGGCCTCCCAGACCCTTGCCGGTCAGGTGCACCACGGTTTCCCCGCCTGCGATAAAGGCCAGCTTTTTGCCCTGCTCCGCATGGGTGCGGGCGATAGACCCCAGAAAACTGCCTGCCTCCTTTGCTTCGCAACAGAGCTGGTCGGTGAGGAGGATGGGCTCATAGCCCAGCTCCCGGCAGGCTTTAGCGGCAGCGGTACACAGCTCTCGGACGCTGCCGGTGATCTGCGTGGTGACGTTGTCCAGAACTTTCGGCGTTTCCTGTGCCAGCAACGACTTCGCCTGTTCTGACAGGTTCAGGTGGTATTTCTCCGCAATGGCAAGCGCTTGTGCACAGGTGGAGGAATCCGGCACCGCCGGGCCACTGGCGATCATATCCAGCGGATCGCCCAGAATATCGCTGAGCACGATGCTGAACACCTTTGCCGGAGCACAGGCCTGTGCGAACCGCCCGCCCTTGACTGCGGACAGCCGCTTGCGGATGGTATTCATCTCCACAATATCCGCCCCACTGGCAAGGAGCTGGTTGGTAATATCCTGCAATTCCTCACCGGGGACAAGCGGCTGTTCAAACAGGGCGCTGCCGCCGCCGGAAAGTAGAAACAGCACCGTGTCCTCTGCGGTCAGTCCCTGTACCAGCGCCAAGGCTTTTTCGGTGGCTGAAAAGCTGTTGGCATCCGGCACAGGGTGACCAGCCTCATAACAATCTACGCCGGGGATTTCGCCCTTCACATGGTCGTATTTGGTCACCACCACGCCGCCGTCCACGCGCCCCAGTGCCTGCACGGCGGCGTGCGCCATCTGCCACGCAGCCTTGCCCGCCGCCACCAGCAGCACCCTGCCGCCTCCGGGCTGAAAGGCGTTCAATGCCCGGCGCACCGCTTTGTCCGGCAGCACTGTCTGAATGCTGGCACGGATGATCTCATCCGCATCCTGCCGCAATGTGGTATTCATGAAACAGACCTCCTTACAGGGTATCGGTTACAGCAGCCCGGCCTCGGTCATAGTGGCCACAAATCCCTGCTTTGCAGCACCCTCCGGGGTAGGCAGGGTGGGCAGATACGGTACACCCACCTTTCGGCCCCGCAGATTTGCCATATCCTTGGCCGCCACCGGGAAACTGGCGGCATCCATGGAAAGACGCACCGGGTTCAGCTTGAACTGTGCTTCCAGACTGCCCGCCATATCTCCGGCTGCAAATTTATTGTACACATCGGTGATGAGCTCGGGCATAAAGTTGGCTGCGGTGCACACACCGCCCACAGCGCCATGGCAGAGGCTGGCGTACAACAGGGTATCCTTGCCGCCAAAAACCTTAAAGCCCATATCCCGGGTGCGGCGGATGAACTCTGCCGTCTGGGTAATGTCGCCGCTGGTGTCCTTCATGCCCACGATATTGGGCACATTATGGGCCAGTTCCTCCACCAGCTTTGCGCTCATGGTGTAGCCCACCCGTCCGGGATTATTATACAGCAGCACCGGCGTTTCGGGAATACTTTCGGCAATGGTTTTGAAGTGGTTGTACAGTTCTTCATAGGTCGGCTTCAGGAACATGGGCTGCAGCACGCTGACGGCTGCAGCACCGTTGGCGGCTGCCATCTTTGCCAGACGGCAGCACTTTTTGGTGCTGATGGCACCGATGCCAAAGTACACCGGCACCCGGCCTGCGGCCTCGTCCACCATGATCTTCAGGCCACGCTCCATCTCGGCTTCTTCCACCATGTAGAACTCGCCGTTGGAGCCAAAGGCGAGGATACCGGACACACCACCCTCGATGACGTAGTCCACCTGCGCCCGCATCCCGGCCTCGTCGATGTTTTCTTCGCCGTCAATGACGGTAAGGATGGGCACTACAACGCCCTTCATGAACTCTGTATTCATGTTTTTTCCTCCTCAGCGGCCGATCTGAATGCCGGTCAGGTACTCGTAATACTGGGCAATGGCGCTGTGGTCCTTCTGGCCGCCCTCGTGGTTGTGGAGCCACTGCATGATCTCCTGTACCTCGGCGGTCATGGGCACCGGCGCACCCACGGCGTGGGCGCAGTCCAGCACGTTGTTCAGATCCTTGATGTGCAAATCGATCTTGAAGCCGGGCTTGTCGTTGCCTGCGATCATCATGGGAGCCTTGGCGTTCATGACGGTAGAGCCTGCCAAACCGCCCTTGATGGCCTGAAAGACCAGCTCCGGGTCCACCCCGGCCTTCTGTGCCAGCGTCAGCGCCTCGGCCAGTGCCTGAATGTTGCAGGCCACAATGATCTGGTTGGCCAACTTGGTGGTGTTGCCAGCGCCGACCTCGCCGCAGCGGACGGTGGAAGCGCCCATCGCATCCAGAACAGGCTTATAGGTATCGAAGATCTCCTGCTTGCCGCCGACCATGAAGCTCAGCGTACCGTCAATAGCTTTGGGCTCACCGCCGGAAACGGGAGCGTCCAGCATCTCCACATCCTTCTTCTGCAGCTCCGCGTAGATTTCCTTGGAAGCGACCGGATTGATCGAAGAGCAGTCGATGAAGACTGCGCCCGGCTTCATGTGGGCGGCGACGCCATCCTTACCCAGCATGACCTCCTTCACCTGCGGGGAGTTGGGCAGCATGGTGATGACCACATCACACTGCGCGCCGATCTCCTGCTGGGTCGCGCCCTTTGCACCGGCCGCTTCCAGCTCCTGCACGGGGGCCTGACTGCGGTTATTCACCAGCAGGTCGGTGTAACCCGCCTTCAGCAGATTCTTTGCCATAGGCTTTCCCATAATACCCAGACCAATAAAACCGATTTTCATGATAGTACCCTCCATAATTTTCAATTCTGTTTTTTGTGTTGCTCCCTTCCATCAGGTGATGGGAGCGGGGTTAAAGATGCACATATCGTTGTGGAAGCCGTACTGATCGCTGTAGGGCGCCTTGATGCCGCTGGCAACGTCCAGAATGAGGTTGAAGATCTCGGTGCCCACATCGGCAATGGTGGCTTCGCCGGTGGCAATATGACCGGCAGAGATGTCGATGAGGTCGAACCACTGCTCCTTCATCTCGTTGCGGCTGCACACCTTGATGACCGGGGCCACATCCAAACCATAGGGTGTGCCGCGGCCGGTCATGAACACCTGCAGGCCGATGCCGGAGGCCACCTGCGAGGGACCGCAAACAATGTCAGAAGCAGGCGTTGCCGCAAAGATGAGGCCGTGTTTCGTGGGTTTTTCTGCCGGGGAAAGCACCTCCACAATGGGGCTGGTTCCGCTTTTGGCGATGGAACCCATAGCCTTTTCCACGATGTTGGCAAGGCCGCCCTTTTTGTTGCCCGGCGTGGGGTTGGCATCCCGGTCTACGCCGCCTTCGGCAAGGTAATCATCATACCACTTCATCTCCGCTGCCAGTTTGTCCCGTACCGGTGCGCTCACGCAGCGAGCAGCTAGCATGGGCACACCGTCCCGGACTTCCGTCACCTCGCTGAACAGCACGGTGGCACCGCCCTTGACCAGCATATCGGCTGCATATCCGGCGCTGGGGTTGGCGGTGATGCCGGAGAAGGCATCGCTGCCGCCGCACTGCATCCCGATGAGCAGCTCACTGAGGGGCAGTTTCTCCCTGTGGCGCAGGTTCAGCTTTTGCAGCTTCTTTTCCGCCATATCCAGAATGGCCTGCATCATGGCATCGTGACCCTTGCAATCCTGTAAGGTCAGGCAGTTTTCCGGGGTGATATTCTCCGGGGGCAGTACCCGGTCGTAGGTCAGTTTCTCGCAGCCCAGACCCACCACCATCACTTCCCCGCCAAAGTTCGGGTGACGGATGACATTGGTAATGGCGCGGATGGGGATGTACGCCAGCGGAGCGTTGATGGCCACGCCACAGCCGTAGGGGTGGGTGATGGCCACCACGCCGTCTACATTGGGGTACTTGGGCAGCAGTTCCTTTTTGATGCGCTCCACCGCCACCCGGACCACACCGGCAGCGCACTGCACCGTGGTCACGATGCCCAGCAGATTGCGGGTGCCGGCAGGCCCTACCTTGTTGCGGTAGCCCATCCATGTGGTGCGGGGCGGAGTAGGCAGCTGCTCCGGTGTCTTGAGGTTCGTACCCCAAGGCATATCGGTCAGAGCCGGGCTTTCCGGCAGATTCAGCATATGCTCGTTGATCCAGCTGCCTGCCGAAATATCGTTTTTGGCGTAGCCCAGCACCACTCCGTAGCGCAGGATCTCGCCGCCTGCCGGGATATCTCGCAGCGCGATCTTATGCGCCTGCGGAATCGGCTCCCGGGTCACCACGCCGCTTTCCAGTGTCGTTCCGGCGGGCAGGTCGTGAACGGCCACGACCACATTGTCTTCGTCTTTGATCTGAATACTCAAACGTTCTGCCATAATTCTTCACCTCATATACGGCGCAGCTGCTCGCTGACGGCCATCATGCAGGCAGCGGCACCATGCTGGTTGTCCACCATCTGCTTTTCACTCAGGTAATATGCGGGCGTCCCGGTGCGGTCGGTGCGGTTGTCCGGACCGGGGCCAAGGCCCGCGCTGGCGCAGATGCCGTGTAGCTCATAGCCGCTCTCGGTCTGCTTCAAATAGGTGTCCCGGATGGCATCCAGCACCTCGCTGCCCCTCTGCCCGTACTCCGGGGGCAGCATCCCAAGGCGGGCTCCCTTCATAAGGGCGTAGGCCGCCATCGCGCTGCCGGACGTCTCGGAGTAATTGCCCTCAAGGTCGGCGCGGTCTACTACCTGCAGGAACATCCTCGTATCCGCCGCCTGATACGGCATCAGGCGGTCGAGGGCGTTCTTGAGCAGGCTGCACAGCTCAACTGCCCGCTGGGTATGCTCCCTTGCGAGCTCGTAGGTGTCGGCCAGCGCCATCAGGAACCAACCCTCGGCACGCAGCCAGACCGCCGGGCTCTGGCCCGTGACGGGGTCGGCCCACTCCATCCTGCGGGAGCAGTCGTTGGCGTGGCGGTAAAGGCCCAGCTTCTCATCCCACAGCAGGGTGTGGGCGGACTGGAACTGGTCGAGGATGTCGTCCCAGCGTTCTTCGCCGTTCTCTTCCAGACAGGCGGCGTAGAAGGGCATTCCCATATAAAGGCCGTCCAGCCAGACCTGATCGGGATAAATATCCTTGTGCCAGAAATTCCCGGTCACAGCGCGGGGGTAATCGTCCAGAATGTGATACGCCCGCTGCACGCCCTCGGCCCAGCGCGGCTCTCCGGTGGTCTGCCGGAGCACCCGCATGGATTTGCCGAAGCTCACCTTGTCGATGTTGTGCTCGCCGATCACCCAGTTGGCCACGGTGCCGTCCTCCTTCATGAGCCAGCCGGCATTTTTCTTCACCGGCTCCAGCCAGCGTTCGTCGCCCGTGGCATGATACAAGTCGTTTGCACCTATTATACACAGGTCGTCCTTATAATTCCAAGGCTTTTCTTCCAAGAAACGAGGAAATACGTTTTTCAGATACTGTTCAAAATATTCCAGCCACATCCGTATCATCTCCTTCACAGTCCGGCAAAATCAGCTACACGGTTCAGGATCTCCACAGCCTCAGCCCGGCTGACCAGCTTGTCCGGGCCAAAGCAGCCGTTCTCGTCCAGCTCCATAAAGCCGAAGTAGAGCGCTCTTGCCGCATTGGTGCCGTAGTTGTCGGCCACCCTTGCAGCATCGGCACACACCGGCATCGTGCTGGAGGCGTTGCGGTAATTCACGCCGCATGCCTGCATGGCGACGGTCGCCATCTCCTGCCGGGTGATGGTGCCCTGCGGTACGAACCGGCCCTCCTTCAGGGCCAGAAATGCGTTGGCCGCTGCATAGCGGGCCGCAGGATCATCGGTGTCGGGCAGGACGGGTACAGTCAGCGACTGGTTCGCCAGCGGGAACAGCATCCATGCCAGCTCCTGCCGGGTGACGGGCTTCGCCGATCCATCCAGCTCCACCTTGTTCAGCATCCCGCGGCAGCACAGCCGGGCCGCCGGGGACTCAACCGACTGCTGCAGCACCTTGTAGCAGCAGCTGAGTGCACTCTCCCCTGCCGGATCAAGGGCCTCCACCTGCACAAGGCGTGCGTCCGAAGGCAGGGTGAGCGTTTCGCCCTCGCCGCAGCTCCTCCAAGCGACGCCGTCCGGGCTGCAGCGCCAGTGAAACCGGAGCGGCTCAGAAGCCCCACAGCACTCTGCCGCTGCGGCCACTGTGCCGCCCGCACAGGGCACCCCCAAAACGCGCACCCGGTCGGGGCGGGGGAAGCGCTTGCCGTTGATGGTCACATTCTCTACGACCGCGTCCTGCCAGTTCATGCTGCGCAGACACTGGTATACGCCGTCGATAGTGATGTTCCGCAGCACCAGTCCGGTGATGGGCACCTCCGGGAAGGCCTCAAGGAAGATGCCGTAGTCGCCGCCGTGGGCCGTAATGTTCTCAATGGTGATGTCTCGGAACACGGGCAGGCTGTCGCCGTTGCGGCCGTCCTCGTAGAGCATGGTGCCGTGGATGGCCGCCCCGTGGACATGCTCCATCACGCTGTCGCAGAGCATGATGTGCTCCACCGCACCGCCCCGGCGGGCATTTGTCTTGAGCCGCAGGGCATAGGTCAGATTGGGGCTGGAAAAGCGGTTGCCGCAGGCCAGCACATTATAAATGCCGCCGCTCATCTCGCTGCCCAGCGCCACGCCGCCGTGGCCGTCTGCAAACTCGTTGTTTTCAATGAGGATATTCCTGCAGGGAGCGTTGGCCTCCCGGCCATCGCGGTCACGCCCCGATTTGAGGCTGACGCAGTCGTCGCCGGTGTCGAAGCGGCAGTTCCGGATCCAGACACCGTCGCAGCTTTCAGGGTCGCAGCCGTCGTTGTTGGGACCGTGGCTCGACAGGGTCACACCGTCCACCACCACGCTCCTGCAAAGGATGGGGTTGAGCTGCCACATGGGGCTGTTCTGGAAGGTGACGCCCTGCAGCAGCACCCGCTGGCAGCGGATGGGCTGGAAGAAGTTCGGGCGCAGACAGTGTCCCTCGCCGAAGATGCGCTCTTCAACGGGCACGCCGTTCAGGTTCATATCCCGCAAGGCCTTGCGGGCCGGCTGCTGCAAATCAGGCTTGTTCTCCGACCAAGAGCGCTCCACCTGATGATGCCAGCTCCACCAGTGCTCTGCATCGGCCCCGCCGTCCAACACACCGTCGCCGGTGACGGCGATGTCGTGAGCGTCGCATGCGTAGAGCAGGGCGCTGTAGTTGTAGCAGGGGCTCGCCTCCCAGTGGCAGAACACCAGCGGGTAGTTCTTCGCCAGCTCGTCGGTCACAAAGCGCACCACCGTTCCGGCCGAGGCCAGATGCAGCTCCACGCCGCTTTTCAGGTGGAGCGCACCGGTGTGGTAGACGCCGGGCTGGAGGGTAAGCGTTCCGCCGCCGGCAGCGCTCAGCGCGTCGATGGCAGACTGTATCTCCTGCGTCTGCACCCCGCCGTTTGCGGAGAGGGTCATTTCATTTTTCCCGATGTGCGGCAGCTCGATGGCCGACAGGATAGTATTCCGCAATTCAGTCTTGTTCATGGGGCAAACTCCGTTATGTCATAGAATGCGTAAAAAGGAATGCCAGATTCTCGGTCAGGTGCTCCTCGTGCCACTGATGGGTGCCGGGGCATATCTCGTAAAGGATGCTGTCCGGCGCACCCAGCAGGCGATAGGCGCTGTGGGCGATGGCCACCTGCTCTTCGACGTTCACGACGCCGCGGGGGCCGTTGAGCCGGTCGTCCCGGCAGGACTGCACCCAGAGCGGGCGTGGGGCGATGAGACTTGCGATGTCGCCCATGTCCAGATACTCCCACAGATGAGGCACATAGTTGCAGGAGCAGTTGCTGTTCAGGGTGAGCAGGGCATCCCGGTAGCCGTAGAGGTAGCCGCTGACAGCGGCCATCTTCACCCGGTCGTCGAGAGCTGCCAGCCAGAGCGTCTGCATCCCGCCGCCCGAGAAGCCCAGTGCGCCGAGGTGCTGGGTGTCGAAGCGGGCGTCCGCTTCCAGCCAGTCGATGAGGCGGGCGAGATCCCAAGTGAGCATCCCGATGACCGAGATGCCCAGCGGCTCGCCCATGTGGGCCAGCCGGTAGCAGTCACCTTTCAATCCCTCGGACAGCCGAGTAGTGTCGGCGGGGTCTTCCCGCCGCTCGCCAAAGCCCCGGCAGTCGGGGCAGGCGGCCACATAGCCCAGCTTCGCCAGCTGCAGGCCGTAGTCGTAATGGTAGTGGTCTATCTTCTCATCGATGGGTGGGTAGCCCCGCACACCGGCCACCGAATACTTTCCGGCTCCGTTGTGACCTGGCGGGCAGAGGAAGACCGACGTGGTCTTATCTGCGCTTTCCGGCACCAGAAGGAACAGGGTCATCCATACTTCCGGCTCCACTTGGATGCGCCAGTGTTCCCGGGTGATTCCTCCCTCCACCGCTGTGGTAGAAAGGAGCTGGGGCTGTGCCGGGCTGCTTTCCATTTTTTCCGTGCCCAGCAGCTCGTGCAGCAGCGTCCGTGTCTCGGTGCGCCAGCGCTCGAACTCTCCGACGCTTTTACCCATAAATGCCCGCTTGCGGGCGAAGCGATCAAACTTACGTAGCATGGCGGGCAGAGTGGGATAGATTTTTTTCAGATAAGGCAGCTGCTCCGGCTCAGTCATCGTTGATGTCCTCGCCGATGTTCTGGGCAGCAGCAGGAGCCTTTGCAGACTTCTTTGCCTTCAGGTGGTCAGAGACATAGGGCCACACCACGCACAGCACGGCGATGATGAGCAGGATGAAGGAGACCGGGCGGGTAAAGAAGGGTGCGTAGCTGCCGTGGGCGTAGCTGATGCCCTGACGGAAGTAGCGCTCAAGCTTGCTGGACAGGATGAAGGCCAGAACTAGCGGGCTGGTAGGCAGACCGGCCACACTCATGAACAGAGCCAGCAGGCAGAGAGCCAGCATGACATAGATGTTGAACATGGTGTTGGAGATGCCGTAGCCGCCGATGAAGCTGATGACCAAAATAACAGTATACAGATAATGATAGGGGATCTTCAAGATATACGGAAACCAGCGCTTGGTGATGATCTGGATGAGGTAGGTGACGATGGCGGAGACCATGACGCAGGCGAAGATGAGCATGGCCAGATCGGGCTGCTCAGTCATAAACAGAGGGCCAGCCTGCAGGCCGTGGATGGTCAGGCCTGCGATGAGCATTGCGGTGATGCCGTCACCGGGGATGCCCAGAGCCATCATGGGGATGAGGGCACCGCCCAGAGAAGCGTTGTTTGCGGTTTCAGAAGCCCACACACCGGCGGGGTTGCCCTTACCGAAGGTCTCAGGCTCCTTGCTGATGCCCTTGGCATAGCCGTAGGCCACCATGTTGGAGATGCCGGAGCCCATGCCGGGCAAAAAGCCGATCCACAGACCGGAAGCGAATGCAAAGATAATGGTCTTGATGTTTTCGATGATGTCCTTGAAGCCGATGCCAAGACCCTTCATGTTCTTGACGTCCACATCGGGCATCTTTGCCTCGCCCTTGGCGTTGTCACGGATGATCTGGCACATGGCGAACATACCCAGCATCTGTGCAACGGTGCTGATGCCGGAGGTGAGGTACACATTGCCAAAGGTGAAGCGGGTAGCGCCGTTGATGGGGTCCATGCCGATGCAGCCCATGAGCAGACCGATGCCGGCGGACATGATGCCCTTGAAGATGTTGCCCTTGGACAGGGAGGCAATAAGGGTAATGGCGCAGAAGCACAGGGAGAAGTATTCCCAGGGGCCCAGATGCAGAGCCGCCTCTGCGATCACCGGGGACAGCACGGTGGCGATCGCCACAGAGCACACAGTGCCGATGAAGGAAGCGGTCATGCCGATGCCCAGCGCCTTGCTTGCCTGTCCCTTTTGGGTCATGGGATAACCGTCAAAGCAGGTGGCAATGGCAGAGGAAGAACCGGGGATGCCGATGAGCACCGCCGAGATAAAGGTACCGGACACGCCGCCGATCCAGATGGCAAGCAGCATGACAAAGGAAGTCTCGGTGGAAAGACCAAAGGTGATGGGTAGCAGCAGAGCGATGCCCAGAGTAGCGGACAAACCGGGGATTGCACCAAAGACGATGCCCAGCGTGACCATGGCAAAGATCAGCAGCAGGTTCAGCGGCTTCATGCAGACCAGTAAAGCAGAAAGATATGCAGCCATTTATTTTCCCTCCTTAGCCGCCGAACAGAACGCCGGCAGGCAGCTTGATCTGGAATGCGAACACGAACATGGCGTACAGCGCCGCCGTTACCACCACCGAGATGATGGCGGTGGACACCGGCTTGACCTCGCTGTTGCCCTTCAGGTCATAGATGAACGCTGCAGTGGCAAAGGGGGTGGTGATTACAAATCCCAGATAGGTCATGGCGATAGCGTAGACCACCAGCATCAGGAAGCTCCTAGTCACCTTGAGCACACCGCCCTTGGGAAAATAGGGCTTTTCGGCAATCTCGCGCTCCTTGTAGCCCTTGACGATGAGGGCAATGGAGCTGATGCCAATCAGGAAGATGGCCACATACGGCAGCAGCCGGGGACCCGGCTCCAGCAGATTGGCCGGCTGGCGGACCTGCTGGGTCATGATGAAGAAGAAAATACAGGTGAGCAAGCCAACGATGCCTGTTACCATATCGCGTCTCATTTTCATGGAAGTACCTCTCGCTTTTCTTAAAAACAGCCCGGAGAGGAGAAGCTCCGGGCTGTCTATTTAGGAGGATCTACACTTTTCAGAGAAAGACTTCTGTGCAGATAAAAAGTGCAGTCGATGGCAGACTTTTGGGTTAGCCCTGAACATACATATCGAGGTTCTTTGCGATGTTGACGAGTTCATCGTACTCTTTCTGATGCAGCTCCTCGGACTCCTCAAGGTCGTGCCAGCCGGGGATGTGGCCGATGCCTGCGATACCATCATGGACAGTGGGGTCGTTGACAACCTCTTCCATGGCTGCGTTCATCTGCTTGACCACGGTCTCGTCCATGCCGGCAGGTCCCATCAGGTAGTGGTAGACCAGCATGTAGCAGTCCTTGAAACCCTGCTCCTGCAGAGTCTTGTAGTTTTCAGGCAGCTCAGCGGGGTACTGGTCGATGGTGATGCCGTCGCCCGCCACGGTGCCGATGACCTTCAGCTTGCCGGCCTTGGAATACTCCTGAGCGTTGCCCAGACCCACGACACCGATGTCGATGAAGCCACCGGCCAGATTGGTCAGACGGTCAGACTCGGAAGCACATTCAACCTTGTTCAGCTCGATGCCCAGAACACTGCACAGCTTGCCGAACAGGAAGGTGTTTGCACCTGCAGCCGGCATACCGGCGTTCAGCTCATTGGGATGAGACTTTGCGTAATCGACGAAGCCCTGAAAGTCATCGTAAGGTGCGTTTGCAGGAACAGCCAGTGTAGAGAAGCCGTTGTCCTGCAGGCAGGCGATCAGGGTGAAGTCGGTCATGGGGTTTACGGTAGCGTTGCCGGTGATGTACTGGATGTTCAGTGCAGAGGTAGCCAGCGTCAGGGTGGTGCCGTCCGGCTTTGCGTTGGCGACGGTCTGGTGGCCGACGGTGTTTGAGTCGTAGTTGGTGACGGTGGTCTTCAGGCCGTAGATACGGTTCAGACCCTCGCTGTAGTAACGGATGGCCAAGTCAGAGCCGCCGCCTGCCTTGCCGGGAACCACCAGCGTGATGGTCTCATTCTTTGGGAAGCCGATGTCGTCGGTAGAAGCAGCGGCGGTGGAGCCTGCTACACTTGCAGCAGTGCTGGAAGCAGCGGTAGAGGTGGAGGCGGAAGAACCACCGCAGGCAGTCAGGGCGAGAGCGGCAGCAGCAACAGCAGAGCCCTTGAGCATTTCTCTTCTGGTCATCTTCATGATTGTACTCCTTCTTATTCTGGTTCGTGTCATGTTGAGAACTTTTCGTCGTTCCCTCTTTGTACCCTTATTGTACACCCCCAGCCCGCCGCTTTCGATACACAACCTTTCTGATTTTTCATAACATTTTGTTCATACCGTCTTGTGCTTCACTCGTAAGTGTTTTATAGTATAGGTAACAAAAACGTTTCGTTCTGTTCACAAATTCAACTTTATCTTTCCGGTAAATTTTCTTTGTTGCCTTCCCGACCGGCCTTTCTGCCCCGTTTTTGCCCATCCGGCCCCTTATCCAAGAGAGGTTTCTGCTATGAACACCCGTCAGTATTATTACATCTCGACCATTGCCAATTACGGCAACCTGAGCCATGCCGCGCAGGCACTGCACATCTCCCCTTCAGCATTGAGCAAGTTTCTCACCGAGTGTGAGCGCATCTTCGGGCTGACGCTCTTCCTGCGCTACAACCGCCGCCTCTACCCCACTGCCGCTGGGCACTACGTCATTGACTGCGCCCAGAAGATACTAGACGAGAAGAACCGTATGCTGCTGACCATGAAGGAAGTCTCGGGCGGTGCACAGGAGCGCATCCGTCTGGCGACAGCCCCCAACCGCGGTGCCATCATCTACAGCAAAATCTACAACCAGTTCTCCCGCCGCTTCCCGGGCATCTCTCTCAGCCTGACCGAGCTTTACGCCGCCGAGCAGCCGGGTGCTATCGCGCGCGGCTTCATCGACTTGGCGCTGGGCGCAGGCGCTAACAGCACCGAAGTCACTGACATCCCCATCGCCCACGAAGAGTTGCTCGTCTCCCTGCCCGTCTCCCACCCACTGGCCGGGCAGGAGCGCATCCGACTCAAAGACCTGCGCGACACGCCGTTTGTCTTGCAGGGTCGTCAGCACAGCATCCGCCTTCTGGCCGACCAGTTGTTTCTGGAAGCGGGCTTCGATCCAGTCGTCGCGTTTGAGTCCAGCGACGTCATCCTTCTGGACTCCATGATGCATCAGGCCGTAGGCGCGGGTCTTGTGAGCAAGGCCCATGTTTTCCCCTGCCCCGAGCTCTCTTACCGCCCCCTTGAGCCCCCGGTGTACCAAACCCTTCATCTGCGTTACCCGCTGGGTCACACCCTCACTGAGCCCGAGCGGTATCTGGCCGGGCTGCTGGCCTCGGAGCGTCTGGCCGACCCCCGCTATCAAGCCACCGACGACCCGCTGGTGCAGAGCCTTTTGCAGAACGCCGCGTCTCCTGCCGCCGAGGACACCGGCCCGGCGCAAGAAAAAGCGGCCTCTGGCACACAGGACATGCAGGAGGTCAATCTCGACAGCAAGGTGATGGAATACCTCATCTCCATCGTGGAGGAACAGAGCCTCTCCAAGGCGGCGGACAAGCACTTCCTCGCTCAGTCGGCTCTTTCGCGCCACCTCCACAGCGTGGAAGCGATGGTGGCCACGCCCCTGTTCAGCCGCGAGCACAATCGGCTCCGCCCCACTAGCGCCGGAGCTGTCTTCGTCAACAGCGCCCGCAACATTCTGCGCATCGAGAAAGAGATGTTCGATCACACCCGCTCCTATCAAAAAGGCCACAGCGGAAGTTTGTACATCAGCTGTGACCATCTATTTGCGCAGGTACTGCGGGAACAGACCGTCCCCCAGTTCCGCGCTCTCCACCCCGACATCGAGCTCGTCATCACCGAAGAGAATCAGGAGGGCACGCTGGAAGCCTTGATTAACGCCTCCGCGGACATCGGCGTCTTCCTCTCCATCTCCCGCGAGCACCCGCTGCTCCACTGTGACATTATCTCGATGACCGAGATGGTCTATTGTTTTGCCTCCGATGCCTGCCCGTTGGACTGGACCCCGGGCAGCCCCCTACCGGAAAGATTTTTCCCCCGCCCCCAGCTGATGGCCCCCTCAGGCTCCACTCTCTACGCCGAGCAGACCATCCTGCTCGACCGGCTGGCTGGTGCCGGCGGCTTCACCACGCCCCGGGCCTGCGAGGCCCAGACCTCCGTTCTGCGCAAGCTGGCCAACCTCGGGGTGGCCGACTCCGTCCTGCCCCTCAACCTCATTGAGCGTCGCAATCATGACCACTGCGCCGCCTTCGAGCCCCCCTGTCCGCTCTACCTGCTTTTGAGCTACCATATGGGCCGCACCCTTCCCAGCGTGACGCAGGAACTCGTCCCCCTTATACACAAAGCTCTGTCGGATGTGCTTGCCATTCCGGCACGGGGGTGAATAAACACCCATCTGGAAATAGATTTTTGCTCTTCCCATTACAAATTGACACAGTGGTTATCACATTGAGAACCACTGCGTCAGCCAAGTGAATTTTAATTTGATTTTCGAATTGAAAATGAAAAGAGCTTCCCTTTTCTACCACAAAATGGGCATTTTCCAAATCGTGGGGCATGTAAGGCAGAGCCGAGAAGGTCATGCCGCTGTCACAGTCAAAACAGATGCATAGAATGCTACCAGCATAGTTCTGATCTGAATCCCATTGAAAAACTTTGGTCGAAGATAAAGGCTCTTTTACGCAAATTCAAAGCATGGACACTGGATGCTCTTCCAAACGCGATTCAACACGTCCTTCAAAATGTATCGTCTTCTGACTGTTCAGGGTGGTTTCGTTCATGCGGATATTCGCTATAATTTTGAAAATTGCTATAAAAGCGTTTGTAGAAGAATGGCGGCTTCATATTCATCCCATGGAATACGGTTCATTGTCAAACCTCTCATAAAATATATTCTCAGCCGCCATGATAATTGTGCAGTTTGCACGCACTACCTATAATTTATCATTATAATGAGAGCATTGCAGGACTCCTGATGCAAGGGATTTCTTTAACTCCCAAATATATTAGTCTACATTCTCTACAATTTCACTTGCAATTATGTCGGTGCACCGATATAATATAGAGAGTAAGGAGGTTTTTCATTTGATTCTGGACGATTTGATGCAAAAAAACGGGCTTTCACGGTATCGTCTTGCAGTCACTGCCGGTATTCCTCATGCCACTCTCAACGACATTTGCAGCGGAAAGACTAAATTAGAGCGTTGCTCTGCTGAAACGGTCTATAAACTTGCAAAAACTCTGGGCGTTTCTATGGAACAACTCACGGAAAGCGGTATTCGTGAAACACAGCGCGAGCATTCGTATGAATATGGTCTTCCTGATTATTTGCAGCATGATCTTGACACCTATAAAGAGGGGCTAAAGACCCACTCTCCTCTCTTAGATTGCTACTGGGGTGAACTTTACGGAAGTATCAATATGGCCGAAATCAGCGATGGTCTAATCACGCCTGAACACGCCGATTATCTCCGTCAAAAGTTTTTATGGAGGAACAAAAGTGCATGAGTAGCCTTATTGATTTTACAAACTGCAAACGAGTCTATGGCAAAGCATATAACGGTGCTAATGGAAAGAAAATTGCAGTTATTTACGACGGGAATCGATATATGCTCAAATTCCCACCTTCCGGCGAACACAAACCAACTGGCCTTTCTTACACAAACAGTTGCATCAGTGAGTATATTGCCTGCCATATTTTCAATCTGTTGGGTATACAGGCTCAGAAAACTCTACTTGGAACATTTCAAGTTGGCGAAAAGACAAAAAAGGAATTTTATCGAGTCTATATAAAAGCCCGATATGACTTAATTCTTAAGCCGGCATTTGAAAGAGTTCATTGATACGGTTGCCCTGGTCCCCAGAACGACCGCCGTATCCACCTTTTTCTCCCCTTGTCCTCACATCGGCATCGCATTGTTCCTCAGAACCAACCCGAAAAATGTACGATTATAACATCAATTTGCAGGTGTCGAGCCATATCGAAGCGGTTCTCCTTTTGACCAAACTCAATGTCGAGCGGCATATCGAAGTGGATGTCAGCATGGACGAGTTGGATGTGACTGCTGCGGAAAGCAAAGCAACTTACAATGAGATTCGGGATTATGTGTGGGAGCACTATCAACTCAAGGTTTCTAATCTCTATATCGCACAGGTGAAGCAGAAGTATGGCATCATCGAGCGAGAGAATTACCATAAAGCAAAAAAACGAAAATGCGAAGCAGCCCAAGTGTCCGAAGGAAAAAGAGGATGCGATTGTGGAAGCACTGAAGCATTTTCAGATGGCTGAGTTATTCCAACGTGACAAATCCACAATTTCCCGTCACATCAAAAACATTTTTGCAGAGGGTGAGCTTGAACGAGATTCAGTTGTTGCAAAATTTGCAACAACTGCCGCAGACGGAAAGACCTATCAGGTCGAATTCTACAATCTTGACGTCATTATTTCTGTTGGTTATCGTGTCAAATCCAAACGAGGCACACAGTTCCGTATCTGGGCAACTGGCATCCTGAAGGAATATATGCGCAAGGGATTTGCGCTGGATGACGAACGCCTGAAAAATCTGGGCGGCGGTGGATATTTCAAAGAGCTGTTAGAACGCATCCGTGACATCCGTGCTTCCGAAAAAGTGTTTTATCGTCAGGTTCTGGAAATCTATGCAACCAGCATTGACTACGACCCAAAAGCAGAAATCTCCGTCCAGTTCTTCAAAAAAGTCCAGAATAAAATTCATTATGCCATCCACGGTCAGACTGCCGCCGAGGTCATTTACAATCGTGCAGATGCCGAAAAGGAATTTATGGGTCTGACCACTTTTGCAGGAAACCAGCCCACTTTACGAGAAGCTACTATTGCCAAAAACTATCTGAACGAAAAAGAGCTTCGTGCTATGGGGCAGTTGGTTTCCGGTTATCTGGATTTTGCTGAGCGTCAGGCAGAACGCGAACAGCCCATGACAATGCAGGATTGGGCAAACCACCTTGACCGCATTTTAACCATGAGCGGTGAGCAGCTTCTTGTTGGCAATGGCAGTGTGACCCACAAGCAGGCAGTGGACAAGGCTACTACCGAATATCGGAAATACAAGGCTAAAACCCTCAGCGATGTGGAGCAGGATTATCTGGATTTCATTAAGTTTCTGGAGCAGAAAGCAAACAAGAAATAACTGTTTTGTGAGGTTTTTATGTCACAGGAAAAGACATAGGTTTACATTTACACCCGTGTTTTCACGGCCATGCAGATCGATGGCTATTGAAAGCCCGCATGAAAGCCTATGCAGACTTCAATGACTACCAGATCGTCGACGAATATGAGGATGCCCGTGCAAAGAAGCAGGCTATCGAAGCGGATAAAATCACAGGCGATAACATTTACAAAGTTCTCGTCTGCTTTGAAAAGCTCTACAATGTGATGAATCCCCTTGAACGCAAAAAGCTGATGGAACATCTGATTTCCGAAATTCAGATCTACCCGGAGCGTCAGCCCAACGGTCAGTGGCTCAAATCCATCAAATTCCGACTGCCTATCATTGAAAGCGATATTGATCTGTGTTTGGACAATGAAAGTCATACCGAATGTGTCATCGCACTTTCCAAGGGCGAGATCGACTCCTGAAAAGGGATGCACTGAAGTACTTTAAGATGATACAAACTCAAACCACGGTTCGTCGGAGCGTTATGTTCTCCGCAAGCCGTGATTTTCCCTCGCTCAAGCTGCCCAATAACAAAAAACGGTCGGAGTTACTCGT